>MDTE01043998.1_pt1 | contig 65628 bp, 70 predicted proteins | sample 811231 | NCBI WGS metagenome assembly MDTE01 (sample SAMN05326651, study PRJNA326480) | marine metagenome | isolation source: seawater | place: Indian Ocean: Red Sea | collected 2010
TATGATAACAAATTTTCATATGCCAAAGTCTACATTACTTATGATGGTTTCTGCTTTTGCAGGAGTTGATTTTATAAAAGAAGCATATGATGTTGCCATTAAGGAAAAATACAGTTTCTATTCATACGGAGATGCAATGTTGATTATTTAAGCATAATCTTTACAAAAAGTCTTTATCAATTATAGTTTTATTTGATTTATGAGAGAAAAGTTGAAAGACATAAGAACTTTGTCAATTGATTCACTCCGCGATTTTTTTATTCAAAATAAATTTCAATCATACAGGGGAGATCAAGTTTACGAATGGATATGGAAAAAAGGTATCCATGATTTTAATCAAATGAGCAATTTATCAAAAGAATTAAGAAATCTTTTAATTAACAATTTTAAAATAAACCATGTCGATATCGACTTTTTTAAAAAAAGTAATGATGGAACTATAAAAAACTCTGTAAAACTTCATGATGGTCTTTTCGTAGAGTCTGTTTTAATTCCGTCAAAAAATAGGAGTACAGCTTGTGTTTCATCTCAGGTAGGATGTAGTTTAAATTGTAAATTTTGTGCTACATCCAAAATTAAGAGGTTGCGTAATTTAAATATGGATGAAATTTTTGATCAGGTGATTTTAATGGATAAACAAAGTAGGACAAATTTTAACAGATCAATATCAAATATTGTTTTTATGGGCATGGGTGAGCCCTTAATGAATTATAATAATATGATTGCTGCAATTAAAAAGATAACTCAATACAGAAAATTTGGAATCTCTTCAAGAAGAATAACAATATCTACATCAGGAATCCCCAAAATGATAATGAAATTAGCTGATGAGGATTTTAATTTTAAACTTGCTTTATCTCTTCATTCTGCTAATCAATCAACTAGAGAAAAAATTATGCCATTTACAAAAAAGTTTCCTATTTCTGATTTATTAGAATCACTCAATTATTGGTATACAAAAACAAATAGAATTATTACTTTAGAATATATTGTTTGGGATAATATTAATGATAAATTAAGTGATATAAATGATTTGATTAATTTTTGCAAAAAAATCCCTTCAAAAGTTAATTTAATTCAATACAACTCCATTGGAGATGATTATTTCAAAGGAGCTAATATTGAAATAATTAACAAATATCAAAGTGAATTATTAAAACACGGAATTAATTCTACTTTCAGAAGATCAAGAGGTTTAGATATTGATGCAGCTTGTGGCCAACTAGCAAATAAGTGAGTTACTGTATTAATTAATTTTTGAATATGATTTGTTTATATTTAAAACTATGAAAATAGTTGAGAAAATTAAAAGTCCAATTTACGAAGAGATGGAGCTTTTTGAAAAAAAGTTTGCTGAAATCATGTCTTCAAAAGTACCCCTATTAAATCGGATAACCTATTTTATTGTTAAAAGAAAGGGAAAACAGATAAGACCTATGCTGGTATTTCTTGTCGCAAAAATGATTTCTTTAAATAAACTTTCAGAAAAATCATACAGAGGCGCTTCAATTCTTGAACTAATTCACACAGCAACTTTAGTTCACGATGACATTGTTGATGACAGTAATCAAAGGAGAGGATTTTTTTCTATAAACGCTCTATGGAAAAATAAAATAGCAGTTTTAGTTGGAGATTATCTTTTGTCTAAGGGACTTTTAATCTCTATTGATAATGAAGATTATGATCTTCTTAAAATTGTTTCTGATGTTGTAAGAGAAATCAGTGAGGGGGAACTTTTACAAATTGAGAAGTCAAGAGACATGGATTTATCTGAAGAAATGTACTATAAAATAATTGAAAAAAAAACAGCCGTATTATTAGCTGCATGTTGTGCTATAGGCGCTACTTCTGTCTCAGAAAATCAAAGATTAATTTCCAAAATGTATGAATTTGGCAAGTTACTTGGGATTGCATTTCAAATTAAGGATGACTTATTTGACTATGGTAAGAAGAAAATTGGCAAACCTTTGGGAATAGACATTAGGGAGAGAAAAGTAACACTTCCCTTTATTTATAGTTTAACTGTTTTAAATCAATCAGAAAAAAAATGGATGATCAATACAATTAAGAATTATAATAAGGATAAGAATCGTGTTTTAAAAGCAATTTCAAAAATAAAAGAGGTAGGAGGATTAGATTATGCAAGAAAAAAAATGAAAATTTACAGGGATAAAGCACTAAAAATATTAGATGACTTTCCAAATAATCCATATAAAGACTCACTAATTTTATTAGCTAATTTTGTTGTTGATCGAGATGCATAATTAAAATTTTCATTAGTATCTTTCTATTGATTTTATCAATTATTTTATGATATCTAAAAATACTATCGATAAGGTTTATGAAATATCTAGAGTAGAAGAAGTTATAGGTGACTTTATTTCTCTAAAAAAATCAGGGACTAATTTCAAAGCTTTGAGTCCTTTTACACAGGAGAAAACACCCAGTTTCATGGTATCTCCTGTCAAGCAGATATGGAAAGATTTCAGCAGTGGAAAAGGTGGTAATGCTGTTGCTTTTTTAATGGAACATGAACATTTCACTTATCCTGAGGCAATAAAATATTTGGCAAAAAAATATAATATTGAAATAGAAGAAACAGTTCAAACTGATGAATTTAAAAAATTGGAAAGTCAAAGAGAAAGTATGTTTTTGATTATCAAGTTTGCAACTAATTTTTTTCATGAAACACTTTTAAAGACTTCAGAGGGTGAAAATATTGCTAAAACATATTTTTTTGAAAGAGGTATTAATGACGAATCAATAAAGAACTTTAATCTAGGTTATTCTCCTGAAAAACATGATTCTTTTGCTATGCATGCAAAAAAAAACAAGTATAGTCAAGATTTTTTAGAAAAAACAGGACTTGTTATTTATAATGCAAATAAAGGAATTGATCGTTTTCGAGGGCGAGTAATTTTTCCAATAAAAAGTATTTCAGGTAGAATTCAAGGTTTTGGAGCTAGATTAATATCTGAAAAATCTAAAAAACCAAAATATCTAAATTCTATTGAAAGTGAAATATATCAAAAGAGTAAAATATTATATGGAATATATGAGTCAAAACAGGCCATTGCTAAAAATGATCTTTGTTACTTAGTTGAGGGTTATACAGACGTTATTCAATTGCATCAATCAAATATTAAAAATGTTGTTTCATCTTCCGGAACTGCATTAAGTGTTGATCAAATAAGAATGATAGGAAGGTTAACATCAAATATTGTAGTACTATCAGATGGTGATGATGCTGGATTAAGGGCTTCTTTGAGAGGAATTGATCTGATTTTAGAACAAGAAATGAATGTAAAAATATGTATTTTTCCTAAAGGAGAGGATCCAGACAGCTATGCAAGAACTCACTCTGAGGATCAAATTAATGACTTTTTACAAAAACACACAAAGGATTTTATTCAATTTAAAGCTTCATTGCTTGCTGAAAATAATTCTTCAGATCCAATTAAAAAAGCTGAAACTACAAAGGAAATTATTCAAAGTATATCTAAAATTCCAGATATAGTTAAACAAGAAATTTATATTCAAAGCTGTTCCGAAATTATGAATATATCAGAGGAAACTCTTTTTTCAAGTCTAGAGCAGTTTAAGCAAAAAAATAATAAAACCTCATTTAAAAGATCTCCTAAATCTTTTTCTTTAAATAAAAGAGTCTCATACCCTAGTGAAAAAATAGATAAGGCTTATGAGCTAGAGAGACAAATCATTTCTATTTTAATTCATTATGGAAATTATGATGCTAATTTTGATGAGGTTATTATCAGATCATCTGAAAAAGGGGAGCTAATAGAAGATATTAAGAAAATATCTTTAAAAGTTTATGAAAAGATTTTTCTTGATTTACAGCAAGATGAAGTTGAATTAACTAACGACACATTTAGAGAAATTTTTAACAAACTTTTAGAGTCTTATCAAATTAAAAAATCCAATGATCATCGAATTGAAGAGTTAATGAGAGATAATGATATTAATTTGAATCAGGTTATAACTGATATTCTTATTGATGATGAGAGATATTATCTTCATAATTGGGAGAAAAAAAATATTTTTGTGAAAAATAAAGTCAATCAAATTTCACGCTATGTTGATGAAACTATTCTTAATCTCAGAAGATTTTTAATTGATCAAAAAATTCAGGAACTTCAGTTAAAGGTTAAGGAAAATGATGAAAATAAAAATTTGTTAGAGGAGATACTAAGCTATAGTAAATTAAAAAAGGTCTTATCAGAAAGATTAAATCGTGTTCTTTAATTTTCTACAAAAAAAATTTTTTGGGAATTTTACACACAGGAATTGGTTTCATTTTATGTTCATTTTTCTGATTGTATTTAGTATAAATTTCAATAATATCTAATTCTTCATTCGTCATTTTTTTTAGATCATGATTGTTTTCTATTTTATTCATTGCCCATTCTATTTGATTATAATTTATTCCTAATTGATCTATATCAGATCTCCCATCATCCCATAAACCATCAGTTGGAAGAGCATTCAAAATAGATTTATCTATATTTAGGTACTTAGCTATCATATATACTTGAGATTTAAGTAAATCTGCAATTGGACTCAAATCAACTCCTCCGTCTCCATATTTTGTATAAAATCCAACTCCAAAATCTTCAACTTTGTTTCCCGTTCCAACAACTAAAAATTGATTCAAAGTTGAAAAGTAATATAGTGTTGTCATTCTTAGTCTTGATCTTGTATTAGCAAGACTTAACAATTTTTTTTCACTTTTATCAGTTTGGGGCAGTTTTTCTATAAAATTCTCAAAAACTGATGTTAAAGATATACTATGATGTGTTACATTTCTATATTTTTCTTTTAACCAAGAAATATGATTTAACGCATCAGATATTTGTTTTTTTTGTTGACGGATTTCCATTTCTAAACATAAAACCGGAATACCTGTCATAGCGCATAAAGTTGACGTAACAGCAGAGTCAATTCCGCCAGAAACACCAATAACAAAACCTTTCATTTTTGAGTTTTCTTTATAATTTTTAAGCCAATTAACAATATGCCTAATTACTTTTTCTTCTGATTTCATTTTTTTTACATATACCTTTTTAAATTTGTAGTGGTTTTAGATCATAAGTGAAAATAATTAATACAATTTATTTTGAAGCATTTTTTTAGAATTAATTTTTTTCTGATTCTTTTATTATTTTTTTGTTTTTGTAATCTTCAAGATTCCAATGAAAAAATTATAAATTCTACTAAAGTATCAATCAAAATAGATAGATTTGACAAGCTATTTCATAAGTCAGATTCAAATGAAATACCTAGACTAAAACAAAGATATCCTTTTCTTTTTCCTTCAAAATTTCACGATTCTATTTGGATTAATAGACAAAAAGATACTCTTCAGTTATTTTTATTAGATGAAGTAGAAAAAAAATTTCCTAAAATGGATTTTTTAGAGAGTGAAATTAAAAATTTATTTCAGCACATTAAATTTTACTTTCCTAGCACGAAAATCCCAAATGTTATAGGTTTAATAAATAATGTTGATTATCAAAATAAAACAATTTATAGAGATACATTGTTAATTATCTCACTGGACACATATCTTGGCGAGTCTAATTTATTGTATGAGGGGATTCCAAAATATATTAGGCAAGAAATGGATGAAAAGTATTTAACTTCTCATATTGCTGATAAGTTTGCTGAGAGTAAAATATTACCTCCAATGAATAAGTCATTTATAAATCAAATGATTTTTTATGGTAAGAAATTGTATTTAAAAGATATTATATTGCCGAAAAAGTCAGATGCAATAAAAATCGGATATAAAGAGGATCAAATTAATTGGGCTTTCAATAACGAAAAATATATTTGGGAGTATATTTTGGAAAAAAAATTACTTTATAAGAATGATAGTTCACTTAAAAAAAGATTTTTTGATCCTTCTCCTTTTTCTAAATTTTATTTAGAAATAGACAATGAATCTCCAGGTAAAATAGGACAATGGCTTGGCTGGCAGATTGTTAGATCTTTTAGCGATAATAATCCTGATACTGAACTATTAGATATTTTATCAATGTCACCGGAGACTTTATTCAAAAAATCAAGTTATAAACCTTCTCGATGATGATGTCAAAAAAAAATACTCATATAAAAATTAATATTTCTTTAGATGAAAATAAAGTCGCTGAAAAAATAAAATGGTCCGCTCCTGATGGTGGTGTCAAAAATAAAGATGCTAAAGCTATGTTTTTATCCTTTTGGGACAGTGAAAAAATAGAGACTTTAAAAATGGATTTATGGATAAAAGAGATGCCTATAAATGAAATGAAATTGTTTTTCTATCAAAATATAGTTAGTTTGGGTGAGACCTATTTTAAAGCTACAAACGACGATAAAACTTATTTATCAATAAAAAAATTTTCAAAAGAATTTGCCGAACAAATAAAGCTAAAATTGAACAAATAGCTTTTTATTTAAATATTTAAAAATTTATAATTTTTGAAAATTGACTATTTGTTTTGTCTATATATTCAAGAATTTCATCTTTACCTTTTAATTCTCTGGAAGAGCTTATGAAATAACTAGGTAATTTTGACCAATTTTTTTTTAAAAAATTAAGATAATTTGAAACATTCGATTTTATTTCTTTTTTTGAAATCTTATCACATTTTGTAAAAACTATATTAAATGGTAATAAATTTTCTCCCATCCAATTAATGAAATTGACATCAATTAATTGAGGTTTAAGTCTAATGTCTAATAACAAAAAAGTAGAGGTTAATTCTTTTCTATTTAAAAAGTAATTAGTTGTTAAATTTTTGAATTTTATTCTTGACAATTTAGAAGTTTTTGAATAACCATATCCAGGTAAATCAACTAAATACCATTTTTTATTTATTAAAAAATGATTTATCAGTTTTGTTTTTCCAGGAGAAGAAGAAATTTTAGCTAATTTTTTTTTCCCACAGATCATATTAATAAGAGAGGATTTTCCAACATTTGACCTTCCTATGAAAGCATATTCAGGGAAAGAGTGTTTAGGACATTCCTTTATGCTTGAATTGCTTACAATAAATTCAGAATTAAAAATTTTCATTTAAGACATGAATTCAAAACTTATTTTTTTTTATCCATGAAAACATAATTTCATTAAACTTATCTGGATGCTCCATCATTGGGGCATGACCACAATTATTTATCCAGTATAAATCTGATATAGGAATAAGTGAATTAAATTCTTTTGCAACATTTGGAGGCGTTACATTATCTTGTTTTCCCCATATAATTGCTGTAGGTATTTTCATTTTGGGAAGATCTTTAGACATATTATGTCTAATAGCACTTTTAGCAATAGCAAGAGTTTTAATGACTTTATTTCTATCATTTACAGTTTCAAATACATCATCAACAATTTTTTTTGTAGCAATTTTGGGATCGAAAAATACATCTTGAGTTTTTGTTCTAATATATTCATAATCACCTCTTTTTGGATATCCATCTCCCATAGCATTCTCATAAAGTCCAGAACTTCCAGTGATTATAATTCCTTTTACTTTTTCAGGATAAAATTTGGAAAAAAGTAAACTAATATGACCTCCTAAAGAATTTCCTAGCAAAATGATATTCTTAAGATTTTGAGAAATAACAAATTCATAGAGATAATCTGCCAACGATTTAACTGTAGTTTTTTGTAATGGGAGAGAATATAATGGAAGATGAGGTATCAAAACGCGATATCCTTTTTTTGGAAAAAAATCTATAACACCTTGAAAATTACTTAGGCCACCCATTAAACCATATAATACAACAATTGGAGAACCTTCACCAACTTCTACATGCTTAATATTATTATTTTCATCCATTTCAGAAAACAATTAAATCATTATGAAGATCAAATATATGCATTTCAACTCTAGTATTATAAATAATTTCAATTGATCAATAGAGAGCTATTAAATACAACCAAAGTGGTAAAATTTATTAACAATGTGGTAAAATGTGGTAAAATGTGGTAAAATAATTATATATTTGAATAGATAATTCAATAAAATGAAGCATTTCATCGGAACATATGAGTGCAAAGCCGATATAAAAGGTAGAATAATGCTTCCTGCACCATTGAAAAAACAGCTTTCATATAGTATTAAAGATGGATTTGTTATCAAAAGAGCTGTTTTTAATCCTTGTTTAGAACTATATCCATTAAGTGAATGGGATAAATTAATAGAGAAAATAAATACTTTAAACAGGTTTGTCAAGAAGAATAATGACTTTATAAGAAGATTTACTGCCGGAGTAAAGCTTCTTGATATTGATTCAACAGGCAGGGTACTAATTCCAAAAAATTTAATCAATCATGCAAAAATAAATAAAGAAGTTGTTGTTTCATCAGCTCTCAATATACTTGAGATATGGGATAAGAATCTATATGAAAAATCAATTGATGAAGCAACTATTGACTTTGCTTCTCTAGCAGAACAAGTCATGGGTGACGAAAACAATGAAAAACTATCATAATCCAGTTTTATTAAATGAATCTATTAAGGGATTGAATATAAATCCTTTGGGTATTTATGTTGATGTTACATTTGGAGGAGGTGGGCATTCGAGGGCTATACTAAACAAATTATCGAGCAAGGGAAAACTTATTGCATTTGATCAAGATGCTTCTGCCTCAATAAATTTAATTGATGACAGTAGATTTAAATTGATATCTACAAACTTTTCAAATTTAAAGAAGCAATTAGACCTTCATGAGATAGATCAAATTTCAGGATTGATTGCTGATTTTGGTATATCCTCTCATCAATTGGATAAAAAAGAAAGGGGTTTTTCAATTAGACTTGATGGTCCATTAGATATGAGGATGAATAAAAAAAATAAATTAAATGCTAAGGAAGTAGTAAACAGTTATAATGAAACAAAATTAGTATCAATATTCAAGAATTACGGCGAGTTAAACCGTGCAAGAGTTTATACAAAAAAAATTGCTCAATCAAGAAGAAAGGAAAAAATAACATCAACTAAAGACTTACAAAATTTATTGAAGCCTTTAATTCCTAAACAAAAATTCAACAAAGAAATGGCTAAAATTTTCCAAGCAATTAGAATTGAGGTAAACAAAGAATTGGATGCAATTAAAACCCTTTTACTACAGACATCTGACTTTATTTCCAAAGGTGGCCGATTAGTATGTATATCATATCATTCTCTTGAAGATAGATTGGTTAAAAATTTCATAAGAGATGGGAATTTTGATGGAAATCCAAAAGTAGATTTTTATGGCAATAAATTCTTTCCATTTAAAAAAATAGGTGATCTGATAACTCCCTCAAAAAGAGAGCTAATTAATAATAAGAGATCCAGAAGCGCAAAACTAAGAATTGCAGAAAAAATATGAGAGGAATTTTGTCAATATTAAACTTTGAGTTCCTTATAAAGGATAATGCTTTTAAAAACTGGCGAATAATATTATATGTGTTAATGTTATCAGTAGTTATGATAGCAAGCGGACACAGTACAGACAAGAAAATTTTTCAAATAGCTTCTTTAAATGAAGAAATAAGATTATTGAAAAGTGAGTTTATAGATCAAAGAACAAATTTAATGAAGTTAAAAATGGAAACAAAGATAATGTATGAATTAGAACCTCTTGGTATTGGCCCTTCAAAAGAACCCGCAATAAAAATACTTGTTTCAAATGATTGATGAGCTTTTAAAAAAAATAATGAATCGTTTTTATTTTGTGATTTTCTTCATGATAATTTTCTCATTTGTATTGATGGGTAAATTGATTTATATCCAAGTAGTCGATGGAGAAAAATATAAGATTATAGCATCTAACCAAACAGTAAAGAATGTAGTGTTACAACCCAGTAGAGGGAATATATATTCTGAATATGGAAGTTTAATGGCAACATCTGTTGCTCAATATGAAGTTAGGTGGGATTCAAAGGTTCCTTCTAATTCATTATATAATAACAACAAAGAAAAGTTGGCAAAGGATTTATCTTTAATTCTCCAGACACCATACACTAAATTATATGAAAGCCTTGAAAATGCTAGGGAAAACAATAATCGGTACATGCTAATTGCTAAAAATTTAAGCTATTCAAAGCTAAAAAAGATAAGGTCATTACCAATTTTTAATTTACCTTCTTTTAAGGGAGGTCTAATAGTAGAACAGCAAATAAAAAGAGAACATCCGCTTGGTAAAATTGCTGAGAGGACAATTGGTTATGAGCAAAAGAGTCCAAATGGAAATTATTTTAGAGTCGGAATTGAGGGAGCTTTTGGAACATATCTTCGAGGGGAAGAAGGGAGAAGATTGAAACAGAGAATCGCAAATGGACAATGGAAGCCAATTAATGATGTTAATGAAAAAGAACCAACACAGGGTCATGATGTATATACTACTATTAATCTCAATATTCAGGATATTACTCATTCAGCATTACTAGAACAGCTTGAAAAATATAAAGCAGAACATGGAACTGCTGTTGTAATGGAAACAAAAACAGGAAAAATTAGGGCGATAGTTAATTTGGGCAGGACATCTAAGGGGACTTATTATGAAAAATTAAATTATGCAGTGGGAGAACTAAATGAACCTGGATCTACTTTTAAGCTTATTTCAATGATTGCTGCTCTTGAGGACAAAGCTATTGATCTTGAAGATTTGGTTGATACTGGAAACGGAGAAATAACTTTTTATAACAAATACAAGGTCAGAGATGTAAAAAAAGGAGGATATGGATTAATACCAGCCTCTAAAGTTTTTGAATTATCATCTAATGTAGGTATGGTAAATATAGTCCATAATTACTATAAAGATGATCCAAGTAAATTTGTAAATAGGTTATATAATATGGGGGTTAATAAGCCCTTGGGAGTTTCAATAAAAGGCGAGCCAAAACCTAAAATACCTTATCCGTCTGACAAAGATTGGGATGGATTAGATTTACCTTGGATGGCATATGGGTATGGATTATCTATGACACCTCTTCAAATTCTTTCATTTTACAATGCTATTGCCAATGATGGAGAATTATTACGACCTCAATTCATAGAAAAAATCACCAATGCTGGGGAAAAACCTCAGAAAGTATTTAAAAAAGAAATTATAAATCCATCGATTTGTTCAGAAGAAACATTAATCAAAATTAAAAGTATGTTATTTAATGTAGTTGATAAAAAATGGGGAACAGCAAATCAAATAAAAGACAGTTTATTTAATGTAGCTGGAAAAACTGGTACTTGCCAGCTTGATTACACAAAAGAAGAGGTTCAGTATATTTCAAGTTTTGTAGGATATTTTCCTGCAGAAAATCCAACATACTCGTGTATAGTAGTTATTCATAGACCAGATAAATCCTTAGGTTATTATGGATCTACTGTAGCTGCCCCAGTTTTTAAAAAAATTGCAAAAAAAATATATATATCAACTCCAAAAAACATAATAATTAAACCAAGTGAAATTAGATTGTCTTTAAACAAAGCTCAAAATGACAAAATAAATAATATTGAAATTCCAGATTTAGTAGGTAAAACTAGTTTAGATGCAATTTCAATAGTTGAAAAATTAGGATTGAACTTTAAAATCGTTGGTAATGGAAGGGTTGTAAAGCAATCTATAAAGCCTGGAACTAAAATAAAGGTTGGACAGTTAATTGTTTTAGAATTTTCATGAAAAAAGTTAAGGACATATTATACAAAGTATCAGTTCAAACAATAATTGGATCTACTGAAGTTAGAGTTAAACACATAACATTTGATTCTAGAAATGTTTCAGGTAATTCTTTATTTATTGCCATACCAGGAACTAATATTGACGGGCATACATTTATCGATGATGCTATCAAAAATGGAGCAGGAGTAATTATTTGCCAAAGATTACCATCAAATTTAGTTGAAGGAAAAGTTTATGTTATTGTTGAAGATTCAAAAATTGCACTCGGCCTTATTGCTTCAAACTTTTATGACAATCCATCTGAAAAGATTGATCTTATTGGTGTTACAGGGACAAATGGGAAAACAACTATTTCAACTCTATTATATAAAGTTTTTAACTCTCAAGATATTTCTTCAGGTCTAATTTCAACAGTTGAGATAAAATTTAACAAAAGATCAATTTTAACAAATCTAACTACACCTGATCCACTGACAATAAATTCATCACTAGATGAAATGCTAAAATCTGGTATTAAAAAATGCTTTATGGAAGTCTCTTCACATGGTATTGATCAAAAAAGAGTTTATGGATTAAGATTTAAAGGAATATTATTTACTAATCTAACTCATGATCATCTTGATTATCATAAGACTTTCAAAAATTATCGAGATGTTAAAAAACAAGTTTTTGATTCTTTAAGTAAGGATTCTTTTGCGTTAATAAATCTTGATGACAGAAATGCAGAATTTATGATACAGAATTCAAGTGCTAAAAAATATACATACGCTTTAAATCGGATCGCTGATTTTAAAGCCAAGATCTTAGAAAATCAAATGAGAGGGATGCTTCTGAAGATTAAGGAAAATGAAATTTGGACACAAATGTTAGGAGAATTCAATGCATATAATTTATTAGCTGTTTTTTCAGCTTCAATAATACTTGGGCTAGATGAGTTATCAACATTGAAAAAACTGAGTCAAATTCAAGGTGTTCCTGGAAGATTTCAAACTTTTTATACTCATAATAATATACTGATAATAATTGACTATGCTCATACACCTGATGCATTAAAAAATATATTATCATCAATAAATAAGATTAGAACCAAAACTGAAAGTCTTTTCACTATAATTGGTTGTGGTGGTGATCGTGACAAGAAAAAGAGACCAAAAATTGGAGAAGTTGCAGCTAAATTTAGTTCTAAAGTAATTTTTACATCTGATAATCCCAGAAATGAGGATCCAGAGTCAATCATCGACGAAATGATTACAGGAGTAAGTCCTGTCGATTTTAAAAAAACAAGAATTATTATTAAAAGAGAAGAGGCAATATCTGCCGCTTATAAGGAAGCTATGCCTGGAGACATAGTGCTCATTGCAGGTAAAGGACATGAAAAATATCAGGAAATAAAGGGTAAAAAATACCCATTTAATGATCTTGAATATGCGAGAAAAATTTTTATTAAAACATAAGTATTATGCTATACTATTTATTTGAATACATAGAAAAAGCATATGAATTCCCTGGGGCCTCATTATTTCAGTTTCTTTCTTTTAGGGCAGCATTAGCTGTCTTACTCTCTCTATCCATTACATTAATTTATGGCAATAAAATAATTCTCTTTTTAAAGAAGAATCAAGTTGGAGAAACAGTGAGGGAATTAGGACTTGATGGGCAAATAGAAAAAACGGGCACGCCGACTATGGGAGGTATAATAATAATCCTTGGAACATTAATACCTGTGATATTAATTGCTCGTATAGACAATATATATATAGTTCTACTTATTGTAACTACTCTCTGGATGGGTTTAATTGGAATGATTGATGATTACATAAAAATTTTCAAAAAAAATAAGAGAGGGTTAAAAGGAAAGTTTAAGATAATAGGTCAATTAGCTCTTGGATTATTTGTTGGATCGATACTCTATTTTCATCCTGATGTTACTGTCAGACAAGAAATTGAGACGTATAATAAATCTGAGCAAATTGAAATAAGTCAAGTTTTCTCAGATGAAAAAAAATCTACAATCACAACTATACCTATGGTAAAAGGTAATGAATTTAACTATGTTAGTCTAATAAGCTGGATTTCCCCAAAACTTGAAAAATATGATTGGATAATTTTTATCGCAGTAGTTATATTTATTATCACTGCTGTTTCAAATGCTGCTAATTTAACTGATGGGATAGATGGTTTGACTGCTGGCACATCGGTTATTATAGTGATGGGTCTAGGAATTTTTTCTTGGGTTTCAGGAAATTTAATTTTTGCAGACTATTTAAACATTATGTTTATTCCAAGAGTAGGCGAGGTTACTATTTTTATAGCAGCTTTTACAGGATCTTTAATTGGATTCTTATGGTATAACACTTTCCCTGCTTCCGTTTTTATGGGAGATACAGGAAGTTTAACTATTGGGGCTATTATTTCTGTTTTATGTTTTATTACAAGGAAAGAATTATTAATACCTATTCTTTGTGGAGTGTTTTTCATTGAGACTTTATCAGTGCTTCTTCAAGTAGGGTACTTCAAGTACACAAAGAAAAAATTTGGGATTGGAAAAAGAATTTTTAGAATGTCTCCACTCCATCATCATTTCCAAATTAAGGGTTTTCATGAAAGTAAAATAGCAACAAGATTTTGGATTATAACAGTACTTCTGGTAGTAATATCAATTGTAACACTTAAGATAAGATAATGGTAGGTAAAATAGTCATATTAGGTGCGGGAGAGAGTGGTTTAGGTACAGCTTTTTTAGCTTGTAAAAAAGGACTTAAGGTTTTTCTTTCGGATAATAACATTATTTCGAAAAAAACTAAGGAAAAACTTAATTTAATGGGTGTTTCATGGGAAGAGAAAAAGCATTCATTGTCAAAAATGAAAGATGCTGATTGGATAATTAAAAGTCCTGGAATCGATAATAAATCTAGGATAATTGTTCAACTACGTGAGATGGATCTTCCAATTATTTCTGAAATAGAATTTGCTTCAAAATTTACTAGTTCAAAAATTATTGCTATAACAGGCAGTAATGGAAAAACTACAACTGCTCTGCTAACACATCATTTGTTATCTCAGGGAGGTTTGAAAGTTGGAGTAGCTGGTAATATTGGAAATAGTTTTGCTAAGGAAATTGCCGAAAACAAATATGATTATTATGTTCTTGAAGTTAGTAGCTTTCAATTAGATGACATAATTAATTTTTCACCAAACATTGGTGTTATTACAAATATTGTACCTGATCATTTGGATAGATATGAAAATAATTTTGAAAAATATCTAAACTCAAAGCTCAAGATTACAAAGAATCAAACTAAGAATGACCTATTAATTTTCAATTCTGATGATCAAAATTTGACAGAAAAAATACTTGGTCTAAAAACTAAAGCAGAATTACACACTTATGGAAAAAAAAATGATTGGTTAAATAACACATACCATAATGACGAAAATATAATTATTAAAACAAAAAAAAGAAAAACTATGATTAATTCAGCAGAATTTTCTCTTTCTGGACAACATAATTTACTTAATGCAATGGCTGCTGTAACGATTGCAAATTTATTTGAAATAAGTAAAGAAAAAATAAGGGAAAGTTTAACAAATTTTAAAGGAGTACCTCATCGTTTAGAAAAAGTCTTAAAAATTCGAAACGTTAATTACATAAATGATTCAAAAGCCACAAATGTTAATGCAACCTTTTACGCTCTTGAAAGCATAAACACCCCTACAGTATGGATTGCTGGAGGTGTTGATAAAGGTAATGATTACAATCAGTTACTACCTCTAGTTCATGAAAAAGTTAAAGCAATAATTTGTTTAGGAAAAAACAATGATAAATTATTTGAAACATTTAATCCAATTGTTGACTTAATGTTTGAAGCTGAGACAATGTCTAATGCAGTTAAAATGGCTCATAAACTTGCTGAGAGAAAAGACAGTGTTCTTCTTTCACCTGCATGTTCAAGCTTTGATCTGTTTAGAAATTATGAAGATAGAGGTGATCAATTTAAAAAGGCAGTAAAAAATCTATAAAAATTTTTTAATTATGAAATTTTATAAAATCAACCTTTTATTAATATTAGCATTTATACATATCGGCCTATTTGCTCAACAAGACGCACAATACACAAACTATATGTATAATACCCAAATTGTTAATCCGGCCTATGTAGGTAATAGAGGGTTAACAAGTATTAATCTTCTAGCACGAACTCAATGGTTAGACTTAGAGGGTTCTCCAGAAACTACTGCTTTATCAATAGATAGTTCAATTGGAGACAATGAAAGGATGGGAATAGGTCTTTCAGTTTTTAGTGATAAAATTGGACCTACTTCTGAGAATAGAGTTAATGTAGATTACTCTTATGCAATAAATTTTCTATGGTCAAAGTTGACTTTTGGAATAAAAGCTGGACTTGTTGAGATGGATATAGATTATTCAAAGTTAAATATTGCAAATCTTAGTGATCCATTACTAAATTATAATTATAATAAAATACAGCCAAGATTAGGATTAGGATTTTATTTTAATACAGAGAAATACTATTTAGGATTTTCAGCCCCTAATATTTTAGAAACAAAATATTATGATGAATTAAATATTGAGAATACTTTTTTTTCAAAAGTATCTGACAGAATTCATTATTATCTAATCGCAGGATATGTTTTTGACATAAACTCAAAGGTAAAAGTAAAACCAGCTTCTTTGGTCAAAGTTGTCAGGGGAGCTCCTGTCCAATGGGATCTTTCCATGAATTTTTTATTTAATTATAAAGTAACTCTTGGAATATCTAATAGATTAGATTCAGCAATAAGTGCTTTGGGAGGGTTTCAGCTATCTGATAATTTTTTTGTTGGACTTAGCTATGACTATACTACCCATCAAATAAAACAATTTAATGATGGCACTTATGAACTTATTTTGAGAATTGATCTAATGAATAAGGATAGAAAAATTTTAACACCAAGATTCTTTTAAAATTGAAAAGAAATACTATTATACAGGGAGATAAATCACTTTGGGGTATATTAACACTACTTGTTATTTTTTCTTTTTTGCCAGTATTTAGCGCAAGTTCAAACCTAGTATATGTTATTGGAAAAGGGACAACCTGGGGATATCTTTTTAAACATTTGTTGTTAATGAGTTTTGGTTTTGTTCTTATGTTTATTGTTCATAGGATACCTTACCATTATTTTAAAGGTATCTCAATACTGGCATTACCTGTTGTAATTTTATTATTAATTTATACCAACTCTCAAGAAACTATAATTCAAGGTGCAAATGCCAGTAGATGGATTGAAATTCCAATAGTGGGATTAAGCTTCCAAACCTCTTCCTTGGCTGGATTAATATTAATAATATATGTTGCACATTTTTTAGATAAGAAAAAGTTTAAATACATAAAATTAAAAAGTTCATTTTTTTCACTTTGGATTCCTATTTTTTTAATTATTTCTCTGATTTTACCATCTAATTTTTCAACTGCAGCATTGATGTTTTTAATCATAATAATTCTTCTTTTTATTGGGGGTTATCCAGTAAAAAGAATTATAAGTATGTTAATTTTAGCATTTACTTTTCTTATATTTTTTGTTTTAACTTCAAAAGCATACCCAGAATTAATTCCAAATCGAGTTGACACATGGATTAGCAGAATAGAAAGTTTTAAGAATGGACATGATTTAGAATCAAACTATCAAATTGAAAAAGCAAAAACAGCAATTGCATCTGGTGGTGTTCTTGGATTAGGTGCAGGTAAAAGTGTAATGAAAAATTTTTTACCTCAAAGTTCATCAGACTTTATATATGCTATCATTATTGAGGAATTTGGCTTAATAGGAGGATTAGGTATAATTATTTTGTATTTGCTACTGCTTTTCAGAATTGTTGTAATAGCTCACAAATCAAAAAAATTCTTTGGAAAATTAATTGTTATTGGCCTAGGAATTCCTGTTGTAATTCAAGCTTTTGTCAATATTGGAGTTGCTTTACAAATTCTTCCAGTAACAGGACAAAATCTTCCTTTAATTAGCAGTGGAGGTACAGCTGCTTGGATTACATGTATTTCTTTTGGAATTATATTAAGTGTAAGTTCTTGTCGTGATGAAATACATGACGATTTAGTTAACAATAAAGAAAATAATAACCCAATTGCAATATTAAGTGAAACAGCATAAAGTAATTATTTCTGGAGGTGGTACAGGAGGTCATTTATTTCCTGCAATAGCAATAGCTGAAGAACTATTGATTGAATACCCAAAAACAGATATTTTATTTGTTGGAGCTCTAAATAAAATTGAGATGCAAAAGGTTCCTGAGGCTGGATTCAGAATTATAGGTCTTTGGATAGATGGATTTAAAAGAACAAATTTTTTTAAAAATGTTTTTTTACCAATAAAACTAATTCATAGTTTATTTAAATCTTTAAGGATCCTATTGAGTTTTAAACCTGATATTGTAATTGGTACAGGAGGATATGCCAGTGGACCAATACTCTTTATTGCAAGTTTGTTAAAATTTCCAACTTTAATTCAAGAACAAAACTCATATCCTGGGATTACAAATAAGATACTTTCGAAAAGAGTTAATAAAATTGCTGTTGCATATGAAGGAATGGATCAATTTTTCCCGAATGAAAAAATAACAATAACAGGTAATCCTGTAAGAAAATTTATTTTTAGAAATCAAAATTTACAAAAACGAGATAAAAGCAATTTTAAATTTGATCCTAATAAAAAAGTTTTACTTGTTTTAGGGGGTAGTAATGGCTCAAAAAGAATAAATGAATTAATATTTTCTAATTTAAATTATTTTAAGAGAAATGAAATTCAGATTTTATGGCAGTGTGGATCCCTATATTTTGAGAAGTATTTTCATCTTCAAAATTCAGGTGTTGTTATCTTTTCTTTTACAAATGAAATTTACAAGTTATATTCTGCTTCAGATTATATTATTTCTCGTTCTGGAGCAATAACACTATCTGAATTGGCTTGTGTAGGGAAACCATTAATACTAATTCCTTCCCCTAATGTTGCAGAAGATCATCAAAAACTTAATTCTCAAGCACTATCCAAGAGAAAAGCTGCTATAGTAATTGAAGAGAAGTTTTTAGATGAAAAATTTAAAATTGGTTTTGAAAAATTATTATCAAATAAATCATTACAAATGTCGCTCTCTACTAATTTAAAAAAAATAGCCAAGCCAAATGCTAGTAAAAACATTGTTCGGTTAATTAAAGAAATTATATAAATGAAAATTATTGACAGATATTATTTTATTGGTATAGGAGGAATTGGAATGTCTTCTTTAGCTAAATACTTATTAGATATTGGATCTATTGTTTCTGGTTATGATAAAACAAACGGATCTATTACAGATATGTTAATTAAAAATGGAATTCAAGTTATTTTTAAAGATTCTATTGAATCTATTCCTAAGAAATTTAAATTAAAAGGGACAAAAGTAATTTATACTCCTGCAATACCAAATGACAATATTCAACTAAATTATTTCAGGAACAATGGCTTTGAAGTTAGAAAAAGATCTTATCTGTTAGGAAAACTAACAAAAGACTCCAAATTATTTGCGGTAGCTGGGACTCATGGGAAAACTACTACCAGTACTATATTATCTCATATGTGTAATTCAATTCAACTAAAGTTTACTGCATTTTTAGGAGGAATAGCAAATGGATTTAATAGTAATTTAATTAATAATGGCAGTGAATTTTCAATAGTTGAAGCTGATGAATATGATAGGTCTTTTTTAGAGCTAAATCCAACAATTTCATGCATTACATCAATGGACTCTGATCACCTTGATATATACGAAAATAAATCTAATCTTGTTAAAGCATTCAAGGAATTTTCAAAAAAAACAAAAAAGCACCTTTTAGTTGCAAAAGGTGTTCCAATAAAAGGAAATACTTTTTCATTAAATCAAAAAGCTGATTATTATGCATCAAATATATTAGAAAAAAATTTGGGATATGAATTTGATTTTCATACTCCTTCTAAGATATACAATAAAATAAAGTTTAATCTTATTGGGCGTCATAATTTATCAAATGCTATTGCCGCAGCTGCAATGTTGGATCTTGCAAATATTCCTTTAGATCATGCTTTAAATTCCTTAAAAGATTTTAAGGGTTTGAAACGTAGAATTGAAATTTTTGAAATATTAGGAAGCGTAGTAATAGATGATTATGCTCACCATCCAATTGAAATTGATTCTATATTTAAAACTATTGAAGAAAGATATTCAAACAAGAGAAAGGCAGTTATTTTTCAACCTCATTTATTTTCTAGAACTAGGGATTTTTTAAATCAGTTTGCAGATTCTTTATCTCAATTTGATGAGGTTTATTTAACAGAAATTTATCCTGCAAGAGAAAATCCGATTGCTGGAATTAATTCAAAGAAAATAATTGATAAAATTGATAATCAGATAAAAAAGATTGTATTTAAAGATGGTATAGAAAAAACAATAAAAGAGTCAAAAGCAAATTTGTTTGCCGTTCTTGGAGCAGGGGATATTGGTGATGAATTAGAAAAATTAAAAATTAAATATAAAGTTTATGAAAATTAAGGACATTATATTTTTTACAGTAATGATTTTTATTATGCTATCAATAATAGGATTTTCTTATTGGAGAAATAAAAAAAGATTAATCAAAATAGATGAAATTGTTTTTATGTCTGGATCCCCCAAATTTTTGAATTACGAATTAATAAACAAATTATTAGAGATTGAGCTAGATAAAATTTCAGAAAGCAAAGAATCTATAAATTTGACCTCTCTTGAATCATTTTTTGAGACTAATCCATATATATACAATGCAGAATTATATTATTATCCTAATGGATCGTTAGGAATATCTATTAAAGAGGAAGAGCCTGAATTAAAAATAATCTCTGATACCATATTTTACTTTAATTATAAAGGATTTAAAGTTCCTGTTTCAAAAAAATATAAACCAGATTTACCAAGTTTTATTGGAAATCCAGAGAAAAACAAAATTAAAGAACTTCTTTTTTTAGTCAGTAATTTCAAAAAAGATTATTTCTTAAAAAAAGAATTAAAAACAATTCGATATGAATCAAATTCTTACTATATAAAATTAAATTCGTTTGATTTTGAAGTAGAATTTGGTAGCATAAATAATCTTGAAGAAAAAATTAAAAAACTAAAAGTTTTTTCAGCTTTTTACAATAGCATGAAAACTAAATCAGATTATAAAAAAATAAGTTTAAAGTATAATAAACAAGTAGTTGCATCATAAAATTTTAATTATGGAAAAATCAAAAATTTCAGTAGGCTTAGACATTGGGACAACAAAGATTGTTGTTATGGCTGGCAAAAGAAACGAATTTAATAAGGTTGAAATATTAGGAATTGGAAAATCTAAAAGCTTAGGTGTTCATAGGGGTGTTGTTAATAATATTACTCAGACAATTCAGTCAATTCAGCAAGCCGTGGAAGAAGCAAAAAATCTTTGCGAAGATAATATTGAAGAGGTTGTAGTAGGAATTGCTGGGCAACATATAAGAAGTCTTCAGCACAGTGATTACATAACAAGACCTAACCCTGAGAAAGTAATTTCTCAAGAGGATATCGATATATTAATTCTACAAGTTTATAAATTAGTTATGTTACCAGGAGAAGAAATTATCCATGTTTTACCGCAGGAATATAAAGTTGATGGACAATCTGAGATTAAAGAACCTATCGGAATGTACGGGGGAAGATTGGAAGCTAATTTTCACGTTGTTGTAGGTCAGGTTTCATCTATTAAAAATATTGGCCGATGCATTAAAAGTGCTGGTCTTTCAATGGGTAATATTACACTTGAACCACTTGCTTCATCAGAAGCTGTTTTAAGTAGGGAGGAGAAAGAGGCGGGAGTCGCACTAATTGATATAGGAGGAGGAACTACAGATCTAGCAATATTCAAAGATGGAATAATTAGGCATACTGCAGTAATTCCTTTTGGAGGGAATGTTATTACTGAAGATATAAAAGAAGGATGTTCTATAATAGAGAAACAAGCAGAACTACTCAAAATAAAGTTTGGTTCAGCTTGGCCTGGTGAAAACAAGGATACTGAAATAGTATCAATTCCAGGGCTTAGAGGAAGAGATCCTAAAGAAATATCTTTAAAGACTCTTTCTAAAATTATTAATGCAAGAGTAGTTGAGATAATTGAACAGGTTCATTTGGAAATAAAAAATTATGGTAACGATGAACAAAAGAAAAAACTTATTGGAGGAATAGTACTAACTGGAGGAGGAAGTCAATTAAAACATCTAAAACAATTAGTTGAATATATAACAGGAATGGATACTAGGATTGGCTATCCGAGTGAACATCTCGCTGGAGACACTAATAAATCTCATACGGAACCAATGTTTTCAACGGCTGTTGGATTATTATTAAATGCTTTAGAGGGAGAGATATATGATAGTGGTCAAGAAAAAAATATGGATGAACTTTCAATGGAGAAAGATGAATCTGAATCAAATAATTCTTCAGAATTATCTGGTGAAATTAATATTAAAAGAAAATCAATACTAGATAAATGGGTTGAGAAATTTAAAGAATTTTTAGATAACGCTTAAAATAAATAATCAATGGAATCTATACAATCAGAAAAATTAAGCTTTGATTTGCCAAAAAATGTCAGTAATGTAATTAAGGTCATTGGAGTTGGCGGAGGAGGAAGTAATGCAATTAATTATATGTTTAAACAAGGAATTAATGGGGTTGATTTTGTTGTCACCAATACTGATGCTCAGGCATTGAATGAAAGTCCTGTTCCTATAAAAATTCAGTTAGGAGCTTCTTTGACGGAGGGCCTTGGAGCAGGAGCAAATCCAGAAGTTGGAGCTCAAGCTGCAAAAGAAAGTTTTGAGGATTTAAAAAATTTATTAACCACTCAAACTAAAATGGTCTTTATTACTGCAGGAATGGGAGGAGGGACTGGTACAGGAGCGGCCCCAATTATAGCAAAAATGGCTAGAGAACTTGATGTTTTAACTGTAGGAATTGTTACAATGCCATTTGATTTTGAAGGTAAAATCAGAATTAATCAGGCTGAAAAGGGGCTTGAAAACATTAAAAAATCAGTAGACTCATTAATTGTTATAAATAATAATAAACTAAGAGAAGTATATGGTAACTTAGGATTTAAAGCTGGGTTTTCAAAGGCTGATGAAGTTTTGGCATCAGCTGCCAAGGGAATTGCAGAAGTTATTACGCATCATTATACTCAGAATGTTGATCTTAAAGATGCAAGGACAGTTTTGTTTAATAGCGGGACTGCTATAATGGGTTCAGCATCATCTTCTTCTAATAATCGAGCTCAGGATGCAATTACAAAAGCTTTAGATTCTCCATTGTTAAACGATAACAGAATTGTTGGCTGTAAAAACGTTCTATTATTAATTGTTTCTGGAAATGAGGAGATTACGATTGATGAAATTGGCGAAATTAATGACTTTATTCAAGAAGAAGCAGGTAATAACACTAATATTATTATGGGCGTAGGTGAAGATGAAAGTCTTGGAAATTCTATCTCAGTTACAATAATTGCCACTGGTTTTCCTGCTGATCAACAAAGTGAAATTGTAAATATTGAGGCTAAAAAGATTATTCATACACTAGAGATCGACCAAAAAATTGAACAAGATTTAATGAATTCGCATGAAAAAAAACAATTAAGTACTGATTTTATAGATAAAGATCAAGAACAATTAGAAAGTGATCAAGAAAACTTGTCTTCTTATAAATCTGAAGATGATTTCAATTTAACTGATGATATAAGAGAAATGAATGTTACATATGAAACTTTAGACTCTAATCATAATAATGAAGAATTAAATTTTGAAGAAATAAAAAACATGGAGGTAGTCTATGATATTCTTGATTACTCAAATGATGAGGTTATAGTCACTGAAGAAATGAAGGACATTGATGTATCATATGATCTTTTAGGAGATGAATCTGATAGAATTGAATTTAAAATTGAGAAAAATACTAAAACTGATTATTTTGACCTAGATGTTGTGGATCCGGAGTATTTAGACTCAAATTTTGATCATAATATAAATAATGAGATTGATGATCAAAATCAAATAGAATTTGACTTTGACCTTCCAGTAAAGGATATAAATTTCCAAAAAAAAGAATCAATGGATAAATTGTATGATCAATCTGAAAAAATAGTGAATGATAAAATAAAAACAGAAACGATAGATTCTCAAACTGATATAGAGAATGATTTTAAATTTGAGCTTAAGGAGAGCAGCAAGTCTGAAATTGAAGAAAAGATTGAAAATGAAATTTTACAAGATGAAGAAAAAAATGAAACTAGGGAAGTTAATCAAAGTAATTTGAATTTAAATCTTTCACCTTTTGAACAAAAAATTGATGAATCTTTAAGTCAAGAAAATGAAAAAAGAATAGAGCATTTAAAAAAATTTAATTATTCATTTTCAAACTCAAGAAGGGTTGATGAACTAGAAAAACAACCAGCATATAAAAGGATTGGTATAGATTTAGAAGAATCATTTCAAAAATCTGATCAGGAAAATAGTTCAAGAATATCTATTGATGAGGATTCGAATGAAGAAATACAATTACGTTCAAATAATTCTTTTTTACATGATAATGTAGATTAATTTAATAGTAAAATAAAATAATTCAAATGAATTTACTTGATAAAATAAACGAAGAGTTGAAAAATGCAATTAAAGCAAAAGATCAAATTGCTCTTCAGTCAATTAGAGCAATAAAATCAGAACTATTATTACTGAATACTAAATCTGGAAAAGCTGATAGTTTTTCTGATCAAGAAGAGCTGAAAATCCTACAAAAACTTATAAAACAACGAAAAGAGAGTGCTAAAATTTTCAGAGAGCAAAGCAGGATTGATTTAGCTGAACTTGAAGATGCTCAAGCTAAGATTATTGAACGATTTCTACCTGAGCAACTTGATGAAAAAAAAATAAGAGAAAATATTCAAGATATTATTTTAAATACTGAGTCAAAGGGTATGAAAGATATGGGCAAAGTTATGAGTATTGCAACATCAAAAATGGCAGGTCAAGCAAATGGTAAAACAATTTCAACTATTGTCAAAGAAATATTGAATTCCTAGTATTTTTGTTTAATACATATAAACTAAATTTGTTTTATTAGATAGGCCCAGTAGTTCAACTGGATAGAATATCAGATTTCGGCTCTGAGGGTTGGGGGTTCGAATCCTCCCTGGGTCACATAATTAATTAATCTATGAGGATTTATCTTTTTCTTCTATTTTATCTTTATTTTTTCAATTTATATACTCAAGAAAAAAAGGAAATACTTTTTGTTGGAAATAGTTTTACTTTTTACTGGAATCTTCCAAAACTTGTTGAAGATATGGCCAAAAGCAAAGGTCTTAACTGGAATGTTTCACAGTCTACATCTTCAGGTGCTACTCTGGAACAACATTGGAATTCTAAAAAAGGACTTAAAACAATTTCTTTAATTGAAAAAAATGATTTTGATTATATAGTATTACAAGATAGAAGTCATAATCCAATAATTCAAGTTGATTCAACTGTTATCTATTCTAAAAAATTTGTAAACCTATCAAAATCTAAACAATCAATTCCACTTCTTTTTTCAACATGGTTTTATCAAGAATATTGGGAACAGATGTATCCTAACAATAAAATAGATTTAACTAAGAATCCTTATCCTATTGAAGCAGTTATTTCTAAAATCAGTAATGAGGAAAATATTGATTTTATTCCAGTAGGCAGGGCCTTTAAAATATTTGAAAGCAGATATTTAGATTATGATCTTTTCTTTGACGATGGCAAGCATTCTTCTCCAAATGGAACATATCTTGCAGCTTGTGTAATCTTTGCAAAGATAAGTGGTGAATCTTCAATTGGACTGCCCTCAAGATTTTTTGAATATGATGAAGAAGCACATAAGTGGATCTACTATAATATAGTTGATAAAAATTTCGCAGTTTTATCTCAAAAAATTTCTGATGAAATTGTTTTTAAAAAAATAGATGCATATAATTAAGTATATGTTTTTTTAAGTATTGTATTAATCCAATTGATTAAATACTTTTGACTTTCAATGCTTGCTTTATTCATGTCTTGAATATTAATTGAAAATAAGGACTCATTTTTTTCAGAGGACTCAGTTATTTTTTTTAAAGTTTTTAAACTTTTTTTTTCTATACTATGAATTTCAATATTTCCAGTATCTGAATTTAAAACTGCTTTGTTTAATTTTATCATAAGATGCCAATTAAGGCTATATGATATAAATTGATCATGATTTCTAAAACGATATTTGATTTGATTGATGAAAATATGAGGATTTTGATCAAAATATTTTTCTGAGATTGATTTTATCATAGGTCTTGCAGTATGAAATGATTTATAATATTTTTCATTAAATCCCAACTTTTCAGCTGACTTTGATTGCGCCCTATTAAATCCAGGTCTTTTATTTTTTGAAATAAAAAAATCTTTTAATCTTTTGTACCAAATTTTATTGTATGATTTACTCCATTTCCCTCTAATAATAGCTTTTTTTTCTTCATTAAACCAATCATGAATAGTTGTTGGTTTTATCAAAAACATGTCATCATTAAAATATATGAAATGTTCAGAGAGATCTCTGATTCTATGAAAAGCAGTTTCAATTGTTCTTATATTAAAGGTTGGCATATAATCTTCATAACCTCTGAAAATTTCTTTATGATCAATTAAAACGATTTTTTCTTTTTCTTTCACCTCAATTTTAGGATCTTGTTGATCTGTTACAATAAAAATCTTTCTTATGAATGGAGCAAATTTCAATATCGATTTAATGCATAATGTTATTTCACCAATTTGATTATATTTTGACAATAATTTCTCCGATATCTTTAATTGTTCAATTTTTCTATAATTCGATATTTTCTTTTGATATTTAGGATCATTTCCATTAACCCATGTCACTACAGCATCCACTGTTAATTCAACTGAATTGTCCATAATCTGATAAAATATCTATTCTGTGTTCAAGTTATGAAGAACTGCACAATAAAACATGTAAAATATAGTTATATAGTTAGTTATGAATAAATTTGTATTTCTAATTTCTTTTTTATTTAGCGGTGTAATTTTTTCTCAAACACCTGAAAATCCATGGCGTCTATTTATTGGTATTAGTTCAATCGACACATATCCTACTGGGGCAGATGAAAACTCTACTTTTTATCCTCAAGGAGAATTATTTGAAGATTTTTTTAATGTAACTGATCATTGGAATTTTGGAATTCCATCCATTTCTCTTTCGCGAAATATCAAAGGTGGCCTGTCGATTGGATTAGAGGGTACGCTAAATAAAATTAAAAAAATTGAAGGTCAACTTGATTCTGATTTTTCATATTATTCCGCAGGAGCATATATTAAAAATTCTTTTTTAAAAAATAAAAAAATCAGCCCTTTTTTAAATTTAGGTTTCGGATATACAAGCTTTGATTTATCGAAATCTGAAAAGTTAAACTTATTTTCAAAAAATCTTCATAAGACATATTCAGTTGGCTTAGGTATTGACATTAATTTTTCTGATAAATTTGGAATTACATTTAATTCTAGTTTTAAAAACCCATATGAAAATTATGGAATCAAGCATTTTTCTAATCATATAGGAATGTTTTATTCATTTGGCATACCAGATAGTGATAAGGACGGTATTCCTGATGATAAAGATTCATGTCCTGATGATCCTGGCTTAAAAGAATTAAATGGATGTCCAGATTCTGATGGTGACGGTGTTGCTGATAATAAGGATTCTTGTCCCGAAGTATTTGGACTGATTGAAATGGATGGTTGTCCAGATTCTGATGGCGATGGTTTGTCAGATAAAGATGATCAATGTCCTGAAATTCCTGGGATAATTGATATGAAAGGTTGTCCAGATTCTGATTTGGATGGGATCACTGACGAAAATGATGAATGTCCGAACTTAGCAGGAGATTCATTAAATAATGGTTGTCCATGGCCTGACTCTGACTCTGATGGAATCTTAGATAAAGATGATCTTTGTCCAGATGAAAAAGGAAATTCAATAAACAATGGTTGCCCTGAATTATCTAATGAAATCATTCAAACCCTAAATGAGCTTGGCACAAAAATTAATTTTATGGCTGAAAGTGAAAAAATAATTGGAAAGAAAGCTATAAATGCGCTTAAGGAAATAAAAGACTTATTAGATAATAATCCAAATGGCAATCTAATAATTGAGGGATATGCTTCTTCTGAGGGAGACGAAATTTATAATCAAAAATTATCTGAAAGAAGGGCAAAATCTGTAATGAATTATTTAATAGAATTAGGAGTTAATCCAGATCGTCTAGAAATAAATGCATTTGGTGAGGATAATCCAATTGGAAATAACGAAACAATTATTGGAAGATCAAAAAACAGGAGAGTTCAGTTTAAAACAAAGTTTTAAATTATCTCAATCTATTTATCGCCTCATTTGGCTTTGGATCTGAAAATATGTAATTCCCAGCGACAAGTATGTCGGCACCATTTTCAATTAACTTTGAAGAATTTTTATCATTTACACCTCCATCGATTTCAATTAGCGTAGGCGCATTTCTTTTATTAATCAATTTTTTCAGCTTAATTACTTTGTTATAAGTAGTCTCAATGAAAGATTGGCCACCAAAACCTGGGTTTACACTCATAAGACATACTAAGTCAATTTCTGAGATTATTGGTTCTAAAACTTTTACAGGCGTATGCGGATTTATAGCTACTCCAGCTTTCATTCCTTCTGACTTTATTGTTTGAATATTTCTATGCAAATGTGTACATGCTTCGTAATGGATAGTTAGAATTTCAGTTCCTAAGGAAGCAAAATCTTTTATATATCTATTAGGTTCAATTATCATTAAATGAACATCTAACGGTTTTACAGCATATTTGGCTATGGCTTTTATTATTGGTGAACCAAAGGAAATATTTGGAACAAAAACTCCATCCATTACATCTATATGAAACCAATCAGCAGAACTATTATTAATCATTTCACAATCTCTTTGAAGATTACCAAAATCTGCAGATAAAAGAGATGGTGCAATTTTAATTGACATATTGTTTAATAGTTCTTAGAGAAAAGTACAATTTTTTATCCCAAATAAGTTTTTAAGATTTTACTTCTTGAGGTATGTTTTAGTCTTCTGATAGCTTTTTCTTTTATTTGCCTTACTCTTTCTCTAGTCAAATCAAAGGTTTCACCTATTTCTTCTAATGTCATTGCGTGTTGGTTACCTAAGCCAAAGTAAAGTCTTACTACATCAGCCTCTCTAGGTGTTAGTGTCTCTAAAGCTCTCTCAATTTCTGTTTTTAATGATTCATGAAGAAGTGTTCTGTCAGGATTGGGTGATTCTCCAGTATTTAAAACATCGTACAAGTTAGAATCTTCACCTTCAACTAATGGCGCGTCCATTGAAACATGCCGACCAGAATTTTTTAGGGATTCCTTAACGTCATTAATTGTCATGTCTAATTCCTTTGCAATTTCTTCTGCTGACGGTGCTCTTTCATGTGCTTGTTCTAAAAAAGCATAAGTTTTATTTATTTTATTGATAGATCCGATTTTGTTAAGTGGAAGTCTAACAATTCTTGATTGTTCTGCTAAAGCTTGCAGAATAGATTGTCTTATCCACCAAACAGCATATGAAATAAACTTAAAACCCCTAGTTTCATCAAATCTTTGAGCAGCTTTAATAAGTCCAAGATTCCCCTCATTTATGAGGTCAGGAAGAGTTAATCCTTGATTTTGATACTGTTTTGCAACAGAAACAACAAATCTTAAATTTGCTTTTGTAAGTTTTTCAAGAGCAATTTGATTACCTGCTTTGATCATTTGAGCTAACTCTACTTCCTCTTCTGCGGTAATTAGGTCAACTTTTCCAATTTCTTGAAGATATTTGTCCAGAGATGCAGTTTCTCTGTTTGTTACTTGTTTAGTTATTTTAAGCTGTCTCATTTTTTAGTTTATATATTCTTATACGTTAAAATCTGAAAAAGGTTTCAGAAATATTAATTTTTATCTTCTTTTTTCTCTGGTCTTGGAAGCAGTGCCTTTCTTGAAACTTTTTGTTTTCTTGTTTTAGGATCAATTCCAAAATATTTAACATCAAGAGTATCATTAATTTTAAGAACATCGTTTACTGAATTGACTCTTTCCCAAGCAAGTTCAGAAATATGAAGCAATACTTCTTTACCAGGAACAAATTCTACAACTGCACCAAAGTCAAGTATTTTAATCACTTTGACATTATATGTATTGCCCATTTTTGGTTCAAATGTAATTTGATTTATTTTCTCTATTGCCAGATCAATTTTTTCTTGATTAACGCCAAGTATTTCAATCTCACCCTTTTCATCTTTTTCTTCAATTACTATAGTAGTATCTGTTTCCTTTTGTAATTCTTGTATTACTTTACCACCAGGTCCAATTACTGCTCCTATATAATCCCCAGGAATAGAAACCTTGATCATTTTTGGAGCGTGACTTTTAACATCTTTTGAATTTTCTGGAATTGTTTCTACTATTTTTTCTAAAATATTTAATCTTCCAATCCTTGCCTGATCAAGAGCCTTTGATAAGATGTCATAGCTAAGACCTTTTATTTTAATGTCCATTTGACATGCAGTGATACCATTTTCAGTTCCTGTAACTTTAAAATCCATGTCTCCAAGATGATCTTCGTCCCCTAAAATATCGGAGAGTATTGCATGTTTATCTTCTTTTGATATTAAGCCCATAGCGATACCAGAAACAGGTTTTGTTATCTGTACGCCAGAATCCATTAAAGCCATTGTTCCAGCACAAACACTAGCCATTGAAGAGGATCCATTTGACTCTAACACCTCTGAAACTATTCGAACGGTGTATGGGCAATCAGAAGGTATAACTTTTTTTAATGCTCTTTGGGCCAGGTTTCCATGTCCAATTTCACGTCTTGAAGTCCCTCTTAAAGGTCTCGCCTCACCAGTTGAGAAAGGAGGAAAATTATAGTGTAAATAAAAATTTTCTTCAGATTGTTCTGTTGGTAGATCTATCATATTAGCTTCTCTTGATGTGCCTAGAGTAACTGTTGCAAGAGCTTGAGTTTCTCCTCTGGTAAAAATTGAGGATCCATGTGTTGATGGCAAATAATCTACTTCACACCATATATCTCTTATCTGATCTGATTTTCTTCCGTCAAGTCTTATCCCTTTATCTAAAACAAGATCTCGAATTGCATTTTTTTGAGTACTCGAAAAATACTTTGAAACTAAAACATTTCTTTCTTCATCCTCATCATCATTAAACTTCTTTTCGATTGATTCTTTAAGAGCAGTAAAAAGTTCTGATCTTTTTTGTTTTGGTAAACCTTTTTTAGCAATTTCATAGCATTCCTTATAAGCAGAATCAGATATTAATTTTTCTAATTTTTCATCATTAACTTCCTCTTCATATTCTCTAGTATCTTTTAAGCCTACTTGCTTAGCTAATTTCTTTTGTGCATTAATTTGATCTTTGATCGCTTCATGACCAAATTTTATTGCTTCTAACATTTCTTTTTCAGAAATTTCTTCAAATTCACCCTCAACCATAGCAATAGAATCTTCACTTGCTCCAATCATTATATCTATGTCTGATTCTGCTAATTGAGATTTACTAGGATTAATAATAAAATTACCTCCAATTCTACCAACTCTAACTTCAGATATTGGATATTCAAAAGGTATGTCAGAGAGCTGAATAGCAGCAGAGGCTGCAAGTCCAGCTAACGAATCTGGCATTACATTTTCATCATGAGACATTAATTGTATCATAACTTGGGTTTCATAATGATAATCTTTTGGAAATAGTGGTCTAAGAACCCTATCCACTAATCTCATAGTTAAAATCTCTTCATTACTAGGTCTAGCTTCACGCTTAAAAAACCCTCCTGGAAACCTTCCAGCTGCAGCAAATTTCTCCCTGTAATCAACTGTTAATGGGAGAAAATCAACAGGACTGGGTTTTCGAGAAGAAACAACTGTAGCTAATAGCATACAGTTACCCATTCTAACGACTACTGATCCATCAGCTAGTTTAGCTAATTTTCCAGTCTCTAATATTATTTCTCTTCCGTCTGTTAATTTTATTTTTTGATTAAATACTTTTGGAATCATATTTTCATTTTTAAGTTTATATAAATTTTGTTGTGTGTTATTATGACTAATGAAAAACTTGATTATCCAGGAGGAGATGATTTAGGGGAAAAATAATTTATTTTCTTAATCCTAAATCTTTTATGATTTTTCTATATTTTTCAATGTCTTTAGCCTTCAAATATTCTAAAAGATTTCTTCTTTTTCCTACTAATCTTACTAATGATCGTTCTGTATTAAAATCTTTTTTATTTTTTTTAAGATGACTAGACAAGTGATTAATCCTATGAGAAAATAAAGCTATTTGACTTTCAGCAGAGCCACTGTCTTTATCTGATTTCCCATAATTTTTGAAAATCTTTTTTTTTATTTCTTTAGTTAGATACATGCAAATATTTTTTAATGATTGTTATGTATGTATTTGAATTTTGCAAATATACTAGTAATCTTTTAATAACGTAATATTTAAACTATTTATTGTCTTAATTTACGATTAAGTACCAGGTCTAAATATTGATTTATTTTATTTTTTAATTCCTTACGATGACAAATAAAGTCTAAAAATCCTTTTTCAAGAAGGAATTCACTTTTTTGAAAACCCTCTGGTAAGTCTTTTCCAGTTGTATCTCTTACTACCCTTGGTCCCGCAAATCCAATTAATGCTCCAGGTTCTCCAATATTTATGTCACCCAACATAGCAAAAGAAGCTGTTGTTCCCCCTGTAGTTGGATCAGTGCATAGTGATATATAAGGAATTTTAGACTCTGAGAGTTCTGCTAATTTTGCCGAAGTTTTTGCTAATTGCATCAATGAATTAGCAGCTTCCATCATACGCGCTCCTCCTGATTTAGAGATTATTAATAAAGGAATTTTATTTTTTAAACAATAGTTAGCAGCTCTGAATATTTTTTCTCCAACAACTGATCCCATCGATCCACCTATAAATTTAAAATCCATACAGGCAACTACCAGTTTTCTTCCCTTTGATTTACCAACTGCAGTTCTAATAGCGTCATTGAGCCCTGTTTTTTTTACAGCTTCTTTTAGTCTGACACTATATTTTTTTGAATCTTTAAATTTTAAAAAGTCTACTGATTTTAGTTTTGTATCTAACTCTTTGAAATTATTATCATCAAAAAGAATTTCAAAGTATTCTTTACTTCCAATATGAACATGATAGTCATCTTCTGGGGACACGTAAAAATTACTTGCTAGCTCTTCAGTTCCTATAATTTTACCAGTAGGTGTTTTATACCATAGACCTTTTGGAATATCTTTTTTTTCTTCTGTTTTTGTCTGAATTTTCTTTTCACTTCTTTTAAACCAGCTCATTTTAGATTTTATTAATTTATTTTAAAGAGTATTAATATTATTTAAGTCTTTAAATGCTTTTATTAGTCTAGTTTTAAAACTAATTTCTCCTAAACGAAGCCATTTTCTTGGGTCATAATATTTCTTATTGGGAATACTATCTCCATCAGGGTTTCCAATTTGGGTATTTAAATAATTTGCATTTTGAATAATATAATCTCTTATTCCTTCAGTAAAAGCAAACTGTAAGTCAGTATCAATGTTCATTTTAATAATTCCATAACTAATCGCCTCTTTTATTTCATCAATTGAGGAACCTGATCCACCATGGAAAACAAAATCAATAGTATTTTTAGGTAGTCTAAATTTTTTTGATATAAAATCTTGTGATTCTTTTAGAATTTTAGGTTTTAATTTTACATTTCCTGGGCGATAAACTCCATGAACATTTCCAAAAGATGCTGCTATAGTGAATCGATTACTAATTTTTATTAGTTCTTCGTATGCATAAGCTACCTCTTCAGGCTGAGTATAGAGCTTATTGGAATCTATATTTGTATTATCTACTCCATCCTCTTCTCCTCCTGTTATTCCAAGTTCAATTTCTAAAGTCATATCAATTTCATGCATTCTTTTCATATATTCTTTACATGTGGATATATTCTCTTCCAAACTTTCTTCTGACAAATCAATCATATGAGAACTAAATAGAGGTTTTTTATGTACTTTAAAATAATTTTCGCCATGCTTTAATAGTCCGTCAACCCAGGGAAGTAAATTTTTCGCACAATGATCGGTGTGTAAAATAACAGATGCACCATATTGTTTTGCAAGACTATGGACATGATTAGCCCCAGAAATTGAACCTTTGATGGCAGCTTTTTGATTTTCATTTAAAAGTCCCTTTCCAGCATTAAAATGCGCACCTCCATTAGAAAATTGAATTATAACAGGGCTATTAACTTCAGCTGCTGTCTCAAGAACAGCATTAATTGTATTGGTTCCAATTACATTGACAGCTGGAAGAGCAAAAGATTTTTCTTTAGCAAGTCTAAAAACTTTTTGAACATCATCTCCAGTTAATACTCCCTTTGGAATATTTGAATTCATATTTTTAATTATTTAGCTGTAAAAGTATCAAAGTTTTTTAGTTTAGAAAGGATAATTTATTCCAATATTAAAAACAGCTTTGTTAAGTGCATACTCGCTCCACCATCTGTCTTTATTTTCTAGCGATGGATTATAAGTTTTAAATCCAGTATCGAATCTAAAAACAAAAAAATCAAAATCATATCGCAAACCAAAACCAGAACCAATGGCTATCTCGTTTAGATCTTTAAATCCATCAAATCTAGATTTATTATCCTCAATATTATCTAACACATTCCAAATGTTTCCTCCATCAATAAAAAATGCACCATTAATTTTCCCAAGAATTTTAAATCTGTACTCAAGATTTAATGAGAGTTTAAAATTAGCTTCATTAAATTCGTTAATATTTTGGCTAGTACCCGGCCCTAAACTGTATGCTCTCCAAGCTCTGTTATCATTAGCTCCTCCAGAAAAGTAGGATCGGGAGAAAGGAATACTATTTGCATTACCAAAAGGCATGGCAATGCCACTAAAAAATCTCATCGCTAGGATGTCATTTCTATTTATTTTCCAATGTTTAATGTAATCTATCTCCGTTTTAATATATTGTGATGGCGTAATTCCTCCTATTTCATATTGTCCTAAATCATTTTTTTCTTTATTTAAATATTTTAAAATCTGAGTAAGTAAACTACCTGTCCATGTTAATTTCCACCTTAATTGATAAAAATCCTCATCCAGTATGCTTTTCTGAGTGTTATAATTTATGCTGAAAGATGAACCCATAATAAAGTTATTGGTTGTCAACCTTTCCTTTCTTTCCTTGATTAAATTAACAGACTTATATGATTCACTTTCATATGTTAAATCAGTTAAATCATTTAAAACATTATCAATAAATTCATTTGCTCCTTGAGGAATGATTAAACTGCCGGATGTGTTAACCAAATTACTATCAGTATTGTATTGTCTGGCTATTAGATCAAGCCTATCATATGAATTTTTATAAACATTGAAATAGTTTCCAATATTTTGGTTATTGATGTATTCAATATCAAAAATTTTTAAATCTATATTAGTAAAATCATTTGCCTGCCAATTTAACTGATAATTAAATCCAAAGTATTGCTTGTCAAGACCAATATTTTGTTGCATTGTTATTCCAAAGCTTAAATTTGTTCTGGGATTCATATTTGTTGGAATTAATTTTTGAGTTTTTAAGGGAAATAATACCCTTGGAATTCTTAGATTAATATCACCTCCTAACTCATATAAATTGAAAAAATTATTATTTACCTGACTTATATCGTTAGAAGCCCCAAGAGTATTTTTTAGACTCACTTCTAATATTTCAGCTCCACTAAAAATATTTCTAATAGCAAATGAAGATCCTAAAGAAATTCCTACGTCTTGAATGTTTGAATGTGATAGGTCAAAATCAAATCTCATTGAAAATTTTTCCTTAGGATCCAAATATATATCAGCTTGGAGATCATCACTATTGCTCAATGCAGAATAAGTTATACTGGGATATTTAAAATTTTTTAGATTAGATAAATATTTATACGTTTCTAAACGTTCTATATCACTATATAGAGAACCTTTTTTGATAAAAATTGCATTTTTTAGAGTTTTTGGATTATATTTTAATTTTCCTTTTGAATAAATTTTTAAATCCTTGTGAACTATACTGTCAGTATAGGATGGAATTTGTCCTAAATTACCAGGATTGTCAACATATAAATTTATTTTTCCTATTCTATGGATTTGATATGGTATAATTTTTAATGTGTCATTTTCACGTTTTTGGAGATCATTAATTTCAATTGTTACAGGTATTTTATTATCAATACCAGAACTATCTATTAAGGCTTTGAACCTTATACTGTTTTGTTGAAAGTTATATACACCATTATTTCTAAAAAGATTTGTTAAACGAGTTCTTTCTTCATCAAAAATTTTTATTTCAAATGGATTGCCAGTTATGATTTTAGTATTTAATTTTTGATCATTATAAAGAGAATCTAATTCTTTCGATGTTATATCTTTTTTGATTGAATCGATTATGAACTGTTTATCAGTATTCACTATGTATTTAACAAAGCCTCTTTTATTATTATATAATTCAGTTTTATGATAAACTTTTACGTTAAAAAAACCTTGATTCTTGTAATACTGTTCAAGTCTAATAATATTTTTATCTATTACATTTGAGTCAATTAATACAAGTGGTTGCCCCATACTTTTCAAAAGATTGTTGAGTCTATTATTATTTTTTTTTGCATTTTTTGTTGAATCAGATTTAGAATCTGACAGGCTGTAAAGATGGGCTTGAAAAGGTATTCCAAGTATTTTTTTGTTTGGATTATCTTTAAGGAGAAGATATTCAGGATCATTTATAAGCTCTTTCTGATCTTTTAAGATTATGTTTCTTTCAAGTATATATTGATTTTCGTCCAGATTTTTAACAATTGAACAACCCAGCATAAAAAAGCTGAAAAACATTATTATTGTTAAATTTGGCAATGAAATAGGCAATACTTTGATAATTAATAATTAAAAATACGTCATTTAATGTTAACTAAAAGTAAGGTAAAACAAATAAGACTTTTATCTCTTAAAAAATATCGGCAAAAAAGTGGTTTATTTATTGTTGAAGGAGAAAAGACTGTAAGTGAATTTTATAATGAAAAATGGAGTTGCGATGTCATTTATACAACTGAAGATATAGTCGATTTAAAATATACTAGTATTAGTAAATTATCCATGTCAAAAATTACTCAGCTATCTTCTCCAAGTCCAGTTTTAGGAATTTTTAAGATTAGAAAGATGAAAAGAGATGATTTTACTGGATTTTCACTAGCGATTGATTCAATTAAAGATCCAGGTAATTTAGGCAATATAATTCGTCTATGTGATTGGTTTGGAGTTGAGCATTTATATTGTAGTAGGGGGAGTGTAGATTTTTTTAATCCTAAAACAATTCAGTCATCAATGGGTTCATTAGCTAGAGTAAATTGCCACTCTTGCGATTTAGATATTTTTTTAAAACAATACCCGGGTGCTATTTATGGGGCGACTTTAGATGGAGAGAATTTTAATAATGTTGAAATGATTAGCCCTGGTATTTTGGTTCTCGGAAATGAATCAAGAGGAATCAGTTCAAAAATAATTAACCTTTTAAGCAAAAAAATTACTATTCCCTCATCGTCCAAAAATAATCACATTGAAAGCCTTAATGTATCTTCTGCAGCTGGAATTTTATTATCTAGGCTTGCTAAATAGTTTGAAATCATTTTATTTTTTTTACTCGAATGTGAAGTTTATAGCGACACCTCTACTAAACATATTTATAATATTACCAGTCCATGGGCTAGTTGGATTAGAATCTGGAACGAGCTCATTTTCAATTGAGAAAATCCCTCTTATTGAGGGTGAAAATTTGAAATAAGTTAGATAAAAATCAAATCCAAATCCTAACTCATAATTAATGTTTGATGAGGTTGTTCTAAAAACATTGCTAAAATTATCATCGCTATTTTTCTTGTTACTAGATAAATTAAAATCTGTTGAAAAACCCGTCAATACAAATGGTCTAAAATTATTTATCCGTTTGGCATTTATTTTAACTATCAAGGGAATATGAATATAAGTTGATTTAACCTCTCTTATTCTGTCTGATTCAGAATCAAAATCGGGTAAATCTGGATAATATAGATCTCTTTGAGAATAATATAGTCCTGGTTCTATTCTTAAATTAAAATAATCACTAATTCTTAGGTCGCCAATTAAGCCTACATTAAAACCAGTTTTTGCAGTTGTTATAATATCTGGAATCTGATCTTCATAATAGTTTTTTTCATATTCAAATTTAAAATCATAAGAATTAAAACCAATGAAGTATCCATAGTGAAGAATTTTTTTATCAAAATTCGGAAGATTAATTATCGATTCTCTTACTTGAGGATATTGAGCAAAAATCTGTGTCGATAAAAAAAAGAAAAAAACAAAGTAAAATCTATGTTTTAATGAATTTGTTTTGATGATTTAAAATTTTAAAACTACAGTAAAAAATATATATCATATAAACCCATTTTTTAATAAAATATTGTCAAGATTCAAAAAAATTTTATAAAAGAAAACTATAAGTTTCTTTGCCTTATGACTTCAAAAAGAGCGATTGAAGTAGCTACGGAAACATTTAGAGATTCTACATTCCCTGTCATTGGAATTTTTACTTTTTGATTGATTAGTTTTAAGATCCCTTTTGAAATTCCTTTTTCTTCAGATCCTATTAATAATGCCAGGGGATTTAATAAATCACTATCATAGATAGTTTTATTGCCAGCTTGATCTAATCCTAATACTTCAACTTTATTTTCTTTAAGTAAATAGATTGCGTCCTTTAAGTTATTAACCTTGGATATAGGAACATTAAAGATTGCTCCCGATGAAGTTTTGACAACTACCTCATTTATTGGCGAACTTGATGAACTTGATATTATTACACCATTAACACTAGTTGCATTAGCTGATCTTAAAATTGCTCCAAAATTTCTAGGATCAGTTATACCATCAAGTAAAAGATAAAGTGCAGTGGTTTTTTTTGATTCTGTATTTTGAATCATTTTTTCAATAGGTATTATCTCAATAGGTGATATTTTAGCAACTACTCCTTGATGATTTTTTACTCCGTATTTTCTCTGGAAAGCTACTCTTGGAACCAAGCTGTAAGAGATGTTATTATTTTTTAATTTTATAATTAATTCCTTAAATAATCTACTTTTATCTGACTTAACTAACCAAACCTTATCTATTGTCTGATTATTTTCAATTGCCTCTATTACTGGCCTAAATCCATAGATTGTCAATTCTTTCATTTTTTAATGTCGTTAAAAAAAAAGAGGCCAAATCTGGCCTCTTTTTTAAAGTTTAGCTAAAATAAAGCTTTATGCAAAATTTTATCTCCATCCTCCCGAAGAAACATCTTGTCCAGGCACTCCTTCAGATCCACCATAAGTGTAGTAGTCTGCAGGAATTGCCTCAAGAGCCTTTCCAGGTACTGGCCAGTGCAATAAAGTACCAGCTTGTAGCATATCTTCTTTACGCATTTCATAAAATGAAAGTCCAGAAGAGTGTAATGGAAATTCTACCATTCTTTCGTAATGGATTGCAGCAGCAACTTCAGCTGCAGTTGCACCAATTGGAGCTAATCCTCCTCTTGTTACCCTCGTACCAGCATTGATAACACCAGCAGCACCAGCAACGTCACCTGTTTGTAACATAGCTTCAGCTTTATACATATCATTTTCAGCTACAGCAAATTCAACAGTAGGATAAACCCATTCTGAAATATATGTGTTCCATCTAGCATATCTATAAGAACTAAAGTGGTAGCTACCTCTGTTAGGTCTAAAGTTGTTACTTGACAGATACTGGAAATCTGATTCTAATCTCGCATCTGCAGATGTTGCAGGTGGAAGAGTAGTCTCACCAGCTGGCCAATAATCAGGATAGCTTGGATCCATTAAATTGATTACTCTTAAATCAATACGAGCCCATCCAGGATAAACAAGATAGGTTTTAAAGTAATCATACCAAACAACGTCGTCATGACTGATGGTAAAATCTGAAGTAACACCAGCATTAGCATAACTAAGGACTTTGCCCCAGTTTGTAGCTGATTTTTCAGTTCCATTTCTAGAATTCATTGTAAGCATACGAGCCCCAAAAGAGTTCATAAGCTTAGCAAGAGCGGCACTGCTTGTAACACCAGTACCAGGCATCCATGATTCAGGAACAGCAAAGCTATTACCACTGGCAATTGCTATTGCTTCATCTAATTTTCCAATCGCAAACGCCATTGCAGCATTGTGATCTGATTTTCCATCTCCAATAGCTCCAGTTTCATCAGAAAGCCAGACACCATCATAATTTAACGCTAGGTAACCCATGGTTAAAGCCTGACCAAACTTAGCTATAGCTAAAATTTGATTATTGTCAGGAAATTCGGTTCCATTTTCAACTGCTAATGCAAGATTATTTGAATCCGCAAGAACAGAATACATTGCGTTAAAAGGGTCAAAGTTTACATAATTGTAACCGTAAGAAGATGTATTGTTCCATGCAGCTCGAGGCTCACTAGAAGAATCTTTCATTCCAGCGTTTCCCCAAGAACATGAAGAAGCATCTGCCATTGTGTTCATAGCCATACCGACACCATAATAGTTAGAGTTGGCCATATACCAGTTTTGGAACAATGTTCCAGCTACTGCTTCAAGAGCAACAGGATCACTAGTAAGAATTGCATCATCAGGATTTTCCTGATTTTTTACATCTAAGTCCGTTTCAAATGTATCACAAGAAGCAGCAACAAAGAGTATCGCAATTAAATAAGAGAAATTATTAATTATCTTTTTCATGTTTTTAGAATTTTAATTGTAATGAAAGTGAATAAGACGACTGAGTAGGATATACACCTTGGTCAAATGCAAAGTACTGTTGAGTACCACTGCTATAAGATGTAACTTCAGGATCCCACCCTAAATAGTCTGTTATAGTAAGGATGTTTCTTCCAATAAGACTAATCTTAGCAGAATCAACAAGCCCAGTTCTAACTAGTACAGCTTTAGGAACATTATATGTTAAAGCTAATTCTCTTAGCTTAACATATGATGCATCTTCTACCCACCAGTTGTTATTTTGGTTTACATCATAGAGTGAACCATAATAATTGAAGTGTTTTTTCTCATTTGCATCTTTTCCAGCTTGATCTACTATTGCATTTCTTAGAGCAATTGTATTCCACTGTCCATTACCATTGTAAACGTCTCCACCTTGTTTCCAGTCCCATAACATGTAAACACCAAAGTTTTTGTATCTAAAATTAGAAACTAAACCAACTCTAAAGTCAGCTTCTTGGTTTCCAATCACCTCTTGAACGTCTGTTCCAGAAGCATCTTTTTTAATGATACCTTTTTCATCAGCAGTTCCAATTGCAGCAGTTTCAACAACAACTCCATCAGAATTTATACTGTAGTTAGATATAGAATCTCCAGATCCAAGCTGAGAAGCTAAATCAGCTAACCCTTGCTCACCTTGAAGAATTACTCTACCATACATGTCACCCCATGTCATTCCATTGTCAATTCTGAAAAGACCTCCAGTTCCAACAGTTTGCTTAGGAGCATTAAGCTTAGTAATTTCCGCTTCAGAAGCAGAGTAGTTAACTCCTATATTCCAGCTCATATTAGGGTTTCCTGTTAAAACATCAAAATCTAATTGAGCTTCTAGAGTTGTAGCTTCAAGATCACCTACATTTTGCCACTGTCTATTCTTACCGGCATTAGCAGGTGCGAATAGTGACACTAACATAAACTGATCTGTAGTTTCTTGAATCGAATATGCAGCTTCAAGTGAGAAACGATCTAGGAAGTCAACATTAAGACCTATTTCAGTCTCAGTTGTTTCAGATGGTCTTAGCGCTGAGTTACCTTTAATTCTGTTTGAACTTAAAGTACCTCCACTAATACCAGTTTGCTCATACTGCCATGTAAAACCAGGTCTTTGTCCTGAAGTACCGAGTGCAAAATTAAGTTTAAGCTCATCAATACCAGGGATTTGAACATCTTCAGAAATACGATATGCTGCAGAGACTCTGTAGTAGTCGTTCCATCTTGCATCAGCACCAAATAGAGAAGATCCATCTTGACGGTATAGACCCTCAAAAATGTATCTGTTCATGTAGATAAGGTTAGCAATACCAGAGTAACTCTGAGCTCTAACGTTTTCTCTATTAGAGGCAATAGATATAGTAGATGGATCAAAGTTATCTAAAGAAGGTAAGTCTTTATATAAAAAGTCATTACCTCTAGCAGTCATACTTTCCCATGCTCTGTCTTCAGCTTGATAGAATAGTTTAGCTCTAACATCTAATTCTCCAAATTCTTTACTGAAGTTAAGAGTAGCTTGTGCTACCTGAGATTTTTCATGATTGCTATACTTAGTCATGCTACCTTTTGAGTATCCAAAACCTACTTCAGCAGCAGTAATTGTATAGCTCTCATAAGGATAAACGTCAGTATATCTGTAGCTATTGTTTTCAAAACTATAAGCTAAAACTAAATTTAAATTAGAGTTGAAGTTATACTGAAGATTGTAAGCACCTAAAAATCTTTCATTTTGTGTTTTGTAATCTCTGATATTCTCAGCATACAAAGGATTTGTAATTTCAGATTCGTGTGGATCTGGAGTATACCAGTAAGGCTGTCCATCAGGATTATCTAATAATAGATTTGCATCAGGACTTAACCTAGTAAAGGTTCTAAAAATTCCACCACCCACAGAAGGAGAATCATCAACTGTGATAAAGTTACTACTTGTGTTAAGTGTTAAGTTATCTGTAATGAAAAAATCAGAGTTTAATCTAAAACTTCTTCTATCATAACCGTCATTCAGAGCAACTACTCCCTCGTTTGAATAATTCTCAAAAGAGAAAAATGTTCTAGATCTCTCACTTCCTGAACTAACAGATAGATAAGTCGTTTGATTATTACCTTTTGTAAAAAGTTGACTGTGGTGATCATTATATACTCCAAAAGGGTTGTCATGATATCCATCAGCTTCTTGAATTGGTGAACCACCTACACCTTGAGCACCGCCAGCAGCGTAGACACTTGCAAAACCAGCAGGATAAGTTACCCCGTCAAGTTTTGTATACTGTCCCTGAAAGCTTTGCCAATCAGATGCAAGAACAAATCCGTGAGATTGATTCACTGGAATAGTTCTAGTGATTTCATTATAGCCAATTTCATTTCTGAAGGTAATTTCTGTTTTACCTTTTTTTCCACGCTTGGAACTTATAACGATTACACCGTTACCTGCCCTTGATCCATATAACGAAGCTGCAGAAGCACCTTTAACAATCTCAAATGAATCAATGTCATCGATATTAATATCTGACAGTCCACCCTCAACGTAAACACCATCAATTATTACAAGAGGTTCTTGTGAGCCGTAAAAGTTAGCAGCACCTCTTAAGATAATTGTTGATCCAGCACCAGGGCGACCAAGATTTGTAATATTTACACCAGCAACTTTACCAAGAAGTGCACCAGCAGCAGAACTGGCAGGTACAGCCTCGATTTCCTCAGCGCTAAGTGTAGCAACAGTCACGGACAGCTTCTTCTTTGAAGTAGCACCAGCAACACCGGATACAACAACCTCTTCTAGTTCACCTGCAGCTGCAAGAGAAACATTGATTGTATCTTGACTGTTAACATCTTGTACAACAGTCACATATCCAACGAAACTGAATTCTAATTGAGAAGTACCAGCCACCGTAATTGAATAGTTTCCATCGAAATCAGAACTAACACCATTGTTTGTTCCAACTTCTATAACAGTTGCCCCAGGTAATGGGACACCGTTTTCATCAGTAATATTACCACTAACCGTGACCTGCGCTAATGCGAATTGGACACTAAATAGTGATAATAATAAAACAATTAAAGTATTTTTCATAAATCTTTATTTTAAAAAAACTGTTAAAATTATGTAAAAATTTTGTTTTTGCGAAAGTTTATTCACTTTTTTTTGTGTTTAAATTGATGCTTGTGTTTCTCTCAAAAAAAAAACTCGCCATAAAAGCGAGTTTTTTTTTCCAGACTCAATGAATCATTTATTGATTCACTCGAGTCTTTGTAAATATTCCAGGATCTTCTGCTGGAGCGTTTGAGTTAGAATTTAATTCAGTAGTAGCATAAGGCATTCTCTCAGGCCATGGACCACTTTGAGGGCCATTGACTAAGACGTAAGGCACTGCTATTGATGAATCAGATTTTCTCAATCTTCTTGAGTCATTGTAAGGAATATGCATACCAAAACCAGAAACATATCTTTCTTCAATAACTTCTCTCAAAAATGCAGACTTAGAATCAATACCATCTGTATTTTCAATTCCACCATTATCAAAATCAGCAGCATCATAAGCTAAATATGAATAGGACTGATCCTGAAAATTTGAATTTATGTGACCTCCAGTATTCATCCATGCCCTAACATTATTAAGATAAGGGAGTCCATCTGCTAAAGAGCCATTTCGAGCTGCAGATTCTGCTAGAATCAATTGATTTTCAAAATAGGTTACCATATTTTGAGGTTCATTTTCCTCTATGATTCCTGAATTTGATGATCCAGTTGATGAATTTATAGTGTAATAAGCTTTTCTAGCCGTTTCATCAGTTTTAGCATTATTTCTTGATAACGCATTACCTGAGTCTAACATTTGAATAAGATAGCTTTCAACTCCATCAACACTGTTTCCAATATCCCCAGATCTGGATCCTTCTAAAATAGTCCAAAAGAGATTATTGTCTCCTGATGCAGCATTCCCTGGCTTATACATCATATCTCCACTAGCTGAAGATATTCCGTTTTGAGCTGCAGTAAAAGCACTTGGGTAATCCTTTTGATGAAGATAGAAACGTGCTTTCAAAGTATTAGCAGCAGCTATCCAATTTGCTTTATCTCCACTAAAATAAATATCTTCCGGAATGCTTCCAGAATTCGCAGCATTTAGGATAGAAATACCCTCATCTAGTAAAGAAATTGCACTTGCATAAACGGCAATTTGAGAATCAAAAATTGGATCTGAGATGTCTGGATTTCCAGCTTCAGAAAATGGTATATCTCCCCAAAGTGAAGCCCCAGTTCCTATGGCATGCCCTTCAATTATTTTTGAAATACCCACCAGTAACTGATTCGAGGAATTGGCTGCTATATGTCTTGTGTTTGAAAGGACTCCAACATATAGATCAAACCATTCACTATTTGCTTCAGCGGTTGATAGGCTAAATCCATAAATATTAGAATATAAAGACGAGTAACCAATAAGCTGCCCAGAATACATTCCTCCAATTCTGTTTAAATGCCCACAGTTTAATTGAACATTTGCTAATTGTGCGCCTGTTAAAAACAAGCGTTCCTCAACATCGGTAACGATGATGTCATTTGGATTATCATTAATACCATCTACCAAATCTTCACATGAAATTATAAAGATGATAGAAAGAGATAAAATTATATTGTAAGTTATTTTTTTCATTTCTTTATTAATTAAAAGTTAAAGGCTGCTGAGAATAATACAGATTTAGATTGAGGATTTGTAAAATAATCCAATCCAAGTGCATTTCCAACACCGTATTGATTTGTTTCAGGATCAATTCCTGGTACGTTATTAATGTTGATTAGATTTCTTCCAGTAGCAGTTAATCTTATATTATCTAATCCAAGAAGAGAATTTAATCTTTCACTAGTTAATAGATAACTTAATGAAAGTTCTCTTACCTTAGTGAAGGTTGCATCATAAACACCAAAATTATAGGCTTGGTTATCACCAAAACCACCCCCAATTCCAGTTCGATACCAATCTTCATCTAATAGAACTGGACCTGCTCCAAAGTCTCTAACGTTTCCACGGACAGTTGTTCCTGCTGGTATAAGATCTCCATCGTGATTTCTAAGATCTTGTGTCGTTGTTATTCTATTAGCTGTAGCTTGTGTTGTTCCAAAACGATGAAGTACCCATAATGTTCTTGGCATAAAATCTCCACCCTCGGAGTGTTCAAGTACAACATTTAGACTGAGGTTTTTATAATCAAGATTAAAACCTATTCCAGCTACCCAATCAGGATTGGGATCACCAAGTATAACAGGACTTGGGGTAATTTGAGGGAATCCATTTGAATCTAAATCAAAACTTCCGTCAGCATTTGTTCTAGAACCTGTTCCATATAAAACTCCAAGTTGTTGACCAACAATGGCTCTTGAACTTACAGATGCTCCTGGACTTAAATTAATGGTTTCTGTACCGAATAGATCAGTAACTTCATTAGTATTTTTTGACCAGTTAAGAGAAGTAACTAGATTTAAATCTCCTCTTTTGATGGCTTTCCAACCAAGGTCTAGTTCTAAACCATTATTAGTCATGGATCCAAAATTTCCATATTGAGTAGAAAATCCAGAGGAAGGAGAGAGATTCACATCAAGTAAAATACCCTCTATTTCATTATTGTAATAGGTCATCGAAAAAGATAAATCATCATTTAAAAACCTTAAATCTGTTCCAATCTCCCATTCAGTTTTTACCTCAGGTTCCAGATTTGGGTTTCCAAGGTTGTTGTCAAGTCTATAACCTCCTCCAAAGGAATCTATCGCTATTGGGTCACTGTAGGTAGAATAACTAAAACCTCCTTCAGCTAATGTCTGAAATTGATGAGCTGATGGCTGAACACCTACTTTTCCCCATGTTGCACGAAGTTTTCCAAAGGAAAGAGCACTAGACCCTAAAGTATTTGTAAAGTTCCATGCAGCATCAATGGAAGGATAAAAGAATGCCCCTTTAATTGTTGAAGATGCTTCTAATCCACCAGAAATGGCTACATAAAGCTGATCAAACATATCTAAGTTAAAAACGGCATAACCTCTATTTGATTTTCTAAAAGTTCTGTAGTTTTCAAAAGCTGTAGCTTCAGCAGCGGTATTTAGAGATGCTGTTCTTTTCCTTGAGTTTACAAGAAACCCTGTTACACTCCCTGAATTTCTGTTGTATTTTCTATCATTTATACTCCAACCAACAGTTGATGTAAGGCTAATATTGGAGGTAAGATCATTTGTAGCTCTTGCAATAACGTCAAAACTGTAGTTACGTACAGATATTTCACTTTCAAAAAAAGCACCATTATTGAATGCTCCACCAGCACTCCCTACAGGGTAGAAGGTTGTTCTTCTGTCGTCAGAGAAGTCAATATTTCCTCTTCCAATAACTTGAAGCCAGTTGTTAGGTTTTATAGTTATCTCAGGTGTCGCAGTTATTCTGTTTACAGCTACGAAAGACTTTTGCTCATGAACAGTCCACCCAGGGTTATTGTAACTAGGATTTTGTGAGTTACCTAGGTATCTACGATACGATCGATGTCTGTTTACAGTTTCAGCACCAGAAGAACTTGTATAGGTCCCTAAGTAATCAGCGTTGTCAAAATCAGGAGGAGTTCTAAGTAATCCTAACATTATTCCTGCAGTGTTAGAACTTTGCTGAATCCTATTGGTTCTACTATATGTGTATGACATTTTATTTGACAATGAAACTGCATCGTTTAGTCTTGCCTTATAATTGAATCGAAGATTTGTTCTGTCATAACTAGAACCTACAACTATTCCTTCTTGAGCTATATTAGAAAGGCTAAAAAAATATTTATCTTTTCCAGCACCTCCGCTAATTGTGAGATCATTTTGATGAAAAGTACCTGTCTGAAACGCTTGGTCCCAGTTTTTCTCTACAAAAGTTTCTCTAGAGTTTTTTGCAGTAATAGGATAGTAAACAGTTCCATCTAAGGCAGTGAAAAATTGTCCAGTAGTATTGAAGGTGTCTGCACCCCCTGAACGATCTGGAATATAATCACCCCATGACTCTGCTCTTGTTGCTCCATAAACGCCAGATCTACCCTGTCCCCAGGTGTCTTGCATTGGAATTCTTTCCGAAACCTCATCAAAAGAATAAGTTGATGTAAATGTAATTTTTGCATCTCCAGTTTGCCCTTCTTTGGTGGTGATAACAACTACTCCATTAGCGGCTCTACTTCCCCAAACAGCAGCAGCAGATGCCCCTTTTAAAACTTCCATAGAGGCAATGTCATTTGGATTAAGGTCATTGATTCTTGATCCATTTGAAACTCCTCCAGATCTAGAGCCACGTCCATCAAAGCTGTTGTAAAATGTGGAGTTATCCATTGGAACACCATCTACAATAAATAATGGAGCACTAGCACCAGAAATGGTATTTGCTCCTCGGATTCTAATTGTTGCTCCTGCACCAGGATCGGCATTTGATCTGGAAATTTTGACACCAGAGGCCTTTCCGCTTAATGAGTTTAGAAGTGTTGGTTCACCTGATCTAACTACGGCGTCTGTATTAACCTTAGAAGAGGTTTGACCCATTTGGTCCCTAATTTCAACAAAACCAAGTGAGGTTACAACAACCTCTTGCAATACTTCAGCATCTTCTGAAAGACTGATTTGAAGGTTTGACTGATCGCCTACGGTTATTTGCTGAGACTCAAATCCAGTAAAGCTCACTTCTATAACACTATCGTCACCACTAACTGTGATGCTGAAGTTTCCATCGAAGTCTGTGCTTACCCCATTTGAAGTTCCAACTTCAATTATGTTTGCTCCAGGTAATGGTTGTCCCGATGAATCTAGCACGGTACCAGAAACAATTTTCTGTGCGGCTAATAGACTGGAACAAAACATTAAAAGGAGAATAAGATATTTCTCGAATTTCATATGTATAAATTTTGTTTAATAAATATTTTACAATGTAAAAATTTAATAAAAAATGACATCATTTTTTGAGATAAAATTTCAAGACATTTAATAAAATCTAAAAAATTGTGCATTAAAATTTAAAAATTGTTAATCAGGAGGTTTGAATACACAAAAAATATTTCTAGATTTGCACGCTCAAAAATAAAGGTATATATGCCAACAATTGGACAACTTGTAAGGAAAGGAAGGTCGAGTATATCAAAAAAAAGCAAATCTGCTGCATTAGATTCTTGTCCTCAGCGTAGAGGAGTCTGTACTCGTGTGTACACGACTACGCCAAAAAAACCTAATTCAGCTATGAGAAAAGTTGCAAGGGTTCGATTAACTAATGGAAAAGAAGTGAATGCATATATTCCTGGAGAAGGACACAACCTACAAGAACATTCTATAGTTTTGGTTCGTGGCGGGAGAGTGAAAGATCTTCCTGGAGTTCGTTATCATATCGTTAGAGGCGCTCTGGACACTGCTGGTGTAGATGGAAGATTACAAAGACGATCAAAATACGGGGCAAAAAAACCTAAAAAATAACTTCACAGGTATTTCAGATGAGAAAACGACAAGCAAAAAAAAGAAAATTAATTCCTGATCCTAAGTTCCAAGACCAATTAGTAAGTCGTTTTGTCAACATGTTGATGTGGAGTGGAAAAAAATCTGTAGCACTGGATATATTTTATAAAGCCTTAGAGGTTGTTGATGATAAAAAAGATACTAAAGAAAAGACTGCTCTAGAAGTTTGGAAAGATGCTCTCTCCAATGTAATGCCTCATGTTGAAGTAAGAAGCAGAAGAGTTGGGGGTGCGACCTTTCAAATTCCAATGCAGATTAGACCTGACAGGAAAATTTCTCTTGCCATGAAGTGGCTTATCTCTTTTTCCAGAAAAAGAAATGAAAAATCCATGTCACAAAAACTAGCTCAAGAAATCTTAGCTGCTTTCAAAGAAGAAGGTGCTGCATTCAAGAAACGTGTTGACACCCATAAAATGGCTGAAGCTAATAAAGCATTTTCTCATTTTAGATTTTAAAAATTATGAGCAGAGACTTAAAATATACAAGAAATATTGGGATAGCTGCTCACATCGATGCAGGAAAAACCACAACTACTGAAAGAGTTTTATTTTATACTGGAGTAAGTCACAAAATTGGAGAGGTTCATGATGGTGCGGCTACTATGGATTGGATGGAGCAGGAACAAGAGAGAGGAATAACCATTACCTCTGCAGCAACTACTTGCATATGGAACTTCCCAACCCAACAAGGAAAACCAGTTGAAGGTGCAAAAGAATATCAATTAAATATCATTGATACCCCTGGACACGTTGACTTTACAGTAGAGGTTAATAGATCCCTTAGGGTTCTTGACGGACTAGTTTTTTTATTTAGTGCTGTTGACGGAGTAGAACCTCAATCAGAAACTAATTGGAGATTAGCAGATAATTATAAGGTTCCTAGAATAGGTTTTGTAAATAAAATGGATCGACAAGGATCAAACTTCCTCAATGTTTGTAAACAAGTTCGTGAAATGCTAAAGTCTAACGCTGTTCCAATAGTATTAAATATTGGAGAGGAAGAAGATTTTAAGGGTATTGTTGATTTAGTAAAGAATAAAGCTATTGTATGGCATGAAAACAACTATGGCTCGACTTTTGATGAAGTTGAGATCCCTGATAATCTCAAAGAAGATGCAAAAAAATATCGTTCTGACCTAATTGAAGCTGTTGCTGGATATGATGAAGGTCTTTTTGAAAAGTTTTTTGAAGATCCAGATTCAATTTCTGAAGATGAAATTCATAATGCTTTAAGAGCTGCAACCCAAGACATGAGTATTATTCCAATGATCTGCGGTTCAGCATTCAAAAATAAGGGTGTTCAGTTTTTACTTGATGCAGTATGCAGGTATTTACCATCTCCATTAGATAAAGATGCAATAACCGGAACTGATCCTAATTCTGGAAATGAAGTTTCAAGAAAACCTAACTCAGATGAGCCTTTCTCAGCGTTGGCATTTAAAATTGCTACTGATCCTTATGTTGGTAGATTAGCTTTTTTTAGAGCATATTCTGGTAAACTTGATGCTGGATCATACGTATTAAATAATAGAACAGGAAACAAGGAAAGGATATCTCGAATATATCAGATGCATTCTAATAAACAGAATTCAATAGAAGCGATTGAGGCAGGTGATATTGGAGCAGCTGTTGGATTTAAAGATATTAAAACAGGTGATACTCTCTCTGCAGAGAAGTCTCCTATTATTCTTGAAAGTATGGATTTTCCTGAGCCAGTTATTGGTATAGCAGTTGAGCCAAAAACGAAAGCTGATGTAGATAAACTTGGAATTGCTCTAACTAAATTAGCTGAAGAGGATCCAACATTTCAAGTTAAAACAGACGAGTCATCAGGTCAAACAATTATCTCTGGTATGGGTGAATTGCATTTAGATATAATAGTCGATAGACTCAAACGAGAATTTAAAGTTGAAGTGAATCAAGGCAAACCCCAAGTTCAGTACAAAGAAGCCTTAACCGCTTTAGCTGAGCACAGAGAAATTTATAAAAAACAAACTGGAGGTAGGGGTAAGTTTGCTGATATAGTTTTTTCAATTGAACCTTCAAACGAAGAAAAACCTGGATTAGATTTTGTTGATCTTATTAAGGGAGGTAATATTCCAAAGGAATTTATTCCCTCAGTTGAAAAAGGTTTTAAAGAAGGTATGAAAAATGGTCCTTTGGCAGGTTTTGAAATTGATTCAATGAAGGTTACATTAAAAGATGGTTCCTTTCATCCTGTAGATTCTGACTCATTGTCCTTTGAATTAGCAGCAAAAATAGGTTTTAAAGAAGCAGCAAGGCAAGCCAAAGCGGTAATTATGGAACCTATAATGAAATTAGAAGTTTTAACTCCTGAAGAAAATATGGGTGATATTGTTGGAGATTTAAATCGAAGAAGGGGACAAGTAAATTCTATGGATGATAGAGCTGGATCTAAAGTTGTTAAGGCGGAAGTTCCACTTTCAGAAATGTTTGGATATGTAACCTCTCTCAGAACTCTTTCTTCTGGTCGAGCTACATCAACAATGGAATTTTCTCATTATGCCGAAACACCTTCTAGTATATCAGATGGTGTGATATCAGAAATTAAAGGTAATAACAGTGATTAACAAAAATAGATGAGTCAAAAAATAAGAATTAAGCTTAAGTCATATGATCACAATTTAGTGGATAAGTCTGCTGATAAGATCGTTAAAACAGTTAAATCTACTGGTGCAGTGATAACAGGACCAATTCCTTTACCGACTCATAGAAAGATTTTCACTGTTTTACGTTCGCCTCATGTGAATAAAAAATCTAGAGAACAATTTAAATTAAACTCATATAAACGTCTATTGGATATTTATAGTTCTTCTTCTAAAACTGTTGATGCATTAATGAAGCTAGAACTTCCAAGTGGAGTAGAGGTTGAAATCAAAGTCTAAAATTATATATAAGAATGTCTGGTTTAATTGGTAGAAAAATAGGAATGTCTAGTCTTTTTGATGAAAAAGGAAAGAATGTACCTTGTACTGTTTTGGAGCTTGGACCATGCGTAGTAACTCAAGTTAAAACAATTGATAATGATGGATATGAAGCTGTTCAATTGGGATTTGATGATAAACCAGATAAAAAAGTAAACAAATCTATTTCTGGTCATTTTAATAAGGCTAAAGTTGACCCCAAAAAAAAACTTGTAGAATTCAAAATGAATTTTGAAGAGGATTTAAAGTTAGGAGATACAATCACCGTTGAACATTTTAAAGAGGGAGAATTTGTTGATATCTCTGCTATTTCTAAAGGTAAAGGTTTTCAAGGCGTGGTAAAAAGACATGGATTTAGTGGAGTTGGACAGTCTACTCACGGACAGCATAATAGATTGAGAGCTCCTGGATCAATAGGTGCTGCTTCATATCCAGCAAGAGTTTTTAAGGGGATGAGAATGGCTGGACAAACTGGAGCAGAGAAAGTTAAAATTCAAAATTTGATTGTTTTGAAAGTTTTACCAGAAAAAAATGTACTAGTTGTTAAAGGCTCTGTACCAGGTCACAAAAACTCATATGTAATTGTTCAAAAGTAATGGAGCTATCGGTGTTAAATAGAAAAGGAAAGGATACTGGCAGAAAAGTCAAATTAAGTCAGTCCATTTTTGGTATTGAGCCAAGTGACCATGCTATATATTTGGATGTTAAGCAGCATTTAGCCAATTCCAGACAAGGAACTCACAAGACTAAGCAGCGAGGCGAAATAAAAGGTAGTACTAGAAAAATTAAGAAACAAAAAGGGACTGGTACTGCTAGAGCAGGAAGTATAAAGAATCCAATTTTTAGAGGTGGAGGTAGAACTTTTGGACCTCTTCCAAGAGACTACTCTATGAAAGTTAATAAAAAAGTCAAAGTACTAGCTCGTAAATCAGCATTAAGTCTCAAGGCAAAAGATAAGTCAATTTTGATTTTAGAAGATATAAGTTTCAAAACCCCTAAAACGTCTGATTTTTTAAAGCTTTTGAAAGATTTAGGACTAAATGGTAAAAAAACTTTAATGGTATTGGGCGGAGAAAATAAAAATGTATATTTGTCGTCGCGAAATTTGCAGGGAACGGAGGTCGTAACAAACTCAGAATTAAATACTTACAAAATTTTTAATTCATCGAAATTGATTTTGTTAGAGAGCTCAGTTGAAAAAATTGAATCTATTTTAAAATAATTCAAAGAAATGAATGTTCTAATTAGGCCAATAATAACTGAAAAAGCTACTTCAAAAAGTGAGTTAAGCAACTGTTATACTTTTCAAGTAGATCCAAATTCAAATAAAATACAGATTAAAAAAGCTGTAGAGAAACTATACAATGTTTCAGTTGATAAAGTTAGAACGCTCAAGTATGGTTCAATTTTAAGAACACGATACACTAAAAATGGAATCCAAAGAGGAAAAAGCAATGTAACTAAAAGAGCTATAGTTCAAGTTTCAGATGGAGATTCGATAGATTTTTTTAATAACATTAAATAACCAATATGTCAGTAAGAAAGTTAAAACCAGTTACTCCTGCTCAGCGATTTAGAATCGTAAATGGTTTTGATATGCTAACTACTGATAAACCTGAAAAAAGTTTGCTTTCTAAAAAAAATAAAAATGGAGGAAGAAACAATCAAGGGAAGATGACTGTACCGCATCGCGGAGGAGGTCATAAAAGAAGATATAGGATCATTGACTTCAAAAGAAATAAAGTTGATGTTGAGGCAGAAGTTAAGTCGATTGAATATGATCCCAACCGATCTGCCTTCATTGCTCTCCTAAAGTATAAGGATGGACAAAAAAATTATATCATTGCGCCAAGTGGTTTGAAAGTTGGTCAGAAAGTTTTTTCAGGAGAAAATGCTTCTCCTGAGATCGGTAATGCTTTAACGCTATCAAAGATACCATTAGGGACTATTATTTCATGTGTTGAGATTAATCCCGGTGGAGGTGCTGTAATTGCAAGAAGTGCTGGTTCTTATGTTCAATTAATGGCAAGAGAGGGAAAATTTGCAACTGTAAAGATGCCTTCTGGAGAAACTAGATTGATAAATTCCAAATGTATTGCTATGATAGGAGCAGTATCAAACTCTGATCATCAGCTTTTGGTATCCGGTAAAGCTGGAAGGTCCCGTTGGTTAGGCAAAAGACCGAGAACAAGACCGGTAGCGATGAATCCTGTTGATCATCCTATGGGAGGAGGAGAAGGGCGCGCTTCTGGAGGTCATCCTAGATCAAAAAAAGGCATACCTGCAAAGGGTTTTAGAACAAGATCTAAAAATAAAGCCAGTAATAAATTTATTTTAGAAAGAAGAAAAAAATAGTTTTATGCCACGTTCATTAAAAAAAGGTCCGTTTGTTCATCATAGTCTTGAAAAAAAGATTATGAAAAATATTGAAGAAAATAAAAAAACAGTTATTAAAACTTGGTCTAGAGCATCTTTGATAACGCCTGACTTTGTTGGGCAAACTATTGCAGTTCACAATGGAAGACAATTTATTCCGGTTTACATAACAGAAAACATGGTTGGACACAAGTTAGGAGAATTCTCGCCTACCCGTTCATTTAGAGGGCATTCAGGAGCCAAAAATAAAGGTAATAATTAAGATAGAGAGATGGGTAATAGAAAACATCAAATGGCGGTCAGACAAAAAGAAGCAAAAAAAACTATTGCTTTTGCTAAACTAAATAATTCTCCTATTCCTGCAAGAAAAATGAGACTTGTAGCAGACCAATTAAGGGGTGAGGATATAAACAAAGCTCTTTCAATATTAAAATTTAGTCCAAAAGAAGCAGCTCGTCGTCTTGAAAAGTTATTGCTCTCTGCTATTGCCAATTGGCAGGCAAAAAATGAAAAAGATGATGTTGAGAAAGCGAATTTGTTTATTAAAGAAATTAAAGTCGATGGTGCTGGTATGTTAAAAAGAATTAGACCTGCTCCTCAGGGGCGTGCTCATAGAATTAGAAAAAGATCAAATCATGTTACTTTAGTTTTAGGTAATAATAAAATCAATTAATTAAGATGGGACAAAAAACAAACCCTATAGGAAATCGTTTAGGAATCATAAGAGGTTGGAATTCCAACTGGTATGGTGGTAGAGATTATGGTGATAAACTGGCTGAAGATAATCAAATCAGAAAGTATATAAATGTTCGTTTATCTAAGGCTAGTGTATCTAATATTATAATTGAGCGTACCTTAAAATTAATAACAGTAACAATTACTACTGCTAGACCTGGAATTATAATAGGAAAAGGTGGACAAGAAGTAGACAAATTAAAAGAAGAATTAAAAAAAATTACATCAAAAGATATTCAAATAAATATTTTTGAAATTAAACGTCCTGAACTTGAAGCAAAACTTGTAGCTGCAAGTATTGCAAGACAGGTTGAAAGTAGAATTTCATACAGGAGAGCTATTAAAATGGCTATTGCTGCTACAATGCGAATGAATTCAGAAGGAATTAAAGTTCAAATATCTGGTCGTTTAAATGGAGCTGAAATGGCTCGTTCTGAGACATATAAAGAGGGTAGAATTCCTCTTTCTACATTTAGAGCAGATATTGATTATGCTCTTGTTGAGGCTCATACAACTTATGGAAGATTAGGTATTAAAGTATGGATTATGAAGGGTGAAGTTTTTGGCAAGCGTGAACTTTCACCATTAGTAGGAATGGGTAAAAAAAGTGGACCTTCATCAGGTCAAAAAGGAGGAAACTTTTCTGGTAGACGCGATAGAAAAAAATAAATTATTTAGAAGATAATGTTACAGCCTAAGAGAACTAAATATAGAAAAATGCAAAAGGGGAGAATGAAAGGTCTTTCCTTCAGAGGAAGTAGACTTTCTAACGGCATGTTTGGAATCAAAGCTCTAGACTCAAAATTCATTACTTCCAGACAAATTGAAGCTGCTCGTATTGCTGCCACACGATATATGAAAAGAGAGGGTATGCTTTGGATCAAGATTTTTCCTGATAAGCCAATTACTAAAAAGCCTCTTGAAGTCAGAATGGGAAAGGGTAAGGGAGCTCCTGAATATTTTGTAGCCGTTGTTAAACCTGGTAGAATATTATTTGAGGTCTCTGGAGTATCAATAGATATTGCCAAAGAAGCTCTTAGATTAGCTGCTCAAAAATTACCACTTAAAACAAAGTTTATAATTGCAAGAGATTTTGAGGCCTAAAATTATTTTTTCATGAAGAAAACAGAAATTAAAATATTAACATTAGAGGATCTAAAGGATAAGCTTCAAGAATTAGAGCAGAAACTTTTGGATCTCAAAATGAATCATGCAGTTTCTCCAATAGAAAACCCATTAAGTATAAAATTAACAAGGAGAACTATTGCAAGAATTAAGACTGAAATTTCAATTAAGAAGGAATTAACTGATTAGCAAAACAATGGAAAAAAGAAATTTAAGAAAAGAGAGAATTGGTGTTGTAACTAGTGATAAAATGGAAAAATCTATTGTAGTATCAGAGGTCTTTCGAGTTAAGCATCCAATGTATGGGAAGTTTTTATTAAAAACAAAAAAATATATTGTTCATGACGAAAAAAATGATTCAAAAGTAGGAGATACTGTAAAAATTATGGAAACAAGGCCAATAAGCAAAAGAAAGTGTTGGCGATTAATAGAAATTATTGAAAGAGCTAAATAATGTTACAACAAGAGTCAAAATTAAAAGTAGCTGATAATACTGGTGCAAAAGAAGTGCTTACCATACGTGTTTTAGGAGGTACTAAAAGACGGTATGCATCATTGGGAGACAAAATTGTTGTTACAGTTAAAGAAGCATCTCCCTCAGGCACTGTTAAAAAAGGACAAATTTCTACTGCCGTTGTAGTACGAACAACCAAGGGAGTTAGAAGACCTGATGGTTCTTATATTAGATTTGATGAAAATGCTTGTGTACTATTAGATCCAACGGGCGAAATGAGAGGGACCAGAGTTTTTGGTCCTGTTGCCAGAGAATTAAGAGACAAGCAGTTTATGAAAATTGTATCATTAGCACCTGAAGTGCTTTAACTGTAATTTATGAGAAAAATTAAAATAAGAAAAGACGATAAAGTAAGAATAATATCTGGAGAGAATAAAGGCTCTGAGGGAAAGATTTTGAAGGTACTAAAGAATAAAAAAAAGGTATTAGTTGAAGGTGTTAATATAGTTAAAAAGCATACTAAACCAAATTCAAAGAATCCTCAAGGAGGAATAATTGAAAAGGAAAGTCCAGTGGATATTTCAAATTTATCACTAATTAGCTCAGATGGGCAAACTACTAGATTAGGATATAGGTTTGAAGATGGAAAAAAGGTCCGTTACTCAAAAAAAAATAATGAAATAATATAAAATATGTATCAACCTCGTCTAAAAAAAGATTTTAACGATAGAATTATTCCTGCTCTTAGAAAACAGTTCAGTTATAAGAGTGTAATGCAAGTACCCAAGTTAAAAAAAATTGTACTTAGCCGAGGTGTTGGAGCTGCTGTTTCTGATAAAAAGCTGATTGATTTTTCTATAGATGAATTGACACTAATTACAGGACAAAAGGCCGTACCAACCCTTTCAAAGAAAGATGAATCCTCATTTAAGCTTAGAAAAGGAATGCCTATTGGGGTAAAGGTAACACTTAGAGGTGAAAAAATGTATGAATTTTTAGATAGGTTGGTAACTACAGCTTTACCAAGAGTTAGAGATTTTCAAGGAGTAAAATCTAGCGGTTTTGATGGTAGAGGAAACTATAATCTAGGTATCAAAGAGCAAATTATTTTTCCTGAAATTGATATAGATAAAGTTAATAAAATTTCAGGTATGGATATAGCATTTGTTACCTCAGCTGAAACAGATAAAGAGGCAATGTCTCTTCTGGTTGAATTAGGAATACCATTTAAAAAAAAATAAGTTATGGCTAAAGAATCAATGAAAGCTCGAGAGATTAAAAGAGCAAAAACAGTTGCAAAGTTCGCTGAGAAAAGGAAAAGTTTAAAAGAATCTGGTGATTATCTTGCTTTGCAAAAGTTGCCTAGAAATGCTTCTCCAGTTAGAATGCATAATAGGTGTAAAATCACTGGTAGACCAAAGGGATATATTCGTCAATTTGGTATATCCAGGGTTATATTTCGTGAAATGGCAAATAAAGGTTTAATTCCTGGCGTTACAAAAGCCAGTTGGTAAAAATTAGTTTATGTTAACAGATCCGATATCAGATTATTTAACTAGAATCAGAAATGCAAGTATGGCAGGGCATCTTGTTTTAGATATTCCATCTTCTAAAATTAAAAAAGGAATAACTAAGATTTTATTTGATCAAGGTTTTATTTTAAGTTATAAGTTTGAAAATACAGCAGATAATCAAGGAAATATTAAAATAGCTCTCAAGTATGATAAAATAACCAAGGAAGCTGTAATAAAGAAAATTCAAAGAATTAGTACTCCCGGGCTTAGGAAGTATGCTTCAGCAAATAAACTTCCAAGAATACTCAATGGCCTAGGAATCTCAATCATTTCAACTTCTAAAGGTCTGATGACAGGGAAACAAGCAGTAAGAGAAAACATAGGAGGTGAATTAATTTGTTATGTATATTAAAAAATAATTTATAATGTCTAGAATAGGTAATGATCCCATAAAAATTCCAGAAGGTGTCAGCGTAGATATCCAAAAAGAATCTATTACTGTAAAAGGAAAGTTGGGTGAGCTAAATCAATTATATGATCAAGTTTCATTCTCAATTAAAGATGACATGATTACTGTTTCTCGATCTTCTAATAACAAAGAACATCGTGCTAAACATGGATTGTACAGATCGTTATTAAATAATATGGTTATTGGGGTCTCTGAGGGTTTTGTTAAAGAATTAGAATTAGTAGGTGTTGGTTATAGAGCAAATAATCAGGGACAAAAACTTGATCTCTCTCTTGGTTTTTCACACAATGTTGTTTTTGAAATCCCAATTGAAGTTAAGGTTGAGACCATAACTGAAAAAGGAAGTAACCCAATTATAAAACTAACCTCTTTCGATAAAGAACTTTTAGGAAATGTAGCTTCTAAAATAAGATCATTAAGAAAACCTGAGCCCTATAAAGGAAAAGGAATTAAATTTGTCGGAGAAGAAATAAGAAGAAAAGCTGGTAAATCAGCATAAGTTTGTTATGACAATGTTAACAAAAAAGAATAGAAGAAATAGAATTCATTTAAGAATTAGGAAAACCATTCAGGGAACTTCTGTCAGACCTAGACTGTCTGTTTTCAGAAGTAATAAAGAAATATATGCCCAAGTTATAGATGACACTAATGGAAACACTATAGTTTCTGCTTCTTCTAGAGAAAAAGAAATTTCTAGTTTCAAAAAAGAAAATAAAGTTTTTGTAGCTAAAGAAGTTGGTAAATTGATTGGTAAGAGAATTCTGGATAAAAAAATTAAAAAAATTCATTTTGATCGTGGTGGGTATTTATATCATGGTAGAGTCAAATCTTTAGCAGATGGTGCTAGAGAGTTAGGCGTCGAATTTTAATATTAAGATTATATGTATAAAGATTACAAAAATATTGAAGTTGTTAAACCTGCTGGACTTGATTTAAAAGACCGATTAGTTGGTGTTCAACGTGTTACAAAAGTTACGAAAGGGGGTCGAACTTTTGGTTTTTCTGCAATTGTAGTTGTAGGTGATGAAAATGGAGTTGTTGGTCAAGGTTTAGGAAAAGCAAAAGAGGTTTCTGAAGCTATATCTAAAGCAATTGAGGATGCTAAGAAAAATTTAGTCAGAATTCCTATTGAAAACGGTACTTTACCCCATGAACAGAAAGGTAAGTATGGTGGAGCTAGAGTTTTTTTAAAACCAGCTACTGAAGGAACAGGAGTTATAGCTGGAGGAGCAGTAAGAGCTGTATTGGAATCGGTTGGAGTTCAAAATGTTTTGTCTAAATCTCAAGGCTCATCAAATTCTCACAATGTTGTGAAAGCAACTTTTGATGCATTATTGAAATTAAGAAGTCCAATTACAATCGCCACACAGCGAGGGATTAGTTTAGAAAAATTATTCAAGGGTTAGTGATCATGGCAAAATTAATTATTAAACAAATAAAAAGTAGTATTAATCGGATTGGTTCTCAAAAGAAAACACTTCTTTCACTTGGATTAGGAAAAATTGGAAAGGAAGTAACTCATGAGTCTAACCCATCAATAAATGGTATGATTAAAAAGGTTAGTCATTTAATTGAAGTAAAAGAATTGAAAAAATGAGTCTAAATAAATTAAAACCTGCATTAGGGTCTGTTCAAAAGAAAGGAAAGAGACTGGGAAGAGGTCAAGGCTCTGGAAAAGGAGGCACTTCTACAAGAGGTCACAAGGGAGCTAAATCAAGATCAGGATACTCAAAAAAGATTGGATTTGAAGGAGGTCAAATGCCTCTTCAAAGGCGGATACCTAAATTTGGTTTTAAAAATATTAACAGAAAAGAATACAGAGTAATAAATATAGACACATTAGAAGATTTGGTAAAATCCAAGAAGATTACTAAAGAGATATCAGTTGAAAAAATGATAGAGCTGAATTTGGCTAATAAAAATGACTTGATTAAAATTTTAGGACGAGGAAAATTAGAATCTTCTCTTCAAGTATCTGGTCATAAATTTTCAGTTTCTGCAAGAAAATCAATAGAATCTTCAGGAGGAAAAGTTATTATTGTTAAGTAGCATGAAAAAGTTTTTAGACACATTAATAAACATATATAATATAGAGGAGTTAAGAGGAAGAATCATAACTACTCTTACCCTTCTTTTGGTTTATCGTGTCGGGGCACAAATAGTATTACCAGGAATCGATTCTGTTCAGCTATCTGAGCTATCAAGTAATACTAGCACTGGTATTTTAGGAATACTAAATGCCTTTACTGGAGGTGCATTTGCTAATGCTTCAGTTTTTGCTTTAGGAATTATGCCATATATTTCAGCCTCTATTGTAGTTCAGTTAATGGGTATTGCTGTTCCATATCTTCAAAAGCTTCAGAAAGAAGGAGAAAGTGGGAATAGGAAAAGAAATCAAATTACGCGATGGCTAACAATTATGATTTGTGTCGTTCAAGCTCCAGCATATTTATATGGATTAAGCGCTCTTGGAGTTCCTGATAGCGCCTTTATAATAGGTAGGGGGCCTTTATTTATGTTTTCTTCTGTCATAATTCTTGTAACAGGTTGTATTTTTGCAATGTGGCTTGGAGAAAAAATAACAGACAAAGGCATAGGTAATGGAATTTCAATACTGATTATGGTAGGAATAATTGCTAACCTTCCATTATCTTTTGCACAAGAATTTGTATCTAGAATGTCTGGTACCGGTGGATTGATGATGATTTCAATAGAAATTGTTCTCTGGATTGTTACAATACTTCTTTGTGTTTTGTTAGTTATGGCTGTGCGACAAATTCCTGTTCAATATGCACGAAGATCTGTCTCTGGAACTAATGAAAAAAATCTTTATGGGAGTAGGCAATATATCCCATTAAAACTTAATGCTTCAGGAGTGATGCCTATAATTTTTGCTCAAGCACTAATGTTTGTCCCTTCATATATAGGCAGTGCTTTCAATACAACTTCCACAGGGCAATGGATACAAACTAATTTTTCTGATATTTTTGGACTTTGGTACAATATTTTATTTGCTATTTTAGTCATTATATTCACCTATTTTTACACCGCAATTACTGTACCAACTAACAAAATGTCAGATGATCTAAAACGTAGTGGTGGTTTTATTCCTGGAATAAGACCTGGCTCAGAAACTTCTGACTTTTTGGATACGGTTATGTCATATATAACATTTCCAGGATCACTTTATCTTGCAGCTGTTTCGGTTTTCCCTGCAATAGTTGTTCAGATGAATATGCAGCAAGGATGGGCTCTTTTTTATGGAGGCACATCTCTGTTGATAATGGTTGGAGTAGCAATTGATACAATACAGCAAGTTAATGCGTATTTATTAAACAGACATTATGATGGTCTTTTAAAATCTGGAAAGACTAGAAGGTTATAAAAATTATGGCAAAACAAGAAGCAATAGAGCAAGAAGGTAAGATAGTTGAAGCATTATCAAATGCAATGTTTCGTGTTGAACTAGAAAATGGTCATATTGTTACTGCTCATATTTCTGGGAAAATGAGATTACATTATATTAAGCTTTTGCCAGGAGACAAAGTTAAATTAGAAATGAGTCCGTATGACTTATCAAAAGCTAGAATTACATTTAGGTTTTAAAAATATATTATTATGAAAGTAAGAGCTTCCTTAAAAAAAAGAAGTGCAGATTGTAAAATTGTTCGAAGAAAAGGACGGTTATATATTATAAATAAAAAGAATCCAAGATTTAAACAAAGACAAGGGTAAATTATGGCAAGAATATCAGGAGTAGACATTCCTAAACAAAAAAGAGGGGTTATTGCATTGACCTACATATATGGTATTGGTAGAAGTCGTGCGCAATCTATTTTATTTAATGCAAAGGTAAATCAAGACACTAAAGTAAGTGATTGGTCAGATGAGGAAACTTCAAGAATCCGAGAAGTGGTTTCTAATATCAAGATTGAAGGTGAGTTAAGATCAGAGGAGCAATTAAATGTAAAGCGACTAATGGATATTGGTTGTTACAGAGGAATAAGACATAGAACAGGATTGCCTCTCAGAGGACAAAAGACAAAAAATAATTCTCGAACGAGAAAGGGAAAAAGAAAAACAGTTGCTAACAAGAAAAAGGTTACAAAATAAAAAGAATTATGGCTAAGACTTCTGGTAAAAAAAGAAAAGTTGTAGTAGAATCGATAGGTGAAGTTCACATAAACGCTTCATTTAACAATATTATTATATCAATAACTAATTTAAAGGGTGAAGTTGTATCCTGGTCATCGGCTGGTAAAATGGGTTTCAGAGGATCGAAAAAAAACACACCATATGCAGCTCAAGTTGCAGCTGAAGATGCCTCAAAGATCGCTGTTGAAAGTGGATTAAGGAAGGCAAAAGTTTTTGTTAAAGGTCCAGGGAATGGAAGAGAATCAGCTATAAGAACTATTCATAACAGTGGAATTGAAGTAAGTGAAATAGTTGATGTTACGCCTATGCCTCATAATGGATGTAGACCTCCAAAAAGAAGAAGAGTATAAATATATTAATTTAAATAAATAATTATGGCTAGATATATTGGTCCAAAATCAAAAATTTCAAGAAAATTTGGAGAACCTATTTTTGGAGCTGATAAAGTATTAGAAAAGAGAAATTATCCGCCAGGACAACATGGTAATGATAGAAGACGTTCTAAAAAGTCTGAATATGCAATTCAATTAATGGAAAAGCAAAAGGCTAAATATACTTATGGAATTTTAGAAAGACAATTCAGGAACATTTTTAAAAAAGCAAGTAGCAGTAAAGGTGTAACAGGTGAGGTTCTTCTTCAGCTTTGTGAGTCACGACTAGACAATGTTATTTTTCGTTTAGGAATATCTCCATCAAGGAATGGAGCGAGGCAATTAGTTACTCACAAACATATAACAGTTGATGGAGAAGTTGTTAACATTCCCTCTTACACTCTAAAACCTGGCCAAATTATTGGAATTCGAGAAAGATCAAAATCTTTAAAAGTAATTGCCTCATCTCTTGAAAATAATAATTCAAACTATGACTGGCTTACTTGGAATCAAGATAAACATGAAGGTACTTTTGTTAATCAACCCGAGAGAACCCAAATTCCAGAAAATATAAAAGAACAATTAATTGTAGAATTGTATTCAAAATAATTTAATAACTAATAATGATATGGCAGTATTTAATTTTCAAAAACCTGATAAAGTAATAATGATTGACTCTTCCGAGTTTGAAGGGAAATTTGAATTTCGTCCCTTAGAACCAGGATATGGTCTTACTATAGGGAATGCACTAAGAAGAGTGCTCCTTTCTTCTTTGGAAGGTTTCGCTATTACATCTGTAAAAATAGATAATATTGAGCACGAATTTTCAACTATTCCTGGAATAGTTGAAGATGTCACTGAGCTAATTTTGAATCTAAAACAAATTCGATTCAAGCGCCAGATTGATGATGTTGATAATGAGAAAGTCAATATTGTTGTGGGTGGTCAAAATCAATTAAAAGCTGCTGAGTTCCAAAAATTCATTTCGGGATTTCAGGTTTTGAATCCAGAATTAGTAATTTGTAATATGGAAGAAGGAGTTCAGCTTAACCTTGAAATAATGATTGAAAAAGGTAGAGGTTATGTCCCGGCTGAGATAAATAAAACATCTAGTTCGCCTTTCGGAACAATATCAATTGACTCTGTTTTTACTCCCGTTAAAAATGTAAAATATAGCATCGAAAATTATAGAGTTGAACAAAAAACTGATTATGAAAAATTAATCTTTGAAATTAGCACTGATGGCTCAATTCATCCTAAAGATGCTTTGACTGAAGCCGCTAAAACATTAATTCATCATTTTCTCCTATTTTCAGATGAGCGTATTACGTTAGAAGCTGATGAAATTGCTCAAACTGAGACTTATGACGAGGAATCTCTTCATATGCGTCAATTATTAAAAACTAAACTTACAGATATGGATCTTTCCGTTCGTGCACTAAACTGCCTTAAAGCTGCTGAAGTAGATACTCTTGGTGATTTAGTTTCTTATAATAAAAATGATCTTATGAAATTTAGAAATTTTGGTAAAAAATCTCTTACTGAACTTGAAGAATTAGTTCTTTTAAAAGGACTTTCATTCGGTATGGACTTATCAAAGTACAAGCTAGATAAAGAATAAAATGAGACATTCAAAAAAAGTAATAAAATTAGGAAGAAAGTCTTCACATAGAAGGTTTATGCTTGCCAATATGGCATCTTCCTTAATTGATAAAAAGAGGATCAATACTACTTTAACGAAAGCAAAGGCTCTAAAGATTTTTTTTGAGCCATTAGTCACAAAATCTAAGAGTGATACAACTCATAACCGAAGAATTGTATTTAAGACCCTTAGAAATAAAGAGGCAGTGTCTGAATTATTTCGTAATATTTCAAAAAAAATTGGAGATAGACCAGGTGGTTATACTAGGATCATTAAACTTGGTAATCGCATGGGTGATAATGCATCAATGGCAATGATTGAATTGGTAGATTACAATGAAGTTTATAAATTAGAGAAAAGTGAAAAGAAAAAATCTACAAGAAGAGGGCGCAGAGGTAAGAAAAAAATAGATAGTGTTGAAAAAGATAAACAAACAGAACTTTCAGATGCTTCATTAAAAGTAGAAGCAGATCAAGATTTATCTGAGAAAGAAGAGGAAAAGCCAACTGATCAGAGTTCAGATCAAGAGGCATCTGAGAAAGAAGAGGAAAAGCCAACTGATCAGAGTTCAGATCAAGATTTATCTGAGAAAGAAGAGGAAAAGCCAACTGA
>MDTE01027382.1_pt1 | contig 65611 bp, 61 predicted proteins | sample 811231 | NCBI WGS metagenome assembly MDTE01 (sample SAMN05326651, study PRJNA326480) | marine metagenome | isolation source: seawater | place: Indian Ocean: Red Sea | collected 2010
GCAGCGAGGCGGGCTTCGCCCGCAAAGTTATCATTGGCATGTATAGCCATGGCCCGATAACGGCGGTGCCATACCGAGCGCAAGCCAAACCTTTATCACGTACGTCGATCCTGATTCGCCCCCATGGAGAGCGACAACTAAAGAGCCGCCGCTATAGAACACTGGTGGAGGCGCCGGGTACTGCCCCCGGGTCCGTTCCGCTTATGCCGTAAGGCCATTTAGCACTGTAGTCGGTTACCCGACACCTGAAATATAGGAATTTCTGAGGGGGCGGCACAAGGGGGTAGACGCACGGAATTATGCGTTCAGTCACTTTTTTATATTTTGCGAGCCATCGCAATTCACAGCCGGGCCGCGCTATTGTATCCTGTAACCATGCAGCAATATCTCAATCTCCTCAGCCGCGTCCGGCGTGAAGGCGTCTGGAAGGACGACCGAACAGGCACCGGTACCTATAGTGTTTTTGGCCATCAGATGCGATTCAATTTGAATGATGGGTTTCCGATGGTAACAACCAAAAAAATTCACCTTAAATCAATAATTTATGAACTTTTATGGTTCCTAAAAGGTGATACAAATATTACCTATTTAAAGGAAAACGGCGTTTCAATTTGGGACGATTGGGCAGATGAAAACGGGGACCTAGGTCCAGTTTACGGCGCCCAATGGCGGTCCTGGCCAGGGTCTAATGGCAATACAATTGACCAAATTGCGAACGTTTTTGCACAAATAACGTCGAACCCCGATTCGCGACGCCTGCTTGTCTCCGCCTGGAACCCAGCTGAGGTCGACGATATGGCCTTGCCTCCCTGTCATTGTCTTTTTCAATTTTACGTTCTGGAAGGTCGCCTTTCCTGCCAGCTATATCAGCGCAGTGCCGATATCTTCCTCGGTGTTCCTTTCAACATCGCCTCTTATGCTTTGCTTACAATGATGATGGCGCAAGCGACCGGTCTGCAGCCCGGTGAATTTATCCATACGCTTGGAGATGCACATATTTATTCCAATCATACTAACCAGGCGGATGAGCAACTCACCCGGGCCCCCTATCCGCTACCCCTTATGAAAATCAATCCCGATATCGGCAATATTTTTGATTTTGATTACGAAGATTTTAGCCTGGAAGGCTACGAGTTTCACCCGCATATTCCAGCGGCGGTTGCGGTTTGACTATCTCCCTTGTCGTGGCCATGGCTGAGAATCGCGTCATTGGGCGCCAGGGTGATCTGCCTTGGCGGCTACCGGAAGATCTCAAACATTTTAAACGCGTCACCATTGGCAAACCAGTAATTATGGGGCGAAAGACTTGGGATTCGCTATACGTCAAACCGCTGCCAGGCCGCCGAAACATAGTCGTGACACGCAATGCGAGCTTTGCAGCAAATGGCGCAGAAACCGCCAGTTCAATAGAAAACGCTCTCAAACGACCCGACAAAGAAGTTGAAGCAATGGTCATTGGCGGTGCAGGAATTTTCAAAGCTGTATTGCCATCCGCGCAACGTTTACACCTTACAGAAGTGCATGCAGAGATTGCAGGAGACACCTATTTCCCTGAATTTGACCGAACGGCATGGCGAGAAGTCACACGTGTGACGCATCCTGCCACCGACGAAGCCCCCGCCTATAGTTTCGTATTACTAGAGCGTAACTAAGCTGCCGCGATCCAGGAACGATCCGTGATGGTTGTCCGCTCCAAATGCCGACGGTACTTGTTCGATTCGAACGGTGTTGCCCGGTGCAAGATACAGCGGTTATCCCACACAATGGCATCGCCATGTTTCCAAGCATGTGAATATATATCCTCCAGACGCGTCGAACGCTCAACCAATTCGTCCAAAATTGCGCGACTGTCGTCCTCAGTCCAACCATCGATGAGAGCAGCATGCGCGCCAATCAACATCGACTTCTTGCCGTTTGCAGGATTGACTTGCACCAAAGGATGTTTAACCGGCGGGGCTGCATCACGTTGCTCATCTGTTAGAATGCTCATGTCCATTTTGTCCCGAGCATAGCTCAAACTGTGAATAACCTTAAGGTCTTCTATTCGGTCCTTCAAAGCCTGTGGCAACCTTTCATAGGATGCACGCGTGCTGACCACTTCGGTATCTCCGCCGGACGGCGGCACTTCGCGTGATGCCAGTATTGAGCACAACGATGCGCAGTCCATATAAGAACTATCTGTATGCCAGAGCATATTTGCCTTCAAGAAGGTCATCCGGTGATGATCGGCAGGGAAAATTTCATTTGTCTCAAAATTAATATTACTTTGCCTTGAAAACATCGAACCACCGGTCTGGTTCGCCTTAAATGCGACTTGGACAATCCCAAAATGCTCACTTAAGGCTATCTGTTGCTTATCTGTCATCACCGGGCCACGAAACAGCAAGACCGAATACGTATCAAAAGCCTCCATAATCGGTGCAAATTCAGCAGGGGTCATCTCACGCGTCGCATCGAACCCAACAACTTCAGCCCCGAATTGCTCATGTAAGGGTCGAATTTCAACGGACATCTTAATCTCCTCTATTCTCGATGGATCGCATAGCCAGCTGGCGCCATGCTAATCGGCGTAACTTGCAGGGAATTGATGTTAACGTGAGCTGGGACCATCGTCGCGTAAAATATAACGTCGGCTAAGTCATCCCCGGACAATGGCGTAAGGCCCTCGTAATGTGCAGCAGACTTGCAAGAATCTTCACGAAATCGCACTTCCGTAAAACGTGTTTCCGTCATCCCCGGTTCAATGCTGGAGACACGGATAGGGGTACCCAATAAGTCGCAACGCAGGTTGAGCGAGAACTGACGCACAAACGCCTTACTACCACCATAAACATTGCCACCCTTGTAATTGTTCGTCGCAGCAGTCGAAGAAATGTTCACAATATGCCCGCGCTCTCGTTCCACCATGCCCGGCAGGATCGCACGCGTGCAATAAAGAACGCCCTTGATATTAGTGTCGACAATAGCTTCCCAGTCAGCGAGTTGTGCCTCATGCGCTGGCTCCAAACCCGGGCCGACCCCCGCATTATTTACCAGGATCGTAATGTCTCTAAAATCCTTCGGCAGATCCGCAATAGTCGAGAAGACAGCATCTGAATTTCGGAGATCAAGGTCGAGGCACAACATTGAATTTTCGAATCCATTAACCGTCTCAGCCAATCGTTCATTTTGATAATCGACGGCGATAACTCGCGCGCCCTCACTGGCGAAACGTCGCGCTGTCGCGGCGCCAATACCAGCACCTGCGCCAGTAACCAAAACAATATGATCAGTAGCTTTCGTCATGTTTGTTCTCCCTCAGGCTAATGTTCCGGTGTTTCCTGCGGTTCGGTCGCCCGCATCGATGGCCGATCAGCAAATTTTTCATACCACGCAGACAATCGAGGCCGTCCAGAACGGAAATCGCCCAGCCATTCCCGCCAATCCTGGTAACTCAAAGCCACACCGACCGTAATCTGTCCAAGATCAAGCGGCCCGACCAATTCGTTGGCACGAAATTCCATAGCATCGAGACAACGCTCAGTCCGATCTTTCTGCTTCTTAAGAAAACTGTTGGACCGGGTATTTTTTGGCCGGAGATGCTCAGCGCGCATTGAAATTTGCGCCTCCAACATACCGTCCGCTACGGCATAAAGAGACCACATCCGCCACTTTGATGCATCGCTTGGAACAACTTTGCCGGTTTTTGCTTGGTCGTTAAGATAAAGGCAGGCCACTGTAGAATCGCCCAGCGCATCGCCGTCGTCAGTTACCAATGTAGGGATCCGCGCGACAGGATTGGCATCCGCCAGACCAGGTGTGAAAGGTACCGTCCGGTAACCCCATTCCAGCGACCATGTTGTTGGCAAAACCTCGATCTCCTTCCAAAGGCCGAGCTCTCGCGCAACCACACCCACTTTTCGTGTGAAGGGTGATGCTGGTGTCCAATACAATTTCACATCAACTTCCTCTCTAATTTCTACAACGAGGAAAAACGTTTCGGCCAAGGTTTTCAATCAACGTTGGTCGGTCATCGACGAAACCAGTAAATAAAATCTGATGAATGCCGGCCTCGCGGATTTTCTGGATTTGAGCAACACACTCTTCGGGCGTGCCCAAGACTGCAAATCGGCTGGCCATATACTCCAAAAGATCAGGGTCCTGCATCAACTGAGCATTTGGCGACTCTCCAAGATCTTCGTGATGCGTCGGTTTATAACCCTGCTGCACCTCACGGATGGCATTAGCGAATCGCGGCGGTACTAATTTGCCCTTTTGCGTAAAGCGAAAGGCATGATGAGCGGTCGATGCTAATTCCATTCTGATTTCGTTGATAAGCGCTGACCGATTTTCACCAACGTTCACACGTCCGAGCGCCCAAATATCGATTTCATCCAGCGTACGTCCCGCCCGATCAGCACCTATCCTTATGTAGTCGAGTGTTAGTTTGGTGACTTCTGGTGAAAACCCCATGCCACAAAAGACGCCGTCCGCAATCTCCCCCGCGAGCTCAAGCGTTTTTGGACCTTCCGCGGCAATATAGACGGGGACCTTTGGCTGATCGAGTCCACCAATCCATCGTGTATGAATCGGCTTACCTCCAAATTCTGTATGTTCGCCCCCAAAGAGTTTCCGCAGCGCATTTATATACTCCTTAAGCCCTGCAAGGCCGCGAGGCCGTTCGCCAAGATTATAAATCGCACTATCACCCGTCGCGATTCCAAGAAAAGCCCGTCCACCCGAGATCTCTTGGATCGAAGCAAGACCACTAGCCATTACAGCTGGATGTCGGGTTAAAGGGTTCGTGACGGTCGGACCCACCACAACACGGCCGGTCGCACTGCCAACGACGCTTAGCGTGACAAATAATTCACGAAAGAGGGATTGTGAATCCGCAACACCAACCATGTCGAAACCATAATCTTCAGCAAGCCGGGCATTTTCTCGAGCGGAATTAATGCTCCGGGGAATTTCAATGATACCAAATTTTGCCTGCATTGATGCGCCTCCTCACAGGACAGCCATGCGACACTATCTACCCCTCACTTTCCCAACGCCAAGTGATTCGAATATCGAATTGGGCAGATGGGATCGGATGACCTATACTTCTTGGCTGGAAAATGGCCTACTGGACCGTCAATTATATCTGACTGAGAAGAAAGTAGAACATCAATGGTAATGAAATTCAGCAACTTCATCTTTCCTGCAGCGGAGACGCCGGAAGACGATGGACGTGTGATCCGCGAATCCGTCACGGAGGCACAGTTGTGCGACCGGCTTGGCGTTGACACGGGCTGGTTAGCTGAGCATCACTTCGATGGGATTTGCGCCTATGTTGACCCCGTCTCCTTTGCCGCCGCCCTCGCGACCTGCACGGAAAACATTAAAATTGGGTTCGCCGTAGCACAGATGTCTCTGCATCATCCCATCCGCTTCGCGGAACAGATGAATATGATCGACCATCTATCGAAAGGTCGCTTGATTGTCGGCCTTGGACGCGGCACCGCCTACAACATTTACGACTATCAAGGCTTTGACATAAACCCCAATGAGGCACAGGAACGCCTGATCGAATCCGAAGATATAATGCTTAAAGCTTGGACGACGGAGAATTTTGAATACAAAGGTAAGTTCTGGAATATCAAGCTACCTAAACTGCGTCCGGCCCCATATACGAAGCCACATCCGGTCATTCTACGGGCTTCCTCAACCGAGGAATCGATGGTCGGTCTTGCCAAAGAATGCAGACCTTTCATGATGAACGTCCAGTCAGACGAAGTTACCCAACGTCGCATGGACCTTTACCGCGATACTCTAACGGAAGCAGGGTGTAATGAGGCCGAAGTTGCAGCAAAAGTCTCGGAAAGTTGGGTCTGGCGCAATATTTTCGTCGCCGAGACAGACGAAGAGGCGGAACGCCTAGGCGTACCGGCCTTCATTAGGCAGCATGAGTTTCGTGCAGAAATGCGCAAGCGCGTTTACGCGGAGCAAGGCGTGCGCTTGCAGGAAGAAAAGAAGGGCATCGCGCGAAACGACCCCAAACAAGGTTTGATTTACGGGTCACCGGCCACAGTGGCGGAACGCCTTGCCAAAATCGATGCCATCGGCGTCGGCGGCATCATGATGACCTTCCGTCTTGGTCCAATGTCAGCCGAGATTGCAAACAACAGTATCAAATTGTTCATGGAAAAAGTCGCACCCGAGTTTCAAAACATGGCGGCGGCGGCTGAGTAATTGTAAGCGCAGGCCTAGGCTAAGTGGTTCTCCGGCGGTGCGATATGCTGCTGGAAGCCGACGCGCTCAGCAACACGCCTTTGCCAAGCGTTTAAGTGTGTCATGCTCGGTCTTTTGAGGTCGAATAGGGTCCAACGATAAACGGCGCAGGCAGGCGGAATGTCGCCAACCGTGAAGTTTTCCCCGGCAACGAAGGGTTTGTCGGCGAGGTGCGCGTTGAGGCGTTCCAGCTCAGGCAAAATTTTTTGGCGCGTATGTTCGACCGCTGCCTGATCGCGATCTTTTGTCTGCAAACGCACCAGATGCATAACCAGAGTATGCAAATGTGGTTCAAGTTGCGTATTGGTCCAATCCATCCACTGACTGCCATGTGCTAGGACCCTTACGTCATTTCCATAAAGCTTTGGCGCATAAGTTTGTGCCAAATAACGGCAAATTGCGTTTGATTCCCAGAGAATAAAACCATCATCGTCGATCGTTGGGATTGTCCCATGCGGGTTCATCTCTCTGTATTCCGGCGAGTTAACGTAACCGAAAGCTTGCCCGCCACCAGAGATATGACCATCTGGGCCCATCGTGGCACTGGCCAATGTCAATTCAAACGGCACGTCGGCCTCAACCAATGTCCAAAGCGCGCGTTGCGTACAAATAGAGGTAGGCCGTCCCCAAATCCTCAACATGCCAATTCCTCCTTTAAGATAATCCGATCACTGGCACTGACGCACCATGAACTGCGCTCGCTTCCTCTGAACACAGGAATAATATTACGTTTGCGAGTTTCTCAGGCGAAACCCACTCGCCAGGGTCGACATCCGGCATGGCAGTGCGGTTCTCCGGTGTATCGATAATACTTGGCATGACGCAATTCACATTTATGCCCTGACCACGTAATTCTGCTGACATGCTTTCAGTTAGGCGGATTACGGCGCTCTTCGCAACGATATACGCGCTCATCCCGGCCATCCCCTGGCGCGCCGCGTTAGCACCAATCGTAACAATTTTCCCGGCACCCACTTCAACCATACCCGGTACGACCGCTTCAACCGTGTTGAGCAGGGTTCGGGCGTTAAGATCCATCATCAAGTCCCACTTGTCTTTTGGTAATTCGTGCACTGCCTCCCCCATATGGAAGCCACCTGCAATTGCTGCTAAGGCATCGATTTTACCAAACCGCCCCTTTGCGACGCTTACGGCTTCGGCAATCTCAGCTGGTTTCATAAGATTGACAGCGCATCTCAATAAATGCGTATCACTACCAGGATACGCCTGCTCCAAAGCACCGGCATTGAGGTCTACCAGTACAAGGTTCGCACCGCACGATATAAAGCTGTCTGCTACCGCACGGCCAAGATTGCCGGCAGCACCCGTTATCATGATAGTCTTATTTTCAAAATTCAGCATTGCGTCTTCTCCTCAAAATCTCCTGCCTCATTTGACATGTTTCGGCACGTGCCGTCGACAATTGGGAACAAGCCTATAAATACGATAACGAAGGCGCAGGTTATGCCATTTTTCTTAGGAGATATTCATGACGAAGAAGCAAGCTCTTGAAGGCATTCGGGTCATAGATGCCGCGACGGTAATTGCTGGCCCCACCATTGGCATGCTGCTTGGTGATTTTGGTGCCGATGTTATTAAGGTTGAGCATCCCCGCGGCGACGTCTTGCGTGTCACCGGCCACCAGAAAAATGGTGTCGGTCTCTGGTTTAAGATGGCGAACCGCAACAAGCGCTGTGTCACAATGAACTTCAGCTCCGAAAAGGGAGCCGAACTCTTTAAGGAATTGGTAAAATCCGCCGACGTCCTGATCGAGAATTTTCGCACTGGGACTATGGAGCGTTGGGGTTTGGGATGGGACGATTTAAAGGCGATCAACCCACGCCTAGTAATGGTACGGGTAACCGGCTTTGGACAAACTGGCCCCTACCGGCACCGGCCGGGTTTCGGCACAGTTGCAGAAGTCTTCAGCGGCTTCGCCAATATAACGGGTGAAAAGAATGGCCCTCCAACACTACCCAATTTTGGCCTTGCTGATGGTATTGCGGCGTCTTACGGCACCTTTGCCACCATGTTTGCCCTCTACCACCGAGATGCACAGGGTAGCGGCGAGGGACAGTTCATCGACCTCAGCATCTATGAGCCGATTTTCCAGGTACTTGGCCCACAGCCTTTAGCCTACGACCAACTCGGTGTCATTCAGGAACGCATGGGCAACCGCTCAGATAACAACGCACCCCGCAACACTTATGAGACGCGGGACGGTAAATGGGTCGCAATCTCAACCAATTCTCCTGCCATTGTGCGTCGTGTCCTCACACTTTGTGGTGGCAAAGAAGCAGCAAACGACCCCCGGTTCCAAACGCCGCAAGGCCGAGTTGAGCATATCGACGAAGTCGATGGCATGGTCGCCGACTGGATAAAACAAAGAGACCAAAAAGAGGTACTAGAAAAATTCGAAGAAGCCGAAGCCGCCATCGGCCCCGCCTACGACGTGGCACAGATCTTCAAAGATCCACAATACCAGGCACGCAATGATATCGTTGAGCTCGATGACGCCGAACTTGGCAAAATCCGCATGACAGCAGCCTTTCCATTCATGTCGGAAACCCCTGCGGTAATTCGCCACGCAGGTCCACGCAAGGGCCAGCATAACGAAGACATTCTCTGTGGCGAACTTGGCGTCAATCCAGACGACCTAGCAAAACTTTCAAAGGAGGGTGTGGTTTAATTCGAAACCTTAATCATATCTGCAGCTTTCTCCGCGATCATCAGAACAGCCGCATTAGTGTTGGCCGACGGCATTAACGGCATCACTGATGCGTCCACTACCCGGAGGCCATTAAGACCGTGCAGTTTCAGTTCGGGGTCGACAACCGCCATCGGATCCATGCCCATTTTGCAGGTGCCTATCGGGTGATAGACCGTACTGCCGGTCTGCCGCGCAAAATCGAGCAGTTCGTCGTCTGTCCTTACGTCCGGCCCCGGTACGGTTTCAAGATCGACGTATTTCGCTATCGCAGGTTGCGCAAAAATTTCCCGCGCTCTTCGTAGTCCACGGACCAGAGTTTGCTGATCGATGACGTCTGTCAGATAGTTCGGCCGGATAGAAGGTTGTATCTCCGGATTGGTTGAAGCTAAGTGAATTGACCCACGGCTGGCAGGCCTGTGCTGCCACACACCGCAAGTCATGCCAGGGAAATCGTCCAAAACACCCAGCTTGCCTTCAACATAACTAGCTGGCGCAAACGCCAATTGAACATCCGGTGTTGCCGTGCCCTCCATCACTCTGATCGACGCACTAACATTCCCAGGTGCCGTTGTCAGCAGGCCCTGCCGGGTGAATGCATAACGCAGGATTTCCCAACCAAGCCGAATGCCATGTGCACGTTCGTTAAAAGTTTCCACGTCTTTTGCCCGGCAACAGAGGCGGGCCACATAATGGTCTTGTAAATTTTCGCCAACGCCCGGCAAGGCGTGCACGACCTCAACACCATATTGCTTTAATAACTCACCATCTCCGATACCCGAGCGCTCAAGTATTTGCGGAGACGCTATACTTCCAGCTGATAATATAACCTCGCAGCGGGCGCTAGCCTCCCGCTCGAAACCGTTAATTTTGAACCGCACCCCGGTGGCACGCCCCCGTTGTATGACGATCGACTTGGTCAACGCACGTGTAAGAACTTGCAGATTGTGCCGCCCCTGAGCAGGTTTCAGAAACCCGCGGGCTGCGCTCATCCGCCGCCCGTTGGCAAGTGCATATTGAAAAAATCCAACACCCTCTTGGGTTTCGCCGTTGTAATCGTGATTACGTGGAATTCCCACTTCCTCGCAGGCATCCATAAAAATCTGCGTCAACGGATGTTGTTCGATTGGCTCACGCACGTGGATCGGGCCATCGCTCCCCCGAATTTCGTCTGTCCCAATCTCCGAGCTTTCAAAGCGCTTGAAATAAGGCAGTACATCATCAAATGACCAGCCGGTATTTCCCAACTGCCGCCAGCCATCATAATCCTCGCGCTGACCGCGCACGATGAGATGGCCGTTTATAGAGGATGAACCACCAAGCACCTTCCCCCGCGGCCAAGAAATCTTGCGATTACCAGATGATTCTTGCGCCTCGGTCGTATAGAGCCAATTCACACGTGGATTGGAGATCGTCTTAAAGAAACCGGCTGGTATATGGATAAAAATATCTCGGTCAACAGCGCCAGCTTCAAGTAGAAGGACGGTTTTCCCTTTGTCCTCGCTCAACCTGTTAGCCAAAACACAACCGGCCGACCCAGCGCCAACAATAATGTAATCGTAGGTGTCCATACCGCACCCTATTTCCCAGTCAAATCTGCTGATGGCAATTGCCTACCACAAATATAGTCTGCACATTTCTCGCCAATCATAATAGTAGCAGCATTTGTATTCGCCGATGGCATGGTCGGCATGATGGAAGCATCCGCGATACGCAAACCTTCCAAGCCACGCACGCGAAGTTGATCGTCAACGACGGACGTTCGATCGCTTTCGGGTCCCATCCGACAGGAGCCCATCAGATGAAAAGTCGTGGTCGCATTCTGCCGATAATAGTCGAGCATTTCATCGTCGGTATTCACGTCCGGGCCCGGGAGCTCTTCACGCTCCACGTGCTGCGCAAATTCAGGAGTTCGCATAAGATCGCGCGAAATTTTCATACCGGCGAGCGAAAGCCGGCGATCGCTTTCATGAGAGAAATAATTCGGTTGAATAATAGGCGCATCAAAGGGGTCTGCCGATTTGGCGCGCACATAACCGACACTCTCTGGACGCTGAACCCAGGGCGCCACGGTTACGCCGGGAAAGTCATCAAGTTGGGACTGCACACCCTCTTTATAGCTTGCCGGGGTGAAGGAAATCTGAAGATCCCCATTATCAAGCGCTGGGTCCGACTTCCAAAAAATATAGACGAGAGTGGGTGACAGGCCGAGAATACTTGGCCGACCCGTAAAATACTTCAGTGCCTCCGACATCAACGGTAGCCCTTTAACACGCTGGTTGATCGTCTCCATGGATTTGATCCGCGCAACCATACGGACCACGAAATGGTCGCGGAGGTTCTCACCGACACCCGGTAGTACGTGATGAACCGGCACACCGATCTCTTTCAGTAAATTCGCTGGGCCGACACCGGACAATTGCAGAAGCTGGGGTGAATTAACCGAGCCGCCGGACAGAATAATCTCCTGGCGTGCGCGGATTTCCGTTAGTTTACCGCCTCGACTATATTGTATGCCGATAGCCTGCTTACCCTCGAATACAACCTTTGTCGCATGCGCTTTAGTGCGCAGCTCGATATTTGGGCGTTTCAACGCCGGTCGCAAAAACGCACGGGCAGAACTAACACGGCGGCCCTTAAAGATCGTCCGCTGGGTGTAGCTAACCCCTTCCTGCACTGCACCGTTATAGTCCTCGTTTAGGGGAATGCCGTAGTTGACCGCACCTTTTATAAAGTCATCTGCTAACGGGTGACGGTAGTCGATATCCGTGATGATAAGGTTTCCGTCTCGGCCGCGGAAGGTCTCATCTGCGTTACCAATGCGCTGTTCAGAACGCTTAAAATAGGGCAGGACGTCAGCATATCCCCAACCACGATTGCCGCGTTGCGCCCAGCCGTCGAAATCCAGGCGTTGCCCTCTGCTGTATATATTACCATTAATCGAAGACGACCCACCCATCGTCTTACCCCGAGGTGCGTGGATGCGCCGCCCAGCAGTACCCACGCTGCCTTCCGACTCATAAAGCCAATTCACCGAAGGGTCGACAAGCGTCTTCATGAAACCGGCCGGAATATGAATGAACGGATTCCAATCACGCCCGCCCGCCTCGATAACACAAACTGTCACATTCGGGTCTTCAGACAATCGCGCCGCTACTGTACCACCCGCCGAGCCCGAACCGATAACAATATAGTCGAACTCATCCATGCGCGATTTCCCTAGGCCATTCTTTATTTATCTTTTCATCAATTTCGCATTTTTGTGCCGATCCGCAAGTCCAGTGCTGTTCGGAACCAGCTCCAGCATCTAATTTCTACAAGACGAAATCGCTTTGGAAAAAAGGATCAGCTCTTGGCTACAATGAATATGAAAGATTGGAGCACCAGCATCGCTGAAGTTATCAGTACCCACGATAAGGAAGAGGTATTGGTGCGCGGTCGTAAGCTCTCAGAATTGACCGGTTCAATTTCCTTCGTGGAGATGATGTATCTAATGTTTGTCGGTGACCTACCAAACAAAGCACAGGCACGGGTACTCGATGCACTGCTCGTCGCCTCCGTAGAACATGGCATCGCACCACCTTCGATGATCGCCCGATGTTTTGCATCCTACGGGACAACCATACAGGGCGCCGTCGCTGGCGGTGTTATGGCGTTCGGCGACCGGATGGGTGGTCTTGGTGAACAATTAGCTAAATTAATGTCAGAACGTCTAAGCAGCATTTCGAGCGACCCAGCTAGTATTCCCGAAGAACGACTTCGCGAAGAAGCGCAAGCTATCGTTGAAGATGCGCAAGAAAAAGGGGAGCGTGTGCCCGGTTACGGCATCCCACTACATGCTATGGATCCCCGCGCACCGAAAGTACTCGGCATTGCGAAATCGGAGGGAACATTCGGCCCATACGGTCGGTTTGGCGAATTGATTGAAGATGCACTCGCCGCGAATAGAGGCGGGAAACGAGTGCCGATGAATTTGGATGGCGTTGGTGCGGTCGTGGTTTTGGATACTGGCTTGAATTGGCGGACGACGCGCATGTTCCTGATCACACCACGAAGCGTGAGCATGGGCGCCCATTTTATTGAGGAGCAGGATCAGGATAGCACCTGGCGCCATATTCCCGCCGATTGGATCGATTATGCACGCTAACATAGAGCATTGTCGTTTGGGGGGGGGACAGCCACAAAAACAGCTTTGAGACAGAAATTATATTTCATCGGGGTGAACTAATTTATAACCAAACAACAAGTAAAGATTATAAACTCTACAAGTTTTAGACTTGGCCCTAATCTGAACGTTACCGATACCCTTGTTTATGGCACCACTAATGCTGTCCTTCTCAAAAGATCCACTGACAAAGCGTTGTATTGTTTACAAAACAATGGATAAACTCTGTTGTCAGGTTTCTGGAGCCAACTCCCTTACGAAGACTGACTTTTAAGACCGACGAAAAGGTTGGAAGGTTAAATGAAAATTGGAATTTGTGGTGCTGGCGTTGGTGGACTTGCGACGGCCTATGGACTGTTGTCACTAGGCCATGAAGTAGACATCTTCGAAAGAGCTCCCGATATTAGGACAACCGGTGCAGGGTTTAACTTGTGGCCCAATGCAGGGCGCGCAATACACGGTTTGGGCCTGCGCGATCAATATGAAGAAATCTCAGTGCAGCTCGATCGCTATTTAGAGCTCGACACTGAAGGTCAGGAGCTCTTTTCGACCGATACTAGTATTTGGCCAGAAAAATATGGCGCTCCAGCAGTCGGCCTCTATCGTCCGGAATTAGCCCAAATGATGGTCAATGCAGTGGGAATTAAGAATATAAGTTTCGATCATGAGGTCGCCTCGGTCGAAAATGTGGCTGATAAAGCAATTTGCCATTTTAGCAATGGTAAATCCTACGAAGCCGACCTCCTAATCGGTGCAGACGGCATAAACTCCAAAGTCCGAGAGCAGTTAATTGGCGGCGTTACTTTTCGTCCGAATGAGCTGTATGCCTATCGCTTTCGATCCGTTATCAATCTTAGCGATGTTGATATAGATCCCGCCGCGCAAACGGGCTTCTATGAACGCGATGGCTGGTTGTCCTATATTCCCATTGGCAAGGGAAAGGCATATTGGTTTGGCTCGGTATCAGGTGCTGAGACTTTTGATGATTTTATTGCATTTTTTAGCGACTGGAAGCGCACTCCTATACCCGAAACACTCGCAAAGACGCCAGCAGACTTACTTGTACAAAGCCCATTGCAAGATGTTGACGGCATTCCATACAAATGGACGCATGGCCGTATTACCCTAATTGGGGACGCCGCGCACCCAATGATGCCAGATATGGCGCAGGGGGCGAGCCAAACATTCGTCGATGCGCTTGTTATTCGAGATGTTTTCGCCAGCACGCAAAATGTCGAAGAAGCCTTGTATGAATATGAAACGAAACGACGAGAAGTTGCTAGTGCGGTAGTAAAGATTTCACAAAAAGGTCTCTTTCTAGGTCCGTATGATGTAGATCCTCTCGCAATTCGCTATCAGCAAGAGATCGAGCCTCTCACCCCATGATGATTGGAACATGAACGCTAAAATAAACCTATTCTACTCGAAGAATTAAATACTGTTTTTAAAATGCAACACAGGTGAAACTGGTTGTACCTCTGCCAATCCAAATTGCCATAGCGATGAGTTAACAAATGCCGAAATCTATTAAAAATTTCATTGATAGTGATTGGAGTTGGCGTGCGCCTTCGCCTTTCTCTCAGGCTGTTGAGTTCGGAGACCAAATTTTCGTCAGTGGACAACAAGCATTAACCGCAGAAGGTAAACTGGTTGCGCCAGGTGACATAGCCTCGCAAACGCGTTGCGTATTCGAAAATATGAAGTCTACACTTGAGCGTGCCGGACTTGAGTTAAGCGACCTTGTGCGTCTCAACACCTACTATGTTTTCGATGGTGCCGATGAAGACGCGACCAGCTTCTGGGAAGAAATGACGCGGGTGCGTCTGGAGTATTTTCCAGACCCTGGTCCAGCCGCAACCGCTGTTCGCATTAAAGGCATGCCTTATCAGGGCCAACTCATTCAAATCGAGGGGATTGCTCTGCGAGGCTCCTCGCGGCAACAACGGAAACGTATTATGCCCGCGGGCAGCTGGGACTGGAGCATTGCCGTGCCGCTATCGCAGGGTTGGGAAGTTGGGGACCGCATTTACGTTGGAGGCCAAATTGCCTCGGATGAGACTGGCTCAGCCGTACATGTTGGAAATTTAAGCAGTCAAACCCGCGCGATCTACGATTTTATCGGCAATGTCCTTAAGGATGGCGGCGCCTCATTTGACGATATAGCCCATATTAAAATTTGCGTTAAATACAGCAGTGTGGAGGCCGACGGCTCCTCATTCTTAGATAAGATCCTAGGTGTCACCAAAGAGCTCTTTGGACCAAACGGTCCAACAATTACATGTTTTGGGGTCGATCTACTTTACCCTGGGCTCGATCTTGAGATCGACGCCATGGCTTTCAAGAGTCATCAAACGCGAGCAGCAATTGGGAACTCAAAAACAAAAGTCCATGATGGTTCATTTTCAGACAGTGTAAGCGCATCAGGCGAAATATGGATAGGCGGTCAAGTCGCACTCGATGACAACGGTTTGGTGATTGCACCGGGAAATATCCAGGAACAATCAAAAATCGTATTTCAACGCCTGAACAATGCTTTAGCATTGCACAATGCAACACTTGATGATGTTGTGAAGCTAAATCTGTTTATCGCGTCTGATAGTAACGACATAAGTCAGGAATTTCATTCAACGCTTGCTACTTGGGCCGAGTTGGCACCAAACTCTAAGCCGGCGATGACGCCAGTCCAAGCTTACGAGCTAAGCCAGCCAGGTCTGCTTATTCAAGCAGATTGCATAGCCAAAGTGCCAAACTAATGTCGCTTAAAGGCCAAAACGTTAAGAGGAGAGGGAAATGATTAAGAATCCGGTTCCGTGGCCGAACGGCGCCAAAGTAGCATGTGCTATCACATTCGATATCGACACGGACAGCATCCTACACCTCGAACATCGGGAAAAAGCACCTGAGATGCTAGCGACAATGTCCTGGCTTAAATACGATACTGTCGCCATTCCTAGAATTCTGGAGATGTATGATCGTCACGAGATCAAACAAACCTTCTTCTATCCAGCGTGGTGTATGGAACAATACCCCCACCTTGTTGAAATGATTTTGGAGGGTGGGCACGAAATCGCAGCGCATGGATATTTGCATGAAAACCCCAATAAATTGAAGCCGGAAGAAGAACTCTACTGGTTTGAACGCCAAATCGACGTCATCAAAAAAATGACGGGGAAGAAACCGAGGGGATGGCGTGCTCCTCTCTATAATTATTCTAAAAGCTCGATAGATTTTATGATCGATCAGGGTTTTATTTATGATGCAAGTCTTATGGGGGATGACATCCCGTATGTCCTCCAGACCAACAAGGGTCAAGTCATCGAACTACCGTCCCAGTGGGCTATGGACGACTGGCCTCATTACACCCATGCCCCTGATATGCATTATATGATGCCTATAAAATCTCCAGACGAAGCAATGAATGTCTTCATGTCAGAATTTGAGGCTATGCGTAGACACAACGGCCTTTGGGTTACCGTTTGGCACCCATTCGTCTCGGGGCGGTTGGCAAGGTGCGAACGTGTCAGCGAAATGATTGAGTACATGCAGGGTACTGGCGATGTCTGGTTCGCAACGATGGAAGAAATTGCCATACATGTTCAAAAATGCATCGACAATGGAGATTGGGAACCGCGCATTGACCAGCTGCCGTATTATGACAAACCAATCCCTGAATTAAAGGACATGACATTGGCCTAAATGGATGGTCGACAACTTATAGGCCGTTTCAGATACGTTACTCCGCTAGAGTATAAAGAAAGAAGCCCTTTAACTTATCGTAGTTAAGGGGCTATTGATAAGAGACCTGGACGTGAAACAGTAGGCAAACGGCCCATAATCCAAACAAATATTCATATAAATAAATTACTAAGGTAAGTTATAATTAATTAAATATTTTTCATAAAATTAAAATTATTTACTGTTTAATTTCAAGAAATTAGACGTTTCGAGAGATCTTTCAATTATATAAAATAACACATTTATCTTTATTTCTTAACCATATTCAGTTCATCCAATTCTTCTAAAACTCCGCCCTCAATATCTAATTTTTTACCAAATACCTCACACTCAAACCAATTAACAAATTCTTCACTTCTACTTTGTTTCCAAAAATTCCAAGTCGGTATTCCCATTTTTGTTTCCATAACCCCAGACTTAATCAGATGCATTCTAATATTCAAATGACTTTCATCTATTACACCACTCTTAAATTGATCATAGCTATCAAAAATATCAACAAGACAGGTTTGTATCCAAAGTGTCATTCTCCAATAGTCATGATCTTCAAATTCTTCTTCCCGCCAATTTCTACTGAGTAATTTTGCAAACTCCTGATTATGTGAAGACTCGAAGTAGCGCCTATAAAGTCTTTCATTCAATTTATAACCAAAATCTAACTTCATCATAATTTGATTCTGGCGGATTTGAATGCCAAGAAAAATTACCGATGCAACCATCGCAAACCCAGTTACAATCTGCGCAATATTTACGAATAATTCACCACTCATTTCATCGATATCCTTACTTTATTGAACCACGTTTCCATCGATCTCACAGACTTCTAACAGTCGATCATATTCGAAAACAAACGCATTAAAAAAACAGAGAAAAATGAAATCTCACCGATGCTTTTCTAGGAAATTGGCAAAAAAGTCATTCCGATTTAGGCAGGATGTATTCAAAATATTTACAATTCTTATATAAGTAATTATAAATGATAGAGGCTACTCCAAATCAATAATTCCCTCGTTATTGAAATTTGTGTGTGAAGGTCAAACTTACTGTAATTTTATTGTGTTATAAATTCAGAATTTCAAATAAATATACGCTATCGATACTGCGAATCTCATAAGTCATACTAAATAAGCCATGCCCAAAAATACGGCGCCGGCACCTAATACCTTTCCCAATAATTCGCCTTTTTTATGCAGTTTCTCAATTGCAACAAACATTATTAAGCCGATTATCCAGTAGAGGTTCATAATACCTCCAATAAAGAGAAGCCCCATTAGAAACCAACAACAACCCAGACAATAACACCCATGCACAAGACCTATTCGGAAAGGCGATCTAACCCATGTATTTTTATAACTAGCGAGAAAGTTAGCAGGCTGTCGACATTTTTCTAAGCATGCAGTTTTTAATGGTGTTAGCTGATAGACCCCGGCCGCAATCAATATTATTACAATCAGGTAATTATTTGTCGCTTCCATCATCATTGGTGACATCCAGCCCCTTAATTCAAATTGCGATTGCAATAGGGAAGCGAAAACGCTGAAAATACACCATGCCAATAAATATCCCAAAATAAAAAAAGAAACTTCACTAAAAATATTCTTTTCCCCCTGGGTTTTTCTAATTAGTGCCGTGTACAGCAGTATCATTGGGGATGCACTCGGCAGCATCATTGCCACCATCATTACCCACCACATCAGAAACACTAAAATGCCATAAGTTATGCTCCAGGAAGCCGGCTCCATGACCATTTTTGTCATAGCAGCCATAGCAGGCGCCACCATTCTCGGCTGACTGGAAGTTGGCGTCTTTGCCTCCATATTCAACATCGTCGTGTTTGGCTGAGTGAGCCCGGGAGTCATTTCAATCGCTGACATCTTCATACCCACGCCGAAAACGGTATAAAGCGACGCAATAATCACGAGAAACGCTATAGCAACAATAGTAACAATTTTGTCCCGTCGAAGCAGCGTTTCCAAAGTCGTAGAAGTAGCCGCGTTATTGTCAGTCATAGCGAACGTTATTTATGCAATGCGATTGATGTATCTATCTGACAACGCCAGAATTATTAAGGTGCAATTCGGCAAATTGGGCATAGCTATCTTTATTCTTAATTAGGTTAATTTCACCCGCTGTTGTGGTCGTGGATGCGCTACCCATTTCGGCGATTTTATACTCAAAACCGTTAGGTAAATCTATCCTAGCTCTGTGTTCAGCCCCCGTAACAGGATTCTTAATAGGTTCACCCATGATATCGAGGATGCCATCAACTTTTACCGTACCTACTCGTTTGTCTACGTTTATATCTGTTGTGATTTTTCTATATTGGGTGGGATGTTTCTTGCTGCACATAGCAGTAAAGATCCACCACATCGTAGCCATCTCTTCGGTATCCTCTCCGGTAACGATTTTTTCAAGTGCGTCACGTTGTTCTGGTGTAGCACTTTCGTCTATAAAGAGTTGGAACTCACCATTCCCTTCGTGGACGGCGCCCGGCCACTTATAAGTAGCGGATACCCTTAGGCCATCCAATTCGACATCACCATAATGGCCGGTATCGATTTCATACCCAACAGCAGCCTCACAGGTTCCGTCGGTTGGTAGGGCATTAAATTGGCAAGGACAACCATATGCGCAATTACAATTCGCTAGTTCTCTTCCTTTTATTTCCCAAGGTGTCATGATCCCCTCCGAATCGATTACAGTTTCGAAAAAATTTTAGGCTTAAACTTATAAATTTTGGTACAATTATTTGGCAGATCAAAAAAGTGTGCGGCCGAGGAGCAATCCACATATCAGTTTACGACCTTTTGCTCGGCAAGCTTAAGTTGTTAAAAAAAATTTATGATAGCGCTGTTGCCGACAGATTAGTATTTATTAAACCCTATTTTAGACAATGCCGAAAAGAAAAAACCCCCAAGAAATCTGGGGGGTTTTTGGTGGCGGATCCGTGACTCGAACACGGGACACATGGATTATGATTCCACCGCTCTAACCAACTGAGCTAATCCGCCACATATGCTTCTTTAAGCGCGCTTTGAGATAAGGAGTGGGCACCCGTCTGTCAAGCAATCTCACATTTCTAACCAACCTTAATAAACTGCCGTTTTATGCGAGCTTCCAATTAGATATATCGAAACCCCTTGGAAGGATGGCCTAGTGCATACGCAAAACTAAGCCAGACAAGTATTTGCTTATGGCAAAACGAGTCAATCTTTGTCGATGATCTCCTTCAAGCGGGCCGGGTCTACTTTGATATCGACCCCCGCACGTTCGTTTTGAAGCATCATTGCAACTCGGCTGTCACGCCCTCCCCAGCCTCGATTAATGGCTTCTGTCATCTCTGCCAATACCGTATGAGAGAGCTTCATCGGTACCTCGAACTCGCGGCCAACTTCGCAAGCCAGTGCCACATCTTTACGTGCAAGTTTTAGAGCAAAATCAGGCGGGTCGAAGCTTTGCGGCAGATAATTACGATGTAGTGTATCAAAACTGCGGCGGCGGCCAAGTGCACCTTGTCGGACTGCCTCCCAAAGCGCATCTGGCTCCAACCCTGCTTTAACACCCATCGAGAACGTCTCAGCAAGAGCCGCGCCCATAATATAGCCTGATAAGTTATGAACTAGTTTAGCGATCGAACCAGCCCCAATTGGTCCGATGTATCGGGCGGCGTCTCCCATGGTATCGAGAACGGGTTTGAATTTATTAAAGGTTGACTTGTCACCGCCAACCCAGATTGCCATTCTACCGCTTTTAGCCCCATCCGGCCCACCGCTGACCGGAGCGTCCATTACTTCCACACCTTGTTCTTGCATCGCCGCATGCAGGCGCCGCATCACCGTCGGCGAATTAGTGCTCAAGTCAAAATAAGCGCTGCCTCTGCTAAACCCAGCGGCTAATCCTTCCTCTCCGAGGAGAACCGATTCAACTTCGGGTGGTCCAGGCAGCGACGTGAACACAACCTCACTTTGAGCTGCCACCTCTTTTGGTGAAGCCGCCCATTCAGCCCCAATCTCCATGTGAGGACCGGCAGCATCTTGATCGATGTCGTGGACGATAAGGGAATTTTGACCTTTGATGGCATTGAGGGCAATGCTGGCGCCCATGGTACCAAGACCAATAAAGCCGACTTTCATTTTATGCTCCCGATATCTTTATTTTTTATAGTTACCACAAATTCATTTGGGTCGATCTGGGGCAAGGGCGACCATACGCCAATTCACCACAAAATTACCCGAAAACGACTAGAACCATTCCGACGAGCTCACCAAATTCTAAAAATGAAATAGCACAGCTCGGAGCTCGTATTAAACATGTCTTAAAAATGCCTATTTACCTCGAAGGAAAACGGCCGCTGTACGTCAGACAATGCTTTATTAATTATTAGTTTACAATCGAACTGACGAGTGCTCAGACCGCAGGTGTTTGCACATTCGCAGCAAATGGTCGTAATGATAATGACACCCAACGGGCTTCACCCGCCAGTAACTTTTCAATTTATAACGACTATCGAAATAGTAACTTACCTCAGTATAAATCGACTGCATTAAACAGCGGTTCGTATGCAATCACCCTAAAGGCATGCATCTTGCCCTATATGTGGCTCAATATCCCAGGTGAAAACACGATCGGCACCATCGCGCGTTACAATAGCGATATCTTCCAGCCAGAAGCGGTCTGCAGCGCCACCTGGTATCAGTAGGTGTATGGCAATAACCATTTGATCTTGGATTATCCAATCCCCTGTCGCACTGCCCTCAATCTCCCCCCCAATTTCTTGATCGAGATGGCTAAGTCCAAGTCCATGGAAGAATAGGAGGCAGCTGTTCGGATCGCTGACACCAGACTTCGCGTAAGCCGCACGACCAATACGCTGCAACTCGCTAACCCTTTTGCCGGGCTTGAGCGCTGCATGGATTTCCTCCATTGCCGTCTTCGTGCCGCGGGCCGCGGGAGTCAACGCCTCTTCCGGCTGTCCATCGACAATCCATGTCTTTCCCCCATCCCAACAATACAGATCTTGCGTGCCATGGCAGTCGAACATAATCCGCATGCCTGGTTCAATCTCGAAATCATCAAATTCAGAAGTAAAGGCAACGGCAGAATCAAGGCCACGCGGGCTTGCTAGTACCAAGGCGCCTGGATCGTGCACAAAGCCACCCTCCTGAACGGCAGCTACGTTATAAGCACGGTTCATGTCATGCCACGTCATGCCGGGCGTCCATTGACCAATAGTGGCCTCAATTGCCGCCTGGTTAATGGCTGTCGATTTGCGCAACATCTCAATCTCAAATGGTGTCTTCACGCTGCGCGCCGACATCAACAAACCAAACCCATCAGCGATGTCATCACTACCACTTACACGCAAGCCAAGCCGTGCGTCATCGTAGGCAATGCATTTCCCATTAAGACCCAAATCTAATAAAGCTTTCCGAAGGCTATCCATCATGCTTTCAGAGTAGGAATCGCGAGCCGCAGAAACCCACGAATTCTCGCCAGCTGATTTTGGAATAAATATGCCAAGATCAGATTTAGACGCAGGTCTGTCGAGCGGCGAGATCATTGATCGGTAAGGCCGGATATCCTCTATCCAGCTATTCTGTCGCACCATTGCCCCCATGTAATATTCGGGCATGATCAAAATGGGTGCCTCCGGCGCATGGCGCGAAAGAATAACTGCAAAGGGCCGCGGCTCGTCAGATTTTTGAGCAACGGCATTCAGGCTCGACATGTAATAGAGATTTTGATGGGAACTCGCGACAACACCGTCGATACCCCGCTGTGCCATCAGGCTTACGAGACGCTCAACATCCACAAGTTGGCAAATTGGCGGTCTGTTAGACATTACTTTTCTCCCTAATAAGATCGTGGCAGTCCTAGAACCCGCTCCGAAAGATAGTTCAAAATCATCTGTGGGCTGACCGGCGCGATACGATGAATCAACATCTCGCGAAAATACCTTTCGACGTGGAACTCTTTTGCATAGCCCATACCGCCGTGGGTCTGGATCGCGTTCGAGCAGGCTTTGAAACACGCTTCACCAGCCAGGTATTTGGCAGCATTTGCTTCCGCGCCACAATGTTCACCACGGTCATATTTCTGCGCGGCAGTGAACGCCATGAGGTTAGCGGCCTCTAATTCAGCCCAGCTTTCAGCTAATGGATGCTGGATGCCCTGGTTCATTCCAATTGGTCGGTCGAAGACAATACGTTCCTTCGCATAATTCGTTGCCTTGTTAAGGGCCGCACGGCCGAGACCAACTAGCCCTGCCGCCAGCAAAATTCGCTCCGGGTTAAGGCCGTGCAGTAAATAACGGAACCCCTTTCCTTCTTCACCGATCCGGTCTTCTACGGGGATCGGCATGCCATCTATGAACACGCTGTTCGAATCCACACATTTTCTGCCCATTTTCGGTATTTCTTTTATCTCAACATAGTCTCGGTCCAAATCAGCATAAAATAGCGATAGACCATCGATTGGGTTGTCGGTGTCCTCCTTAGGTGTCGTCCGGGCAATGAGCATTATTTTGTCGGCAACTTGCGCCGTTGTGGTCCAAATCTTCTGGCCATGTACCAGATAACGGTCGCCATCGAGTACTGCTTTGGTTGAAAGCTGTGTCGTATCCAATCCCGCATCCGGCTCAGTCACCGCGAAACAAGCCCGCTCCTCCCGCGTCATGACTGGTGGCAGCCAACGCGCTTTCTGCTCGTCTGTGCCATAACGTACAATTGGGTGAACGCCAAAGACATTGATTGAAACAGACGAAACACCGCCATTTGCGGCACCTGATTCCGAAATTGCCTGCACCATCACGGAGGCTTCCGTGATGCCCAGCCCGCCACCGCCAAACTCTTCCGGCATGGCGATACCGAGATAGCCCGCCTCTGCCAATGCAAGGCAAAAGTCCTCGGGAAAGACGCCGTCTTCGTCCCGCGCCAACCAATAATCGTCCCCAAAGTCGGCGCAAATACGCATCACGTTCTCACGGATCATTTGCTGTTCTTCTGTCAATGGGAATACCATCACAAACTCCTTAAAACCCCAAAAAATAGCGGGCAAACGCATAAATCTGAAAAACTAACACCCTGAGTCCGGCCATGTATCAGATAGTCTGTATCCTGTGGGCCATGGATCATCTGGATCAAGCATTAACGTACGCATGCCGGCGATCCAAGCTCGCCCCGCAAGCGATGGAACGATGCCAGGTTTACCGCCTACATCCAACAATTCTTCAATCCGACAATCGAACGTTGAATTAATCAGGGATTCGCCAACGAACCGTTCCCCAATCGAGAGCTCGCCCCGAGCGTGGAGCACAGCCATACGGGCGCTGCAGCCGGTGCCACAGGGCGAACGATCGATTTTACCCGGACGGATCGCAACAGCATTTCGGCCATATTTCACACCATCTCTGTTCTCAATTGGCGCCATCACCTCGCAAAACGAAATGTGGTTCCAGTCATCGAGCACCGGATGAACGAAGCCAAGCTGCGCATTGGCCGCAGCGGTAATTTTAGCACCCGTAACAGCGATATCTCGTGCTTCATCAGGTGACAACGCAAACCCAAGGGCAGCGGCATCGACAAGTACAAAACTGTCACCACCAAAGGCTGTATCAACGGTCAAAGTTCCAATCCCTGCAACTTCAATCGGCACAGACAGCTTATCAGCGAAGGATGGCAAATTGCGGACGCGAATGGAACGGACCTTGCCGTCTTCGCATTTCGCGGTTACATGCACCAATCCGCCCGGCGCTTCCAAAGTGAGTCGAGTCTCGGGTTCAACCATCGGTATAATACCGGTCTCCAGTAAAACATTCGAAACGCAGATTGAATTCGAGCCAGACATCGGCGGCGTATCCGCAGGCTCCATGATAATAAATGCAGCATCAGCAGACGGCTCCTTCGGCGGCACGAGTAAATTTACGTGGCGAAATACACCACCACGCGGCTCGTTTAGTACGAAGCTCCGCAAATTACCATCCTCGGCGATAATACGAGATTGAGCCCACACCGTATCGCCCGATGGTGGTGCGACGCCACCGACAATGACATCCCCCACCTCGCCTTCGGCATGACACTCGACAATTTTAATAGCTAAATTACTCTGCATGTTTTTCTATAAAGATTGGTTGAACGACCTGCCATATAAAACTCGGAACAAAATTCAAAGATAGATCATTACAAAATTACCCAACATCCGGTGCCCTAATGATATTAGTTCTGATCTTTTTCTAAACAGTCACAGCTCATCAAATCTACACCAATATTAGCAGCAGTTTTTTCTTCAAGCCCGAAAGATGCAGGAACTTCAAGTAATCCCAAGGCGGCAAAAACTTGAGATCACTGAGACATCACCAGGATAAATCTTAGATTACCATCTATGGCCTTAACTATAGATCGCGATCACCCTTTAACAGCCGTTGAGCAATTGTGCGATTGAGGATTTCGTTCGTCCCATCAGCCACATTCACAATTCGCAACGCATGCCAAGCGTGATACAGACCGAGCTCGTTGGTGAAACCCATAGCTCCATGCGTTTGCATAGCTCGATCAACGGCCTTGTACCCAACTTGCACTGCATAAGCCTTCGTCATAGATAATTCTTTCACAGCAGCTTCGCCGCGATCCAGCAATGTTGCCGAATTCAGGGCCATTAAATGTGCCGCGTGAAGTTCCGTCGCACTTTCCGCCAACGGAAAGGTCACACCTTGATATTCCGATATTGTCTTACCGAACGCTTCCCGAATTTCCGCATACTCGAGTGCCTGCTGGAGCGCCCAACGGCCGTATCCGACTGCTCGCGCAGAATTATAAATGCGACCAAGCGAAACGCCATAAAGCGCTGCAGCAAAACCCTGATGAAGCTCACCCACCAATTGCCAGGGCTCGACCCGGATGTCCTCCAGTAAAAGTTCCCCCTCGTCTCCTCCAATGTGCCCAAAAAGCTTCACGATCCGCTGAACTTCAAATCCCGGTGAATCCGTCGGAACAAGAAAAGCTGAGATTGCACCCCGTGTGTCCGGATCAGTAACAGCAAAAACGACGCAATAATCGGCAACGGGAGAGTTTGAGGTCCAAATTTTGCGCCCACTGATCCGCCAGCCATTGCCATCCGGAACCGCGCGCGTTTTGATTTGAGAGGCGTCCGAACCAGCTCCGGGCTCCGATAAACCAAAACACATCGACTTTTCGCCGGCCATCATAGGCATCAGAATTTCCGCACGCGCTTCATCAGTGACTTTCTCTAGCATCCGGCTGGGTCCAAATGCCCAATGACTAACCGCATATAGCATTAGCCAATTCTGCGGCCCACAAACACGGAAAAGCTCCTCCCATCCGACAAAATAGGCAAGATGCCCCATACCACCGCCTCCAAGTTGCTCCGGCACGCACATCTGGTAGTAGCCAGCCTTGGAAGCCGCGCGCCGCACCTCGCCGATCAATTCCAGCAACTCGTCTGAAAACCGACCATCCTCGTTGTAAAGGCGGCGCTGGTCCTCGAAAACATCACGGTTCCTTTCATGCCGCGGAAGGACTTCCGCCTCAGCAAAAGCCCGCAAACCGTCGCGCATCGCGAGAATATCTTCTGGAATGTCGAACGCGATAGCAGTCATTTAGCCACCCCTTTTCTTCAGCATTTACAGTTTGGAAATCTAGTACCCCGAAACCGAGAGGCCAACAGAAGAGCAGGACTGTAATGCGGCCGGGCTTGTGTTAAACAAACCCGATATGCAGACCCCAACCCAGCCTGGCTATATCACTTTTGCTCTCGCCAACCGAAGTATTCTCGCCTTTGGCTTTCTGATGGCGCTCGGCTCAAGCTTCGGCCAGACCTTTTTCATAGGTATTTTCTCACCGAATATCGAAGCAGAATTTGGCCTCAGCCACAGCGAATGGGGCGCAATTTACATGGCTGGTACGCTAATGTCTGCAGCAACACTCACCTATACCGGCCGATGGATTGATCATACTCCACTTCGCACATACGCTACGATCGTCTGTGGTTTTCTCGCAATCGCCTGCCTAGCCGCCGCCTTCACGCCGACTGCTTGGTTTCTAATTTTCACAATTTATTGCCTGCGGCAGGCTGGCCAGGGCCTGGCGAGCCATACCGCCGTCACCGGCATGATTAAATATTTCCGCTATAATCGAGGGAAAGCAGTCGCGCTTGCCACCCTCGGGTTTCCAGCGGGCCGCGCGTTACTGCCAATAGCCGCCATCGCATCCATCACCATGATAGGCTGGCGCGAAACCTATGTCGCTTGTGCCGTCGTCGTGCTTTTAATTCTATTACCTGCCGTGATTTTCTTGTTGAACGGCGTGGCTGAACAAGAATACACCCCGGAAGAAAGCTCGAAATCAGAAAATAACAAATCCACTATCCGTCCCCTAGCCGTAAACCATTCGCTAAGCGACGTGCTTCGCGACCCTGGATTTTATTTCTTCCTGCCAGCTATCCTCGCACCATCATTCTTCGATACAGCGTTGAGTTTTCATCTTCTTTCCGTCGCGTCACTGAAGACCTGGTCAGCAGAATGGGTGACATCCGGTTACGCTATATACGCGCTCGCAACTATCGCGGCTTCCATGTGGATAGGTGCATTGGTCGACCGACTGGGCGCGCTCCGTCTCTTTATTCTATCCTTGATCCCTTACATCATCGGCACATTGCTGCTTGGATTTATGCAACACACAGCTGGGGCCTGGATTTTCCTTGCACTCTACGGTATGGGCTCTGGCATTAAAGCAACCCTAATACCCGTTCTCTTATCTGAGATTTACGGCACCCGATACATTGGTACGATTCGAAGCTTTGTCGCTACATTAAGCGTTTTCGGATCGGCGCTCGGCCCTCCCGTTTTGGGACTCGCTCTCGACCTTGATGTATCAGTCATGACCATGACCTTAACCGCGACTACGTATTTTATTGCCTCAAGCCTGCTGATGATAATAGGCAAGCGGTATTGGTAATGAACAATAGGGCAAAACCAAACTATCTATCCTTCGCCTTTCGTAATCGGCGCATTCTGTCATTTGGCTTCCTCATGGCATTCGGTTCCAGTTTCGGCCAAACTTATTTCGTCGGGATCTTCAGTCCCAGTATTGAGGCAGAGTTTGGGCTGACACATACCGAATGGGGCGGAATTTATATGGCGGGCACACTGCTTTCCGCCGCCCTACTGCCTTTTTCAGGCCGACTTATTGACCATATGTCGGTGCGCAAATACGCAGTTATCGTCGCATTTGGAATGGCGTTCGCCTGCTTAGCGATGGCGCTTGCGCCAGCAGCCTGGACCCTAATACTCACGATCTTCATGTTGCGCCAGTTCGGTCAGGGGCTCTGTCAACACACCGCCGTTACCGGCATGGTGAAGTACTTCGATCATGATCGTGGAAAGGCCGTCGCCATCGCAATCTTGGGATTCCCAGCGGGTCGCGCTCTTCTACCTGTTTTGGCGGTGAGCCTTATCGCAATCATCGGTTGGCAATATTCCTATATACTCTGTGGCGTCGCTGGACTGCTAATGATACCAGCGATAGTATGGCTTCTGCCGGCGCAAACCAAACTGGCGAACGGCAAAACTTCTTTACCAAAGATAGCTGGCTTATCTAGCGACCGTCGCCTTAGCGACATGCTCCGTGATCCCTTCTTCTTCATGATGCTCCCCGCACTAATGGCGCCGGCCATTCTTGAGACAGCGATGAATTTTCATCAACTCACCATCGCCCATATGAAAGATTGGTCGCCAGAATGGGTAACCGGCGGCTACGCTATTTTTGCTATCATGACCGTTGTTTTCTCAATGATCGCGGGGGACCTGGCAGACCGTATTGGCGCAGCGCGCCTGATGCCCTTCGGATTGCTACCACTAGCCGCCGGTGTTCTCGTGGTGGCCTATTTCGATCATCACATTTGGGCTTGGGTCTATCTCGGTTTCTTCGGCGTCAGTTCTGGACTCATGGTAACCTGCATCCCGCTTCTACTCGCGGAAGTCTACGGCACTCGACATATTGGCGCGATCCGCAGTTTTGCAGCAACCGTCAGCGTTTTTGGATCGGCTTTGGCACCACCCATTCTCGGCTATGGCCTCGACGCCGAGGTTTCTTTGAATAAAATGGCTATAATCGGAGCACTTTATGTTGTCCTCGCGAGCGTGCTTATGACATACGCTTGCCACAAGGAAAACAAGCGGCCAAAGTGACTGGCTCTGGATCAAAAGCATAATCGCTCTAGTGCTAATTTCGGAGGCAACCCATGCCGAACGTTTTAACCAAAGCACAGATCAAACAATATAAACGCGAAAACTTCCTGTCCCCATTCCCGGCATTGACCGCAGACGAGGCCCGCCATTACCGCAGCTGTTTGGAAACCTATGAAAAAGAGCAAGGCGGTGCCCCGTTGGAACCCTGGCAGTACCGCAAGCTTCATGTCCGAGAGGCTTGGGCAGCCGAACTCGTTCGTATTCCGCGCGTGCTTGACGCGGTTGAGGATTTGATCGGTCCAGATATTCTTATCTTCAATGCTACCTTCTTCATCAAGAATCCTGGCACCGATCAGATTACTGCCTGGCATCAAGACGCAACCTATTTCGGCATGCAACCCTTTGAGCATGTCACAGCCTGGATTGCCCTTTCGGATGCATCCGAGAATTCGGGCTGCATGAATTTCGTTGTTGGCAGTTCTGAATTTGGCCAACTCTATCATGCGCCACAAACCATCTCCGGCAGTGTCAATCACGGGAGCCAAGCGATAGCCGAACCGTTCGATGATACCAATACAGCCGCAGCCCCTCTTAGGACAGGACAGTTTTCCTTCCACCACACGCTGGTGATCCACAGTTCTGAACCGAACCGTTCGGACGACCGCCGCATTGGCTTCGGCATCAGCTATATCCCAGCTCACGTAAGACACACCGGCAGCTACCGAATGGGCGCAAGCAGCGCCCGGGGCAAAGACCGGTACGGCCATTTCAAAATTGAGCCTGACCCCCGCCAGAATGATGCCAAAGCGAACACGCGGCACCATGAAGAGGCTTATCAGCGTTACCGCGAAGGCTATGACGAACAAATTGCCATCCACCGGGCGGCTTATGGAGACAAGGGAGCAAAGAAATGAAACGACTTCAGGGAAAAGTTGGGATCATCACTGGTGCGGTCCGGGGTATCGGTCGCGCAACCGCCGAGCGCTTTAGTGAAGAGGGGGCGTCTTTAGTGATCGCCGATATCGATCGTGATGGAATTGAGAAGACCGCCGCAGAGATCCGCAATAACGGTGGTAATGTTATTGGCCAGCAATGCGACGTATCCGACGCAGCGTCCTGCGAAGCAGTGGTCAGACGGACAGTCGAGGAATTCGGCTCGCTAAATGTGTTGATGAATAATGCCGCCTATTTCATTGGCAAAGTAACAGTCGAAGACGTTGACATCGCTGACTGGCGTCGCGCTATCGACGTTAATCTTACTGGTCCTATGCTGATGAGCAAATACGCCATCCCGGCCATGCGGGTAGCTGGTGGCGGCTCAATTATCCACGTCGCCTCGCAACTCGGAAGTGTCGGTAAACCGATGCGAAGTGACTATTGCTCCGTCAAAGGAGGTTTAATTCAGCTGGCGCGCTGCATGGCGGCGGACCACGTCTGTGACAATATTCGAGTCAATTCACTTTCCCCCGGCCCGATAGGGACGGAACGGATCTTCGAGCGCTCGGGCAGCGAAGAAGCCGCACAACAAGAATCAGGATCGCTGACTTTGATGGGCCGCGTTGGTCTACCTAAGGAAATTGCTAATGCGGCCTTGTTCCTGGCCTCAGACGAATCGTCCTTTATGACCGGCGACGACCTTCTCGTTGATGGCGGTTACAACGCCCTTTAAGCATATGAATCATATATTAAAGTTGTCTTTATGGAGCAGATGAGAGCCAGTCTGGAACTTTGCACAGTCTAAACTCCCGTCTTTGCGGACACGACGTTTAGGAAAGAATATATGCACTACGTTGACCCAACTCGCCTCGACCTCTGTAAGGAATTCCGCGATACCCCGATCGGGCCGCATAGTCCCGACCTGCAAAAACTCGTCAAATTGCTGCGCTGGGAGAGAATCGAAAGTAGGTATCTTTTAGTCAAGCCGAAGCGTGACGATCCATGGTTCTTGGCACATACTACCGGTCCCAAGGGGCACCCATTAGAAATTTTTTGGAACCACGCATTCCCGGACCTTCCGAGCGCCTATTGGGCATTGTTCAAAGCCAGATGGGAGGCCAACACCGGCAAGCGCCTCGTCCTCGGCGGCATTGACGATCCAATCATTCCGCAGCCCGGTGAGGGCGATTTGACGCTTTCGGCTTCTGACCGGCCAATCCTCTCTTACAGCGACGTCTTCAGCGTCAAGCCCGGCGGGCGTATCGAATTCAAGGTTAGCTCCGCAGGTGATGTTCCTTTTCACGCAGAAATCGTCCACTTGCGCTGCGGCGACGGGACACCGGAGGGGCCAGCTTTTCATGAAACACCAATTGATAGTCCCGTGACGGGATACTACCCCGCACGCATGCAAAACATCGAAGTCGGTTCCTATGTGGAAATTGGCCAACCTGACGCATTCGACTTACAGAGCTTCACCCTCCAAGCCTATGTCTGGCCAACGACACCCAGAAAAGGCGAGCAGGCGCTCCTTGCGAATTGGAACGGAGCAGAAAAACAGGGTTACGCTCTTGTCGTTGACGATGTAGGTGGCGCCGCACTTTATCTGGGAGATGGCAAAGACCAATTCATCCTTGGAACCGGCGTTCCACTGTTGGCGAGGCAGTGGTACCTTCTGGCAGCGTGCTATGACGGGAATAAACGCAAAGCTTGGATCAGCCAACGTCCCTTACTTCAGCTACCCCGCGGTGACACAACCGCTAGCGGTGAGGCCGGGGTTGATCTAAGTCCTGCGCGCGGCTCTGGAATGCGGATCGCGGCATGGATGGGCGACAACGGCCGCTACAACGGCAAAATCGATAGCCCTGTCGTCAGCAATCGAGCCCTCAGTGAAGATGAACAAAACGCAGTCATAACCCATGCTATACCAGCCGCCCTTTCGGACTCGGTGGCACGTTGGGATTTCTCTCGCGACATGTCCGGGACCCGCGTCATAGATATTTCCAAAAACGGTTTGCACGGTACCACCGTAAACCTACCTACACGTGCAATGAAAGGCTGGAACTGGGACGGCTCCGAGTTCAACTGGGTTCAAAAGCCAGAACATTATGGCGCGATCCATTTCCACGATGATGATCTTTATGATTGCGGCTGGGCGACCGACTTCGCCTACGAAGTGCCCCGTGACTTAAAGAGCGGTATCTATTGCGCGAAGATGACACGAAACGAGCATGAGGACTATTGTCCATTTGTCGTTAGCCCGCCACTAGGCACCGCGACCGCCCCGCTTGCACTATTACTTCCAACTGCGAGCTACTGGGCCTACGCGGACCGTCATAGCGAAGTTGAATGGCGCGAACGCGAGAACGTCACCGGCTATTGGGCGGCCCTCGACCCGTCCGCACTTTACCTGCACGAGCACCCCGAACTCGGCTGCTCGCTTTACGATCATCATTCGGATGGCTCCGGCGTCTGCTACTCTTCGCGTCTTCGTCCAATACTCAATATGCAGCCAAAAGAAAAACTATGGCAATTTGCCGCCGACACACACATCACCGATTGGCTGGAGGCAAAGGGTTTTATCTACGACGTCATCACAGAAGACGACCTCGACCAGCATGGTTATGAACTACTAAAACCCTATCGATGTGTAATGACCGGAACACATCCAGAATACCCTTCGTTGCGCATGCAGGAGGCTTACGAGGCGTTCAAAAACGAAGGTGGGCGTTTTATTTATTTTGGCGGCAATGGTTTCTACTGGCGGGTATCATACCATCCAGAGCTGCCCGGCGTCTTGGAGATGCGCCGCGCCGAAGACGGCATCCGCTCGTGGCTCGCGGAAGGCGGAGAGTATTACCACAGTTTTACGGGCGAGCTCGGCGGAATGTGGCGTCGGATGGGCCGTGCGCCACAATCGGTCGTCGGTACCGGCATGGCGGCACAGGGCTTCGACTATTCATGTCATTACGAACGAACGGAGGCGAGCCATGATCCCCGGGCTACCTTTATTTTCGACGGTATTGGCGACGATGAGAAAGTCGGTGATTTTGGGGTCCTTGGCGGTGGAGCCGCCGGTTGGGAAGTCGATCGGGCCGACCCCGCGCTTGGCACACCCCCCCACGCATTGACTGTCGCGACCGCCACAGATTTTACCGCCTCCTATCACTGGGTAAAGGAGGAGCTGACCCACACTCACTCCGCTAATACCGGCGAGACGAGCCCAATGGTCCGCTGCGATATGGTGTTCTTTGAGACACCCAAGGGCGGCGCCGTCTTTTCTACCAGTTCAATTGCTTGGGCGGCGGCGCTATCACACAATAGTTACAACAATAATGTCTCGCGTATTTCCGAAAACGTTGTCCGTCGCTTCTGCGATCCAAAACCAATTTAGAACAGCGGGATTGCCAAACATTTCGAGGTCGTTAGGATCGCCGATATGTCATACGATTCTTTGCGCGATTTTATCGAACGCCTGGACCGGGAAGGTCGTCTTGCGCGCATCACCCAACCGGTTTCCCCCAATCTGGAAATGACAGAAATTCAAACACGCGTTCTGGCCGAAGGTGGGCCAGCTCTGCTGTTCGAAAATACTGTGCGACCAGATGGCGGAACCTATGGTATACCAGTTCTGACCAATCTCTTTGGCACGATCGAGCGTGTTGCCTGGGGCATGGACCGCGAGCCAAACCAGTTGCGTGAAATTGGAGAGACCCTTGCCTTTCTGCGCCAGCCGGAGCCACCCGGCGGCTTCCGAGAAGCCCTCTCGCATCTGCCTCTTTTGAAGACCGTCATGGCGATGAAACCCAAGACGGTATCCTCGGCACCATGCCAGCAGATCGTTTTAACTGGAGACGACATTGACCTCTCGGCTTTGCCGATCCAATCCTGCTGGCCCGGTGAACCCGCGCCGCTGATCACTTGGCCGCTAGTGGTAACCCAGGGACCAAATCCCAACGGCAACAAGGCGGACGCCTTCAATCTCGGCATTTATCGTATGCAGGTAACGGGCAAGAATACCACCTTGATGCGCTGGCTGAAGCATCGAGGCGGTGCCCAGCACTATGCCCGATGGAAGGATGAGAACCCGGAGCCACTGCCCGCCGCGGTTGTTATCGGCGCCGACCCCGGAAGCATCCTGTCCGCTGTGACGCCAGTGCCGGATACATTATCCGAATACCAGTTCGCCGGGCTATTGCGTGGTAAGAAGCTCGAATTAGTCGACTGCAAAACTGTACCATTGAAAGTACCGGCCCAAGCGGAAATTGTGCTGGAAGGTCACGTCATGCTCGACGAACATGGTGACGAGGGGCCCTATGGCGACCACACCGGCTACTACAACTCTGTTGAGCCCTTCCCCGTCTTCCAGATCAGCGCCATCACAATGCGGCATAAGCCGATCTATCTCTCAACCTATACTGGACGGCCACCTGATGAACCGGCCATCCTTGGCGAGGCCCTCAACGAGGTATTTATCCCCCTTTTACAACAACAATTCCCAGAAATCATTGACTTCTGGCTGCCGCCCGAAGGTTGTTCTTACCGGATCGCGGTGGTCTCTATCAAAAAAGCCTATCCGGGCCACGCCAAGCGGATCATGATGGGTGTATGGTCTTATCTCCGCCAATTCACCTATACGAAATGGGTGATCGTTGTAGACGATGAGATTGACGTTCGCGATTGGAAAGACGTGATGTGGGCGATCTCAACGCGAATGGACCCGGCGCGCGACATCACTTTAGTAGAGGGTACACCAATCGACTATCTCGACTTTGCCAGCCCGGAAGATGGCCTCGGTTCGAAGATTGGCCTCGACGCGACTAACAAGTGGCCGCCAGAAACCAAACGCCCTTGGGGCACTGAAATCCGCATGTCCAACGATGTGATCGCTAAAGTTGACGAAATATGGAGCGATCTCGGCCTTCCTGGCAGCGGCAAATCAATCTGGAAATAGCGCAACCGTCTTGTAAAATTCCCAATCAAGCGGGAAAGAAAATTATAAAATAATACGAGAGAAATTCACCACACCTCATCAGTGAGGGTAAGAGAAGGATGCCATTGCGAAGTTTTTTAAGCTAGCTACACTTCCTAAAACACGCGCTGCAGGAGCAGACTGATGAATGCGCCCATATTTAAAGACAACCAATTACCGCAGGCTGGAATTGCTCACGTCGTGGGGTCCAAGGAATCAGAGTTGTGGCGCCGCACGATCCCCAATCTCTTGAAAGATACAGTCGACCGGTTTTCCAACAGACAGGCCGTGGTCTTCCCTGAGCAAGAGATTCGGTGGACATGGTCCGAGCTTGACCGCGAGGTCGACGCTCTGGCTCATGGCCTCCTCGAACTCGGCCTACAAAAAGGTGACCGCGTCGGCATTTGGTCACCAAACCGTTACGAATGGCTGCTGACGCAATTCGCCACAGCGCGTATCGGTATCATTTTAGTCACGATCAACCCTGCCTATCGGGTAAGCGAAGTCGAATTCGCACTAAACAAGGTCGGCTGCACAGCTCTCATCACGGCATCAAATTTCAAGACCAGCGACTATATCGGCATGTTGCAGGATCTGGCACCAGAGCTTTCGCGTTGCGAACCGGGAGCACTCACAGCAACCAAGTTACCAAGTCTGAAAACAGTAATCCGTACCGGGACAGAGACCACACCCGGCATGCTAAACTTTGATGCAGTAATTGAAAGCGGAAGGAGCCGCAAATCGGCAGCTCTCGACGCAATTTCTGCCACGCTCGAGCCGACGGATGCAATTAATATTCAATTTACCTCTGGCACGACCGGCACACCTAAGGGGGCCACGCTCAGCCATATTAATATAGTCAACAATGGTCGGTTCGTGGTCCGCGCACAAAATATGGACGAGGCCGACCGACTCTGCATTCCGCTGCCCCTTTATCATTGTTTTGGGATGGTGATGGGCAGTCTTGGCTGCGTCACTACCGGATCGGCTATGGTATTTCCTTCGGAAGGCTTCGATCCGGAAACTTGCCTCCGTGCCATCTCGGAAGAAAAATGCACCTCGGTTTACGGCGTACCCACTATGTTCGTTGGGATGTTGCAGCATCCAAAATTTAAGACTTTCGATTTTTCAGCATTGCGCACTGGAATTATGGCGGGAGCACCATGTCCAATCGAGGTAATGAAACAATGTGTCTCGGAGATGAACCTATCCGATATCACCATCGCCTACGGCATGACAGAAACAAGTCCAGTCTCGTTCCAGACCTCATATAATGATCCCTTAGAGCGCCGCGTTTCAACCGTTGGGCGGGTTCACCCGCACGTGGAATGCAAAATCATAGACGAAAATGGTAAAACTGTACCTCCGGGCACACAGGGCGAACTTTGCACTCGCGGCTATTCAGTCATGATCGGCTATTGGGAAGAGCCAGAACGTACCGCCGAATCCATTGATTTAGATGGGTGGATGCACTCAGGTGACCTCGCTGTCATCGACAAGGACGGTTACGGCAACATCACCGGCCGCGTGAAGGACATGGTGGTGCGCGGCGGTGAGAATATCTACCCAGCGGAGGTCGAAAACTATTTGTTCCGTCACCCTGCCGTACAAGAAGTTCAAGTCTTTGGCGTGCCAGACATGAAATTAGGTGAAGAGATCTGCGCCTGGATCGTACTCACCAGCGGTAAAACCGCTACGGAAGAGGAAATCGCCTCCTTCTGCCGCGGACAGATCGCCCACTACAAAATACCACGGTATATTCGTTTTAAGAGCGAGATACCTTTGACCGTCACCGGCAAGCCGCAGAAATTTAAGATGCGAGATGCCATGATAGAAGAACTCGGCATCCAGGAAATCGAGACGGCTTAAGGTTCACAACGCCTACCGAACTGATAGCCCTTCTTCGACGTCTTGCCCGGCAGAAGGGTCGAGAACGTTCCTGACCAAAGACCGAGCCAACTCCCACAAATTTCTCCTCGCCCGCACCCGCTCTCCGCCCTAATTACATTTTCAACTTTTATTTCGCTTTCCGGAGCGCTTCATGGCTTTTCGTGTTGGCGTCGATATCGGCGGTACGTTCATCGATTTTTGCGTTTTCGATACTGAGACGCGGGACCTTTCCACACTCAAGGTGCTGACGACGCCAGCTGACCCAGGTGCCGAGGTAATGGAAGGAATGCAGCGGCTTGAAAAAACCTACGGCATTGATCCAACTGCGGTTGAAAGCTTCATCCACGGCACTACGGTCGGCGTCAACACAGTAATTCAGCGGAAGGGCGCCACCATGGCACTCTTCACTACCGAAAACTTCAATGACGTATTAGAGGTTGCACGTCTGCGAATGCCAGAGAGCTACAGCCTATTCTCGACCCGCCCAGAGCCCCTTGTCACCCGCGACCGGGTTTTCGGCATTAAGGAGCGTATCCGAGCCGATGGTTCGGTGCACACGCCACTCGACGAGGCAAGCGTTATTCACGCGATCAAATCCGCCAAAGCACGCAGGGCGGAGGGCATAATTGTCTCCCTCTTGCATGGGTTTCGCAATTCGGCGCATGAAGACGCAGCGGCTGCAATTATTCGTCGCACAGCACCTGAACTTTTCGTCTTCACCTCAGCGGAGATCTGGCCCGTCATCCGAGAGTATGAACGCACCACAACGGCAATTATTAATGGCTACGTCCACCCACGGGTCGCAGACTATCTAACGAAACTTCAAGACGCTCTTAAACAGAGCGGCGTGTCAGCGCCCCCGCTAATCACCAAGTCGAACGGTGGCGTAATGTCAGCGGAAATCGGCAAGACTTCATGCGTCAATATGGTGCTCTCCGGAACTGCGTCCGGGGTTATCGGGGGCGCCTTTGTAGCCCGAGCCAGCGGAATAAAAAACGCTATCACGCTAGATATTGGCGGCACCAGTGCCGACGTCGCAGTGGTTATCAATGGGACCCCACAGTATGGTATGGGAGAAAAAATTGGCGAGTTTCCGTTGTATATTCCCTCGGTCTCCGTCACCTCGATTGGTGATGGTGGCGGCTCCATAGCCCGGGTTGACGAATTCGGTGTATTGAAAGTCGGCCCGGAGAGTGCCGGCTCCGATCCAGGGCCAGCCTGCTACGGACAGGGTGGAACGCGCCCTACAATTACTGACGCCTTCGCTGTCTCAGGTTTTCTAGGGCATTACGCCCTTGCCTATAATTCAGTAACACTCAGCATGGAAAAAGCCCGGTCCGCAATGGCAACGGTGGCCGAGCCATTAAACCTTTCTATTGAAGAGACCGCAGAATCGATTATCAACGTGGCAATTTCCGGCATGTATATGGAAATCAATAAGTTGACTGCACGCTACGGCATCGACATTCGGGATTTCGCGCTCGTCACCTTTGGTGGCGCGGGACCGATGCTTGGCTGTTTCCTAGCAAAAGAACTAAAAATGCACCGGGTGATAATTCCTACAACGCCGGGCGTTACCAGCGCATTGGGTGGGATCGTCGCTGATATTCGCAATGACTTTGTGCGCAGCCTTTTTACCACAGTCTCAGAGGCCATGCCATCTTTGCCAGCAACCTATATCGGCCTGCAGACACAGGCACTTGATTGGCTCCGCCAGGAGCAACATCACGAGGGCGAGCATACGTTGCACCCCTCGGCTGACATGCGCTATTCGGGTCAGAGCTTCGAAATCGAGGTTCCCCTCGAAATGGCCTGGCTCGAGGGAAGAGACGAGCAGTCGATCCTCAACGCCTTCCACCAACGGCACAAGGAGGTCTACGCTTTCAACGACACAGATGCTGAGGTGCAAATCATGAACTTGCGCCTAGTGGTTGCAGGCGCAATCGAAAAACCAGAACTCAAAGACCTCGCTGTGGGTAGCGGTTCGGCAAAGCTAGAGCGTGAAATCGAAGTCTGGTTTAGCGGAAAATCCCGCATGGCACCGCTTTATGAACGGGATAAACTTTTAGCATCCCAAACCTTTAGTGGGCCCGCGGTCATCGCACAGTCGGATACAACTAGCTGTATTCCCGACGGCTTCGACGGGATGGTCGACGCCAAGGGCAATATCGTTCTTACCTGGACTGGTAAGGAATGTTGACGTGCCATCACAACATAAATCAGAGCCTCAGGCTAGCACAGAACGAGAGGCCTGAAGCAGAAGACCTAGACACTAGCGTTGACGTATACTTCAACAAACTCACAACGAAATTTGTGTGTAAAATGAGCGAGATCGTGAGATGAACCTCCCAAATACTCAGTCGATCGATAAGGTAACTTTGGAAATTCTTGCCAATCATTGCCGCGCAGCTACGGAAAGCATGGCATACACGCTCTATCGGACCGCGCATTCTACCTTTGTGAAGGAAACAGAGGACTTCACAATTGGACTGCTCACGCCCCAAGGGAAGACCTTTGCAATTCCGCTCGATCTTGGGGCCACCTGGTTTCCTGGGCTCGACTACGGCCCCGCGCTCGATATGGTTCCGGGGGGGTACGAGGAAGGCGATATTGCCTTCACCAATGATCCCTATAGTGGCTATGTATCAACCCATTCACCAGACCTACACATGTGGAAGCCAATCTTCCACGAGGGCGAACTTGTGGCCTTCTCATGTGGCCACATACACAATACGGACATCGGCGGCGCGGTGCCCGCAAGCTTATCGCGGACATTGGTTGAGATTCACCAAGAAGGTATTCGTTTCACTCCGTGCAAGCTTTATAAACGCGGCGAACTTAATGAGGAACTCCTTCAGGTCATGATGACAAATGTACGCCAACCAGAACAAAACTGGGGTGACCTCAAAGCTTTTGTCGGGGCTATGAACACAGGCGAACGCAAAGTTAAAGAGATGGTTGATAAATTCGGTGTCGACGTATTTCGCCGTGGCACTGAAGATCTGATGGATTATGCTGAACATCAGGCCCGAGAGATCTTGCACTCTATACCGGATGGAGAATACTTTTTCTCAGACTACACTGATGAGGATTCCGATACGGAGCGTAATCCCTGCCGCTTAGCGCTCGCGTTGCGGATCGAGGGAGACACAGCTGAGCTCGACTTCACCGGCTGCGACCCGCAACTAACATCATCAATCAATGTTCCAACAGGCGGCGCACCACACCATACGCTTATGCTCGTCGGCGTGTACTACATCCTTTACACACTCAATCCCAATATCCTGCTTAATATCGGACTGACGCGGCCTTTTAAATGTATCTTGCCGAAAGGAACAGTAGTAAACCCAGAGTATCCGGCTGCGGTCGGAATGCGGAGCCTCACTTGCGGACGGCTGCGCAGCCTAATCTTCGGTGCCTTCAGCCTCGCGATGCCAGAACGGATGCCGGCAGCGCCGGCGGGCTCCAGCTCTATCGTCAACGTGATGACGACGGAGAACAAGACCGGCAAGCGCGTGATTGCCGCCATTGATCCTGTCGTTGGCGGAGCGGGAGGTATGCCGCACGCAGACGGGCCCGACGGCTCCGGTGCGGACGCCTCTTATCTCAAAAACACGCCAGTTGAGATGATAGAGGCAGAAGTGCCAATTGAGATCGTGCGCTATGGTTTAGCGCCAGGGTCAGGGGGAGCCGGCGAAAACCGGGGCGGTCTCGGCACTTGGCTTGAGTTCAAGGTATTCTCCCCTGGAACGCGGATCACAGCGCGTAATCGTGACCGCACTCGCTTCCGGCCATGGGGCATCCTGGGCGGCAAAGCGGGGCGGCCATCTAACTTCATCCGAAACCCCGATACGCCCGAAGAGGAAATTCTCGGCAACCAAGACACTCTTACAGCAGAGCCCGGCGACGTTATCCGCTTCTACGGTCCTGGCGGCGGCGGACGCGGTAACCCTCTTGATCGAGACCCGGCAAGAGTATTACAGGATGTCGAACGCGGCGCCCTGTCAGTCGAGGAGGCACGCACCGACTACGGCGTCGTTATAGCGAGACATAAAATAGACGATGCGGCAACGCAGAAATTACGTTCTGAAATGCAAATCGATGATACTAAGCCAACTCATTTTGATTTTGGCCCCGAACGCGAAAGCTATGAGCGGCACTGGACGCCCGAAGCATACGATGCCATGACCAAAATCATGGCATCGCTGCCAAATCACTGGCGGTTTTTCGTCAAAGCCCGCATTTTCGACGCCATGAATGCATCAGAGACCGGGGGTGCAGAAGTTGTGCAGTCCGCATTTGCCAGCATCAAGGCAGAACACCCACAGATCGGTATCAATTGAGGCACGCATGACTAACGACATCAAAGACCAGTTCGACGCCATCATTATTGGCGCCGGGATAGCTGGGCTCTACCAACTCTACCGTTTGCGAGAGCTTGGCATGAGCGTCTGCGTATTCGAAGCTGGAACCGATGTTGGTGGGACATGGTATTGGAACCGCTATCCTGGGGCACGGTTTGACTCCGAGAGTTACTCCTATGGTTATTCTTTCTCAAAAGAATTGCTGCAGGAGTGGGAATGGAAGGAGCACTTCTCAGGCCAGCCGGAAAATCTCAAATATGTCCAATATGTCGCTGATAAGTTTGAACTGCGCCGCAACATTCAATTCGAAAGCCTGGTCAAGTCGTGCCACTACAATAAAGAAACGAGACAATGGAATGTAACCTTGGATGACGGCAAAAAAGCAACAAGCCGATATCTTATCACCGCCATAGGTGTGTTATCGGTCCCTGTTATGCCAGTTATTAGCGGCATCGACGACTTCGAAGGCAAAAGTTTTCATACAGGTAACTGGCCCCACGAGCCAGTCGACTTTCGAGGAAAACGTGTTGGAATTATTGGGACGGGCGCCACCGGCGTTCAAGCCATCACTGAAATCGCTAAAAACGTCGGCCACCTCACGGTCTTCCAACGCACCCCGAATTTTTGCGCACCACTTCATAACGACAAGATTACAAAGGAAGAACAAACGGAAATCAAAGCGAGCTACGACGAAATTTTCTCCAAGTGTAAAACCTCACACGGCGCCTTCGTGCACAACCCAGTTCGGGAGAAGGCGGTCGAGGCAACACCAGAAGAACGAGAGGCCTTCTACGAAAAACTATACAGCGAGCGTGGATTTAGTATTTGGATGGGCAATTACCGCGACATCATGATCGACGAGGCGGCAAATGAAACCATCAGCGCCTTCATAAAGAAAAAAATACGTTCCCGAGTGAAGGATCCAATTATCGCTGAAAAATTGATCCCCTTCGACCATGGCTTTGGCACAAGACGACTGCCTCTCGAGAGTGGCTATTATGAGGTTTACAACCAAGATAATGTGAGACTGGTGGACGTTCGGGAAACACCGATTGAACGCATCATCCCCCAGGGTATCAAAACATCGGATCAGAATTACCAATTCGATTACATCATTTATGCTACTGGCTTCGATGCAGTCTTAGGCGCGTTCAATCGCATCGATTTTCGTGGCGTCGATGGCGCTGCTTTGAAAGACAAATGGGCGGATGGGCCACGAACTTTCTTGGGTATGCAGGTAGAGGGTTTCCCTAATATGTTCACTTTGGTTGGCCCGCACAACGCCGCTACATTCTGCAATATTCCGCGTTGCATTGAACAAAACGTTGAATGGATTACCGAACTCTTTCGGCATATGAAGGCTGAAGGCCACACCAGTGTTGACGTAAAAAAGGAGGCTGAGGATGAATGGACCGAGCATGTCCACGAAACATCGGAGCGAATGCTCTTCACCAAGGTTGACTCCTGTTTTATGGGAATTAACCCAAACTTGAAGGGACGAGATACGCGAAAATTTCTGCTCTATGCGGCAGGCGCACCACAATATAACAAAATGTGTGATGAGGTTGCGGCTAGCGGATATAAGGGGCTTACCTTCAGCGCCTGACTGCGCTAGCCTTGCTTCCAGACAGCTTCGCCCAAAGTGATTTGACAAGGAGATTTGTCATGACAACGATCACACCGCTCGACGCAAGCTTCGGCGCCGTCGTCACGGACATAGAAATCACAGATATGAATGCCGCCGAATGGCAAGCGGTCGAAGACGCCTTTCACCATTATGCAGCCCTCGTTTTCCCGGGCCAGCACCTCAGCGAAGATGACCAAATTGCGTTTGGTCAACGGTTCGGAAACATTGAATTGTTACGCCCCGACCCCACCAAAAAAGCGGTGCCGATTACTAACCTAAAAGAAGACGGAACGCCTTACACAAAAGAGGAATTCCGCTTCAAGACATTGCGTGGCAACGAAGGCTGGCACACCGACAGTTCTTATATGCCCTTAGCCGCCAAAGCATCGATACTGGCCGCGATCCAGGTGCCGTCGAAAGGCGGCGAGACCGCCCTCTCCGACATGCGGAGTGCCTATGACGAGCTGGACGATAAAACCAAAGGTAAGATTGCGGGGCTTTCCGCCTATCATTCACTCTATCAGTCACAAGCGAAGAATGGTTTTACATTCAAGACCGGTGACGGCTATGGCTATCATACAAAAGGCGCACCTCTACGCCCGCTAGTAAAAACCCATCCAGTGACCGGCCGCAAGTCACTCTTCATCGGCCGTCATGCCTACGAAATACCAGGCATTTCGCGCAAAGACGGACAGGCATTACTTGACGAACTCTTGGAATTTGCTGTCCGACCGCCACGCGTATATACCCATCAATGGCAGCCGGGTGACGTGATGATGTGGGATAATCGCTGCGTTCTGCACCGCGCGTGCCCCTACGATCATTCAGAAATTCGCATATTGCGCCACGTTCGGGTGGCGGGCGAAGTGGAGAGTGAGTTGGTTGAAACCGGCCGCGACAATCTCGCCGAGGATTTCCAGCCAAGCGCCTCGAACCGCTAAGAATAATCAACTTTCGATATGAAGAAAGAGGATGAAGCTGATTTAGCTAAATTGCTGGCCAGTCTTCGTCAAAATGGTCGCCAACAAAGTGGCCTAGATCAGCGGCTAACGCCGCCCGATAGTGATATAGCCTACCGCATCGCCAAAATGGTAGAAGTACAATTGGGATGGCATGTAGGTGGATGGAAAATAGCCGGAATAAAACGAGAAATGCAGCGCGCTCTTCGCACGGATACTCCTATCTATGGCCGAGTGTTCGAACAACACATACTGCCGTCACCTGCATGTTTTGAATTTTCAAAACTCTGCAGCCCAATTCCCGAAGTTGAATTTCAAGCAAGACTTGGGACAGATTTACCACCAAGAGCGACACCTTATCACGTCAATGAGGTTACGGAGGCGGTCGCATCGCTTCATCCCGGTATCGAGCTAGCGGAATGTCGTTTTATTAAAGACAAATATTTTCCATCCTTACCCGCGATCCTTGCCGATGGCGCTGGTAGCTCGACGCTCATCTACGGTCCGGCTATCGATAACTGGAAGTCCGTTGATATAGTCACTCAAGAGGTCTCACTCTTATGCGACGGTAAATTACTCCGCTCAGGCTCTGCAAAGGAAGCCCTCGAACATCCAATGATCCCTTTGACTTGGCTTACAAATGAATTATCACGTACAAAAATTGGCTTGAAGGCTGGTCAACTGATCAGTACCGGAACCATGACGGGTATGCTGAAACCCAGGGCGGGACAGGTCTATCACGCCGACTTTGGTCCGTTCGGAACGGTTTCTTTAAAAATCAACTGATGACAGAACCGTCAAACCTTACCCGCCGCGCTTGCAGCATCTACGCCGTATTATGTGCGAGTTTCCTCGCGAGCCAATTCTACCGCGTGTCCAATGCCGTCATCGCACCTGAGCTTATGCGCGAACTCGCGATTACACCCGAAGCGATGGGTTTTATCACCGGTATTTTCTTCCTCGTCTTCGCAGCAGCGCAACTGCCAGTCGGTGTGTTTCTGGACCGCTATGGCCTGCGCCGGACGATGTCAGGCTTATTCCTGATCGCCGTTCTCGGATCGATAGTATTTGCGCTGGCTGAAGATATCATGTGGCTGACGGTAGGCCGCGGGCTGATGGGATTGGGCTGCGCCGCAGGCTTGATGGGGTCACTGGTTGCCATTTCGCGATGGTTCGAACCTGCGCACTTTGCAACCTTAAGTTCCTTACTTTATACGCTTGGTGGTATTGGATTTCTATTGGCGACTACGCCCCTTGCCTGGATTGCTGAAGAATTCGGATGGCGGAGCGCATTTTGGATTATGGCGGGTGTCACCGCAATGCTCGCCCTACTCTTATTCGTCGCCGTGAAGGACCGACCACCGTCATTCAAAGATAATGCGGAAGATCCACACGAGACCCTGGGTCGCGTGCTGTCGGGTATGCGTGACGTCTTTCGTAACCGGCAGCTGTGGCTGATCTGTGCCATCCAATTCGTGAACTACGGAACAGTTCTATCTGTAGTGGGTTTATGGGCCGGGCCCTATCTAAACGACATCCATTCGTTAGACGGCATAACGCGAGGCAATATCCTCCTGGCTTTAAACCTCGCAATGTTAGTTGGCGTAATGACATTTAGTGTGATCGAACGGTGGTTGTATACCAGAAAATGGACCATCTTCGGCGGGGGCTGTTTATCCAGTGCGGCCCTCTTCGTCCTCGCATTTTATCCCGACCTAAGTCTCTGGACTGCAACCTCGCTTCTCATCCTATTCACGCTCACAAGCGCATATATCATGTTGGTTCATGCACATGCACGCGCGGTCCTGCCAGACCATCTTGTTGGTCGCGGGCTCACGCTGCAGAACCTCGCCGTATTTCTCGGCGTCTTTGTTTTGCAGTGGGCAACAGGCTTTATCGTCGGAGGTTTTGAGTCGCCAAATGGAACTACTTCCATCGAAGCCTATCAAATGCTGTTCGCCTTCCTCGCCAGCGTGACGGTCCTAGCACTTGCGATTTATGTCTGGATCCAAGATGTGGCAGTTCGCGGCAAAACTTAGGATGCCGTTTACCCTATCGGTGTCATCGCACCATTAGGATTTCGCCGAATAAAAAGGAAACCCGCCAGTATTAGGTTAACGGCATTAAATCCGGCACCCGCAAAAAATGCTTCGGCGTAACTTCCGGTGAGATCGAAAATTACTCCACCAAGCCACCCACCAAGCGCCATACCGAGTGAGGCGAAGAGGTATTGACAAGCAACCCGCCAGCCAAGTTGGTCGGCAGGAAACAAGATACGAATGATCGAAGGATAGCACGGCATTATGCCCGCAAAACCAAGGCCAAACATCACTGCTGCGATGTAGAGGCCCGTTTGGCTTTCTACAATAGCGAAGACTATTAACATGGTCATTTGACAAGTCGAACCAATCAATAATGTCTGGAAGGCTCCAATCCAGTCGACCAGAACGCCAAAAGCGATACGGCTAAAGAAAGCTGCAACGAATAGGTAAGACAGCAACTCCGCTGCATGCACTTTCATGAACCCAAGATCGGTCGCATGGCTCACCAAGTGGACAATTGGCATAGCCATCGCCGCACAGCAACAGACAGTCGCCAAACAGAGGACAAACTGCACGAGATTTGGCCGGAGCCCTAAAACTAATCCTCCGTCACCGTCACTCTTGAGGCTGTCGACCGCTACTGCCACCGCCTTATGCCTTAACAGTAGCGCAAGTGGTATCATCGAAGAGAAAATAAAAAGGCCGAAATATAAATAAGTTTCACGCCAGCCAACCAATGCATTAAGTGATTGTATAACTGGCGGCCAGATAGCCCCGGCCACCCCCTGGCCCGACGCAATAATGGCAACAGCAAGACCGCGCCGCCTGTCAAACCATCGTGTTGCATTGCTAACAAGCGGCGCGATCATCGCCGCTTTCCCTAAAAGTCCAATTAGTAGTCCGTTCGCGACATATAAGCCCCAACGGCTCTCCGATTGGCTGGCCACGATTGCGCCTAACCCGATCATAACGGAGCCGAAAAGTACCGGTTGAACAATACCCCGCTTGTCCATCCAGAATCCCATCGCAAGACCACCAACACCGGCGCCAATCATCAATAGGGAATAGGCAAAGGACGGCACCGACCGTAACGAACCTAGGTCAGTTGCTATTGGTTTTAGCGAAATGAACAGAACATTGGGCGCACCGAGCGCGATGCTATGAAGCGCCAACGAAACAAAGACAACGACCCAACCATACGGGACTTCAATACTCTCGTCGCGACTGACCATCTATATTAAGCCCTTTAGACAATTTGAGCAGTTTTCGCCCGCGGGGATTACTTATGGGAAATACACCCTTTGACAACACCAAACAGATGCGCAAACCAGCTATGCGTAATGAGCATAAGACAATCACGCTGCAACGCAGTAAAGGAGCGCTCAATTACTTAAGTATCGGCTAATCAGTCAAGGCCTTTAAACAGCAAAAAATTAGGGAAAAAATTATGTCGAAAATTGCCCTTCAAGAGACCATACAAACTGCAATCACTTTGCTTGAGAATGTTGATCAAAACGACGCGGACGCCATGTTCGAAATGCTGGTGGAGATTGAATTAATTACGCGAGACGCGGTCACCGAGCACAGTGTGTCCGAACTCCTGTCAGCTGGGATTTTGACTCAGCAAGACCCGGTCGACTTCAACGTTGCTGCTTAATAGCAGCAGTTTTTTAAGTGCCAGTATAGCGTTGGCGTTAGAATTTATCCCACAAAGAAATTTGGTTATTAGTCTATTATTGCCATCGACAATACAAATCTCTGATATTTTGCAAAATAATGTTTGTTACTCGGAATTTTCAACCGGGTCGCCAAGGGTGTGCATCAAGCGGTTCGCCCAACCAAAAAGTGCAGATGACAGAACTAAATCAAGTATCTCGGCAGGATCGAGCTCTACCGCTTTGAGTGCCTTCAAATCTTCTTTAGAGACATCCGGTGGCGTTTGGGAAAGCTTGACTGAGAAGTCGAATATCGCCTGCTGACGAGGATCTAGTTCGGCTTTATCCTCGTCTCTAAAAATGCGCTCCATAACAGCGGTATCTTTTGCCAGCATGTTGTAGCGGCTCGCGTGGACTGCTGCACAATACACACAACGATTGACAACAGAAGTGCCAACTGCTCCCAATTCGCGCTCGGCTCGGGACATGCCGCCTCGATTGTACATAATAGCGTTGAAGAGCGGTGTCCGTTCACGCAACGTTTCAGTATCACGAGCCAGAACCAAAACATAGTCCGATACTTTTGTATTCGACGGCGTTACCTTCAAGGCGTCCAACTGATCAGGATTGGCATCTTCCAATTTTATTGGCGTCACTCTCGGACGCCAATGCGGGACTGAAGTTGTAAAATCATGCAAGACATCACTCATAGGACTTCCCCCATCAAACGCAATCCAATTGTCAGACGGATTTGGTAACTCGCGAAAGCAATTAATTCCGATAGGCGAACGATATCATCTTCCGAAATGCCGGCGCTCTTCAAGGCATCGATATCGCCAGCAACGACAGACTTCGTGTCGCCCGTAACCAAATCCGTATGCCCTATTATGGCCGCAAGCCTTGCATCCCCATCTCCGTAGAAATTAAGATCTGCAATATTTGCGTCTTCGTCAGTCATTAATCCTGCAAAATGCTTCGCCAACGCCGCTTCGCCATTGAGGCGTGCCATACGGCAGCAGAGAGCGGCCCGCTCACCGTGGGAGATGCCACCCGGGTTATCCGGCCTCAAAGTCGCGTCATATGCCTGTTGGGTCATAATTAGAATGTCATCCCGACTCGAAAGTATCACCTCTAGCGGATGATCCGCCGAAATTCCGCTCGCCTGAACAGCAGCTGTGTTGAAAATATCCGTCATGGTTTCCCACTCAATTCTGAATTTGGTAGTTCGCTAGGTATCCATTCGTCACCGCGCAACTCTGGCGTTTCATAATCCTGTAGGTTTTGCCAGTGATACTCAATATCCTCCACATAAAATCGGGCTGCCAACTCACGGGCAAGCCAAGCCGCACCTTCGCTTATCGCAGGAATGTCACCACTAATATTGCCCAGCGTCATTTTAGCTCCGTAGTTAAAACAATGAATTTTTTTAACCCAGGGTGTCACGCCAGCGTTCCGTTCCATAAACGAGAAATCGGGGTTGAGATAGGGAAAGCTCGCCAAACCTTCGTCTTCAAGGCCCAAAGGCGGCGTATATTGATCGCGCCACTGCAGGATATTGTCAGCGTATGTGGCAATAACAGGTTGGCTATGCGGGTCTGTATCAAAGCCCGTCCCAAGAATGATAAAATCGGTCTCTAGGAACTCGCCATTGGTGGTCTTCAACAAGAGGCCATCTGGCGTCTCTTTTGCCTTCGTAATCGTTACACCAAAATGAAAAAATGCATTATCATGCTGGCTAACCCGGAGGGTCGACCCGCGCGGTGCCGGTGTCTGCAAGACATTGTTGTAATGTAGATACCGCCAACGCCATTCGTCTGAGAGCACAGGAAAGCCGGCGACCAACCCAGGCGAGCCAATTCCCATCATCTTATTAATTTGTGGCATCTTCTCACGGCGCGCTAGCAGTCTTACCTCCGATGCTCCGGCCTCGAGTGCCTCGGCGGCGTTCTCAACGGCGGAGGCGCCTGCGCCAATCAACACAACGCGCTTGCCGCGCATCGCCAGAAAATCAATGGCCTCCGACGAGTGTGCCCACCGATCGCGTGGCACCATCTCGATAAAATCGGGCAAGACCGGCGCGCCAAGGCCTTCACGTCCAGTGGCTAAGACGACACGACGCGCCCAAACTTCACGATCGTCAATCCCAGGCCCGGATAGGGTGAGACGCAATAAATCTCCATCAGGAAATACACTTTCGACTGCCACCTTGTTCTCAACCGGTAACGAGAGCGTCTTGCGGTACCAAATGAGGTAATCCATCCAGATAGTCCGCGGGATTTTATCCAGACAGGCCCAGGCCGCCTCGCCGAATAAGGCCGTGTACCAGCCCCGAAAGGTCAGCGAGGGGAGACCAGAGGCAGGCCCCAGCAGCTGTTTCGGAGAGCGCAACGTTTCCATTCGGGCATAAGTGGCCCAGGGTCCTTCGTAATTCTTTTCTGCACGGTCAAAAATGCGCAAGTTACTGATACCGACACGAAGCAGGGCGAAACACGCGGTTAGTCCACCCATGCCACCGCCAATTATAACGACATCAAGTGCGTCGCTACCATCAGGTTTCTTTGTTGGTGGGATCCAGTTCTTCGGCGGATAGTTCAGTGTGGACAGGTCATCTTGAACGCGTTGATCAAGCGCCGCCAAACTATCTAGATCTGGGCTTTCATAACTAGCTCGCATCGTCTTCGTTTCGGTAGTTCCTTGCCTGCCAGCATCTGGCATTAGACCATTGCCGGCAGGGTGGTACAGTAGTGGATTGCCCCAAGATCAGCAAAGCGACTACCAATCCTTCGAAAACCCCTTGAAGACAGTTGGTATTCGCGCCACATCCTGTAGTACTTCTCCTGGAATGGACGGCCGGATGTCCTGTGATGTGCTTGCATAAATCGCATCTGCAGCACCACCAAAACGAACCTCAATTGCCTTCTGCAACTGATCATAGCGCGCTATTGCAGCAAAGTCGTGCAGCACATCGTCCGGGATCTCCGAAGCGATCTGATCCCACTTCCCCTCTTTTGTCATTTTGTTGAGCTTGCGGCCAAGGTCGCCGTGCCCGTGATGTTCGAAGACAGGCCAGTAGCTGGGTGTTGATCCATAGAATGCAATCCGATACCGGACCCATTCGGCTATCTTTTCGACTTCTTGATCGGTTGCCCCAGTAGCAACGAAGCCACCCCCGGTAATTTCAAAACTTTCGCGCGTCCGGCCAGTCCTTGCCATACCTTCCTCAATCCGCTTCATCACCACTTCTTCGAGATAAGAACGTGTGCAAAATGGATGCAGCCGCACACCATCGCACGCCTCACCCGATAGCCGCAAAGAATGGTCCCCGACAGCCGCAATGGTGATTGGCACCGGCACCTGCCCTGTCGACGGCGGGACAAAATTTGGGATCATCAGCGTGAACGTGTAGTGTTCACCTCGAAAATCGAGCTTTTCTCCAGTTTCCCAGCAACGCCAGATCGCTCTCAGCGCATTCACGTATTCACGCAATCGCGGAACAGGAGGTGACCATGGCACTGAAAACCGTTTTTCGTTATGTGGCCGTATTTGCGGCCCAAGTCCAAGGACAAAACGTCCATTGCTCGCAACCTGCAAGTCCCAACAGGCATTCGCAACCACCATCGGGCTTCTCGGAAAAGCAATGGCGATGGCCGTCCCCAACATGATCTTCTCCGTCGAAATGGCCGAAACACCGAGTGATAGAAATGGATCGTGTCGGTTTTCCATCGTACAGACCATATGGAAGCCAGCATCCTCAGCCGCTTTGGCGGCGGCTGGCACTGCATTCAAATCGTTTTGCGGCAGAGTTTGCAGGACTTTCATTCGATATCTCCTTATCAGGGATATCAACCTAATTAGGCCCTATTGCCTTCCGACCCAGCTTTCGTACTTTGTTTATTTACTAATAGGACGCCTTGTTAAGAGGATTTAAGTATATCGGCGGACGGCACGAGATCACTTGCAGCTGTCGAAGTACTCGATTTCACTCAATTTAGAGTGAAACCAGTGCTACTGCTCGGGTAACATAATGAGGCTGTACTGAACGACTGGCGTGTAATTAACGATGACGAAATCGCAGACTAAAAAACAGACGACGTGTTATAGAGTTCAATCTCAGAATAAGGGTATGCAAGAATGACCCTTAAAATCACACCACTCTCAGGCTCCATAGGTGCAGAAATCATTGGCATTAATCTAAGCCAATTGAGCAATAACGATTTCGACGCCATTTATCGAGCGTTTCTCGAGCACGCAGTTTTATGCTTCCGCGGGCAAGACCTAACGCCTAACGAACAGATTGCCTTCGCACGCCGGTGGGGTGAAATTCACGACCATCCCTATCTCAACGGCTTACCAGGTTATCCAGAGATAATCGAAATTGTCAAAGAAGCCGGCGAACGAAATCGGTTTGGTGACTATTGGCACACGGATCAAATTTTCACGCCGGAACCGGCAATGGCGACCATGCTATATGCCAAAGAAGTTCCTCCAATTGGCGGTGATACAATGTTTGCGAGCCTAACCAAGGCATATGACGCTTTGTCTCATGGCATGAAGGCTATGGCCAGTCAGTTAAAGACCTTCAACCAGTATGATAAGCAATCACAGCGCTCCAAACGAATGGCTGAAAAGATTCCTGATCAAGACAAACCAGCCGACCCAGCAACCCACCCACTCGTTCGCATTCATCCAGAGACAAAAAAGCCGGCACTCTACATCAACGGCATGCCAACAACGACACATTTTGTGGACATGACAAAAGAAGAAAGCCAGCCCCTAATTCAACACTTATTGAAGCACGCAACGCGACCCGAATTCACCTGCCGCATTAGATGGGAGCCGGGTACGCTCGGCATGTGGGACAATCGTTGCCTCCTCCACATGGCTTTGGATGACTACCCTGATTATCGCCGGGTTATGCATCGAATTACGATCAAGGGTGACGCGACGATCGGCATTCACGATTTTGTAGCTGCTGAATGACCCTCGAAGCTATTCCATTATCCGGTGCGATGGGAGCCGAAGTGAAGGGCGTCGACCTTCGCAAGGTCGGCGACAAAACCTTTGCTGAAATCCACAAATTCTTGCTCGACTATGGGATGATTTTTTTTCGCGGCCAGGAGATCACTCCGTCGCAGCAACTTGCTTTTGCGAAACGCTGGGGAGAACCGCATTTTCATCCTTATATGCCCGGACTGCCAGAACAGCCCGAAATCATCGAAATTATAAAAAATCCAGACGATACGAATACTTTCGGTGGCCAATGGCATACGGACCAAATGTTTACGCCGACACCGGCTATGGGCACGATGCTTTATGCCAAGGAAGTGCCGGAAGCTGGTGGCGATACGCTGTTCGGTAATCTTTATCTTGCCTACGACACACTTTCAGACGGTATGAAAGAGGCTATAAAAGACCTCTATACTTTTAATCTTTATGACAAGAGAAAAGGCCGCTCTTCGACTATGAAGGGCAAGCTGAAGGAACCTGACAATCCAGCTGAGCCCGCTGAGCATCCACTTGTACGTCCCCATAGCGAGACTGGCAGGCCTGTTCTCTACATCTCCTACGACCGGATTACCCGACATATCGTAGACTGGACACCCTTAGAAAGTCGCCCACTGCTCGACTATCTGCGAGCTCACGCAACGAGACCAGAATTCACCTGCCGACTTCGATGGGAACCCGGCACGTTGGCATTTTGGGACAATCGTTGCGTCCAGCACATGGCCCTGAACGACTATCACGGGCATCGACGGGTCATGCACCGCATAACAATTCGCGGAGAACGAACCACATGACAATTGAGTTGCCTCGCACTCCGTCCTTCCAACTAGATGGCAAGCGAGCACTTATAACTGGCGGTGGACGTGGGATTGGCCTTGCCGCCGCCGCTGCTTTAGCAGAAGCCAAAGCACATGTAACCATAGCCGCGCGGACAAAGACTGAGATTGAGGAAGCAGCGGATACTATTCTCAGCGAAGGCGGCAGCGCCGAAGCTATCGTCCTTGATATGCTTGATACGGCGGCGGTGAAAGACGCTGTCGCCGCGGCCAAACCCTTCGATATTCTCATCAACAATGCGGGGACGAACCGCCCAAAAACAATGGCGGATACCACGGAAGAAGATTTCGATGCGATCCTAGACCTAAATCTTCGTGCTGCCTATTTTGTGGCACAGGCCGTCACAGACAAAATGCTTGTCGCGAAAATACCGGGGTCTGTAATAAATATTTCTTCGCAGATGGGCCATGTCGGCGGGCCACTTCGAACAGTTTATTGCTCGTCAAAATGGGCGCTCGAGGGATTAACCAAGTCACTCGCCATGGAGCTCGGCCCGCACGGTATTCGCGTGAACAGCATTGCGCCAACCGTCATCGAGACGCCCCTCGCTAAGAAGATGCTGAAAGATTCTGAATTTCGCAATGCTGTGATCTCAAAAATCAAGCTGGGCCGGATTGGGGAGGTTGAAGATCTCATGGGTGCCATCGTCTTCCTAGCCTCCGACGCAGCACGCATGATTACTGGGGCGTCATTACTGATCGACGGCGGTTGGACGATTGGCTGAATCAAAGAGCTACCTAAGAGACTTGATCTAACTTTTATAGACAGGCCGCATGATTGCGGTTTTTCACAAAGAGAGTTCGAAAAGACGCTTTCTTTGGGTTCATGTCGACTATCTAAAAGGCGAATGTATTACAAAACAGCGGCCGAAGGTTCTCCCGGGCCTTTCCTTGCAGTATCAATATCCCCGTGAAATTATCTGGGCAAATTTACAAATAAAAATGGAGAGGGCTCACATATGGGCTTGCATGAGGTAAAAGCGCTGACCTTCGACACAGGCGGCACTGTCTTGGATTGGCATAGCGGTTTTAGCACGGCCATGGCAGATGTTGGGGCGAAATACGGGATCAAAAGGGATTGGGGTAAGCTCGCAAATGAGATGCGCCGAAAATCGCTTGCTCGGATATTACGACTTGGTGAGAATGAGCCTCCGACCTATAACTTCGATGCCGCGCACCAGATGGCTCTGGATGAAATCTGCGAGGAAAACCGCCTCCACAAATTTAATGAAGAAGATCGGAGGACGATTTGGTGGGATCGCGCGCACAACCTGCAGTGTTGGTCGGACTTCCCGGAAGTCTTGCCGCAATTGCGTAGCAAATTTATCTGCGCGTCGTTTACAATATTAAGCTTCCGGATCATCATCGATACGGCTCGCAGGAATGGTTTGAGCTGGGATGCAGTGATATCCTGTGAGGCCATCGGCAAGTACAAGATCCTGCCTGAAGCCTACGCAGGTTGCGCAAAATTCCTTCAGCTCGATCCTAGCGAATGCTTGATGGTCGCGTGCCACAACTTCGACCTCGATGCGGCCAAAGCTTCTGGGTATAAAACAGCCTTCGTGCGGCGTCCGAACGAGTGGGGTCTTGATGGACCACCAGACCCCGAGCCAAACCCGCAACACGACATCATTGTCGACACATTCCCTGAATTAGCCAAGGCACTAGATGTCGATCTTTAATAAGCTTCTGACATCTATTACCATCAGCTGTTTTCATGTCGGAAAGTAAGGACGAGAACATCCCGGTATCCAATCGTCCCAGGCTTAAACGGTTCAATCGCAGTCACGCCATGACGCACGCGTTCATCGTCCAAAAATACCGTGTCTAACGTGTCCGATAGAGTAAACGCATCTTGGGACTGGCTGGCATTATCATAGATTTCAGTGACACCACTTTTAATGTTTTGACGTTTTACCAAAACGACGCAAACCCAGTCTACGCCATCCCGGTGCATGCCTTCTGGTGTAGGTCTCCCGGCTTCCGCATTATTGGCTTCGATGCGAAATTGGTGCATTTCTGTGTGCCAGGGTGACGACCGACTGGAAACAGACGAGACCTGATCAAAAATACGTGCGCAAGTGCCTATCAAGTCACGCGTAACCTTATGTTCAACGACTGGGTCTAGCACCGGTTCGAACCAGCGCTCAAGATCTCCGTTAAGAATATTGTAGTCACGGCTCTGATAATGAGGCTGGTGAGCCTTCCTTGTAAAACCGTCTGGGCCAACACAAAAAGCAGCGAACCGGCGGCGGCGATAACGCCCACCATCGGCCATATATTGATCGAATCCGAGGTCATCCCAGCTCGCCGCAAAAGTCTCCCAATCCTTGCCCAAACCAATTACCTGAAGGCCCGCGGCCATTACACTCCCAGGGACAAAAGCATAGCCAGCGCGACGAATTTCTTCATCCACCCTTCTTAATTCAGGTGGCATTATGTGATTTTACCATTGCCAGAGAATGGAACGCCATCATGCTTAGACACAATTATAATTTTCCGGAGCTTTTTGAGTAAGCCAAAACTTACGACATATTTTATTGCATCGAAACTGAAACGATACTACCTGCAGACTATCAAAAATATAGTTCACCCACTAAGTGATAATTATATCGATCCAACTTGCGCTTAATTTTTGCCCAACAGTGCCTCACGAAACTTTCCCTTATTCCAGGAAGCATCTCGGGAACGATAGATTGACGGTGCTTTTGTCGGTGCAACCTTAACCAAGACGAAGGATGTTCCGTTGCCCTCCCGCAACATCTGAGCTGCTTCCCCTAGTTCAGACTCCTTCTTTACTGTCCGCACATTTGGGATTTGCCCGCCTTCCGCCATTTTCGCGATATCAACGCCGCGTCCTGTATGGCTTTCCTGCCAGCCAGTCTCGCCATAATGTTCATTATCAACGCAGATGATCGACAGGTTTGGCGGATTAAGCACACCGACAGTCGCCAGTGTACCAACATTCATCAAAAGCTCTCCGTCGCCCGTGACAACTATTACTTTTCGTTCGGGCTGAGCCAGTGCCAAACCAAGACCCATAGCGACCGCAGCACCCATTGCTCCTGAAAGCGTGAATGCCTGTGCGCTATCCGAACCAACAACACTCAATACATCATCCTTACTACCAGCAAGACCAGAAATGAATAACGCCTCACCCGGATCCCCGATGAGCGAAGATACAGCGTGGCGGCGTTCCAAGACACCTTTGGCAATTTCTTGATCCGGCCCTAATCGGAGACCTGGTTTCGATGGCATATTCCTTCTCCTATCCAGTCGCGAAAGCTTTGGCGCCAAGTAGTTTTTGCGTCAGCAAAACCGCTACAGATTCTTCCGATTGGTAAGCCATGGTGCAGGCAGCGCGGGCCGTTGGAATGACTTCGTCCTCACTTTCCACCCGTATGCAGGTAATGCCGGACGCCTCCATTACCGGCTGCGTTGCTTTACCCATTGCCATCTGCCATGCATTTCCTTCGCCAAAGTCACCGCGCATGCTAACAAAAGTGAGGAAAGGGAACCGCCCATGACTAACAAGCGAAAAGAAATTTACGCAGTTGCCGACCCCGCTTGATTGCATCAATAAAACACTTCGGGCGCCGCCTAGATGCGCTCCACATTGCAGGGCCACGCCTTCTTCCTCAGTTGTCACCGAGACGGAATGGACATCAGGGTCGGCGATCGAACGGTTTATCAACTCACGGTGTCCCGCATCAGGCACATATGAAAACTGAGTTACATCAAATTCATTTTTTAGCAGATCGTATAGTTCACCCTGCCAAACAGTTGCATCAGACATCTGGAAATCTCCATCATATTCCGATAAGCGATGTATAAGGGAAATCACGACCTAGCAAGAGGAAGAATAAATTGAATGAGAATGTATTCCGCGAAAGAGCGGAAAAAGAAGGTTACAAAGTTGATAAACCTAATAGCCTCTCACCGAATAAGCATAACGCGAAACACTCCCATCCGTTCGACGCCCAAGTCATGGTTCTGGAGGGTTCAATCACCATCGGCTGCTCAGGAGAGAGCACAACCTATGGGCCAGGCGACACCTGCAGCATGTTGTCTGAGACGCCCCACACCGAAACAGTTGGTGCGGACGGCGTCACTTTATTGGTTGCACGGCGTTGATGTCGCCACGACAACAATTCGACGTAAATTTGAATCAAAATAAATTTTGGGAGTGAACGAAATGGCGGGACCAAACGAGGAATTGAAGACAGCAGCCGCGGAGGTTGGTCTTAACAAACTCCAAGGCCGGCATTGGGAAGAATTACAGGCCGCGCTTAATATGAAAAAAAAGCATACGAGCGGCATGCCTGACAACCTCACAATCTGGGATGAGCCTGCTCATGTGTACCGTGCCAGCGATGAGGCCTAACCTATGAGCGACATTCACTACCTCACCATCGCCGAAGCTGGAAAACGGATTGCCAAGAAAGACCTCTCACCATCCGAGTATGTCGAAGCCCTGCTCAACCGTATCGAATTGATAAATCCAAAGTTAGACGCATTTCTCAGCATCTGTGGCGATCAAGCCCGTGCCGACGCGAAGTCGGTCGAAGCAGAAATAGCTTCCGGCGACTACAAAGGACCAATGCACGGTATTCCTTATGGGCTGAAGGATATTATCGACTACGCCGGCCTTAAAACTACGGCACATTCGAAACTCTTAAAAGACAACATCGCGAACACTGACGCGACGACCACAGCGAAACTAAAAGCCGCTGGCGGGATCTTCATGGGTAAACTTGCAACACACGAGTTTGCAATCGGCGGACCGTCGTTCGACTTGCCCTGGCCGCCAGCGCGTAATCCATGGAATACAGAACGGCATCCAGGCGGCTCTTCAAGTGGTTCTGGCGCCGCAGTCGCTGCGGGTCTGCTTCCGGGTGCGCTAGGCTCTGACACGGGCGGCTCGGTGCGCCATCCGGCATCGATGTGCAATCTGGCCGGAATCAAACCGACTTACGGACGGGTAAGCCGAGCGGGCGTCGTACCATTATCATTTAGTCTCGACAATGTCGGCCCACTTACCCGAACCGTCGAAGACAACGCCATAATGTTGACGGCCATATCCGGGCACGACCCTCGTGATCCTGCCAGCGCACGCGCAAAGGCAACCGATTTTACGATCGATCTTGATAAAGGGGTTAAAGGATTAAAGATCGGACTTGTAAGGCATTTTTATGACACTGACCTCAAAGCACAGGCAGAAATGGCAGCCTCAATTGATACGGCCGCAGAAACTTTGCGCAAACTCGGTGCAACTGTTGAAGAAATGGCAATGTCGCCACTATCCGAATACGCGGCTGTGAACCGGGTCATTTTGCTCTCCGAAGCTTTCGCCATTCACGAAAAATGGTTGCAAGAGCGCCCTGAGGACTACGCACATTTCACCCGAGAAAGACTTATGCCGGGTGCTTTTATAAGAGCCACGCAATACGTGCAGGCGATGCGGCACCGCGAGAAAATGAAACATGCATTCGAAAGTATTATGCGCACTTATGATTGTGTCTTAACCGCATCCAGCATGCAGGTTGCCTGTCAGATAGATGACGAACCAGAAGTTGAGCGCACCTACTCGCGTCAATCGCGCACGCCTTTCAATGTCATCGGCAACCCGGCACTAGTAGTACCAAGCGGATTCGATAATGAAGGAATGCCCCTATCCGTCCAGTTCGCGGGCCGCGCCTTTGACGAAGCAACGGTCTACCGTGTGGGTTACGCGTATGAACAGGCGACACGCTGTTTCGATAAGCATCCGCCCGTCGACTAATATCGAAAGAGGACAAAAATATGAAAATTGGTGTTTCCTTCCCAACAACGGAAGTTGGCAACGATCCCCTCATAATGCGTGATTTTGCGCAGGCCGCAGAGGACATGGGCTATGAATACCTCACTGCAATCGATCACGTGCTACAGGCGCGCGATCCAGCGGGTGACGACTTTCGGGCATATTACACGATCGATAACGCCTTTCATGAACCACTGATCCTTTTCAGTTATTTGGCTGCGGTCACCACGCGGATCGGCTTCGTAACAGCTATTCTTATTCTACCGCAGCGGCCAACAGTTTTGGTCGCCAAGCAAGCGGCCCAGTTGGATTTAATTTCAGGCGGGCGGTTGCGACTCGGTTGCGGTATTGGTTGGAATGACCTCGAATTCGACGCTATGGATCAAAACTTCAAAAATCGCGCAAGACGCATTTCTGAGCAATTCGATTTGATGAAGCGGTTATGGACGGAGGAAACGGTTACATTCGAAGGCGAATTCCACAAAATCGAAGAGGCTGGCATAAATCCACGGCCGTTGCAGCAACCCATACCGCTTTGGATCGGTGCCTTTGTTGATGCTGCTATTCAACGAGCTGGACGTATCGCAGATGGCTGGCTAGTCAATCCAAGGGTTGCCGCCGGTGCGGAAGCGGAGCCCCTTTTCGAACAATTCCGAAAAGGGGCTGAGGATGCTGGCCGCAATCCCAATGATCTCGGGATAGACGCGACGGTTTTGGCCGGCGATCGGGGGCCGCAGGCATGGGCCGCTGACGCCGATGCATGGAAATCCATGGGTGCCACGCACCTCACTTTCCGTACCATGGCAGCCGGCGTCGAATCTGTAGATGCCCATATTGAATCCATCCGCAAATTCAAGGAGGCATTCGGATAAGCGTATGTCTCATTTACTTATAGAATTTAATACTTTTACGATCTTGGGCCGGTGTAATCGCACCGGCGCCCTAGGTGTCGTTACTGCGACTGGTGAGATGGCGGTCGGCTCACGCGTGCCCTTCGTGGAGGACAATCTTGGTGCCGTTGCGACACAAGCGCTGACAGACCCAAGGCTTGGCACTGCGGGATTAGGACTTCTCAAAGAAGGTAAAAATTCTTCTGAGGTTCTAGACGCCTTGATAGGGCTCGATCCATATATTGAAGCTCGACAAGTGGGTATTGTCGACAGTAATGGCAATGCTGCAGCTCGCACAGGCGCAAATAACAGCGACTGGAAGGGCCACAAATGCGGAAACGGGTACGTTTCTATGGGCAATCGCCTAACCAGTAACATGGTCGTAGATGCCATGGCCGAAGTATTCGAAGCCACACCAGACATTGATCTCTGGGAGCGACTAATGCGCGCCATTGAAGCAGGCCGGGATGCCGGAGGGCAACACGGTGGACAACGGTCCGCGGCAATTTATATCTGCGAAGACTTGGGATACCCTTTGGTCGACCTGCGCGCTGACGATTATGACGAACCGGTAACCGAACTACGCCGGCTTTTTGATCTTTATGTCCCACGCATTCCCTACTACCGCAGGCGCGCAGCGGATCCAACGATTGGCCCGTTTAGCGAATGGCTGAGATTACAAGATCTTTAGTTGAAAAAATGCCGGGCACACCGTGCCCGGCATATTAGTAAAAACAGGGAGGTTTCACGTCTGGGAGACGCAGAGCTTCAAAAGCCCTCACCTGAAAGGGGGGTATCAGGCGGAAATGAACCAACGCTGCGTTTCAGCGGGTCCCTCTAGTAACTGGTCTTTTTCTCGCCACTTAACCACTGATAATTAGTCAAACCGGCCATGCATTAAATGCATGCCTACCTTAGGGGGCCTGCACCTTTTATCGAGCTCTATGTTTGTCAAAATTGAGCTTCTACAACCTTTCGAAGTAAAAACTCTCGAAACACTTCAATGCGTTTTGAATGGCGCATTTCTTCCGGATAGACAAAATAACATTGTGTTGGCGGGCTAGAAATTTCCGGCAATACCCGCACAAGATTGGATGTCTCTGGCACCATATAATCAGGCAAATTTGCTAGCCCCAACCCTTGTTGCACGGCCAGATACATACCGTAGAGATTATTTACTGTAAAAGTTGGACGTCGGGAAAGGCCGGGCTGGGCACCTACTTCTAACAGCCAATTGATTGTTGCTACCGGTAAAGGCTGCGCGTCTCCATAAACAATAAGGCGATGACGGTCCAAATCCTCTGGTATCTGCGGATATCCGAAGTCCTTGAGATAATCTCGCGCCCCATAAACATGAGTAGTCACGCGTAACAGCTGGCGCTGAATTAGATCCGGTTGACGCGGCGGAGCCATACGCAATGCTACGTCAGCTTCCCGCATCGTAAGGTCTAATTCGCCATCAGTGAGCCGCAAGCTGACCTCGATCTGAGGGTAAAGCTCAATAAATTCCTTAAGCCGAGGGGTTAACCAAGTTGACCCAAACGCGACTGTCGTCGTGATTTTAAGCGGCCCAGATGGCTGTTCTTGGCGCTCTGAAAGCTGTGCCTCCGCCATCGCCAACATATGGAAGACCTCATGGACAGTGCCATACAGCAATTCGCCCTGTTCAGTCAGCAAAAGACCTCGAGCATGGCGGTGAAACAGCGGGGTTCTTAGCGAATTTTCAAGCGCCAAAACCTGTCGGCTTACCGCAGATTGACTAAGGTTCAGTGCGTCGCCTGCACCCGTAAAGCTGCCTGCATCTGCTGCTGCATGAAAAACTCGTAGCTTGTCCCAGTCCATGGCCCCGCGCACCACCTTTGTACGGCGGCGCCCCTCAGCAAAGCTTTTCTAGAAACCGAACATATGATCGAAACTGAAACTGCCCGACCTGTTTACAACGCCATGATAACCAAAGAGTCGGCACGTGACGTCACGAATAACAACATAAGGCCGTTCACCGGCACGGCTACGCTCATCCTCACTAAAGGTTTCAAGGTAACGCCAATTAATTGACCCACCACATGGAATACTAATGGTCTTTAGAGCTACCTCTACACCGGCACCATCATAAAGGACCAAATGCGTATCCGAAGCGTCATGCCATAGCACGGATGCCGGATAAATTAAATGGCACATCGTATCGTCTGGCTGCGGGCCAAGACGCAAGAATAGCCGCGTACTCAAGCCAGGTGCAGGACCATTATAGCTTTGCGGTTCATTTCGATAGGTCATCACAGTATTGAAAATATGGGCGCCAAAACTGGTCTCGGCCGCATGCCCACTTTCTCGATCTTCATACCGGAACAAACCGTGCAACCAACCATCGGCGTCACCGCCATCTGCAAAATCATACATCAATTCCATATGCCCGTAGCTATCATCCAAATAGCCATTTACCAACGCATCAATGTCCACAAAACTCTCATGATTACGTGGCAGACATCCAAAGGAGTGGCGAGTAACCTCTTGACCCAAAAAATCATAGATAACCAACATGACGGGCATATTATTCTGGGCCTTCGACATTGGCGTCGGCAAAGCAACACTTTGGAATTTCTGCATGGGCAGAACCGGTGCTGGAAGGATATAGGATTTCCCCAACATTTTGCTAAGTTCGGCAATTTTTGGGTCTGTCACCAAGTCCACACGTTCGACATTAGGGTGCGAAATTCGAGAGCGACCGGCCTTTGTATTTAATATCTCATATCGCGGCCGAACAAAATGCTTCCCTGCTTGTATCTCGATTTGAGCTGGCCAAGATAACCCTGGCAATAACTCTTTCACGTCTAATGCATAAGAGCCGAAAGCCGGAATTTCGCGTTCAAGCCAAACAATACCGTCGCCTCCCATGCGATTCAGTCCAACAGCGCCCGCTGGTATTGGGCACGGATGGCTGTTCTGCACCCAAAGCACCACCGATTCCCCGTCAGCCGGTGCTGGCAAACCAGCATAAAGATCTGCGGGCCAAGCATTTGCATCGTGCGTACAGGATAGCGTATCGCTGTTGTCGCCATAAGTATCCAATGCGTACTTAACCACGTCGTGGCCCACGGCGTTAATTGCATGGATAAACAATTGCCCTTCGAACGCATTCAGTTCAAAACGCGCACGCACCTCTCGGCTGTCAATCACGACAGAGCCCACCCCGTCACTGAGTTCTTCACGCCACTCCGCAAGAATTTCGCCATCCGCACCAAACAGGCAGCACCAAAACCAGACGTCCTTCGCCCCATAACCAGCCCAGTAATTCACCGTTACAATACGTGTGTGATGCCCTCCGGCATCGCGGAAAAACGCGAAGTTTGTTGCGAAATTGATTGGTTCAAGATAGGAACGCGATGAGCTTATCATATCGTCATCGAGCCGCACCTCGTCCAGTGTAACAACTCTGATACCATCAGGCAGAAGGTGGGCAATATTATTAACTAACCGTTCCGCATCAAACGCCGCTACAAAAACCGTCTTCGCGCCAGAATTAGGCAAATCAGTAACCGGCTGCGCCTTATACTGAAATATATCATCGCCAATTTTTTCGACGTCTTGGACATAGACGCCAGCCAAATCTAATCCTAAGCAAGGGTAAATTTCACCAAAAGGCTTAGCGAAGCCAAGAGGGTCATATAACGCTACAGGCCCTTCTATTTCTCTAAGTAACAACTCAATCCGAACCGCGGACAACGGATGGCCAACAGCCTTAAAGAACGAGTACCCACCAGTGGTATTGCTGAAGGTTTCAATCGCAAGGGACATAGGACGAAGCAAATTCCAATCTATTTAGGACGCAAGGCCAAGGCGTTTAAAAACTTTTGAAACTTTATGCCGCCGTTCCTCACGTTTTACGTAACGTTCATTCGTGACCCAATTTAATTGGATCGCACGGCGCTCCCCTTCAAACGATTTATGGCCGTGCCACGCATTCGCTGAACACTTAAATGCCAGCAATGTACCCTCATCGGGTGGCACCTCAGCCTGAAAATCTTCTATATCGTCCGGTTTTCGGAATAAGCGCAGCCTACCGCCTGGATTTTCCCAAACTGGGTTCAAGTACAACAATACAGTGACAAGCTTCTCTCTAGAATCCGTATGAATTCTCCCATCACGGGCACGGCATCGCCCGCGCACAGTCACCATGGTTGGACGATCTTTTAGGTCAAGGTCAAATTTCTCGGAAAAAATTTCCGCAAACTCCACACTTCGCATGCTTTCAATCAACTCACCAAAGGTTGGCCCAAACTTAAGTGCCAATAGGGGAACGCTTCCTGGACCATCCATCTTTGGAAAATCTCGATGAACGGCGCTGAGATACGCATCACGCACTAGCCCCGGTGCAATTACATGATCGAAGGGGTCAGACTGGACAGGCGCGTTGCGCAGAACTGCTTTATCGATTACTGACATCTGTATTTTCGATGTTTTGGATTGTAATCAAGATAGGGTTCATTTTGCAATTCTGACAATGGGTTCACTTGACCTGCGTCGATCCGTCGCCGCTTAGACGAATGAAAATTTCGCGTGCAGCAAAAGTTGTTTGGTCGAGCCGAACCGGACTCCAATCCTCAAGGTCACCGGCAAACGTTCTAGTGTGACCAGCTTCACTCATTTCTCTATGAAAACGTTCAAACTTGCTGCCAGCTCCTCCCTCTAAAGGCAATATGTATACAGGTTTGCCGGTAAAACACGCCTCCGAGATCATGTTTATAGAGTCGGCAGATACCAAAAACGCGTCCGCTGCCTCCAAAAAGGCTTTATAGGGGTTTTCGCCCCCCCCATCCCAAAAATAGATACCTGGCTGCGACAGCATATCCCGAAGGATCATGAGATTTTCCTCGCTAGTCCGGCGCGATGCGGTTACCAACAATCCACATCCACTGGTAGCTTTTAAACGCAACAGATCATTGGCTATTTGCCGCGTAATATCCGCCGTCATGTGATATGTTTTATTTGTGCCGCCGATTAACACTGCAACCAATGGTCGAGGCAGCGCCTCAAATTGACCCACCCATTTCTGACGCGCCGCCACCAAGGACGCATCCGTAATGTTGTGCATAGAGCCTAGCACCGTTATCACATTGGCACCACCGAACTCATCATGAGACTGCGCAACAATAACGTCAAATTGATGTGCAGCTGTTCTTGGATATTGAGCATGCACGATGGCGGTGCGACCTGCGTTTTTTCGTTTAATCCATATGGCAGGGCCGATGGCATGGCGCCCACAGCTAACAACGATCTCAGGCCAAGGTGCTGTAATGTCATCGCTACCATGCCCGGCCCCAGTAATACCAGAGGGCCAAATCCCCGCAGGCAGAAGCGACCACGGCGCAAGCGGAACTATAACCTTTTCAATCACATTACCACAAAACTCACGGGCAATCGCACTGGCTAAACCACGTGCTTGGTTGACCATCCCGGCCTTGCCGTCCGTCAGCGCCCAAATTGTTCCGGCTTTCATAAAGTCCCAAGCTGTCTAAATTTATTCCACCCGCACAAGATGCGCCTCCTTGCTCTTCCCTTCAATGGGGTAATATTATTGCGC
>MDTE01139318.1_pt1 | contig 65404 bp, 63 predicted proteins | sample 811231 | NCBI WGS metagenome assembly MDTE01 (sample SAMN05326651, study PRJNA326480) | marine metagenome | isolation source: seawater | place: Indian Ocean: Red Sea | collected 2010
ACAACATCCATTTTGGATGAAAAAATTAGTCGATGATGGAAGATTAGAAGAATATATCCCAGGAGCTGAAAATCCTGCAAATTTACAAAGACAATGGTTACCAGAAGTCTATTACCCTACTGGATTTGTATATGTTGCTAAAACAACTATGGTTAAACAACAAGATTCATTTTATTCAAATAAATCTTATCCATATTTTATTGAACAAGAAAGAGCAATAGATATAGATTCGTTAAATGACCTCCTATTAGCAAGGCTAATCATTGAGTCAAAACGTAATATTTAATTTTTAAAAATGAATACAGTTGGAATTAGCAATAAATTTATAGGAGATAATAATCCTAGCTTTATTATTGCAGAGGCTGGAGTTAACCATAATGGATTATTAAGTAATGCTATTAAATTAATTGAAATAGCTGCTGATGCTGGCGCAGATGCAGTAAAATTTCAGACATTTAATACAGAGTACTTAACGATCCCGAATGCTCCAAAAGCCGAATACCAAATTAAAGCTACTAAGAAAAAAGAATCTCAGTCTGAAATGTTGAAAGAATTAGAATTGACTGCTGAAGAATTTGCAACATTATATAAAGTAGCCAAAGAAAAAAATATCATCTTCTTATCTACTCCTTTTGACTATTTAAGTGTAGATATTCTAAATAAAATTGGTGTTAGTGCTTTTAAAATACCCTCTGGAGAGATAACAAATTTACCTTTAATTAAATATATATCTAGATTACAAAAACCTATTATTTTATCCACGGGTATGTCTTTATTAGAAGAAGTAAAAGATTCAGTAGAAAGTATTTATAAAACAGGAAATCAAAATATCGTAATTATGCATTGTGTTTCAAACTACCCGACTGAACCAATAGATGTAAACCTTTTAGCAATGCAAACAATGAAAGATACTTTTCAAGTTCCTGTTGGATTTTCAGACCATACAATAGGTATTGAGATACCAATAGCTGCAATCGCTTTAAAAGCTGATCTAATTGAAAAGCATTTTACTCTTAACAAACAAATGCCTGGACCAGACCATAAATCATCTTTAAATCCTTTTGAACTGAAAAAAATGATAAAAAGCATACGTAATGTTGAAAAATCTTTTGGAGATGGAATTAAAAGACCAAAAAAATCAGAAAACAACATAAGACATATAGCACGAAGAAGTATTTATAGCCAAAAAGTATTACCTAAGAATCATTCCATAAAAGAAACCGACCTTGTATGTTTACGACCCGGGGGAGGACTTACTCCAAGTCAAATACCATATTTAATAAATAAAAAAACAAACCGTAAAATACCCGCTTATACATTATTAAAAAAAAGTGATACCAAATAAGAAGAGGTGAACTTGCAAAATAACCAAAAAATAATAGCAGTCATTCCTGCCAGAATGGGATCATCAAGATTCCCAGGCAAACCATTAAAAAAAATACTCGGCATTCCAATGATTGAACACGTAAGACGCAGAGTAGAGATGAGCAAAATCCTAGATGAAGTCTTTGTAGCTACATGTGATCAAGAAATTTATGATACTGTAAATAGCTTCAATGGAAATGCAATAATGACCTCAAATGTACATGAAAGGGCTAGCGATAGAGTTGCTGAAGTTGCTACTAAAATAAATGCGGATATTTTTGTATTGGTTCAAGGAGATGAACCTATGATATATCCTGAAATGATTAACCTAGCTGTAGAACCAATGTTAAAAGACTCTACAATAACATGTGTAAATTTAACAAAACAAATCACTACTGAAGAAGAATGGAAAAATCCAAATACAATTAAAGTAGTCACAGATAAATCTAAAAATGCTTTATATTTTTCTCGCCAATCAATTCCTACTATTAAAAATTTTGAGCAAGACAATATGAAACTATTTAAACAAGTTTGTATAATTCCTTTTCGAAAAAATACAATTTTAAAATATGCTGAATTAGATCCTACTCCATTAGAAATTTCTGAATCAATAGACATGATGCGATTTTTAGAACATGGATATAAAGTACGTATGGTAGAGACAGAATTTGATACATTTTCAGTAGATACTCCTACAGATCTAGTCAAACTTGAAAAACTAATCAAAACAGACCATCTAATAAAAGAATATATATCATAATAGATTGATTGAATCATCAATAATTATAAGAACGTTAAATGAAGGTAAGTATCTCAAAGCCTTATTAACTTCAATAAAATCACAGACTTACACAAATTTTGAAATAATCAATGTAGATTCTGGCTCTAAAGATGAAACTCTGGATATTACAAACAGCTTTAATTGTAAAATAATAAATATCAACCCAGAAGATTTTACATTTGGTTATTCACTAAATAAAGGAATTGAAGTTTCTTCAGGTAAATTTATAGTAATTATATCTGCGCATACAATGCCAAAAAATGAATTATGGTTAGACAATTTAATAAAACCCCTTAAAGATCCTAAAACTGCAATGGTCTTTGGTAAACAAGAAGGGGGAATTGAATCCAATATAGGTGAATTAAAAGATTTACAAAGAAAATATACTAATAAGAAAATAGAACTGTCTACAAAAAATATTTTTGCAAATAATGCAAATTCTGCTATACAAAAAGAACTATGGTCTAATTATAAATTTAATGAAATTTTGACAGCTCAAGAAGATATTGATTGGGCAAAACATTGGTTAGAAAAAGGCTACAGAGTAATTTATGAACCTAAGTCATCCATTTACCATTATCATAACGAAAAATGGGATAAAGTACGTAACAGATATTATCGAGAATCTTTAGCATATAAAAAGATTAAATTATGGCGCAAAAGGCATATAATCAAATTCCTTGTGAAAGAATTTATATTTTTTAATTTAGATATTGTATATGCCATTAAATCAAAAAATATAAAAGATTTATTTCTATTTAGAATAAATAAACTCTTTGGAACAATAAAAGGGCTATTGGGTTAACTAAATGAATACTTTTAAATGTCTATACGTATAATTCCAAGACTTGATATTAAAGGCCCTAACTTAGTAAAAGGAATCCATTTAGAAGGGTTAAGAGTGTTAGGTAAACCTGAAAAATTTGCACAATATTATTACGAATCGGGTGCAGATGAATTAATCTATATGGATGTTGTGGCAAGTTTATATGGTAGAAACAATATATTAGATATAGTCACCAAGACTTCAGAAAAAATTTTTATACCTCTAACAGTTGGTGGAGGTATCAGAACCCTTGAAGATATAAACAATGCTCTAAATGCTGGAGCAGATAAAATTGCCCTTAACACAGCTGCTATTCACAAACCTGAATTTATAACAGAAGCAGCAAAAAAATTTGGTTCATCTACAATTATAGTTTCTATCGAAGCAATTAAAAAAAATAATGCTTATGAAGTATATACAGATAACGGACGAGAACCTACCAACATTAATGCAATGGATTGGGCTAAACAAGTTTCCCAATTAGGTGCAGGAGAAATAATTATAACTTCAATAGATAAAGAAGGTACAGGTAAAGGACTTGATATAGAATTAACAAAAATAATTTCTGAATCAGTACCTATACCTGTAATAGCCTGTGGAGGGGCTGGTAATTTAAATGACATCCTTGAAGTAATAAATGTAGGTAAAGCTGATGCTGTTAGTTTAGCCTCAATATTGCATTATGAATCATTTTTAAAATTTGATTATGAATCAGAAGATTTTAACAATGAAGGTAATACTGACTTTATGTCTACAGGGAAAATAAATAAAAACATTTCTATTACTACAATTAATCAAATAAAAAAATTCCTCTCTAATAATAATATTGAATCAAGGCAACTAAACTAAATATAAATTTAAATGAAAAATTATGATCAAATTAAAGTTTCTATTGTAGATTATGGATTGGGAAATTTATTTAGCATTAAACATGCCTGGAATCATATCGGGGTAAAGTCTGAAATAACCTCCTCAAAAGACACCATATTAAATTCAAATTTAGTTATTCTTCCAGGTGTAGGTGCATTTGCTGATGCTATGTATTCACTAAATGCACTTGATTTATCTAATACCATTAAAGAAGTCGCAAACTCAGAAACTTTCATAGTAAGTATTTGTTTAGGTATGCAATTACTTATGTCTAAAAGTTATGAATTTGGTGAACATAAAGGCTTAGATATTATAAAAGGAGAAGTTTTACCACTTGAAAACAACAATTATCAAGTAAAAATCCCTCAAGTTGGTTGGAACAAAATTTCTAAATATAACTCTTATAAATTAGATTGGAATAAGACTCCTTTAAAAAAATTACCAGATCATTCTTATATGTATTTTGTTCATTCTTTTTATGTTGCCCCACTTAAAAAAGACATTATATTATCTACAACAAAATATGGCGAAATAGATTTTTGTTCTTCTCTCCAATCAAATAATATATTCGGTTTTCAATTTCACCCAGAAAGAAGTGGACCTAATGGTCTTCAAATATACCAAAACTTAGCAGAATTAACTCTTAATAAATATAAAAACAGGAGCTACATTTGAATAAATTAACACCTCATCAAGTAAAAGATTACTATCAATTACCAGAAAAAGTTATATTTTGTAAAAAATGCGTAGTCTCAAATCAAAGACCTAGAATTACATTTGACAAAAATGGAGTATGTAATGCTTGTAATTATGCATATAAAAAACACAATCTTATTGACTGGGCTGAGAGAGAAAAAGAATTATTAGAATTATTGGATAAATTTAGAAGTAAAGATGGAAGTTATGACGTAGTAGTACCAGTAAGTGGTGGAAAAGACAGCTCAAGCGTAGCCCATAAATTGAAATACAAATATAACATGCATCCACTAACTGTAACATGGGCTCCACATATATACACACAAGTAGGATGGTCTAATTTGCAAAACTTTATACACTCTGGATTTGATAATATATTAGGGACCCCAAATGGGAAAGTCCATAAATCTTTAACTAGATTATCATTTGAATTACTAGGAGACCCATTTCAACCATTTGTATTTGGCCAAATGTCTTTCCCTTTTAAAATAGCTACAAAATTTAATATACCTTTAGTATTTTACGGAGAAAATGGTGAAGCTGAATATGGAGGTTCACAAGATAACGAAAATAAAAATGGTCAGTCCCTAGAAGACTTTAACCGATTCTATTTTTCAAAATTTACTCCAGATTCATTTACAGAATTCAATATAACTGAAACTGATTTACAAACTTATACATTACCAACTTATCAAGAAATGAAAGAAGCTGGTGTTGAAATGCATTGGTTTGGATATTATACAAAATGGATTCCTCAAGAAAATTATTATTACTCCGTTGAAAATTGTGGATTTGAAGCAAATCCGAACGCACGGTCTGAAGGAACTCACTCACGTTATGCTAGTTTAGATGATAAAATTGATGGTTTTCACTATTATCTATCTTATATAAAATTTGGATTAGGTAGAGCAACTAGTGATGCTTCACAAGAAATAAGATCTGGTCATATTACTAGAGATGAAGGAATTGCATTAGTGAAAAGATATGATGGACAATTTCCTGAATTATGGTTTAAAGAATTTTTAAAATACACTGATATTTCTGAAGATTTCTTTTGGAAAATAATTAACAGCTTTAGATCGCCACATTTATGGCATAAAATTGATGGCGATTGGAAACTTAAAACTGTAATCCAATAAAATGTCTAAACAAGTATATTGGTTAGACCAATTATCTGTATATTCTACTCTTAAATTAGTATTAATCATATTAATAAATTTTAATTATAAGCTAAATGAAATAAATTATTTATCATATACGACTAAAGGAAAATTTATATTTTCTATAAGTATAAAAATACTAAAAATAATTAATAAAAAAATAACTTATAAATTTGAAAACTATGACTTATATGTCCTTAGAAATGCTAATAACGAAAAATCTACCTTTAATATGGATTTAGAAGTAGATTTAATTTGTCAACGAGTAACATCTAAATTAATGAACAAAATAAACATTAACAATTTTAATAATACTATTTTAAAACAAAATTATAGAACAAAACATATTAATTTATATATTGAAAGATCAATTAGCTATGAGATATACGATACTGTACTAAATCTATATATAATCTCTTTATTAAATATGAAAAATAAAACTCAAAATTACAATTTGATTATGAAAAACAATGTGTTTATGAACGAAATTTTAAAAGATTTTTCAACATATAAAAAAAAGAAGATAAATACTTATAATAATTACAAGGAATTCATTTCGTGGCAAAAAATTATTATTGGTCTTATTTTTCAAATAAATAAATCAATTTTTTATTTATTTTCATATAAATTAAACAAATTGCTATTCTTCAAAAAATCAATAATTAATCCTGAAAAAGATGATATAGATAGAATCAAAGTTGCTGTTCAATATTCAAGGGGATTGAATTTAGAAAGACGTAACGATATTTTTTGGTATGAAGGATCTAAATTATCGCCTAAACAGATTTTAATTTATACTAATCGCAAACGTTTTCCTATAACTCCTGAAGATAAAAAATTCATATCTGAATCTGGCTTTAAATATATTAATTTATATTCTTGGAAACCCACAACATCAAGTTTAAATTATTTAAAAAATTTACTCTCCATAATTCCAGTATTTTTCAGACTTTTTAAAGCATCAATTAAAAACAATAATTACTGGTGGATATCAAAAGCATCCATTCAAATGTATCGCAAAATAAGTTATTGGCAGTTTTTTTTCCAAGAAAATAATGTCGGAATACATATACATTATTTGTCAAATACTCCCCAAGTAGTAACAAGGGTATTAGCTATTGAGAAAAATCAAGGAATAGATGTTGTATATCAATGGAGTTCAGGGGATTTCATGGTCCCAATGCGAGGACGTGTTTTATCTAGCCATATTTATTTTGCTTGGGGTCAATTTATTGTTGATCCATTAAAATCACAAACTTCATCAGAAGATATAATATTAATTTCGGGGCATATTTCATCTAATCTAGCTTCTAAGGACTTTAATGATAAAAGCAAAATACAAAAAATTAATAAATTTAAGATTTGTATATTTGACAGTAGCTATAGTAGAGAAATATATTTTACAAGGGCAATGATGATAGAATTCTATTCAACTTTAATCAACTTAGCCCTTAAAGATGATAGCATACACTTAATAGTAAAATATAAAGGCCCTAACGAAAACCCAGAAAATCTTCAAGAATTAATCCCTTTAATTAATAAATTAAAAGAAAGAAATCAATACACAATAACAGATTGGAAAATATCTACATTTGAAGCCAGTAAATTATCTGACATTACGATAAGTCTTGGAGTAAATTCTGCAGGTATAGAATCTGCTTTGGCTGGAAAACGAAGTATACATTTTGACCTTTCTATTATGCAAAATGGGTACCCTACTTTATATAAACATTTATCATCTAGTATATTTATAGATAAAGAATTATTAATACAATCAATTCAAAATTATAAAAACAATCCTTCTTCTATACCAGGTTTTGGTAACCATAATAATATTTTGAAATCTATAGACCCATTTCAAGATGGTAAAAGCCACATTAGAATTGGCAAATACTTTGAATGGTTTTTAGAAAACAGAGAAAATGGTTCTTCAATGAAAACAAGCATGATAGATGCTTCAAAAAATTATTCGAAAGAATTTGGAAGTGAAAATGTTATTACTAATGATATGCAAAGAGAAAAATAAATGAAAAAACATTTAATCAGTGTGCCTGAACGCATTAGTTCTTTAAAAAATATCATTGACCAAAAAAATTCCGCTCGAATTATGGAAGCCCATAGTGGAATTAGTGCAATGATAGTAGAAAGTGCAAAAACCACAAACAATAGAATCGATTTTGAATTTGATGGCATATGGGAAAGTTCTTTAACTGATTCTGCCACAAAAGGAATGCCAGATGCATCAATTATTGGAACTGAGTCTAGGCTTCATACAATAAATGAAATAGCACATGTGACTAGTAAACCTTTAATAGTCGATGGTGATACAGGTGGATCAATACCTCAATTTGAATTTTTAATATCTAATTTAGAAAGATTAGGTGTCTCAAGTGTAATAATTGAAGATAAAATATTCCCCAAACGTAATAGTTTAGATTCTTCTGCAAGCCAAGAATTAGAAAATCCAGAAATATTTGCTAATAAAATTAAATCTGGTATAGACAAAAAATCTAATCCAGACTTTCTAATAGTAGCTCGTATTGAAAGCTTAATTGCAGGTACAGGCCTTAAAGATGCAATCAATAGAGCTGAACATTATATTGATGCTGGAATAGATGGAATTATGATCCACTCTAATGAAAAAAAACCAAAAGATTTGATTGATTTCGCAAAAAAATATAATTCGATTTGTAATAAATTTGGAAAAAGACCCATACTAGTTAGTGTACCAACTACATATAATAATTACACTGAAAAATCATTAATTGATTTAGGATTTAATATAATCATTCACGCAAACCATCTTCTAAGAGCTTCGCATCAAGCGATGAAAGAAACTGCTCAAATCATATTAAATGATGGAAAATCTGAAAGAGTAGATAAACATATAACTCCAGTAAAAGAAATATTTCAATTTGTTGGTCATGATAAAATCACTGAACAAGATCGTGAAAATTCTGTCAAATTACGTACGCCTATTATTATTCCATCAGCAGGTAAAGACCCTATATTTACTAAAACACCTAAATCATTGATACGTATAAATAATAAACCCATTATAGAGCACCAAATAGAATTAATTAAATCTGCTGGATTTAAAAATATAGTACTAGTGAATGGATATAAATCAGAAGATTTCAGTATTCTATCAAAAAATGCAAACCTAAAAATGCAAATTCATACCGATTATAAAAACACTCATATATTACATTCTTTAATGGCTGCAAAACCTGAAATGGATAATGGTTTTATATTATTATTTTCTGATATACTATTCGATTCAAAAATATTGAAAAAATTAATCAATATAAAATCCGATATTGTTTTAGGAATTGATAATTCATTCACTTACAACAATCAAAAAATTGATAAAAAATTAGATTTAGTAGTAAGAAAAAAGAGTTTTCAAGAAGGCTTTAGAAGTCTTAACAATGAGACATTACCAGAAATCACAAAAATTGGTAAAAATATTGATCCTAAAATATCAGATTACGAATTTATTGGAATTGCATATTTTTCAAATAAAGGCGCTGAAATATTAAAAAATATATTTTTAGAACTCAATAATAATTTAAATTCAAAAAATAATTTTCAAGAAGCCAAATCATTTGAAATGGCAAGTATAACAGATATGATCCAAGAAATAATTGACAGAGGTTATTTAGTTAATGGTATAGAAATTAGACAAGGCTGGAGAGAGATACACTCACCCAATGATATTCAAACTGTAGAAAAAGAAATTAAATCATTAGATCAAGCATGAAATCTTTAAATTTAGACCCTCAAATATTCTGGAAAACTATTAAAGAATTAGGATACAAAAATTTTGCAGGGGTACCTGATTCTAGCTTTGGTAATGCATATCAATTTATGATAGATGACCCTGAAATTAAATATATACCTGCAATTAGAGAAGATGTTGCTATTGGAATTGCAAGTGCTTCACACATAAGTAATTCCAAAGGCGGAATAATCTTACAAAACTCTGGTCTAGGTAATTTGATTAACCCATTAACTTCTTTTAATTTAATATATAAAATACCCGTATTAATGATAATAGGGTGGAGGGGTTATGGAGGCAGATCAAATGATGCTCCTGAACATTGGATAATGGGTGAGGAAACTACAAATATTTTAGATATATTTGGAATACCCTGGAGAAGTTTTGAAAATAACAATTATGAGATCATTGAAGAACTTACTGAAAAAATAGATGAATTATCAATACCTGGAGCATTAATAATACCCCCAGGGAGTTTTATATGATAATTAGAAGAGAAGCAATTGAACATATTCTAAAATATATAAACGACGAAAGTATAATAGTTAGTACTACAGGTATGATATCAAGAGAGATATTTTCTACAAAAGATAGACCTTCTAATTTTTATATGATCGGTTCAATGGGATTATTATCATCTTTAGGTTTAGGCTTGGCTTTATTAAATAAAGATAAACATATTTATATCATTGAAGGCGATGGTAGCTCTTTAATGAGTTTAGGAACTTTACCTTTGATAGCATATGAATCACCTATAAATTTAACTCACATAATATTAGATAATGAAGCATATGAATCTACAGGGTCTCAAAAATCAATAAGTAATAAGATATCTATAGCAAATATAGCTAAAGCTTGTGGATATACCAATGTTACTCAAATTAATGATAAATTTACTTTAGATAAATATTTAAAAAATCTGAATGAATTTAATGGCCCAAATTTTTTAAACATTAAAACTAGTATAGAAAAGAATAAAAATATTCCTAGAATAAATTTGTCTCCAACAGATATTACTGATAGGTTTAAAAAATATATCAATGAGTAATATTTCTAATTTAATAAATTTTAAGTATTCTAATCCAACAATAATTAATTTTGGCATAGGTAAAATAAATGATATAGAACCCCTAATTACAATTAAAAATGCTAAAATATTACTTATTTATACTCCATCTATGGAAAAGAATGGGTACCTAAAAATTTTACTCTCAAAACTAAATAAATTTTCAGTCTATTTATACAATAATAGAAACCCCAATCCTACTCCAGAAACAGTTGATTTAGTAACTAAGTTATTCAGGAGTAATAATTGCAATTTTATAATTGGAATCGGGGGGGGGAGTACTATAGACCTAGCTAAAAGTGTTTCAATATTACAATCACACAAACACTCTTCAAGAAAATATCTATATAGGGAATATGATCTATCCAATGAATCTTGTCCGTTTATAGCAATACCTAGTACTTCTGGAACAGGCAGTGAAGTTACATCTTGGGCAACAATTTGGGACATGAAAAATAAAAAAAAATTGTCCCTTGAAAAATACTCCATGTACCCAACTCATTGTATAGTTGATCCGGAACTCACTTATTCCTTACCTAAATATCAAACAGCTCTTACAGGAATGGATGCATTAACTCAATCTATAGAAGCATATTGGTCACGTAATTCACAAGAGATTTCAGATATATATTCATTAACAGCAATCAAAATTATTTTAGAAAATTTAGAAGATGCTTATTTAACAAATAAACAAAATTCAAGAGTTAACATGTCTCTCGGAAGCTTATTAGGCGGATTAGCTTTTTCAAATACTAAGACAAGTATATGTCATTCTTTATCTTATCCTATGACAATCTACTATAATATACCTCATGGTCAAGCTGTTTCAATTACATTACCTTCATTTTTAGAATGGAATAAAGATTCTCTAAATTCCAAATTAAATCCATTGTTATATGCAATGGGTACTAAATCTATAAAGCAAAGCTGTGATAAAATACGTAATCTTATGAAATCTATTGGTCTTAAAATAAATTTAAGTGAATTGAATATTAACAAACCAGATATAAAAAATATTATTAGAGAAGGGTTTTATAATGAAAGGGCTGATAATAACCCCAAAAAAATCTTAAAAAAAGATGCCGAAAAATTACTAAACGAAATACTATAGTAATGAAAAATATTAAAGCACTTATTGTAGCAGCAGGTAGAGGAAGTAGATTAGGATCTATTACTACGGAAACTCCAAAACCTTTAGTCAAAGTAAATGGAGAACCTTTATTAAAAAGATCAATAGAAATATTATCTTCTTTTGGAGTAGATGATATAACAGTTGTAGTAGGTTATAAAGCAGAACTAATTAAAAACTCTTTACCAAAAAACATTAAATACGTTACAAACCCAGAATATGAATATACTAATAATCTAATGTCTATGTATTATGGATCTAAAAACGTAATCGGAAGCAATTTTTTATATTTACATTCAGATATATGGTATGACCCTAGAATTATCAAAAAAGTATTAAAACAAAGAGATAATATTACTTTTATGGTAGACCAAAAACTTTGCCAAGAAGAAGAAATGAAATTAAAAATTAAAAACAATATAGTAGCAGAAGCTGATAAGAATATACCTCCTTCGGAATCATTAGGTGAATGGCTTGGCATTACTAAATTTAGTATAGAAGGTGGCATTAGTTATATTAATGAAATCAAATCAGTAGCTTCTCCAAAAAACAATTCTTATGACTGTTCAGTAGTGAAAAATTTATTCTTAAAAGGCATTGATATTAATTGGAGTGGAGTTGGAAAATATCCATGGATTGAAATAGACTTCATAGAAGATCTAAAAGAAGCTGAAAAATTATCAAGAAAAAATATTCTATGACTCAAGATCAAAAGACACCTAAAGAATTATTTGAAAAATCCAACTTACCGTATATTTACTTTATCCTAAGACCATTAGGTAAAATATTAATCCCTGTTTTTATCAAAATTGGAACTTCCCCAAATCAAGTATCAATTTTATCTATTTTTATATCTATTATAGGAATTACATTTATCTCAATGGGGAATTTATCAAATAATATTATTGGTGTAATTGTACTGCAAATTGGGCTAGTCCTCGATATGACTGATGGAGATTTAGCTAGAAGATTAGGAAAGACAAGTTTGCAAGGTGAACTATTAGATTCTGTTGGTGGTTTTCTTAGAGGTGCAATTTTAATGCCAGCTATAGGTATATCTATATATTTATCCGCTGAAAATAAATTTTTAAATTTAAATGAAATTACAGAATTACAACCTTATATATATATATATATAGGTATGACTACATCTGTGTTAATTTTATTATCGAGAATAATATCTTTGAAATATAAATCTATTATAAATAAACCTTTTAGAGAGAGCACTAACTTTTTAAGCAAATTATCTTTACATTTTGAGGACTTAATGAATCCTCTGTTAATAATATGTGCTTTAACAAAAACTTTTAATTTATTACTAATAGGATATTTTATTTACTATTTTATGGCTTTAATATACACAATTCTATCAAGCTATAGAAAGTCTGCAAATATGTCATGAAATCAGAAACACTTATATTTATACCTACTTACAATGAAAGTGAAAATGTAGAACAACTTATAAAAGATATTTCTGCAGAAAAACTAAATGTAGATTTATTATTTGTTGATGACAATTCTCCTGATGGAACTGGCAAGATTCTCGATAATTTATCAAATCAACATACTAATATGAAAGTAATCCATAGAAATAAAAAACTAGGTATAGGAAGCGCGCATAAATGTGGTATTAATTGGGCATATAACAATGGATATAAAAATCTAATTACCATGGATTCTGATTTCACTCATAAACCTGAATATTTAAATCATTTCTTAAAAGAATCTAAAAACCATCACATTATAGTAGGTTCAAGATATATTTTAAAAGAAAGTTTAAAAGAATGGAGTTTGTTGAGGCGAATTTTAACTTTAACTGCAAATTTCCTAACCAAATTATTATTAAATATAGAACATGATGCAACCGGTGCTTTTAGATTATATAATTTAGAGAAAATACCTATAAAAATATTCGAATCAATTGAATCTGAAGGATATTCATTCTTTTTCGAAAGTTTATATATATTTAACATAAATAATTTTTCGATTAAAGAGATCCCTATAGAATTACCTGCTAGAACTTATGGTAGCACTAAAATGAAAACATCTGATGCCATAAAGAGCTTACTTCAACTAGGCAATCTATTTATCCAAAGATTATTTAAAAGCAAAAGAGTTAATAAATGAATACTAATCAAATGCCAATTAGAAAAAAAGAAATAGAAGACTGGGATAAATACTGGGAAAATCCTAAAGGTATTACTAATAAATTATATGGAATAATTGCAAATTTTTATAGAAATAAATTAATCAAACCAAATTTAAATAAAATAATTAAAAAACATTTCCCAGAAAAATCTAATCTATTACATGCTGGATGCGGAAGTGGAAAAGTTGATAAAGATTTTACTATTAATCATTCTGTTTTTGCACTAGATATGTCTAGTAATGCTTTAAAAGTATATAGATCCATACATAATGCTCAAGAAGAAATTATCCAAGGTACAATATTCTCTATACCTATAAAAAGTTCTTCTTTAGACGGTATATATCATTTAGGAGTAATGGAGCACTTTTCTTTAGATGAAATAAAACAAATATTACCCGAATTCCAAAGAATATTAAAAAATGAGGGCAAAATGATTGTGTTCTGGCCTCCAAAATTTGGTCTTAGTGTAATAGTTCTCAACACTGTACATTTAATATTAAATAAAATACTTAGATTAAATATTAAATTACATCCAGATGAAATAACTTTAATAAAATCCAGAAAACATGCTCAAAATATTTTCTCTCAATCAAATTTTAAGATAATTGAGTATTCTTTTGGATTTTATGATTTTTTCACATATTGCATGCTAGTTGTTCAAAAAAACATAAAAGAAGAAGTTAAATGAATTATATAAATATTTCTAAATGCCGTATTTGTAAAAATACAGACTTGATTGAAGTATTAAACCTTGGTAATCAAGCACTTAGTGGAGTATTTCCTAAATCTAAAAATATCAAAATAACTTCTGGTCCTTTAGATTTAATAAAATGTAATAATGAAACTAACCCAAATTATTGTGGATTATTACAATTGAAACAATCTTACAATATTGAAGAAATGTATGGAGATAATTATGGGTATAGATCAGGCTTAAACCCAACTATGGTCAAACATCTCGAACATATTACGAGAAAAGCATTAAAATATGTAACCTTGCATCCAGATGACATGATAATTGATATAGGTAGCAATGATGCTACTCTTTTGAAATCATATCCATTCGACAATAAAGTAAGTTATATAGGTATTGATCCTACATCAAATAAATTTAGCAAATATTACCCTAACTATATTCATCGAATTTCAAATTTTTTCGAAAAAGATTTGATTATTAATAAATTTAATACTCGAAAGGCCAAAATAATCACTTCTATTGCAATGCTGTATGACTTAGAAGCCCCTTTAAAATTCATGCAAGATGTTTATGAAATATTAGATGATGAAGGTATTTGGTATTTCGAACAAAGCTATATGCCCAAAATGATTGAAATGAATGCATATGACACTATATGCCATGAACACCTAGAATATTATGGTTTAAATCAAATAAATTGGATGGCTAAACAAATAGGTTTTAAAATATTATCTTTAGAATTCAACAATACTAATGGTGGCAGTTTTGCAGTTATAGCTGCAAAAAACAATTCAAAACATAAAATTAATGCTCAAGAAAAAGAAACCATAAATAAATATCTAAATAAAGAATCAGAATTTTCTTTAATGCATCCATATATAAAATTCAACCAAGAAGTAAACAAACATAAAAATGATCTAATTATACTTATTAATAATATATTAAACCAGAATAAAAAAATTATCGGTTTAGGAGCTTCTACAAAAGGCAATATTCTTTTACAATTTTGTGAATTAGATAATTCTAAAATAGAATATATAGCTGAAGTAAATGAAGATAAATTTGGTTCATATACTCCTGGAACAAACATACCAATAATTTCAGAACAGGAAATTGAACCTATAAATCCAGATTACATGATAGTCTTACCTTGGCACTTTCGAGATTTTTTAATAAAGAAACAAAATAAATATATAGAATCTGGAGGAAAACTTATATTTCCTCTTCCGAAACTTGAAGTTGTATCTAAATAATAAGTATGCTAAAAAATAAAATAAGTTTTTTTAATACATTTAACAGTAAAATATTATTTCTTATAATACTTTCAACTATTACACTACAAACAATTTATTTTATAGCTTTTCAAAACAAGCATGGTGAATTAGGCTATACAACTGAGTCATATTATCAAGATACAGCGATTAATTTAATAACCTATAAAAGCTATAGCCAAGGTGACCCACCAATAAATACTGCCCATAGACCACCCTTATACCCAATTACTCTAGCTGCGATTTACACTGTTATTGGAGAATATCCAAAATTAGCAATTATTGTAAATAATTTATTTATAATAATTAGCCTATTTACTACATATCTAATAGGAAAGAAAATATCCTATTCAATAGGTATTATTTCTGCTATATTATTTGCTTTAGATTCAGTTATTTTTGTCAACGCAAATCGTATTTCAGCTGGTTCTCAATATTGTATGTTTATTAGTATATTTGTATATATAACAATTAATAATTTTGATAGAAACATTACTTTAAAAAATAGTATCTTAAGTTCTTTGGTTCTTGGGCTAGCAACGTTTACTAGAGCTTTAACTTTATATATATCTATACCTATTTCAATAGGGATATTTGTAGTGCAAAAATATTTGATCAAAAATTTAAATATACGAAAAACTATTTATTGCATATTAATTTTCATTTCAATTCAAATATTAATAATAGGTATCTGGACGATAAGAAATTATCAACAAACAGATAATTTAACTTATGCTAGTATGACATCAACACATTTAGGAGGGTATTTTATTCCTTTAATCATTTCTGAAAAGAAAAATATCTCTTATGAAGATGGTCAAAAAGAATTCAAAGATATTATTGAAAAAGACAATTATTCAAATGTTTCAGATAATAAAAAACATAAAATAGTAACAAACAGATCTATTGAAATAATTCTAGACAACCCAATAAATACAATTAAGGTTATGGTGAAACAGTCCCCTGTTCTTTTTTTAAATTATCCTCAAACATCTGCTAGTATTTTTCTAGACAATGAAAAAAATCTTAAATTGAACACATTCTTAGTAGATTATCATTTAAGTAAATCGTCTAAAATGGATATGACAGGATACATAAATTATATAAAACATTATGCAGAAAATAATCTAATATTTCCATTAATTCATGCTATTGCATTTAAATCCTACCTTTTATTAATGATGTTAGCAGGAGTTTCAGGATCAGTATTACTCTTAATAAATAAAACCCATAGGCCAAAAGCTATATTTTTGACTATAATGATGATATATATAATAGTTATATGTAGTACATGGCCTACTGCAAGATTAAGGTTAACTTTATTGCCAATCAACTCTGTTTTAGCGGCATTTACTCTTACATATATATACAACTATTTTAAAAAAATAATTCATAAAGAAAATTAAAATGAACTATAAAAATAAAAACATATTAATTACAGGAATTAGTGGATTTGTCGGATCCTATTTAGCAGAACATCTTATTAAAGCTGAAGCAAATATATTTGGATTAGTCAGATGGAGAGCTGATGGAGATACCCCTAGGCATATTAAAAATCATGGATTAGGTGAAAATGTAACTTTACTTTCTGGAGACTTATTGGATCAAGGAAGTCTAGCAAATGTGATTAACCAATCTAATCCTGATATAGTTTTCCACCTTGCAGCACAATCATTTGTCCCCAGATCATTCAACTACCCTGGTGAAACATATTCAACAAATACAACAGGAACAATGAATTTGCTAGAGGCAATTAGAAATCAAAATATTTTTCCCAAATTCATATTTGCTGGAAGTAGCGAAGAATATGGACTAGTTTATTCAAATAAAAAACAATACTCTAAATTTATAAAAGAAAGAGGTAATTTATTTCCTGAACCTGAGAAAATCCCTGAACTTCCTATAAATGAAGATAATCCTCTAAGGCCAATGTCTCCATATGCACTAAGTAAAGTACAAGGTGATTATATGGTAAGAAGTTATTTTATGTGTTCACATATACCTACTATAGTTAGTAGGGCATTTAACCACGAAGGTGCAGGACGCGGAAGTATGTTCGTATCCTCTGTAATTTCTAAACAAGTAAGCCAAATCAAAAATAAAGGTATACAAGAAGGCATTGAAATAGGCAATGTAAATTCTTTCCGTGATTGGACACACGTAGAAGATATTGTCAAAGGATATTGCTTATTAGCTGATAAAGGAGTCCCTGGAGAAATCTACAACCAAGGTTCACAAAGAACTGATAGCATATTAACTTACATATTATTAGCGCTTAAAGAAATCAACCTAAATCCAACAAAAATAGAGACATTTAAAAATGGTAAATCGGTAATAGATCCTATTGAAATTGATAAAAGTGAAATATTTAATATCCATTTTAATAAAACTAAATTAGATGCTTTAATGTTAAATCATGAAATTAATTTCGATTTATGTGATGAAGGAATATGGATTACAACTGAAAAAGGTAAAATACCTGTACATTTTAATCAAAATAGGTTTCGTTCCCTAGAAGTACCAATATTATTATCAGATACTACTAAGATTAATAAATTAGGATTTAAAGTAGAAAATAATCTTTCTGATATTGTGAGAGATCAAATACATTATTATTTAGAAAACTAAGACAGAATAAATTAATAAATTTTATGAGCATAAATAATCCTTATATTGTATTATTTTTCGCAATATTCACCGCAGTAATTAGTCAAATATTATTTCGATTTGGTGTAGGAAATATAGGTGAAATAAATCTTTCAAAATCTACATTCCCTAATGAAATCTTAAAAATAATTACCTCAGTACCAATAATATGTGGCCTGGTTTTTTATAGTTTTGGATTTTTAGCTTGGATGAGTGCAATGTCTAAATTGGGTTTGAGTTATGTATATCCATTTACTAGTTTAAATTATATATTAGTACTAATATTTTCTTGGATTATTTTTGAAGAGCCACTATCTCTTATTAAATGGCTTGGAATACTAATTATCATTATTGGTATATTTTTAGCTTCTAGAGGTTAATTTATTTCAATGATAAGAGTAAATATACTCTCTACAAAGAATCCTAACTATTCGTTAATATTTACTCCCATATTTGTTAACAAAAAGATATTAGAAAGTATGGGAGTAAATATTAAATTTTTTGATAGTATTTCTAATGAATTATTCAATGCAGATTGCGTAATCATAAATAACAGAATATATCGAAAAAACCCTAACAAAACTCGTGACTCTGATATGTTTAACTTACTCGAAAAATTAAATAAGAAAGTTCAAAAGGTTTATTGGTTAGATACTACTGACGGTACAGGAACTACTCAATTCCAGTTTTTACCTTACGTATCAAAATATTTTAAAACACAAATATTAAAAGACAAAAAGAAATACCTGAAGAAATATTACGGAGGTCGAATTTTTACTGATTATTACCACAAAAAATTCCATGTTAAAGATTCTGAGGAATACATAGATATTGAACCAGCTAAACAAGATCAATTACATAAAATAGAAATTTCTTGGGGACATTGCCTAGCTGATTTTGGTAAATATTCAACTATATTAAGAAAAGCACGTAAATTTTTACCAATAAAAACATTCTATTCACAACACTTCATCAACTCTGAAACAAAATCTCAAACTGTAAATTTTCGCTTTAACGCTAATTATTCAAGAGAAACAATATCTTTTCAAAGAAATTTAATTCAAAAACAAGCTAATGAGTTTGGGTATTCAACTAATAAAATACCTAGGAAAAAATATTTTTCCGAATTGAAACAAAGTAAATTAGCTGTATCTCCTTTTGGATGGGGAGAAACTTCATATAAAGATTTTGAAATTATTATCAACGGAGTTGCTCTTATCAAGCCAGATATGTCTCATATGAGCACTTGGCCAGAGATTTATATAGATAATTTCACTTATTTACCTATTAGCTGGGATTGCTCAAATTTGTTCGAAACTGTTGAAGAATTTACAAAAGATGATAAATGGCAAAAAATAAATTATCAAGCTCAAGAATTCTATAAAAAATCTTTATACAGTGAAGAAGCTGAATTTAATTTTAATATTAGATTCCTTAATATGATTAATTAAACCTAAACATAATGTTCACATTTGCACAAAAAAAATTATTAAAAAGAATAATCAAAAAAATGACTCCCAAACCAATATTTGTATATGTTATTAAACCTTCGGTTAGATTTGTTTTATCAAAAATATTTAATAAAAACGGATACAAAATTAATATAGGAAATGCGGGTAAATATTTCATGTCGCCTGATTTTATTTTTCGTGGATGGGAAGAATTTGGCAACAGGCATAACAAAGGGTTTAGTGTTTGTATAGAAAAATGCAAAAATAAATCTATTTTTTTCGATGTTGGTGCCCATATTGGATTATATTCATTACCAGTTAGTCGAATTTTAAATCCTTCTGGTAAAGTTATAGCTTTTGAACCCTCCAACAGTAACTATGAATACTTAGTTAAACATATAAAATATAATAAATTCGAAAATATATTTCCTCATAAATTAATTGTGGGGAGCAATAATATTGATGAGGTTACTTTTTATGAACATTCAACATATAGCAGTCCGTTAAGTGGAATTATAAAAAGATCAAAAAACCCATCTGATAAGTTTTTTGCTACAACTAAAAATCAAATTTCTCTTGACAATTTTTGTGAAAAAAACAAATTGATTCCAGATGTAATTAAAATAGATGTAGAAGGTTCAGAATTAAATGTTCTTCAGGGAGCAAAAAATATTTTAACTCAATATAAACCGATAATATTTTTAAGCGTTCATCCTGAACACTTAAAAATATTAGGACAAAAAACTATTGAAATTAATAATTTTTTGGAAAAACACGAATACAAAATTTATTATACTGATGAAAGCATAGTAAATAACGAGCTAAAATCCGAAGAATATATATGTATATCGAAATGAATTTGATAATATATAAAATATGCAAAATAAAATATTAGGAATAATTGGATTAGGTCATGTAGGTCTCCCTACGGCTTTAGGATTTGCTGAATTAGGATTTCAAGTATTTGGAACTGACCAAAAACATGTTTTAGATTCAATAAATTCAAATAAAATTCCCTTTTACGAACCTGATCTTAATAAATTATTAATTAAACATATAAATAATAATTTCAAATTAGTTGAAAACATTCCTGAACTAATGGCCGAATCCACAATCCTATTCATATGCGTTGGAACACCTGAAGGAGAGTATGGGAAATCTGATTTATCAGCAATTGAAAAAGTAGCTAAAGAAATTGGCAATAATTTAACTAGCTATAAATTAATAGTAGAAAAAAGTACAGTACCAGTGACAACTGGAGACTGGATTAAAAAAATCATAAATCAAAACAGCAAAAAAAATATAAATTTTGACGTTGCTAGTAACCCAGAATTTTTAAGAGAAGGTACTGCGATATATGACCTTTTAAATCCTGACAGAATAGTTATAGGTGTAGAAACTGATAAAGCAAAAAACTTGTTGACCGATATATATAAATCTTTTGATTGCCCTATATTTACTACTGACATGAAAACTGTAGAAATCACTAAACATGCATCAAATGCATTTTTAGCAATGAGAGTATCTTTCATTAATATGATATCTGATATATGTGAACGAACTGGAGCAGATGTTACAAAAGTTGCTACTGCAATGGGGCTAGACCCCAGAATAGGCCAATCATATCTCCATGCAGGAATAGGTTATGGAGGATATTGTTTGCCTAAAGATATTAGGTCATTAATAAATATAGGCAATGAACTTGATTTAGACTTACATCTCTTAAAAAGCGTTGAATTAATAAATAATCAAAGAATTGATTTAATCTCAGAAAAAATTAAGCTTCATTTAAAAAAAGATCTTGAAAATAAAATAGGGATTTTAGGATTATCCTTTAAACCAAATACAGATGATATTAGAGAATCTCCAAGTATAAAAATTGTAGAAAAATTGTTGAATGAAAACTATGAATTATACTTACATGACCCACAAGCAATTATTGAAGTGAAAAAATATTTCGCTAATAAAAGCAATTTAAACTTAAATTATTGTGATTCAGCATATGAAGCAGCTATAAACAGCAATATTATTGCAATACTAACACCATGGAATGAATATAAAGATTTAGATTGGAGAAAAATAGCTACATTAATGAAAAGTCCTACTTTAATTGATGCTATGAATTTAATGGACCCAAAAAACATGAAAAATGTAGGATTAAATTATATTTCAGTAGGAAGATAATGAAAAATAAAAAAACTGTATTAATAACAGGAGGCGCTGGGTTTATAGGATCCAATTTATCTGAAAAGTTTGTTGAAGAAGATTGGAATGTTATAGCTGTAGACAATTCAATAACTGGAACAATAAAAAATTTTGAATCAATAAAAAACAGCCCTAATTTCAGCTTAATAGAAAAAGATGTAAGTTTACCTCTAAAAATACCTGGTAAAATTGATTTGATTCTACACCTAGCTAGTCTGGCAAGTCCTGTAAAATATGTTGAATATCAAATAGAAACACTTTGGGCTGGATCATTAGGTACATTTCATACTTTAGATTTAGCTAAAGAAAAAAATGCTGTATATCTCTTATCATCATCTTCCGAAGTATATGGAGACCCTAAAGTATATCCTCAAAATGAAGATTATTGGGGAAATGTAAATCCTATAGGACCAAGAAGTATGTATGACGAATCGAAACGTTTTGCCGAAGCAGCAGTAATGGCTTATCACAGAAGTTATAATGTTGATACTCGTATAATAAGACTTTTTAATGTCTATGGGCCAAAGATGAAAATTGATGATGGAAGAGTAGTCTGTGAATTTATAAGACGTGCCATAAATAAAAGTCCTATTCAAATATATGGTGATGGAAAACAAACTCGTAGTTTATGTTATATAAAAGATACAATAGACGCTATTTGGCTTATAACTCAAACAAATGGGTTTAATGGTGAAGTCTTTAATGTAGGGAATCCTGATGAAAAAACAATGCTAGAACTAGCAAAATTAGTTTTAAAGCACACTGAATCTAAATTAAAAATTGAATTTCTACCAAAAAGAACTGATGACCCTCAAAGACGATGCCCTGATATATCAAAACTTCATAAATTAACTGGTTGGAGTCCAAAGGTTAATTTATCTGAAGGGGTAAAAAAGACAATAGAATATTACAAAAATCAATTATAACTAGATGAAAAAATCAAGAGGTAAAAATGCTAGAAAAAGTTTCTAAAATTATATCTGCTTTTACAGATGAACGAGGAGAAATAAAAAATATCCTAGAAAATCCAATTAACCATGTTGCAATAATAACTTCAAAAGCTGGATCAATTAGAGGTAATCACTATCACCCAAACGATACTCAATACTGCTATCTAATTAATGGCAAATTTGAAAGTCATGCAAAAGATATTAATAATGATAAATTAGAAAAAGAAATTCAAATTATTGAACCTGGAGACCTTGTAACAACTCCTCCAAACATTGCACATGCAATGAAATTCCTAGAAGACTCAACATTTCTAGCTCTTACTTTAGATCATAGAGAAAATATTAGATTTTCAGATCATACAATAAAAATAAATATTTTATGAATTTAAAAAACAAAATTATTGTTATCACAGGCGGTTCTACTGGTTTAGGGAATAAATTAGCTGAATTATTTGTAAAATCAGATAGTAAAGTAATAATTTGTTCGCGTAAAAAGCCAAAAAACCTCCTACCCAATCAAATATGGAAACAAGTTGATATATCTAAACAAGACGAAATAAAAAAATTTACCAATTGGATAAAAAAAGAATACGGTAAAATAGATATATTAATTAATAATGCTGGTTTTGTAGGAAAATTAAAAACGTTAGATAAAATTAATGATTCAGAACTTGAAGAATATGTAAAAATAAATTTTATTGGAACTTTTTTGATGACAAAATATTCATTAAGACTAATTGATAAATATAATGAATCTTGGATAATCAATATTTCTTCTCAAGCATCTAAAAAGCCTGTCCCTAATTTATCTATATATTCTGCGACCAAATCTGCTGTAACATCCATGACACAAGCTTTAGCAAAAGAATTAGAAGGTACCAAGTTAAATTGTATTACAATTTGCCCTGCTGGAATAAATACTGCCATGAGAGAAAAATTATTCGGTAAAGAGGATGCTTTAAAACAGCAATCTACAAAAAGTGTAGCTGATTTAATTAAGCAAATAGTTAAATCTAAAATAACAATACAAAACGGATCTGTAATATTAATAAAAAGAGGAAAAATAGAAAATATTGAAATCTCACCAAATAAATAAATGCAGGATTTGCAAAACAAATCTTGGAGAACCTTTTTTATCTTTAGGCTGTTTACCTCCTGCAAACAATTTACCGGAAAAAAACTATGAACATGAAGATAAATATCCTTTAGAACTTGTATTTTGTAATAAGTGCAAATTAGTACAACTTAATTATGTAGTTAATCCTGAAAAACTATTCACTAATTATCTATATTCCTCAACTAGCGGCATGCTTGAAAACCATTTCACTGATTATGTAAAAAATATAGAAAAAGTTATAGGATTAACACAAAACTCAGTGTTAGTTGATATAGGTAGTAACGACGGTCTATTGTTAAAATGCTTTAAAAACCATGTCCCACTTAACGCAATAGGAGTAGACCCATCGATTAATTTAGCTAATATTGCTAACCTCAATAATATTAAAACTTATTGTGAATTCTTTTCATATGAAACAGTCAAGAAAATTTCAGAGGAATTTGGAAATGTTGATTTGATTACAGCCAATAATGTTTTTGCGCACATCGAAGATATAACTAATCTAACAATAAACATTAGAACATTATTAAAAGATAACGGAGTATTTATAATTGAAGTACCTTATTTAAACAATATGATAGAAATTGGCACTTTTGACTTGGTATATCATGAGCATCTATCATATTTTTCAATCACTCCCCTACACTATTTTTTTGAAAAATTAAAAATGAATATATTCAAAATAGAAAAAATACCTACTCATGGAGGATCTGTTAGAATATTTGTTCAAAAAAATAAAGGAATTCGTCCAATAGATAATTCTGTAAAAACATATATAAGTAACGAAAAACATTTAAATGATATTAATGCATATCAAATTTTCAATAAAAAAATCAATTCTTCTGTTGATAATTTTAAAAATCAATTAATATCAATACGAAATAAAGGTAATTTAATTGCAGGTTATGCTGCACCGGCTAAAGCTAGTACATTGTTAGGTTACTCTAATATAGACCAAAACTTAATTGAATATATCGTAGATGACAACCCTCTAAAGCAAGGGAGGTTTCTCCCTGGAACTAGTATACCAATTGTTAATACAGAATTTTTGAAAAATAATGTACCTGATTATTTTGTGATACTTGCATGGAATTTAGAGGAAGTAATTAAAAAGAAGCTCAAAAAAACAATTAAAAAGAAATTAAAATACATAGTTCCTTTTGTTAAATAAATTAATATTTAATTATATGTTTCTAATAGAAAAATTACAGAACAAAATAGACTATTTTAGAACTTTATTTATTTCATGGACTAAATTTGTAAAAGTCTGCCAAATAAATGGAGAAATAATTAATGTAGATATTACTAATTCTAGAGACTTAACTAGAACGAAAGCTTATATCACAAAAGAACCAGATACTTTAAACTGGATAGCAAATTATATCTCCGAGGGAGATAACTTTTATGATATTGGTTCTAACACTGGATTATATTCGATTTACGCTGTCAAAAAACATGTAAATAAAATTAAAGTATTTGCTTTCGAACCTGAATCCCAAAATTTCGCCACTTTAAACCGTAATATTTATTTAAATCATATGTCTTCAGCTATCACTTCTTATTGTTTAGCAATTTCAAATAAAGAAGAGCAAGATAAATTATATATACGCAACAACCTCAGGTCGGGCGAAGCTATACATGGATACAAATCAGCTTATGACGACCAAGGGAATTTATTTAATCCAGTTCATATTCAAGGAGCTAGTTCTCTTAGCTTAGATGACCTATGCTTTAAATATAAGCTTGATTTCCCAAATCATATAAAGATAGATGTAGATGGACAAGAATATCAAATTATTTTAGGAGCTAAAAAGACTTTACTTGATATTCGATTAAAAAGCATTTGTATAGAAATTACTGAATCAATTAATAAAAATACTGAAACGGATCAGATATACAAAAATATAAAATCATCAGGATTTGAAGTAATAAAAAAATCACCAATAGGAAATAGGCAATCTAAAAGTTTCAACGTAATTTTTAAAAGAAAATAAATATTTATATTTAAAAATCTAAAATTCAACTAATGAAAAAAAATAAAAACTTACTCATATTATCCACAGATAAATTTTCAACAAATAGGCTAATTTATACTTTAAATAACCTATTTAACAAAGACCTCATTGAACTTGACATAATGGTTTTCACCCAAAATACTCCTGAACATATTTTAAACCTTATAAAAGGCAACTACAAAGGACAAATAAATATTATTTATGGATCAGATGCTTTAGCCAGTATAGATATGGATGTTAGGTTTAATATCAATAAATTAATATCTGATATAAAAACAAGGTTAAATGATATTGCATTAGAAACTGGAGGTCTTAAATGGGCTAAAAAATTTGATTATTTATGGTGGAAGACTTCTTTATCCGAAAAAAATAGCCCCTCTGAACCTTATTGGTTTGAATTATTTAAAATAGTAGCAATATCAAATCAAATAAAATCAAACAATTATAATAATCATATAGTGGTATGTGATGATAATTTAAAAGAATTGATAAATCAAATTAAAACCTCCAATAAAATACAATTTATCAATTCACTAAATAATAAAAAATTGTTCAGATTTCATAGGCTTATACTTGCTAGGATATTAGGTTTAATTTGTATAGTAGTTTCAACAATTTTAGCAAAGATTTATTCAAGCATAATGAAAATATTAAATAAAAATAGAATAACTAATAAAAATTCTATTCTTTTATATACATGGTTTCCCAGGGTTTGGACTAATAAGTCTGGCACCTTACAAGATATGTACCTTGCTGGGTTACCAGACCAAATAAAAAAAGAATATAAAAATAATTATAAGTTAATTTTAAGAATATATGATAAAACAAATTTCCTATCTCCTATTACGTATATTAAACGGTTAGCCGTTTTGTACAAATCAAATTTTGCAATTAAAAACTATGTAATATTAGAATCATTTGGAACCCTTAAAAATATTATTTATAAATATTTAAACCCATCAGATATTTTAGAATTTAAAAAAATGTCCCAACATCCAAAATACAAATCTATATACATCTGGCATGGATTTGATCTGTATAAATATTTTCATAAAATGCATTGGAAATCTGTTTTGGTAAACTGGCCACATTTAGAAATATTAAGCGAGAATTCTAAGCTAGTAACATACAAATTAAATCCCAGTGCAGTATTGTTATATTGCTATGAATTCACATACGGCAAGTCAATTATACAAGGAACACGTAATAGCAATAAAAGTATTCCTATAATTGGAATGCAACACGGACCGATTACAAATATGAAACTATTATATACTTTTGATATAAATGAGGTTACAAACCATCCAGAGTATAATAACCCTTCACCTTATCCAGATATTTTTTCAGTTGATGGAGAAATAGCAAAAAACATATTAAAACAAAATAATATACCTGATTGTAAGATTGCAATTACTGGCCCAGCTAGATTTGATGATATATGGAAACAAATAAATTTAGAAGACAATCAAAACTCCGATAAAAAAACAAAAGTGCTAATTGCTCCTGGATTACATGATACAAACTATGTGTTATCACTATCTATTCCAGCACTTATAGCCAATCCAGATTTAGAAATCATCATTAAGCTTCATCCTAAAGTTAATAACAAAAAATTCCAATCATTAATAAATAGATATCCTCATTCACAACAAAATAAAAACTTAAGTAAAGTAAATATTTCTAATGAACCCAATATTTACAAACTTATGCAAAAAACAGACATTTTCATAACTACATATTCATCCACATCTGTTGAAGCCTTAATGTTTAATTTGCCTATTATTTTATTAATCCCCAACCATATACCTGACATGAGCATTTATCATAAAAGTGATGTAGAGGTCCTAAAAGCATCTTCAAGTAGTCAATTAAAAAAGCACGTTGAAAAAATTATAAATAACAAAAATTATTGTAAAAGCTATTCTGAAAAAACATCTGTAATGCTACAAAAAACATTTGGGGAAGTTGATTGCAAATCAACTCAAAGATTAGCTGAATTATGTAACAAAATAACCTTAACAAAATAATGTTAAATAAAAACTCTAACTTAATACATGAAATTATCAGAACTCGAGAAATCGAATTGGTATTTAATAAATTTCCACAAAATTATTTTGAATATTCCTTAGAGATAGGTTCTGGTAATGGAACACAAAGCAGGAAGTTAATATATTGGACATCTCATTTATTATCTACAGATATAAATTTTAACAGGTTGGAATATGAAATCAATTCAAATATTAATTATCAAATTTGTGATGCAAATATACTTCCTTATAAATCTGAAACTTTTGATCTGATTTATTCATCGAATTTACTCGAACATTTATTAGACCCTAAATTGTCACTAAATGAAATGCATAGAGTTTTAAAAAATGAGGGAATAATGATACATATTATTCCAAATCAGTTTTGGAAATTATCTCATTTATTATTATTTTATCCAAATCAATTACTTTTACTAATAAGAAAATTAATAGGTCCAAAAAAACCAATTGAATATAATAAAAACATAAACAATTGGTCAAATATAAAAAACAAGCCTCAAAAAATTAAATTCCTCAATAAGATTTGGCCTAAAGTTCATGGTGAATTTAAAAACCATATATCCGAATTTGCTGGCATGGGTTATGGTAATTGGGAAAACTATTTTAACAAATCATCATTTAAGATAATTGGATATATTGATAAATTACCGGTACATTCTCCTTATAGATTTGGTTTAAATAAAATAAGAAGATTTTTAGAATTTCTAGGATTTTCTTCTTCACACGGCTTCGTTCTAGTTAAACAATCTGCACAAAAAGACCCAATGTTACCTTTTAATTTAAAAAAATAATTAATCATGAAAATTGCATTATTAACACCTTCATTTCTACCCAAAGTCGGAGGAGCACAAATTTTTTCCCATAACATATCAATAGCATTAAATAATTTAGGTCATGACGTAGATGTATATGTCCCTAAACATAATTTTGATGACCTGCATAAAAATTTTCGCAAACTTTTAAAACCATTACCTAAATACTTTTACACTCTCCCAAGAATAATGCCTACTTTAGGAACTTATTTTTCTCAAAAATACTTATCCTATATTCAAAGAAGAAATAAATATGATGTATGGTTAATAATTACTACTTATCCCAGTGGAATAATCGCAAGTTCTTTAAAAGAGGACACTACATTAATACTTAGAGCATCAGGCGAAGACATACAAAAATCAGAAAAACTAAATTATGGAGTAAGACTTAATAGAAAAAAAGAATCCCAAATGAAACAAACTATCCAATCTTATAATTCATTAGTTGCTCTAACAAAATCAGTAGTAAATGATTTTATGGATCTTGGAGCTTCAACAGACTCAATAGAAATTATACCTAATGGAGTAGATTTACAATTATTTCAGACAAATCAACCTCTAAAACATATACGTAAAAAACTTACTTGGCCTATTGATATTCCAATAATATTGACTACTGGGAGAAATCATCCTAAAAAAGGTTATGATCTTATTCCAGAAATAGCTTATAAAATAAAAAAATCCGGAATAGAATTCAGATGGTATATAGTTGGAAAAGGCGCTGAAGAAATAAACTATAAAATCAAACATCTAAAACTAGAAAACTATATTAAAACTTTACCTCCTATTATTCCAACAGCAAATAATGATAACGACTGGAGGTTTCCTGACCAAAAACTAGTTGAAATGTATCAAGCTGCTGACATTTTCGCATTCCCTTCCCTATTAGAAACATTTGGCATGGTTCAATTAGAAGCTATGGCAGCAGGGACAGCGGTTATATCAACTGATGCTCCCGGCTGTAAAGATGTAATAAATGATGAAATTAATGGTCTACAGGCAAGGGCAGGAGATATTGATCATTTTGTATATCAATTGAAGAGACTATTAAATGATCAATATCTTAGAGAAAAATTAATAAAAAAGGCCCTGGAATTTGTAGAAGATTACAAATGGGAAAATATTGCTAAAAATTATGAAGATTTATTTTTTAAATTTAAAAAATAAATTAAATCGAATGGAAATTTATATTTAAATGTTAATTATAAAACAATTCAGAAAAATCAAAAGGTATGGAATATTAGGAATAATTCCTTTAATTAAACATGCTTTAAAATATTATTTTATAAAATATTTTACTAATAAATATTTTTACAAAAGAAAAATATATAACTACCAATTATATCTGAGATTATCTGACCCAGGGCTATCAAGAGATTTAGCAATAAGAGGAACTAGAGAAGAACAACTCAAATTTATAATTGATAAAGAAGTAGCTTCTGGCAATGTTATTTTAGATGTTGGAGCAAATATTGGATATTATTCAATTATGCTAGCAAATATTGTTGGAAGTAATGGGAAAATTTATGCTCTAGAACCAGAACCAACAAATTATCAAACATTAGAAAAAAATATTACTCTAAATAAACTTGAAAATATAATTGAACCTTATCAAATGGGTGCTTCTGACACGAATTTACCTAAATTTTTGTACAGGTCAAAATATTCAAATATGCATTCTTTTATCCTTCCTGAAAACGATATTATAGATATAAAAAACCCAAAAAGCCAAATAGAAATAAAAATGACTAATTTATCAGATTTCATTAGTAATAAAGAACCTATAGACATGCTAAGAATGGACATAGAAGGTTATGAAGTAGAAGTCCTATTAGGTCTACAAGATGCAATCAAAAATAATACGTGGACAGGTAAGATACTATTTGAATGTCATTTTAAAAAATACAATGAAACGCACAACATAAAAAATAAATTAGAATTTTTATTTGATAATGGTTATAAAACTAGATATGTTACATCTACAGACGAACGCAAACCTAGAATCAGAAATCTTGGATATAAACCAATTAAAATTATTCAAACTAATGATACAAGATTTAGAGGAATATACGAAAATATTTCTAATCCTGATACTATCCAACTTATTTGCAATTCAGGTGGCGTAAGAGATGTATTATTTGAAAAAATTGTTACTTAAGCAAACTAAATGAAATCTAATATAAAACTAAACATTGGCTTCTGGGTTCCTAGACCCTCTAGAGGCACAATTTTAGCTGAAAAACTGCGCCAAAAAGGACATCAAGTAATAATCTATCATTTTAATCCAATAAATGGAGACAAAAAAAATATTAAACAAATAAATTACGGACTAAAACATACTCTAGAACTACTAAATACAAGACATGATATATATTATACAGCTCATACATTTATACCTGCATTACAACTTGCAATAAATAAATTAATCAAAAATAAACCTTTTATATTTAACCCAGGTGGCGTAATATGGGAATACTATAAAGAAAGACCTACCAATTCAAAATTTAATTTATTAAAATCTTCTATATATCCTAAAATTTTAAATTTAATTCTAAATAAAGCTGATTCAATTATTGGAAATAGTAAATTTCTAGCTGGAAAATTTATAGAAAAATATCCTAAATATGAAAACAAAATTACAAGCATTTACAATGGTATAAATTACGAAGCAATAGATAATGGAAAACCTGTATCAGATTTATGGCCTGAATCAAAAATAAAAATATTATCAGTTTTAACTCTTAATTTTAACAATAAAACAGATGGAGCAATATTGCTAATTAAAGCATTTGAAGAACTATGCGAAAAAAACCTCGATGCTTCTTATTTAATTGCTGCTAAATCTTCAAATATAAAAATATTAAACAATATAAAATCAATAATTAAGAAATCCAAATTTCAAGATAAAATATTATTGTTAGAAAACAGAACAGACATTCCAAATATTCTTAAATCTGCCGATCTATTTTTATATGCTACACCTGAAAACTCCAGTGACAGTCTACCTAGATCCTTATTAGAAGCACAAGCTGCTGGAATTCCTTCAATAACTACTAATACGACTGGCTGCAATGAAATTATAAATCATAATAATACTGGTCTAATAGTAGAATATAACAAATCTGAAGTTGCTAAAGCATCTTTAAAATTAATTAAAGATTCAAAAAAATCATTGGAAATGGCAAGTAATGGTTATAAAAATGTAAGAAAAAAATTTAATTGGGATGACATGGCAAACAATTATGAAAAAAAATTTTTAGATATATTTGAAAAATATCGTAAATAACAAGAAATATAGAATAAATTAATGAAAATCTGTAGAATAACACCTACATATCCATCGGATATAAATCCAGGTATTGGATTACCTAGTTACTATATGACTAAAAATATAAAATATGATACTTTATTAATAACACGTAAAAGACCTGGTAAAATTTTAGAAAGTCCTGAACATACCAAAATTATTTTAATACCTTATTTTGATTCTACTATAAGTGACAAAAAAGGAATTAATAAAAAAATCGCCTTATTAATAAAAATTTTAGGCTATTTAACTTTTTTCATGTTAAGTATTTTTCATATCTTAAAATTCAGGCCTCACATAGTACATATTCACACCCCAATGCCTATATTTCATGCAATATTTGCAAAATATATATTAAATTCAAAAATTGTGACTACATTTCATGGTACAGATATTAATTCGTTAAAAAAATGGAGCATACTAAATATACTGATAAAAAAATCCGATAAAATTTGCTATGTCTCAAAATCAATGAGTAATAAATTAAAATATTTTTTTAACCCAACAAAACTAGTTTACACACCAAGCGGAGTAGATACCGATTTTTTCACTCCAATTCCAATAGAAATAAATAGAGATAATACTATTTTAATGGTAGGAAATTTAAGATGGCAAAAATCTTATAATATAGCCTTAATTGCTTTTAATAAGTTTCTTCAAAATAACCCAGATTGGACTTTGAAAATAGCTGGTTCTGGCCCTCTTAAACAAAACCTTATAGATATAACAGAAAAATTAAACATATCCAATAGTGTAAAATTTCTGGGTACTTGTTCAAGGCATACAATTCTTAAACTTATGCAAAAAAGTAAACTGTTATTACTGTCTTCAAAAAGTGAAGCATTTCCAAAAGTAATACTAGAGTCAATATCTACTGGCACTCCAATTGTTGTAACTAATGTAGGTAGTTGTGCTGAAATTGCTAATTTAACTTCAGGTGAAGTAGCTCCACCTGAAGAACCTGAAGAATTATGCAATGCTATAAAAAAATTAGCAAATAATCCGGAAAAATGGAAAAAATCATCTATACTATCAAGAAAAATAGCTTTAGATTATTCTTGGGATAATACATCTAAAGATGTAGTTAATGTATATCAATCACTAATAAAGCCATAACTATAATGAAGATAAAAGAACCAAGAATTAAAGTATTACGAATAATATCTAGGCTTAATATTGGAGGCCCCTCAATACATGTGATAAATCTAAATAAAGGCTTAGATAAAAAGATGTTTCAGTCATTATTATTATGTGGAGATATCTCAGATGGCGAAAAATCAATGCTTAATGAAGCAAAAAAATCAGGTATAAAATTAATGTCAATTCCTGAATTAACTAATGAACATAGTTTAAAGTTAAAAGATTTAAAGGCGTTGCTAAAAATTTATTTAATTATAAAAAAATACAAACCTGACATAGTACATACACATACAGCTAAAGCTGGTTTAATAGGAAGAATTGCAGCACATTTAGCATTAACACCTAAAATAATACATACATATCACGGACACGTTTTGCATGGTTATTTCAGTAAGCCAAAAACATATCTATTACGTTTAATGGAAAAATTCCTAGCTCTAATAACTGATAGCTTAATAGTAGTAAGTGATAAAATCAAAACTGAGTTGATCAATTACAAAATATCAAAACCAGCAAAATTTAATATTATTAAACTAGGATTTAATCTTAATCCATTTTTAAATAACCATCATCTAAAAAATAAATTAAAAGAAAATCTTGAATTACCCTATGATTCGAATTTGATAGGCATTGTCGGACGAATGGTACCAATAAAAAATCATAAATTATTTATAGAAGCTGCATCTCAAATTATTGCTAAAAAAGAAAACACATATTTTTTAATAGTAGGAGATGGCCCTTTACGAAAAAGTATTGAAAATCTTACTTATAAACTTAATATAAATAAAAATACATTTTTTACAGGTTGGAGAAACGATCTTCCTTTAATTTATGCAAGTTTAGATATATTAGTTTGTTCATCTGACAATGAGGGAACTAGTGTATCAGTGATTGAAGCAATGGCTTCAGGTTGCCCTGTAGTAACTACAAGCGTTGGAGGTCATCCAGATATTATAGATGAAGGTAATAATGGCTATTTAATAGAACCGCAAAATACAGATACATTAGCTAATAAAATTCTTGAAATACTAAATAATCCCAATAAATCTTTACGCTTAGGAGAGAATGCACGAACAGATGCAAAAAACAATTTCTCATATGATCGTTTAATTAATGATGTTCAAAAACATTATAAAAAATTGTTAATAGGTGAAAATAATTAATATTATGTATAAAAGACCTTTTGATTTAATCATATTAATTTCAACTCATATTCTCCTGTTTCCTTTATTATTGTTATTGTGGACAGTGATTCCATTAATAATATGGTCTTCAGATAAAGGTTCAATATTCTATGTTCAAATCCGTACAGGTGAAAAAGGGGGGAAATTTAAAGTAAGGAAATTTAGAACAATGGTGGAAAATGCTGATCAATTAGGCCCTGTATGGACCAAAGATAAAGATCCCCGTATAACAAAATTCGGAAAAATACTTAGAAAAACAGCTCTAGATGAATTACCTCAAACATTAAATATTTGGAAAGGTGAAGTAAGCTTAGTTGGACCAAGAGCATTACCTGTAAAAGAACAAGAAGAACTAGAAAAACATATCCCTGGATTTAATAAACGACTAGATATAAAACCAGGTCTTACAGGCTACTCTCAAGTATACAATACTACTGATGAACCTACTGTAAAATTAGAATATGATTTAAAATACATTGATACTATGAATCCTTTTTTAGATATAAAACTATTATTTATTTCTTTAATCAATACTATCCTTGGAAAATGGGATTCTAGAGAAGGAAAATCTTCCGACTCTTATTCAAATATAGATAATTAAAGAATTTTATAAATGAATAATAAATACAATATATTAAATAAACTTCAGAAAATTGTTGGCTATAAGTATGTTGTCTACAATAAAGAAGATTTAATCACATATGAATATGATGGATCAATAGATGCAGCATTACCTCTAGCAGTCGTACTACCAAAATCAACTGAAGAAGTTGCAAAAGTAGTAAAATTAGCTAACGAACACAAAATTCCCATAATTCCAAGAGGAGCTGGCACAGGACTAAGCGGAGGAGCCGTAGCTGAATTAGGCGGGATAGTTTTAACACTAACAAGGATGAATAATATTCTGGATGTAGATGTAAATAACCGAGTAGCAATTGTTGAGCCTGGCCTAGTAAATATTGAATTAAGCAAAGCAATTTCAAAAGATGATTTGTATTACGCACCTGACCCTTCAAGCCAAAAAGTATGTACTATTGGAGGTAATGTAGCAGAAAATTCCGGAGGGCCTCATTGCTTAGCATATGGTGTAACAACTAATCATATACTTGGGATGGAAATCGTTACTGCAGATGGATGTATCACTTGGATTGGTAGTAAACATAGAGAATCTAATGGATATGACTTAAGGGGTATTATAATTGGTTCAGAGGGTACATTGGCGATAGTAACAAAAATTGCTGTTAGATTACTAAAAAAACCAGAATATATTAAAACTTTCCTAGCAGTTTTTAAAAATGTTGAACAAGCAAGTGCCGCCGTATCCGGCATAATTGGAGCCGGTATAATACCAGCTGCTATCGAAATGATGGACAGTCTTTGTATTCAAGCTGCTGAAGCTGCTGTTCCAGCAGGATATTCTAAAGATGCTGGTGCAATACTACTAATTGAAGCTGATGGTTTAAAAGAAGAAGTTGAAGAAGAAATTGAAGAAATAGAACAAATATGTCAAGATTATTCTCCATTAGAAACCCGAGATGCTACAGATGAAAAAGAACGTGAAAAGCTTTGGGAAGGAAGAAAAGGAGTATTAGGTGCCCTCGGTCGGTTAGCACCTAATTATTATTTAGTTGATGGTACAGTCCCACGAACTAAATTAGTAGAAGTATTATCGGAAATAGAAGTTATTTCAAAAAAATATAATTTACCAATAGCTAATTTATTACATGCAGGTGATGGCAATTTGCATCCATCAATTTTATTTGACCAAAGAAATAAAGAACAAACAAAACTTGCATTAAAAATAGGAGGAGAAATATTAAAATTATGTGTAGATGTTGGAGGAGTATTATCTGGAGAACATGGTATAGGAATAGAAAAACAAGAATACTTACCTCTAATGTTTAATGATGATGACATGGAATATATGTCTCTTTTAAAACCTGCCTTTCAAACTAATTCTATTTTTAATCCAGGTAAAATATTCCCTAGTGGTTCAAAATGTGCCGATAATTTGCAATTCAAAGCTATTTCAAAAATGGGGCCAGGTGTTTATATATAAACACAAACAAATTTTTAAAACATGAAATACTCAATAGATAATATATCTCCTAATAATATAGAATTCCCAAAAACTACCGATGATTTATCAAATATAGTTTATGATTCCTATAACAATAATCAATCTATTTCTCCATGGGGAAGTGGTAGTTTAATTAATTTAGGAAATACTATTAAAAGATTAAACACAATAATTGACCTTTCAAAAATGGAACATTTTATAAACCATAACCCTGGAGATTTAACGTTAACTACTAGTTCAAATATAAATATAAATTCAATTAATGAATTACTTAAAAACCATGGGCAACAAATTAATTTAGATCCTCCATTACCAGAGAAAACTACAATCGGGGGAGCTATTGCTACTGGATTAAATGGCCCCACAAAATGGCAATTCGGGCATATACGAGATTATGTTATAGGTATGTCAGTAGTACAATCTAACGGTAAAATTGTAAAAACCGGAGGAAAAGTAGTAAAAAATGTCAGCGGTTATGATATGTCAAAACTGCATATTGGGGCACTAGGTACTTTAGGAATAATAAATCAAATATCATTTAAATTAATACCTCTGCCCAAAAAAGAAGTTACACTTGTAGCAAATTTCAATGATTTCACACAAAGTATTTCAGCATCGCTTGAAATTTTCAATAGCAATATACTCCCATTAGCTTTATCTAATATGAACAATTATTTAAATTTAAATAATTTAATTATAGTAAAAATTGGAGGACGTAATAAATCTATTAAACGTCAAATTAATGATTGTATTAATATATTTAAATCATATTCTTCATTAAATAATGAAGAATATGATTTAAATGAATCCGATAAAATATGGTCTGCAATTAGAGATTTTGGATGGAACAACAATAAACCAAACCTTTTAGTAAAATTTTCGTTATCCCCTACAAAAACACTTGAATTTTCTAGAGAATTACAAAAAATAAAATATGATGCTTTTAAAATAACGATCCTATCGCATCCAGGCTTTGGAAATATATCCCTAAATTTTATTCCTGTCGATAAAAGCTCAATAAATCCTAATGCTTACTTAAAGGTTATAAGTGATTTATATAATTTTAAAGCAGAAATTCCTAAAACAATCACAATTGAAAATTGCCCTACCGAAATAAAATCAAATTTCGATATTTGGGGTGAACATAATGAATCAATAAAAATAATGAAAAACCTTAAAAATCAATATGACCCAAAAAACATTCTAAATCCTGGTAGGTTTATTGGAGGTATTTGATACATTGCAAGAACACACTAATCATCTATTTCATAAAGACGTACCTGAATCTGAACTATATAAATGCGTACATTGTGGATTTTGTTTACAAGCCTGTCCAACATATTTAGAAACAAGTTTAGAGACTGAATCACCTAGAGGAAGAATTGCTTTAATGAAAGCAGTAAATGAAAACAGAATAGATATAAGTCCTAATGTAATTCGTCATTGGGACTTGTGTATTCAATGTAGAGCATGTGAAACAGCTTGTCCATCAGGTGTCGAATATGGAAAGTTGATCGAAGGGACAATGAAACACATTTTACCAATTAGAAAAACTAATAAAATTTCAAAATTACTTAGTAAAATTATTATGAATATTGTCATTAATAAAAATTTATTGAATATTTTATTCAATTTAATTAAATTTTACCAACAATATGGTATACAAAAGTTAGTAAGAAAGACTAAATTATTAAACATAATAATGCCTAAAATTGCTGAACTAGAAAGATCTTTACCATTTATACCTTCAAAAAGTTTTAAAACTAATGGGCAATTATTAAAAAGCAATAAAGAAAGAAAGAAAAAAGTTGCTTTACTTTCTGGCTGCTTAATGCCCTTTATTCATGGTCCTGAAATGGACGCTGTAACTAGAATATTAAATTACAATGGATGTGATGTGATTGTTCCAAAAGACCAAGTCTGCTGCGGAGCACTACATTCCCATGTGGGCAATATGGATAAAACGATTGAATTGGCAAAGAAAAACATTGATACATTTTTACAACCTGATATAGATTCAATTATTACTGCCTCGGCTGGCTGTGGTTCAAGAATGAAAGAATATTATAATCTTTTCCAGGAGGATTCTGAATACTTACAAAAAGCTAAAGATTTCAGTAGTAAAACAAAAGACATATCAGAATTCTTAGTTGATCTACCTTTCGAACCTCCAAAAGGATTCATTAAGCGCACAGTCACCTACCAAGATTCATGTCATCTATTAAACGCGCAAAAAATATCCCACCCTCCAAGAGAAATATTAAATTCAATACCTGGGATCAAATTTGTAGAATTAAAAAATTCATCGGTTTGTTGTGGAGGAGGAGGTACTTATACTATTACTGAAAGAGATCTCTCAAAAAAGGTACTAGCATCAAAAATGCATGAAATAAATAATTCTAATGCTTCGATAGTAACAACATCAAACCCTGGCTGTGTAATACAAATGCAATATGGAGTTCAATTATTCAAAACTGAAACAAAAATATGTTATGTAACAGATATACTAGACGAAGCATATCAAATTTCTAATTACTAAGGAGCAATTTAATATGAATCTAGAACTAAACAACAAAATAGTATTAATTACTGGAGGAAGTCAAGGCATAGGTAAAGCTACAGCTTTATCTATGACAAAAGAAGGCACAAAAACTATTATATGTGCTAGGAATATAAATGAACTAAAAACAGCTCAATCTGAAATAAAGAAAATAACAAATAAAACCATAGATATCCATGTTGCAGATGTAACAAAAATAGATGCAATTGAAAATTTATTTAGGATTATTATTGAAAAATATGGAAAAATTGATGTATTAATTAATAATGCGGGAAGGTCAGCAGGTGACGATTTTGAAAATGTTTCAGATAATAAAAGGCAAGAAGATTTGGAATTAAAACTTTTTGCAGCTATACGGTCTTCTAGAATAGCCATAAAATATATGAAAAAGCAAAATTCTGGAAGAATAATTAATGTCACTAATTTAGGAGGTAAGGCACCTGGATATTCATCTGTACCTACATCAGTAAGTAGAGCAGCAGGTATTGCCTTAACAAAAGCACTATCAAAAGATTCTGCAAAATATAATATTTTAGTTAATACAGTATGTATAGGCCTAATAAAAAGTTCACAACATGAAAAACGATGGGCAAATGATCCTAAAAATTCAAATGTATCGTTAGCAAAATGGTATTCAGACCTAGGTAAAGATGTCCCTTTAAAAAGAGTAGGTGAAAGTTCTGAAGCAGGTGATGTTATTACGTTTTTAGCTTCTGAAAGGGCCAGTTATATCTCAGGAATTGCTATAAATATTGATGGAGGTCTTTCGCCAGTAGTTTAATAAATTATTTTGTTTTTTGTATTAAAGAATAATCCACTAAAACTAATGCAATCATAGCATCTACAAGTGGTACCGCTCGAGGTAAAACACAAGGATCGTGCCTACCTCTACCCTGCATTTCAACAGATTCGCCTTCATCACTTATTGTTTTCTGAGGACTCATAATCGTCGCAGTAGGTTTAAATGCTGCTCTAATAATAATATTTTCACCATTAGAGATCCCTCCTTGAACTCCTCCAGAATTGTTTGTTTTAGTCCTAATAACCCCATTGTCGCTATAGAATTCATCATTGTGTTCAGATCCTGTCATATTAACTGAAGAAAAACCTGAACCTATTTCAAACCCTTTACATGCTGGCAATGATAAAATAGCTCTCGCTAATTCTGCATCAATTTTGCCAAAGACTGGCTCGCCTAAACCAGCTGGAACATTTCTAACAATAGCTTCTATGATTCCCCCTAATGAGTCTCCATTTTTCCTGATCAATTTTATATGATCAATCATTTTTTCTGCAATTTCTTTATCTGGACATCTTACAATATTTGAATCTATATCCGATTTTACAACATGTTCTGGTATAATATCTGCTTTTATATTATAAATTTGCTTTACATAAGATAATATTTCTATCCCAAAATGATCTTTCAAAATTTTTTTTGCAATCGCTCCTCCAGCGACTCTTCCAATAGTCTCTCTAGCACTTGCCCTTCCCCCTCCCTTCCAATTACGAATACCATATTTAACTTGATAAGTGTAATCAGCATGAGAAGGTCTAAACAAATTTTTCATATGATTATAATCTTTACTTTTCATATCACTATTTCTTACAACTAGGTGAATTGGAGTACCTAATGTCTTACCTTCAAATACACCAGATTCAATTATAACTTTATCATCTTCCTTTCTCTGAGTTGAAATTTCACTTTGTCCAGGCTTTCTTCTATCTAAATCTAATTGAATATCTTCTTCAGACAAAGGTATTAAAGGAGGACAACCATCTACTACCACACCAATAGCATCTCCATGAGATTCACCCCATGTTGTAATTCTAAATAAATTACCAAATGTATTACTCATAATATATATTCCTATTTCAATAATTATATAGTGTACATCATTAATATAGACTATTACTATTATATTGTAGTATGTTATTATTCTTTGTAAACAAATTTAAATTGAAAAGCATGCTCGGGTGAACACCTGTAGGTGCCTTCTGTAAATGATGAGAGCTGCCTATAGCCCGAGCATAAATATACCTTAGGTTTTTAAAGCAAATGGATGAATTTATAAGTTATTTTAACGGTAACTGGGTTAAGAATAGCGAAATAAAAATCGATTTCTTCGACCGTGGATTTACTATGGGAGATGCTGTTTTTGATGTTGAACGTACTTTTAATGGAAAAATATTTAGATTAGAAGACCATATATCAAGATTATTTAGGTCATTAAAATTTGCCCGAATTAACCCTAAATTAAATGAATACGATTTTATTAAATTAACTCATGCATTAATAAAAAAGAATGAAAAATTAAGAAAACCTGGACAGGAATTTGTTATAAGACAAACTATAACACGAGGAGTGCCTTCTACTCCTACACAAGGCAATGTAACAGAAGAGCTATCTCCGACAATAATAATTATGATTTCTCTATTAGACTTGGGAGGGTATGCAGAATCATATCTAAACGGTGCAAAAGTAATTTTCCCAAACGCAAGAACATATAATGTTACTTCACTTGACCCTAAATTCAAAAATTATAGTAGAGGTAATTATGTTCAGGCTCAAATACAAGGTGCAGATATTGATCCAGAAGCCTATCCTGTGTTATTAGACCATCATGGAAATATTACAGAAAATATAGGTGCCAATTTTTTTATTGTAACTGATGGAAAAATCAGGACACCTAAAGGCAATAATATATTACACGGAATATCTCGAAAAGTAGTATTTGAATTGGCGCATCAAGCAAATATACCTATAACTGAAGATGATTTACAGCCATATGATGCTTACACAGCTGACGAAGTATTTTTATCAAACACTTTTTTCCAAGTTCTTCCAATAAAATCTGTTGATAATAGGCTAATAAGAAATAAATGCCCTGGTCCAATTACTAATCAAATACTAGGTATATGGAGTGAATTAGTTGGATTAGATATAGTTGATCAATCAATTCAACAATCAAAACAAAAATCAAACTGAATATATACGGATATAAAATATGCAACCAATTACAGAGATTATAAAACCTTTAGGACTAAGTTCTGATGATTTAATTCCTTACGGAAAATTTAAAGCTAAAATACCTTTAAGCAATTTTTCTAATCCTACTAAAAAAGGTAAGCTAATAGTAGTAACAGGAATTACTCCAACTCCTGCTGGAGAAGGAAAAACTACTACAGCTATTGGAATTACACAAGGAATGGGTCTCTTAGGCAAAAATGTTATTGCTACTTTAAGAGAACCATCTTTAGGGCCAATATTTGGAATTAAAGGTGGTGGTTCAGGAGGAGGTTTATCTAAAGTAGAACCTGAAGATGAAATTAATATACATTTTACTGGTGATGCACACGCTGTAGGTTCAGCTCATAATTTATTATCTGCATTAACTGATAATATTGCTCAAAGAGGCAAATTAGAAGATTTCAGCCCATCAGGAATTACATGGAGAAGAGTAACAGATGTTGAAGACAGGGCTTTAAGAGATATTATGACAGGGATAGGCGGGAAAAATAATGCACCAATACGACAAACAGGATTTGATATAGTTACAGCATCAGAGATTATGGCTATATTGGCTCTATCATCTAATTTAGAAGATTTACGTTACCGACTTGGAAAAATTATTGTTGGATTTGATAAAAAGGGAACACCAATTAATGCTAACCAAATTGAAGCTGTAGGTTCAATGATGGCATTACTTAGACAAGCAATCAACCCAAACATAGTTCAAACATCTGAAGGACAACCAGTTATTGTTCACACAGGTCCATTTGGGAACATAGCTCATGGATGTAGCTCAGTAGTAGGTGATACTCTTGCTTTACATTTAAGTGATTATGTATTTACTGAAGCCGGATTTGGAGCTGATTTAGGATTTGAAAAATTTATGCATATTAAATCTAGGTTTAATAACCTGGAACCCAGTGCTGCTGTAATCGTAGCATCTGTAAGAGCTGTTAAATCACATGGCGGTGTAAAGACGAAGGAATTAGAAATCCCAAATGAAAAAGCTACAATTAATGGAATGCCCAATTTAATTCACCTAATTAAAGTAATTAAATCCTTTGGACTACCTGCCATAGTTGCAATTAACAAATTCCCAACAGATACAAAAGAAGAATTATCCGTATTAAAAAATTTATCAGAGGATAATGGTGCATTTGCTGCAGTTGAAAGCGATGCTTTTCAAGAAGGTGGAAAAGGAACTATTGATTTATCTGAATCAATAATTAAAGCAACAAATAAAGAACATCCTAAAATTAATTATTTATATGAGAACAATATGTCTATTAAAGAAAAAGTAAATAATTTAGCTAAAATTGTCTACAATGCTAATGGTGTAAAATGGAGCTCCCAAGCAGAAAAGCGTATCAAAGAATATGAAGCTTATGGATGGGGTGGACTACCTATATGTATGGCAAAAACCCACTTATCTTTATCGCATGACAGATCAAAAAAAGGATTGCCAAAAGATTATATATTTGAAATTTCAGATGTTAGAGCATCTATTGGTGCAGGATTTATATATCCGATAGCTGGTAATATAGTAACTATGCCAGGATTGCCTAGTAATCCTAGAAAATTAGATACCAACAATAATAGTGAAATTATAGGTCTATAACGCCTATTAATGTGTATTATGACAGAGTTTTTTAATGTAACATCAGTACAAGAAGCTTTGAATTTAATATTACAAAAGCTAATCCCGAACAATCAAACTGAGATTGTGAAAACTATTGATTCATTGGGAAGAATTACTCAAAATAAAACATATTCATTAGAAGACTTACCTATATTTACAAGATCATCTATGGATGGATATTCAGTAATTGCTAAAGATACTTATGGAGCTAGTGAAAGTATTCCAGCTTACTTAGATATAGTATCAGAAATACCTATGGGAAATACTCAACCTACTAGTATCACTTCAGGTCAAGCATCAAAAGTATATACAGGGGGTATGATTGCAAAAAAATCAGACGCAGTTATTTTATTAGAACATACCCAAATAGTATCCAAAAACACAATAGAAGTATTAAGACCAGTTGCTCCTAATGAGAATTTAATACATATAGGTGAAGATGTACAAAAGGATGACTTGATACTAAATTCCAAACATCAAATACGCCCTCAAGATATTGGAGGTTTATTATCTGTAGGTATAAACAAAATTGAAGTAAAAAAACTTCCAAGAGTATCAGTTATATCTACAGGAGATGAATTAATACCTGCTACTAATAGACCAAAACAAGGCCAAACTCGTGATATAAATACTCATACTATTAATAGTTTGATAAAGCTTGCTGGAGGAAATCCGATACAACACAAATTAATTAAAGATGATTTTGATTCTCAATTAAATATTTCCTCTAAAATGCTAGAATCAACTGACATATTAATTTTTTCTGCAGGTAGTTCAGTTAGCAGTAGGGATTTAACTGCAAAAGTAATAAATAAACTTGGTAAACCAGGAGTAATTATACACGGAATTGCGCTTAAACCCGGAAAACCAACTATAGTTGGACTAGTAAATGATAAACCAATATTTGGACTACCTGGAAACCCTGTATCCGCAATAACTGTCTTCAACCTATTAGTAAAACCTGTTATAGAGGTATTATCTGGAAATAACAAACCCAAAAAACCTAAAATATTAAAAGCTAAATTAACTCAAAACATACCTTCAGTTTCTGGTAGAGAAGATTATGTTCAAGTTAAACTTTTTTACAAAAATTCTAACCTATATGCAAAACCTATATTTGGAAAATCAAACTTGGTTCATACAATGGTAAATGCTGATGGCAATGTAAGAATAGAATTAGATCAAGACGGTTTATATTCTGACAATATAGTAAATGTAGAGACTTATGATTATTAATATATAGACATGAAAAAAAATCAATCAAAAAGAAAATACTATCTTTAAAATATCCCTCTTAAAGAAGCTATAGATAAATTCAATAATTCTATTGCAGAATCAGGCTTTTTTGATAATGTAAATACAATTAATATATCTTTGGAAGAATCTTTAGGTAAAATAACATCAAAACCAATATGGGCATTAGAATCATCTCCGCATTATGATTCGGCAGGTATGGATGGCATAGCAGTTAAAGCTAGCACTACTAATAAAGCATCTGAAAAAAACCCTGTAGAATTAACCGAAAATAATGAATACACCTGGGTAGATACAGGGAACCCATTACCTAAAGATAAAGATGCTGTAATTATGATTGAACATATAAACCAAATTTCTAATAACAAAGTACAAATCTTTAATTCGATTCCACCTTATCAAAATGTAAGAAGAATTGGAGAAGATATTGTAGCTACAGAAATGTTATTACCCAAATCACATAAAATGAGACCAATTGACATTGGAGCATGCGCATCATCAGGAATTGAAACAATAGAAGTTATAAGCCCACCAAAAATAGCTATATTCCCTACTGGAAGTGAATTAGTTCCTTATAATACCAAACCTAAAACAGGTCAAATTAAAGAATTCAATTCTTTAATAATCGAATCAATGATTAAAGACTGGGGAGGGGAAGCTTATAGATATCCACCCATTATTGATAAATTTGAAACAATTAAAAATACAATATTAAAAGAAATTAATAAGTACGATATTTTAATAATCAATGCTGGATCATCAGCGGGCAGCAAAGATTATACTGCCAAAATTGTTGAAAGTTTAGGCAAATTAATAGTTCATGGTACAGCGATTAAACCTGGACATCCTGTTGTTTTAGGATTAATTAATAAAACTCCAATAATAGGATTACCAGGATACCCTGTGTCTACAGCACTAACATGTGATTTATTTATTAAACCTATGATAGAAAAAGTTTTAAAAAATCAAACAAATAAATACGAAACAGTTAATGCAAATATGACTAGGAAAATTGCTTCATCACTTGGTGAAGATGAGTATATTAGAGTTAACTTAGGAGTTATTGATAAAAAAATTGTCGCTACACCAATAAAAAAAGGAGCAGGTATTATTTCTTCCCTTGTTAAGGCTGATGGATTAGTATTAATTCCTCGTTTTTCTGAAGGCTTACATCAAGGTGAAAAAGTGCAAGTTGAATTATTGAAAAATAAAGAAATAATAGAAAAAAACATACTCGTATCAGGCAGCCATGATATAGCCTTAGATTTAATATCAAGTTACTTAAGCCCAAAAGTATTTATATCGTCATCTAACATAGGTAGTATTGGAGGTTTAATTTCATTAAGTAGGAATGAAGCACATATTGCAGGTATTCATTTATTAGATGAAATCACAGGCGATTATAATATTAGTTTTACAAAAAAATATTTAAGTAATAAAGAAAAATACCATATAGTAAACTTAACTTATCGGACGCAAGGGTTTATAGTTCAGCCAAATAACCCTAAAGAAATAAAATCTTTACAATCATTAATAAATAAAGATATTAGATTTATTAATAGGCAAAAAGGTTCTGGAACTCGTATATTATTAGACTACCAATTAAAAGAAGAAAATATTAATCCCCAGAATATAAATGGATATGACAGAGAAGAATATACTCATTTAGCCGTTGGAGCTGCAATTTTATCTGAAACTGCTGATGTTGGTCTTGGCATATATTCTTCAGCAGTCGCTCTTGGTTTAGACTTTATACCTTTAGCTGAAGAAAGATATGATCTAATTATTCCAGATAAAATTATCAAAACAGATAAAATACAAAACTTATTGGAATTATTGAATTTAAAAAAATTTAAAATACAAGTTGAAAACCTTGGAGGATATAATACTAATCATATGGGCAAATTGATTGAAACTATTGGATGAATTTTATCATGAACAATAAATTTATTTCAGGAATCATTTTAGCAGGAGGTAAAAGTAGTAGACTAGGTAGAAATAAAGCTTTAGAAAAATTAGGAGGTGCTACTTTAATTTCTAGAGTAATTAATAATATTTCAAAAATTGCTAATGAAATCGTCATAGTCATAAACCATGAAAATGTAAAGCAACAATTACCAATACCCAAAAATGCTAAAATAGCTGTAGATTTATATAGTAACAAAGGGTCTCTAAGTGGAATACACTCAGGACTTAATAGTATAAGTGGAAAATATGGAATTGTTGTTGCCTGCGATATGCCATTCATAAATTACAAAATATTTGAATATTTAATTACAAAAACTGATGGGCATGATATTGTGATACCAAAAATAAATGACCGACTCCAACCTACTCATGCAATTTATTCAAAATCGTGTGTTAAAGAAATTGAAAAACAATTAATTAATAATGACTTAAAAATAACTAATTTTTTTTCAAATATGAAAGTAAAAGAAATATTTGAAAAAGAATTAATCTCTTTTAAAGATTATGATTTAAGTTTTTTCAATATAAATACCGAAGAAGACCTTAATATAGCAAAATCAACTATAGGTAGGTATAATGACCCAAGATAAAAATGTTAATTTAGTTAAAATAAAAATAGAACTATTCGGAACTGCTAGAATGTTAACTCGGAAAAAAAATATCCTTATTAATGTGCCTATAAACACAACATTAACTACAATACTTAGAGAGACATTAAACCAATGTCCTGAATTATCAGAAAATATAATTTCAATCAAGCCTATCAAATTAAGAAAAAGTTACACTATGAATTTGAATGGCTATTCTTATTTAGAAAATGAAAAATTAAAAATTAAACCTAATGATTCAATACTATTAATTCCAAGTCAATCTGGAGGATAAGATTTTGAAAGGATACCATGGGAAAATCCTAATTATTGATTTATCTTCACAACAAATAATACAAAAAGATATATCCATAAACATATTAAAAAATTTTATTGGAGGCAATGGTCTAGGTACATATTTATTATATAAATATTGTCCAAAAGGGGTAGACCCTTTTAATGAAAGAAATCCAATAATATTTGTATCAAGCCCTCTTGCATCTACTAAAATAACTACTTCAAGTAAATTTGCAGTTCTTACAAAATCTCCTCTTACTGGATTTATAGGTGACTCCTTGTCATCTAGCCATTTAGCTATTCAATTAAAAAAAACTGGCTATGATGCTTTAATAATAACAGGTAAGTCTTCCTATCCTCTATTATTGTTTATAAATAACAATAGAGTTGAATTTAAAAACGCAGAAAAACTTACAGGATTATCAACCTCTGAGAAAGAAAAATCTATAAAAAAAATTTATGGTAACAATGTTAGCACTGCAACCATTGGCCCTGCTGGTGAGAATTTAGTTAGATTTGCAAGCATAAGTAATGATGGTGGTAGACAAGCTGGTCGCTCTGGAGCTGGAGCAGTTATGGGATCTAAAAACCTAAAAGGCATTGCTATTATTGGAGATAAAGAAGTTGAAATCAACAACGAAATTGAATTAGAAAAAATTGCAGTTAAACTTCGTAAAAAAAGTATTGGAGACAGTACAGAAAAATATAGGAATTTAGGTACAATTGCAAATATAAATATATTTAACAGACTTGGGACTTTACCTTCATTAAATTTCAACCAATCAAATTTTAATAAAGCTGAAAATATTAGTGGCGAATACATGCATGATAATCATTTCATAAAATCAGCACATTGTGCAAATTGTACAATTGGATGTGAAAAAATTATGCAAACAAATGATGGTAAATCTAATATAAAAACTCGAATGGAATATGAAAGTGCTTACGCTCTAGGTCCATTGGTAGGAATTAATGATTCAAATTCAGTTATACGTGCGTCTCACTTATGTGACGAAATAGGTGTAGATACTATTAGTGCAGGAGCTACAATTGCCTGGGCAATTGAATCATTTAAAAAAGGTTTGATTTCATTAAAAGATACCAACCAAGTTCACTTAAACTTTGGTGATTCTAAATCAGTAATGACATGCTTAAACCTTATTGCTAAACGAAGAGGAATCGGTAATTTATTAGCTGAGGGTTCACAAATTGCATCAAAGTTAACTGGAGGAGGCTCAGAATATTGGGCCATGCATGTTAAAGGTTTAGAGATGCCTGGGTACGAACCTAGAAGTTTAAAAACTATGGCTTTAGGGCTAGCAGTTAGTACGAGAGGAGCATGCCACAATAGATCATCAGCATATGAAGCTGACTTTTCAAATAAAGTAGATAGATTATCTTCAGATGAAGAAAAAGGTAAAATAACCATGGATGGTGAAGATATATCTGTAGTCATGGACTCAATGATAATTTGTAAATTTCTTAGAAAATCATTCGATGATTTCCTATATGAATCTTCAATAATCTATAAGCATATAACAGGTATAAAAGTATCCAAATTCGACTTGAAAAAATCTGGAGAAAGAATAAATAATCTAAAAAAGATGTTTAATATTAGAGAAGGATGGACTATAAATCATGATACATTACCTAAAAGAATATTAAACGAACCAATTAAAACTGGTATTGCTACAGGAGTTGAATTGTCGGAAAATGATTTAAATAAAATGATTCAATCATATTACAAATCTAGAGGATGGACAGATTCAGGTTTAATAACTAAACAAAAACTAAGAGATTTAAATTTATTAGAAATTGTCAACAAATAATGAGCTAATTAATGAAACTAAAAACAAATAATATTGAAAATGAATTCAAAAAACTCTTAAAAAATAAATTTTCAAAATCCAGGGAAAATTTATTACCTGCATTACATTTATTACATGAAAATTATAACTACCTGCCTGAATGGGGAATGAAAATCATTGGCTGGCATTTGAAAATACCCTTAAGTGAAGTATTCGGAGCTGCTACAAGCTACACAGAATTCACATTAGAAAAACCTAATGAGAATTCAATTACAATATGTACTGGAGTAAGTTGTTGGATAAATGGAGGAGAAGAATTAGCAAATCAAATAAAATTAAATAAAAATATTAATGAGAATTATGTTACAAAAACTACTCCATGTGCATTTATGTGTAGTATGAGTCCATTAGCAAAATTTAAGGATAAATGGATAGGAAGAATAAATATAAATAAATTATCAAATATAATAAAATGAATAAATCACCAGCTGAATCCCTAAACAAAATAAAAACACTAAACAAAGAAATATATAGAAAAAATAATGGAAAAACACGTATTTCGATACAACTTGGACAATGTTCTATTTCAGTTGACACAAATTATTTATTTGAAAGTATTTCAAAATCTTTACCCTCAAAATCGCACTATCTTGTAACTACAGGATGTGATGGAGCATGCTATAAAGCGCCTTTGCTAAATATAAAACATAATTCAGATGCAATAACTGAATATAAAAAATTAGACCTCTCTAAGACATCAATTAACGAAATCTTTTCCACAAGTAATCCAACTCCATCTGATGAAAAATTCTTTAAACTCCAAAACAGAGTTGTATTAGATAAATGTGGGGAAATAGACCCATACAATATCTTAGAATACCTTGAAATTGGAGGCTATCAAGCATTAATAAAAACACTATCTACAAACACTCAAAGTATTATTGATTTGATAGAAAAATCTGAGCTAACTGGTAGAGGTGGAGCTTACTTCCCTGTTGCAATCAAATGGAATAGTGTAAAAAAAATTAAATCACGAAAAAAATTCCTAGTAATAAATGCTGAAGAAGGAGAGCCTGGAATATTTAAAGACAGGCATATAATGGAAGGTGTCCCGCATCGAATAATCGAAGGAGCAATAATTGCATCATATGCTACAGGTGTAGAAGAAATCTTATTATATATTAATGCAGAAGCAAATTTGTCTTATAAAAGAATGAATTATGCGATAGAAGAAGCATATAGAAACAATATATTAGGAGAAAATATTTTAGGCTCTGCTCTAAATATAGAAATGAAAATAATTAGAGGCGCTGGTGGATATGTATGTGGAGAAGAAACAACCTTACTAAATACTGTTGAAGGATATCGAAGAGAACCAAGGTTAAAACCACCATTTCCTACAGAATCGGGTTTATGGGAAAATCCCACGTTGATTAATAATGTGGAAACTCTATCTAATATACCTTACATAATCAATAATGGGCCTGAAGTATTTAAAAAAAATGGAATAAACAAATCCTTTGGAACAAAGATAATAAGTTTAAGTGGTTCAATAAAAAAACCAGGTGTAATTGAAGTCAACATGGGTACTTCGATTAGAAATATTATATATGAAATTGGTGGTGGAATAAACAATGATAAAAAATTACAAGCAATAGCTATTGGAGGACCTTCAAGTGGGATTTTACCTACCTCATATTTAGATGAAAAAATATGAGGAGGAATGATACATGATAAAGGAATCATGCTAGGAGCAGGTGGAATAATTGCTATTGATGAAAAAGCAAATTTAATGGAATTATTAATTAAATTAATGAGTTATAATGCTGATGAATCTTGTGGAAAATGTACACCATGTAGAGAAGGTACTCCCAAAATGGTCGAACTTTTAAAAAGAATAAATACTAATAATTTTTCTCCCAAAGATCTAGAAGAATTATTATATATTTCAAAAATAGTGAAATTTGCATCATTATGTGGTTTGGGACAGGCTGCGGGAAATCCTATAGAAAGTTTTAATTATTTCTTCCCTGATATTATAACAAGCAATGTATGAACGGATATTATGAATAATATTAAATTATATATTAATGACAATATCGTAGAAGTTCCTCAAGAATATACAGTATTGCAAGCAATAAATTCTTCAAATGAATACGTACCTCAATTATGTAAAGATACAGATATGAAAGCTATTGGAGCATGCAGAACATGTCTTGTAAAAATAGATAATGTTAATGGATTCCCATCCTCATGTTCAACTCCAGTATCAAATAATATGAAAGTCTATACTAATACCCCTGATTTAATAAATATTAGAAAAGGGGTTATAGAGCTTACCTTATCGATGGTCAAGTCTCAAACTAAAAATAAATCTAACAAAGAACTTTTAGATGCGGCAAAATACCATGGTATATCTAAACCAAAATGGAACAATAGGAAAAGAGATCCAATTGATGATAGTAACCCAGTATTCAATATATCAATGGATTCTTGTATTTTATGTGCAAGATGTGTTCAAGCATGTCAAGATGGACATCAATTCATAGGAGCAATTGATTTCTTAGGAAATAGTACAAAATCTAAAATTGGCACATTTATGGATAAACCTCTTATTGAATCTACATGTACCACATGTGGGCAATGTTTATCTGTTTGTCCAACTGGAGCAATTCAAACAAAATTACCTGTCATTAACCCCATAAAAGAAATCACTACTACCTGTCCGTATTGTGGAGTGGGTTGTGGAATTAAAGCAAAAGTCAATAGTAATGAAGAAATTATTGAGATGCTCGATGATCCAGAAAATAAATCCAGTGTTGGAATGTTATGTGTAAAAGGAAGATTTGGGTATAAATATGTTCATCATAAAGATCGCCTAACTGACCCATTAATACGTAAAAATGGAGATTTAGTCCCAGTGAAATGGGAAGAAGTAATTGAATATACTACAAAAAAGCTTATGCAGTATCGTGGAGATTCATTTGCTACTTTATGTTCAGCTAAAGCAACTAATGAAGATGGATATATTCAACAAAAATTTTCTAGACTTATAATGCAAAGCAACCATATAGACCATTGTACAAGATTATGCCACTCTCCGTCAGTAGAAGCTATGCTAGAATCTCTTGGAAGTGGAGCAACTAGTAATTCATATATAGACTATGAAGAAGCAGGATGTCTTGTAATTGTTGGATCTGATGCAAATTCGAACCATCCAGTAGCAGCAGCAAGAATGCGTAAAGCAGTAGTCGAAAATGGAGCAAAATTAATAATAATAAATCCTAGAAGAATAGAAATGTGCGATTATGCAGATATATGGTTAAGACCATTCCCAGGAACTGACGTTACGCTATTTAATGCTATTGCAAAAGTAATATTAGATCAAAATTTATTAGATAAGGAATTTATTGATCAAAGAACTGAAGGATTTAAAGAATGGTCAAAAATAATAGAAAAATATACTCTTGAATATGCTGAAAAAATTACAGGTGTAAGTTCTTCTGATATTTTAGAAGCTGCAAAATTATATGCTTCCCCCAAATTTAGCGGTTCATGCTTAATTTGGGGAATGGGTATAACTCAACATACAAATGGTACAGCTAATGCACATAGTTTACTTAATCTTGCCTTACTGACGGGACAGTTAGGTAAACCTGGGTCTGGTATTTCACCATTAAGAGGACAAAATAATGTCCAAGGTTGTGGCGATGCAGGCTGTCTTCCAAATTCATTTCCCGGATATCAAGTTATTAATCCAACCAATATTAAAAAATTTGAAACCGCTTGGGGAGGATTTAATCTACCTAACGAACATGGATTAGTTGTAACTGATATGGTTGAGCAAATAAATACAGGTAGAATAAAAGCTATGTATATAACAGGAGAAAATCCTTTATTAAGTGAACCTGATTTACATCATGCTGAAGAATCATTTAAAAAACTAGAACTATTGATAGTTCAAGATATATTTCTTCACGAAACTGCTGAAATTGCTGATATAGTATTACCAGCTACTACTTTTGCCGAAAAAGATGGAACTTTCACAAATAGTGAAAGAAGAGTCCAAAGAGTTAGAAAACTAGTAAATCCATTACACAACAGTCTCCCTGATTGGAAAATTATTTCTGAATTAGCTATAAACTTAAGTAAAAAAATCAACCCCAATTTGATAAAAGAATTTAAATATACGCATCCATCAGAGATCTGGGAAGAAATGGCTAATCTTACTCCTAGCATGTCAGGCATTTCATATGAAAGGCTTGAAAAAGAAGGTGGAATACAATGGCCTTGCATTAATAAAAATGACCCGGGCACAAGATACCTTTATGCAAATGATTTTCCGAGAGGAAACAAAGCTAAATTTGTGGGCTTTCATCAAGATGCTCCGGCAAAAGAATTACCTAGTAAAAATTTCCCTTTAATCTTAAATACTGGCCGAATACTATATCATTGGCATGGAGGTACAATAACCCGCAGATCAAAAGAATTGTTAGACAGAGCTCCTGAATTAGAAATAAGCATAAATGAATCAGATGGTAAATTTTATGGCGTTTTAGATAAAGAATGGATAAAAATCAAATCAAGACGTGGAATTTTAGAAGGTAGAGCAATATATTCTGATAAAATGCGTAAAGGTGAAATATTTATTCCATTTGTAAAATTAAATAAACATGCAGCAAATTTTCTCACTAATGCTGTATTTGATGAATATTCAAAAATACCCGAATACAAAGTATGTGCAGTAAAAATAGAAAAAATTTCTTAATTAATAGGAGAATTAATATATGAGTACACCACTTAGTCAATTTCCTAAACCCGATGCAACAAAATATATTAATCAACGAAAATTATTCTTGGTTCCTAATTTCCCTTTTGGAGCAAACTTACCTGAAAAAGGCGAAAAATTTTTAAAACAATACTGGGAAGAAGTTGAATTACATATAAAAAATCTAGAAAACACTTTAGGTAAAGCAACTCATTTATATCATGAAATGTTATTTGATAATTCTGATCAAGGATTAAAATTTATAGAATTAAGTAATCCAATAGGGTTCAAGTTTATTAAAAAGCTATCTGATTATCAATCTAAACTTGAGATAACTGAAGACCAAAATATTGTTCAAGAAAATTCTGATTGGCAAAGATGCATCTCTATTGGTTTGTCTAGTGAAAAAGTAATGAACCTAGCAATCAAGAATTTTCAAGAAACTACTGACAGTAGATGGGAATTTATTGGGCAACAAATAAATAGTACACTCAAAAAAAATGAAACTGGATTACTATTTATACGTGAAGATCATAAAATTCAATTCGAACCGGATATTCAAGTCTTTTTTGTAGCTCCACCTGCTCTGGATAAATTAAAAAAATGGATTGAAGAAGAAATCAATAAAAACAACCAAATGAATTCTACTAATAATGAAGAAGAAATTACTGATAAATAATAGTAATTATTTATCAAATATCCTTTTAATCCAAATTTTCATATCATTAATAACATCAAAACTAATCTCGTGAGCTATAGGATATTCATTATATTCAACTTCAAAACCTCTATTTACAAGTAATTTATTTGCTTCTCTACCTTCATTCACTGAAATTACGTTATCGTAAAGACCATGACTAATAAATATTTTTTCATCTGGATTGTTTTTGTCTATATACATAAAAGATTCTTTATCCCTCAATTTTCCACTCATAGCAAGTAATCCAGCAAAATAATTATGCATAGAAAAACCAAAATCATAAGTAACCATAGCTCCTTGCGAAAATCCTCCTAATATCATTTTATTTAGGTCAATATTATATTCTTTATCTATTAAATTAATTAATTTAATTATTAAATTACAATAATGGTTTTTTTCTGCTGATATATCATTTTTTTCTAAATCAAACCAAGAAAATCCCTTACTTTCATAACCAATATCCATCTTGAATGGAGCATTTGGACAAATATATATGTATTTGTCACTATCTATGTATTCACATAGATTAGCTAAATCATACATATTACTACCATAACCATGAAGTAAAAATATAAGGGGATACTTCGTATTTGGATTAACCAAAGACGGCTCTACAATAATATATTCTTGTTCATCTAATTTTTTACTTAATTTTTTCACAAAACTAATTATCCCAAATCCACTTGACTAAGATTAACGAATTAATATAATTATTTTATTATAATTAAAATAATATTACATTTTGTAACTAAATAATTTAAGAAAGAATGAACGATAACTACTCAAGAAAAATTAATTTTATCAAGTAACGGACCTGAATTCACACAGCTGATCGGTAAAACCATAGGTAATTCAATTGAGGAAAAAACAATTTTGCTCTTAAATGGAGACCTTGGAACTGGAAAAACTTGTTTTACCCAAGGTGTTTTACAAGGATTAGATTCCAGTGAATTTGTTAGAAGTCCTACTTTTGTATTAAAAATTCAATATTCAGGAAGAATCAATATTCAACATATTGACTTATATAGATTAAATGCAGAATCGGAAATTATAGAACTCGATTTAGAAGAAGACTTTAATGAGGAAAATATTACAATAATTGAATGGGCAAACAAAATAAAATATCCTTATCCAGAGAAAAACATAACTGTAAATTTCAATTATACAGGTGAAAATTCAAGAGAAATAAATATTGTTTCAACTGGAATAGAAAATAATAAAATAATAAAAAAAATCAAATCATTACTTAATAATAATTAATTTAACATATATGGAACTTTCAATAGACACATCTAATAGGCATGCATCAATAGCATTATCTGAAAAAGGAAAATTAATTATTGATAAAACATGGATTTCAAATAAAAACCATTCTGTAGAATTACTTCCATCTATTAATAAATTATTAACTACCAACGGGAAAAAATTCCCTGATATAAAATGTTTATTTATTGCTAAAGGACCTGGTAAATTTAGCGCTTTAAGAGTAGGTATGAGTATTGCAAAAGGATTGTCCTTTAGCTTAAAAATCCCCATTATAGCAATAAACACATTATATATGGAAGCTTATCCAGAATTAGAACAAAATAGTAAAACTTATTCTTTAATGGAATATAATAAGGATAAATTATACATAGGTCAATTCAATAATTTATCTGAAGAAATCGAATCTAAATATAGTATAATTAGCCAAGAACAATTATACTATCAAATATCTGAAAATTCATTTGTTTGCGGTGAAGGTATAAGTAGTTTGCAAAATGAATTTTACGATAAATTAAAAACAAAAACTAAATTTATTAAATTAAAACTACCTGGTACTAGAATAAAACAATTGGCTAAATTAGGATTTAAAAATTACAAAAATAAAAAATATTCTAATACCTCTACATTACAACCTATTTATTTAGGAAACTCACAAATTAATAATGCAAAAAATAATAACTAAATGGAGAAAAATGTATTTATGGAAAAAACTTTAATCCTATTAAAACCAGATACTATACAAAGAAGTTTATCTGGCAAAATAATCTCTAGGTTTGAAAATAAAGGTTTTAAAATTATTGGAATGAAACTAATGAAAGTATCTAGAACTTTAGCTGAAACACATTATTCAGAACATAAAGGGAAACCATTTTTTGAAGATCTTGTATCATTTATTACTTCTAGCCCAATTATAGCAATCGTACTTGAAAGTGAAAATGTTATAAGTATAGCCAGAAACATGATGGGAGCTACAAACCCTATTGATGCCCTACCAGGCACTATTAGAGGGGATTTTGGAATATCTGTTGAATACAACATTGTCCATGGTTCTGATTCTGAAACATCAGCAAAAAGAGAAATCAGTTTATTCTTCAATAAAGAAGAAATAATTGAACATTCAAAATCTATACAAAAATGGATTACAGGAGACTAATAAGTTTACTCGCATCAGGCCAAGCTGATTCAAGATTATAGAATTCTCTTTTGTCAGAATTAAATATGTGTATAATAAATTCACCAAAATCTAGTAGAACCCATCCATCATTCGATTTTCCTTCAGAATTATTAATTGCACAGCCTATTAATTTTAATTCTTTAATAATTTTATCTGATAAACTATCTCCATGACGTTTTGAAGAAACAGTTAATATAACAAAATAATCTGTAAATCCATTAACCGAATTTAAATCTAACAAAATAATATCTGATGCCAAAGCATCTGAAGCAATTTCAATGGCTTTCTTTGAATAATCTAATGAGGTATATTTATTAGTATCTTCAATAATCATAAACTGATTATAATTTTGATATAAAATATAATCAATAATTAATATTAATAATTAAATGAATATTTTAAAATTAAATAAAATTCTGAAACAAGGATAAAATGAAGAAACAAAAAAGAATTATAGTTGCTATGAGCGGAGGAGTTGATTCTTCTGTCGCAGCACTTATATTAAAAAATGAAGGTTATGAAGTTATTGGCGTAACAATGAGATTATGGTCTCTTGATAGAGAAAACGTACCTAAATCAAATAAACGTTGTTGTTCAGTAGAAGATACAGATGATGCAAAAAGTGTATGCCAAATATTAGGAATAAAGCATTATGTGATGAATTTTGAAGAACCTTTTCAAGAACATGTAGTTAATTATTTTATTAAAGAATATGAATCCGGAAGAACGCCTCATCCTTGCTTAGCATGTAACGATAAAATTAAATTCGATTTCTTGTTAAGAAAAGCATTATTCTTAGAAGCTGACTATATAGCTACAGGCCACTATGCTAAAATCAAATCAAATAATGGATCTTATGAATTACATAGAGGAAAAGATACTAATAAAGATCAATCATACGTATTATTCAATTTGTCTCAAAAAGAACTATCTAAATTATTATTACCAGTCGGCGAATATACAAAAAATGAAATTAGAGGTCTAGCACTAAAATATAAATTACCTGTAGCAGATAAACCTGATAGCCAAGATATATGTTTTATCCCAAATGGAAATTACAGAGAATTTGTAGAAAAAAGAATACACAAAAATCCTGGAAACATAATTGATACTGATGGGAAAAATATAGGGGAACACCCAGGAGTACATTTTTTTACTATTGGCCAAAGAAGAAAATTAGGACTGAAAGATAATTTTAATGAAGCATTATATGTTACAAAAATTGATGCAGATAAAAACGAAATCACATTAGGCTCCGAATCTCAATTGTATAAATCAAGATTGTATGCATCCAATATAAATTTTATATCAGGAATACCCCCTGACAAATCAATAAAAGTTAATGTTAAAATACGATATAAATCAAATATGTCACCTGCTACTCTTAGTACTAATTCAAATAACGCTACAATTGATTTTGATGAACCCCAAAGAGCGATTACTCCAGGACAACCTGCAGTCTTTTATCAAGACAACAAATTAATTGGTGGAGGAATAATTGAAACTGCTCCTGAAAAAAACCCAATTAAAAACGAAAATATACTAGTACATAAAACCTAATATTTAACATATCAATTTCAATAATGATTATGCTCAACAAACCTAGCTTTCACGAAGAATATAAATTATATAATCAAGGGTTTAAATTAATAGCAGGTGTTGATGAAGTGGGTAGAGGAACAATAGCAGGACCAGTATTAGTAGGCGTAGTCATTTTTCCAAAAAACTTTAATTCAGAATGGATTAATTTAATAAACGACAGTAAACAACTAAGTGAAAAAAAACGTAATGAAATATTTTATAATATTCAGCGATATAATATAAATTATAAAACAGGGTTATCTTCACCTGAAGAAATAGACCAAAACGGAATTGTTAAATCAACTAATATTGCAATCATTAGAGCAATAAAAGAATTAAACCCTAAACCTGATTTTTTATTATTAGATGGGGGATTGAACCCAGATATTGATATAAATAAAAAAATTATTACAAAAGGTGACAACATATCTATATCAATTGCAGCTGCGTCTATAGTTGCAAAAGTGACAAGAGACAATATTATGAAGAAATTTGATAAATCAATACCTAAATATAACTTTGGAAAACATAAAGGCTATTTAACAAAAATGCACAAAGAAAATTTACAGAAATTTGGGCCATCTAATATACATCGTAAAACTTTTTACCCAGTAACTGAATTCTTTAAATAAAGAGGAATTAACTTGACTATGAAAAAACATTTAGCAATCAGAGGATTATATGTAATAATTGATCCAACCATGTGTAAAACAAATTCAATATTAGATATTACAGAGGCAATATTATCTGGAGGAGCTAATATCATACAATATAGAGACAAAAATAGTCCCTTAAAAGAACAAATCGAAATTGCAAAAAATATAAAAAAATTATGTCAAAAATATAAATCTCTTTTTATTATCAATGACTTTCCTGAAATTGCAATAAAATCAAATTCTGATGGTGTACATATAGGCCAAGATGACACATCAATATATGAAGCTAAAACAATATTAAATAGCAACCAAATTATTGGCACTTCAAATAATAATTTAAATGAAGTATCCGAATCTTCTAAAGAAAATGCTGACTATATAGCCGTAGGAGCATTATATGCAACTAAAACAATGGGCAAAGATATACGAAAAACTGTAGGTCCAAATCTAATAAAACAATCTAAAAATATAACAGATAAACCTATTGTAGGAATTGGTGGGATTAATAAATCTAACATACATGAAGTGATTGATGCTGGAGCTGATGCCATATGTATCGTCAGTGAAATCATTTCAAATTCAAATCCAGAGTTAATAACTAGGGAATTTGCAGATATTATTCAAAGCAAGCTAAAATAAATATATAGGTAATTAACCTTGACTGAATGTTTCACGATATGCTAACTTGGCTTATCTACATATATTTATAGAATACAAACTAGTTACAGGAGAATAGGATTGGACACTAAACTTATTTCTTTAATCTGTGGTGCTATATCTATTGTTTTTGCAATATTCCTAGCACTAAACATACTAAAAAAAGACAAAGGAAATGACACCATTCAATTTATAGGAAAAGCAATTCAAGAAGGAGCTATTGCATTCCTTTCACGCGAATATAGATTATTAAGTGGTTTTGTCATTTTAATGTTTATACTCTTATCAGCACTAATCGACTATGACCTGCTCAACAAAACGAATGTTTCAAGATCAATTCCTTCAACAGCTATATCATATTTATGCGGAGCTGTTGGGTCTGCTTTAGCAGGATTTGTAGGTATGAGCATAGCGGTTCGAGCTAATACAAGAACAACAGTTCAAGCAATGCAAGGTTTAAACCCAGCTTTAAGAGTGGCCTTTAACAGCGGAGCTGTAATGGGTTTATGTGTTGTAGGAATTGGATTAATAGGAGTTACTACTATTTATTGGGTTTTCGAAGACATATCAATTGTTGCAGGATTTGGATTAGGAGCATCTTCTATTGCTTTATTTGCAAGAGTAGGAGGAGGAATATATACAAAAGCAGCAGATGTTGGTGCAGACTTAGTGGGAAAAATAGAACAAGGAATTCCTGAAGATGACCCACGTAATCCTGCTACTGTCGCTGACAACGTTGGCGATAATGTAGGAGATGTTGCAGGAATGGGTGCAGATTTATTCGAATCATATGTAGGCTCAATAATTGCTACTATTGCACTTACAGCAATAGGTGCTGCAGCATTAAATAATGCTAATATATCTGATATGCTTACACTTCCTATCTTAGTAGCATCAATTGGTATAATAGCATCTATTATAGGAACTTTCTTAGTAAGAACTGGTGAAGGAGCTGACATGGGTAAGCTCCTGTGGTCTCTTAGAATAGGAATATTTGGGGCAGGAATACTTGTTTTAATTGGAACTTTTGTTGCAATAAGCATGTTAAATCTCCCTATTGAATTGTTTTGGGTTGTATTAGTCGGACTTATAGCTGGACAAATTATTGGAACAGCCTCGGAATATTACACTTCTTTTGAATATAGCCCAACGAAAGACGTAGCTAAACAAGCAGAAACTGGACCTGCAACCGTAATTATTGGAGGACTAGGGCTAGGAATGTTAAGTACTTTCCTTCCTGGAATTGTAGTAGTTGTATCCATGTGGATTGCTCACAGTTTAGCAGACACTTATGGTGTAGCTTTAGCTGCAGTTGGTATGTTATCAACACTCGGAATTACTCTTGCAACAGATGCTTATGGTCCAGTGGCAGACAATGCTGGAGGAATAGCAGAACAAGCTAAATTAGATCCTAAAGTTAGAGAAAGAACTGATGCTTTAGATTCCCTAGGAAATACAACAGCCGCAACAGGTAAAGGATTTGCAATAGGATCTGCAGTTTTAACTGCCCTTGCATTACTAGCTGCTTATTCAGCAACAACCAAAGTTAATATTTTCAATTTAATGGACATTAAAGTTATGATGGGACTCCTTATAGGAAGTATGATGCCATTTTTATTTGCTGCATTAACTATGCAAGCAGTAGGAAGAGCTGCAAATGCAATGGTAACTGAAGTAAGAAGACAATTTAGAGAAATAAAAGGTCTATTAGAAGGAGAAGCAGATGCCGATTATGCTCGTGCAGTTGATATAAGTACTAAAGGAGCAATGAAAGAAATGGTGTTACCTGGCTTACTAGCAGTTATAGCTCCAATTATTGTAGGAATAATACTAGGGCCAGAAGCTCTAGGGGGACTTCTAATAGGATCAATAGCTACTGGGTTTTTATTTGCAATTATGATGGCAAATTCAGGCGGAGCTTGGGATAATGCAAAAAAATATATTGAAGCTGGAAATTTGGGAGGAAAAGGATCTGACGAACATTCTGCAGCAGTGGTTGGAGATACAGTAGGAGATCCATTTAAAGACACATCAGGGCCAGCATTAAATATTTTAATCAAACTAATGTCTATAGTTGCATTAGTATTCTCTCCTCTATTTTTATAGAATATATTTTAATATTTTCATGTGCCCAGGTGGCGGAATGGTAGACGCGGCGGACTTAAAATCCGTTTCCTGTTGAAGGAGTGGGGGTTCGAGTCCCTTCCTGGGCACCATATTTAAACATTATATAAATTAGGAATAATGTATGAAGATTATTAAAATTGAAACCCACCTTGCAAATCAATTTACATTTCTGAAAATAATAACTGACGAAGAAATATATGGCATTGGAGAAGTTCATCCTGCAAGTGGAACAACTGGTACTGCTTTCACTATAAGAGGAGCCATAGAACACTGCGCAGAATACCTTATTGGTAAAAACCCTTTAGAAATAGAAAAGCATTGGCAACATTTATTTAGGCGTTCGATTTTTAGAGGAGGAGCAGATTTAATGGCTGCAATTGGTGGATTAGATATAGCTTTATGGGATATAGCTGGTAAGGCAGCTAATCTTCCAATATATCAACTTTTAGGTGGCCCAACACGAGATAAAGTAAGAGTGTATGCTCATATAAATGGTGATAATATTGATGAACTTATTGAAGATGCTAAAATAAAAATCAATCAAGGATATACAGCTCTTAGATTATATCCTTTTGGAGATTTTAATGCCTCTCTCCCTAACAGCATAGTTGGAATTGTCAAAACTGCTGTTAATAGAGTTGAAGCTGTAAAAAAAGTAGTCTCAGATGAAATTGATATAATGATTGACGCAGTCAATAGGCTTTCTCCGGCAGAAGCTATAACATTAGGAAAGTCTCTTGAACAATATAATCTATTTTTCTTTGAAGACCCTATAGAATCAGATAATATAGATGCATTAGCGCAAGTCACAAACTCTATTAGAGTCCCTATAGCTACTGGAGAACGACTTTATACTATATACCAATTCCTTGAACTATTAAATAAAAATGCTGCATCATATATACGGCCCGATCTTAGTCTTGCAGGGGGAATAACAAATTGTAAAAAAATATCTTCTATCGCAGAAGCGAATTATATTGGAGTAATTCCTCATAACCCATTAAGTCCAGTTCTTACAGCTGCATGCGCTCAACTTTGTGCATCAACTCATAATATATCTATACAAGAATATTTTACAAATGAACAATTACCTCCAAAAAGTAACCTAGTTGACCAAACTCTATCTGTTAACAAAGGACATTTAAATATCCCGAACCGTCCAGGATTAGGTATTGATTTAAACCTAGAAGCATTTAAACATTACCCTCCTATAAAAAGAGAAAGACAATATCTAAGGACAAGTGATGGGAGTCTAAGAGATTATTGATCCCATATAGGTCTTTCCATAGAAAAAAAATTATTTATATCTACATAATCATTGTACCCTAACCTACCTATAGCTCTTAATTTCATAAAATCTATACGGTCTTGAGAAATAATTTCATCATCAATATGTACTCCAATGATTTCACCAAAAACTACAATGTTAAAATCATTACCTTCTTTAGACAATAATGATATAGAATTAGTATACCTACATTCTAAATTTACAGGACTCTCTGCTACTCTCGGAGATTTAACTAGTTTACTTTCTGCTTTAGTCAATCCTGAATACTCAAATTCATCTACATTATGAGGAGCTGCAACAGAGGATTTGTTCATTTGATTTTTCAAATCCAAAGTAGCTATATTTACTACAAATTCCCCTGATTTTTTTGCGTCCAATACTGCATCTTTATAACCACCAAAGTTATGTTTACTAGTAGATGCAAACATAACTTGAGGAGGTTCATATGCTACAGCATTAAAAAACGAATAAGGGGCTAGGTTTGAAATACCGTTCGAATTAATAGTAGAAATCCAGCCAATTGGTCTAGGGATTATGATTGCATTTAATGGGTTATTTTTTAAATCATATCCATTTTTTGGTTCATAAAACATATAATCAAATACCCTTTTTTATATACTTAACTAAGGCAATTATAACGGTTACTAAAACTCCAACAAATAAATAAATTAATATATTTATTAACATTTAAATATTAGAATTCAGTTAAATCAGTTAGATAGCATATCAAAGACATTACCCATTAATCCACCAGCATTTTGTTTATACATTTCAGTATAACCACATTTAGTACAAGATACTGCAGCAAATTTTTTATTTTGCATATTCAAAAAACGAGAAATCCCTGATCCTGTTGTTCTTATATAATCAACTGCATGTTCAGATGTTTCTGAACATTTCACACAAGAACGTACTTTATCATCCATAATATATACTCCTAAATTCGATAATTCTATTCTGAATTAAAACATTAATCTATTAGTTATTCAAGCCTATTAACAAAACACATAAAAATAAATAATCTTAAAAAAGTTGATTTATATTTAATATGCTCTATACTGTTTAAAAAATGTATAATTGAATTTAAAGAGGAAATTATGGTTACGGAAGATAAAACAGGATTGGCCCAAAGTGTTACAGGATTAATAAATCCTACAGAATTAGGCATTACTCTAACTCATGAACATTTACTTTTTGATGGAACTGGTTTCCCAAAGAGCTCAGGGTTTGATGATATCCCAACTGAAGCAAGTTTGAGAGATTTATATTATAAACCTGTTTCTTTTGAGACGCTTGGTTGGATTAGACATCATGG
>MDTE01131446.1_pt1 | contig 65361 bp, 65 predicted proteins | sample 811231 | NCBI WGS metagenome assembly MDTE01 (sample SAMN05326651, study PRJNA326480) | marine metagenome | isolation source: seawater | place: Indian Ocean: Red Sea | collected 2010
GGTTAGATCCTAAGAAACCAGCTATACCAGTAATAAAAATATGCATTTAAATTTTAGCCTGGCAATGACCTACTCTTCCATATCTTAAGATAAAGTACCATCGGCGCTGAAAGGCTTGACTTCCGAGTTCGGAATGGGATCGGGTATTACCCTTTCGCAATAATCACCAGGCAATGAGGATATATATACGGAATTAAAAAAAGTCAAATGATATTAGGTTATTAAATTCAAAATAATTATTTAATACTTAATTGTTTTTGAAGATAATCATTAATTGCATTTGATAATCCTATTTCTAAAGTTGTTTTAGGTTTCCATCCATATTTTCGAGCTAGTGATGAATCGAGCAATTTTCTTAATGTTCCATCAAGATTTTTTTTTTCATGGATTATTCTTAATTTAACACCTAAATGTTTCATTATATATTCTGCATAATCTAGAATACTTTTTTCAATCCCAGACCCAATGTTTATTAGAGAGGAATTTGTTTTTTTTTTTAAAAAAAAAATACATGCATCTGCAATATCATCACAATATATTAATTCTCTCAAAGGTTTTCCACTTCCCCAAATTTTAATATAGTTTTTATTTTGTTTAAGAGCATCAATTATTTTTTTTATAAGAGCAGGAAGAAAGTGCGACGAATTTAAATCATAGTTATCATTAACGCCATAAGAATTACAAGGCATAAGACATTTATAATTTAATTTATATTGTAAATTATAATTTTCACATAATTTTACACCCGCTATCTTAGCTATTGCATAAGGCTCGTTGGTTCTCTCTAGATAACTTGATAAGAGATATTTTTCCTTAATTGGTTGCTTACAATTTTTTGGATATATACAACTCGATCCCAAAAATATTAAATTTTTTACTCCGTTAATAAAACTTCCATGAATTAAATTATTTTGGATAGCTAAATTTTGGTAAATAAATTCTGCTCTTAATTTATTATTTGCATTTATGCCTCCAACTTTAGCTGCTGCTAAAATAACTGCGTCTGGTTTTATTTTTTTCAAGTAGCTAAAAACTTTTTTTTGGTCTGTTAGATCAAGTTTATCTCTATTTTTTACATATATATTTTTATAATTTAGATATTTTAACTTTCTTATTATTGCGGATCCTATCATACCATTATGTCCAGCTACAAAAATCTTTGATTTTTTATTAATCATTTTTAAGAATATGCATCTCGTAATTAATCATATCTTTAATTAAAGATCTAATGTCATGCTTGGGTTCCCATTTTAATTCTTTTTTTGCTTTTGAATAATCTCCTTTCAATGTGTCAACTTCAGTGGGTCTAAAGTATTTTTTACTACATTCAATTATACATATATTGTTAGTATCAAATGCTTTCTCATTTATTCCCTTCCCACTCCACTTAACAGTCATTTTAAGCTCTTTCAAAACCATATTGATAAACTGTTTTATTGTATATTGTTTACCTGTGCATATTATAAAATCATCTGGTTTTTTGTGTTGCATAATTTTCCAAATTGCTTGAACATAATCACTAGCATGACCCCAATCTCTTTTTGCGTACAAGTTTCCTATAAAAAGTTTTTTTTGTTTTTTTAATTTAATATTACATAGAGCTTTAACAACTTTCTTCGTTACAAATGTTTCTCCTCTTAACGGACTTTCATGATTAAAAAGAATACCATTTGCGGCAAATATTTTATAAGCCTCTCTATAATTTATTGTAATCCAATGAGAATACAATTTAGCTACACCGTAAGGACTCCTCGGATAAAATGGAGTATTTTCTGTTTGCGGTGTCTCAACAACTTTTCCAAACATTTCTGAACTTCCAGCTTGATAAAATTTAATTTTTTTATTAATTTTTGTTATTGCTTCTAATATTCTCAGTGTTCCTAGAGCATCAGTATTTGTTGTATACTCCGGTATTTCAAATGATACACCTACATGCGATTGTGCTGCTAAATTATATATTTCATGAGGTTTAATTTTTTTAATTAAATTAAAGATTGAAATTGAGTCAGTAATATCTCCATAATGTAAATAAAAATTACTTTTTTTAACTAATGGATCAGAATAAATATCATCAATACGATAAGTATTTAGTGAAGATGCTCTTCTTTTAACACCATGAACAATATAATTTTTACTTATTAAAAATTTTGATAAATAAGCTCCATCTTGACCTGTGACTCCAAAGATTAAAGCTATTTTTTTCATCAATCAAAATCAGTAATGTTTATTTATATTTATTCAAGAAATTTATTATAATATTTATTTCAATCATTAAATCGATATCTTAAAAGACAGTAAAGAGCCTTAAAGCCATCTAAGGTCGATATCTTTTTGCCATCTTTGTATGTTCTGCCTTTATATGAAATAGGTAATTCCTCAATTTTAATACCAAGATTTGAAATTTTCGTTGTTATTTCTGGACAGAAAGAAAAACCGTTTTCCTTTAATTTAATTTTTTTAAAAATCTTTGAATTAAATAACTTATAACAAGTATGAGCATCCGTTAAGTTTTGATTATTGATAATATTTGTAACTAAGGTCAAAAAATAATTTGCCCATATTCTGATATAATGGGTAAAATTTTCTGTATTTTCAAATTTATTTTTTCCCAAAACTCTTGATCCATAAACTACCTCAGAATTATTCTTATTCATATGTTTATATAGTTTTAATAAATCTCTAGGATGATATTCTAAGTCTGCATCTTGTATTGCTACAAATTTTCCTTTTACAAATTTTTGGGCGGATTTTATTGCTGACCCCTTTCCTTTGTTGAATTTATGGAAAATAATTCTGTCAATATTTTTATTTTTTGATAATTTGTTTTTCAGTATCAATGTTGTCCCATCATTAGATCCATCGTCAACGATAATAATTTGTTTTTCAATTTTTTTAAGTTTTAATATTTTATTAATCGTTTTTTGAATATATTTTTTTTCGTTATAAACAGGAACAATTATAGATAACATTTCATATACTCATTAGTTTTGCTTAACATAAGCATAAAAAAAATAAATATCATAAATTTATTATTACACATTATCTGTTGTTTAATTAATATAAAAATTTAATATCTTTATAATGTTAAATCTTATTATAAGTTCAGTATTGACAATATATTTATATTCTGGATATGGACTATTAATCAATAAAAAGAGAGAGATTGACTTAACATTTTATAGTGAAATAATTATATTTGGATCAATAATTCTATCTTTAATATCTTTACTTGTAAATTTTGTCTTACCACTTTCAAAAATAATTAATACTTGTCTGTTTATAATTTTAATTTTTCCACTATTTAAATTCAGAAATTATTTTTTTAATAAAAAGTATATAATTTTCTTATTAATCACAACTTCAATTGTAATTTTATTATTGTTTGGATCGCACGCCTATAGGCCTGATGCAGGTCTATATCACCTCCCATATATTAAAATTTTAAATACAGAAAAAATTATATTTGGGTTGACAAATTTTCATTTTAGATTCGGGCATGTATCTATCATTCAATACCTTTCAGCAATTAACTATAATATATTTAGTGGTTTTAATGGTATCGTAATTCCATCTGCACTGATAGCAGTTTCAGTTATTTTAAATTTTTTGGCTAAAATTCGTAATCATATTTTGGATAAAAATTTTAATTTTCATTTCTATTTTTTACTTGGAGTCCTAGTTTATATTTTTATTAAAATGAATAGATATTCAGAATATGGTAACGATGCTCCAGCTCATTTTCTTACTTTTTTTCTTTTTTCTGAATTTTTAAAATTAAAAATTGAAAAAATCAAAATTGATAATATTCTGAATATTTCATTAATCAGTGTTTTTGTATTTTTAAACAAAATTACTCTATTAGTATTACTAGTAATTCCTATTATTTTAATTTATAGAAAATTTTCATTCAATTATTTTAAGAGATTAAAATTTTATTTAATTTTACTATTATTATTTTCTTGGACTTTAAAAAATTTAATAGTGAGTGGTTGTATTTTATATCCAGTAAATATTACTTGTTTTAAAAGTTTTAATTGGACAGATATTAAAACTGTCGAAAAAATATCTTTAGAAAATGAGGCGTTTTCAAAAAATTGGCCAAATTTCGACAATAAAAATGAAGTTGACCAGCAAAATTATGTCAAAAATTTTAAATGGTTCAAATCTTGGTTAAAAAAATTTAGATCTGAACAAAAAGAAAAATCATTTGCTTACACATTTATACTTTTAATTCTATCATTAATTATTGTGTCAAAAACTAAACGAGGTACAAAATTAATTGACAAACATTTGCTTTTGCTCAACGTATTAATTTTCTCATTTTTATTATGGTTTATAAAAATTCCTGATTATAGGTATGGATATTCTATCATAATAAGTTTAATAACATTTCCATTTGCATTGTTACTTTCTTCGAGAAAGTTTGAATCTAATCCAAAAAAATTATTTTATTCGATTATAATATTATTTGTTTCAGTATTCTTCCTTAAAAATTTAATCAGAATAACAAATACAAAAGATTATTTTGATTATCCAAATGTAAGAATTTATTCTCATAATGATCAAAATAAACCATTAAACTATATTAAAAGAAGTATTAATAATGAAGAGCTATTTATACAGAAAGATGGATACTGCATGTATTATAAATCACCTTGTACACCCTATGATATAAACATAGATGTCAATAGAAAAAATGGATATCTAGTTTTTCTTAATAAAACTTAAAATATTTTTATAGAAATATTCATTGAAAATATAAAATGTTGCTATCATATAAAAGGATGTGCAATGCCTTGTGTATATAAAACCAACAAAGTATGGAAAGAAATAAAATATAGTTGCAATAATAAAAAACAAATTTTTTGAGTCTCTTTTAAAGAAAAAATTTTTTAAAATTAAAAATAAATAGGCAATAAAAAAAGCTTTGTTTGGTATATTTGACAATCTTAATTCATATTTTAATTGACCAGCCTCATCTGGAAATTGAGAGTCTTTGTTTAAATATAAAAAAACTACCTGAAATTTTTTTATAACACCTATTAGAACATCCTTTGGATTTGACTTTAAATATTTAATACTTTCGTCAAAATAAAATTTGTCAATTTCCCATTCATTTCTTGTAATATTACTTGGAAGTTTTTTTTCTATCTCTTTAGATAAAATATCAGGACTTAATTTTGGATATAATTTTGTAAATTTGTCATTATAAGCATGGTTAAGTGTAAAAGAATTATATGAAGCTAAATTGGTTCCATAGGCAAAAAAACCAGTTTTTTTGTATGAATAAGATCCCCACACTAAATTTGAAAAAATTAAAAATATTAATGGTAAATAATAGAATTTTACTTTTCTATAACCAGAGAATAGAAAAAATATGCATAATGCAGTGCAGAAAAAAATCATTGAAGATTTTAGAAAAAATATAAGTGATATAACAATTGATATATATAAAAACCTCAAATTGATATCAGATAAAAATAATAAGATAAGAATAATTATAAGATAGTTTAAAATTCCCTCTTCAAAATTAAATGACAAGGAAGTTATTAAATTATGTGGATTGTACAAAAACAACAAAAGAGAAAGAACAATAAATAATATTTTCTTATCTTTTTTATAACTAGTTAGCAAAATAAAAATTATAGTAAAAAAGAATAAATTTTTTATTAAATGGATAATAAAAAAATTTTCAGAAATATAATTATACAAAAAATTTAATGTCAAAGGTAGTAATGGCATTCTTGAAACATAATAATCTGTGCCAAAATAGTTGGCTTTGAGACCTTCTCCTATTTGAAGATTGGATAATATTTGACCAAAATTAAAACCTAGGTTTTCTAAAATTATTTGATTGTTCGCATCAACAATTTCAGGAAACTTATTTGTGTATAAATAGGAAAAATAAAAATTTAATAATAATATAATAAAACAAAAAATTAAGTACAAAATTAATAATTTGTTAACTGAGTTATCTGCTTTTTTTTGAGTTCCAAATGTTTTATTTAAAAAATTCATTGAATAAGTTATTTTTATACATAAAAAAGTCATTAGAAAATGTAAATATTAATTAATGATTAAAAATTTTTATAAAAATAAAAAAGTCTTCATCACAGGTTGCACTGGTTTTACTGGAAGTTGGCTAGTTCTGTATTTTAAGCTAAAAGGAGCAAAAATATATGGTTATTCTAAAAAACCACCTTTTAAAAATAGTTTATTTCAGAAATTACAACTTAACAAAAAGATGATTTTCAGAGAGGGAAATGTGGAAAATTTTATTAAATTTCAAAATTTTTTTAATAAAACAAACCCAGATTTTGTATTTCATCTTGCTGCAAATCCGATTGTAAAAGATTGTTATGATAACCCTTTAGACGCATTTCACTCTAACTCCATAGGAACGTTAAATTTGTTAGAAATAGTTAGAAAAAATAATAAAAAAAAGAGAGTTTCTTTAAATATAATAACAACCGATAAGGTTTATAAAAACGATAATAAAAAGAAAAAATTTAAAGAAAATGATAATTTAGGTGGTGATGAGCCTTATAGTGTATCAAAAATATGTGCTGAACTTATAACAAATACATATTTTAAAACTTATTTTAAAAAGAAAAATATTAATATTAATATTTTGAGAAGTGGAAATATTATAGGTGGCGGAGACTGGTCAAATAATAGATTAATTCCTGATATTATTAAATCGGTTTATAATAAAAAAAAATTAATAATCAGAAATCCGTCACACATACGTCCGTGGCAACACATTTTTGATGTAATAAACGCATATTCAATTATTGCTGAGAAAACTTATATGCATAAAAACAAAAATTTAAGAAAATGGAATATTGGACCATTAAAAGAAAGGTCATATTCAGTAAAAAATATAATAACTTTAATTTTAAAAAAGTTAAATAAGAAGAGCAATTTTGAGATAAATAAATCATACTTTAAAGAAAAAAAAAATTTAGAACTTAATTCATTTAAATTAAAAAATGAGCTAGGTTTTATTAATAGTATTAAAACTAATGAAGCGATAAATTTAACTGCTGAGTGGTATTTAAACTTCTATGGAAAAAATAAAAGAAACTTTTCAAATGCTCAATTAATTAATTTTTTAAATGATAAAAATTAATAAATGTATAATTCTTGCTGGTGGAGTTGGTTCTAGACTTTTTGAAGAAACAAAAATCAAACCCAAACCCTTAGTTAAGATAGGTAAATATCCGATAATTTTGCATATAATAAAATATATAAAATATTTTAGTGTGTCAGAATTTTATATATGTTTGGGGTACAAAGGTAGTTTGATACAAAAATATTTTGAAGATTATGCTAAAAAATATAAAATTAAATATCTTAAAAAAAAAAATTCAATTATTTTTTTTAATAAAAAGCTCAAAAATATAAAGATTTATTTTATCAAAACAGGAATTAAAACTGGTACAGGTGGCCGTATTCTAAAAATTAAAAATAAATTTGATAGAAAAGACAATTTTTTGTTAGTTTATGGGGACGGGCTATATGATATTAAAATTGATAAACTTATAAAGCATCATTTAAAGAGTAATGTGGCTCTGACTATGACCATTACAAGGCCAAAAAATAGATTTGGATTAGCATTATGCCAGGGTAACAATTTAATTAGCTTTAATGAGAAGAAAACTACAGATCATAGAAATAATTGGATAAATGCTGGAGTATTTGTTACAGACTATAGTATTTTTAAATATATTAATAATTACAAAACCTTTTTTGAAAACGAGCCTGTTCAAAAGCTTATAAAGAAGAAACAAGTTAAAGTATTTAGACATAACGGATTTTGGGCTTGTATGGATACTTTGAAAGATAAATTAGAGTTAGATAAAATTTATAAAAATAATCCACCCTGGGTGATAGATTAGTTCTTAGTGTCATCTTTAATAAAAAAAACATCATTTTTTTTTATTTGCCTGTAAATTCTACCTAAATATTCTCCCACTATTCCTAAAAAAATCGAATTAAAAGAAATTGCAAATAGTATTAACAACGTCTGTGTCGTAAAACCTGGTGATTTATTGTCAAAAAACAAACCATGAAATAAATAAAAAATTGTTAAAGCTATACAAATAAAAAAAACTAAAAAGCCCAAATATGATGCCAGCTTTAATGGCAAAATTGAGTGATTTGTAATTCCATTTATAGCATTTCTTAAATAGCTGACTATTCCAAATTTAGATTTATTTTTTTGTCTTTTTCCTCTGTCGTGTGAAATTCCATATTCACTAAATCCAATTGAAGAGATTAGACCTCTTATATAAGGATCTTGGTCATCTATTTCTAATATTTTATCAATCACTTTTCTATCACACAATCTAAAATCTCCAACATCATTGGGTAAATTATCATCTGAAATAAGATTCATAATTCTATAAAAAATAAATCTTAAAAAGGAATATGAATCTTCATTTCTTTTATTTCTTACAGCATGTACAATTTCAAAACCTTCTTCCCATTTTTTTACAAATTTAGGTATCAATTCAGGAGGATCTTCAAAATCACAATCTATCTGAATAACTAGTTGACCATTTGATTTTTTGAATGCATAAAATAAGGATCTTTCTTTTCCAATATTTTTCGAGAATTGATATCCTCTAACATTTTTATCATTTTTTGAAATATCTTTTATTATTTTAAACGAGTTATCTGAACTTAAATTATCAGTAAATATAATTTCGTAATCATATGAGATTAGATCATTTAAAAATAATTTTTTTATTTCGTTATAAATTGAAATAATGTTATCACTTTCATTTTTTACAGGAATACATATTGAAATAAGCTTTTTGCTAGTATAATTAATATTCATGGAATTTTACTATCATAAAATAAAGTTTAAAATATTTTTACCAATCATAAGATTATTATCATTTTTATTTAAAAATGAAACATCGTTTAAAACTAGTGAATTTAAATATATTGTGCCAAAAGATTTTGATCCTATTACAAAATTTTTGATGAAATTCAATCTTTATGAAATGAAAGAAAGATCCCTTGTTAAAAAATTGTCTGATAACTTAGATATAATTGAAGCTGGGGCTGGGATTGGTTTAATATCAATGTATTTAAAAAAAAAAATAAAGAAAAAAAAATTAATAATGATTGAGCCTAATATAAAAATGAATTCAATAATCAATGAGAATTTTATTTTAAATAATTTTTCAAATGAAGATATTATTATTGAAAACTTTGGTTTAAGTGATCAAAATAAAAAAAATATTCCTTTTCAGATATTTGAGAGCGATATGGCTAATACAATAAGTACGGAAAGTCTTGATTATAATTTTAGAAAAAAAGATTCAGAATTAATTGAAACAATATGCATCAATTCAATTGTAGAAAAGTATGGATTATTAAAATTTCAATTAGTATTAGATATAGAAGGAGAAGAAATAAATGTATTAAGAAAAAACAACAATTGGCTTGAAAATTGCCATTCAATTTTGTTAGAAAACCATTTACCCAAAAAGAAATTAATTGAACTAAATAATTTTTTAATAAGTAAAAATTTTAATATAGTTGATAAAAAAGAAAATGTTTTTCTTTTTTCAAAAAATTAATTATTAAAACAATTTTTAATATTTTTGTTAAATTCTATAAATATAAATTTTTCATAATCCTTTCTTGAAAACAAATTTCTCTTTGCAACTGGGTTGTTGGAAAAAGAAATTATTTCATAACAATCTTGCTTAAATTCATTTAAAATTGAAAATTTTTTTAATTCTTCAATATCATTAAATTTTGATCCAATTGAAAAAAATCCGTATTTTATTGAATTTATATCAGTTTCATTAGCATTTTGTAAAAAATAGTTTGTATATTTATATTTAATTAATTTGTTTGAAAAATAATTTGAACGAGTATTGGTCAAAATTAACTTATCACCAGTTGTCTTTTCAAGATCTTTTATTTCTGAATATAAGTATACTGTTTTTTGTTTAGTATCTAAAAAACTGTTTGTTAAAGAATTAAAAACTACAAAACTAAGAAAATAAAAATAAAAAATTAAAATTATTGATGAACATAATATTATGACGTATTTAAATTGTTTGAAAATAATTTTAGGTATCAATAAATTATTGTGTTGTAGCAATATATAAATTATTAAAAATAGATACCATCTAGACTGGAAATTAGAATAAAATACCATAATAGATGTTGTAATTAACAAAGATAAGATTAACAAATATTCAATTTTATATTTAAATCTATAAAAAAATATTAAAATGACACTAAAGCCAAAAGTATCTAGAAAAGAAAATGGTTGGATGGGAATAATAAAATTAAATATATTTCTAAATAATGGTAATATACTCTCGTTATCTACTTTAAAACCATCCCAATAAGCATACATAAGTCTTAGATTAATAATATCATCATCAGCTTTGTTTAATATGCCTTCTAAGAAAGGCGAGAAAGGATCACCAAAAATAATATATTTAGTTAAAGGCAAAGGAAGAAAGAAAGATAAAAAAAATGCAGAACCAATAAAAAAATATCTTATAAAAAATTTATTTTTTATTGAATAAATCAAAAAGAAAAAACCAATAACTGATCCAATGACTAAAAATGGATATTTGGCACCCGCAAAGAAAAATAACGATAAAAAAAAACCAATTAAATCAAAATTTCTAACATTATTTTTAAATATTTGTTCTATTAAATTTCCTAAAAAAATTGTTAGCAATAAACAGGGTAACAAAAATGGTTTTTGATCAAGTGAATATTTTAAAAATACTGGTGAAGCTATTATTATTAAAAATAATATATTTTTATTTTTTTTTTTAATTACATAAAAGAAAATTATTACAATTGTTAAAAAAGATTGAAGATTTTCAGAGCCAAGCAATAGCCCTACATAATTTACTATTTCTCCACTACCAATTACTCTATATTCTAACTCTAATAAATCAAAAATTATATTAGGATTTCTAATTAAATCTTGCGGCCAAGCTAAATGATAAGCATAACTATCTGCTCCAGCCAAGGGTAATAATCCAATTAAAGATATTGGAATAAGAATTAATATATAGTATTTTTCTTTTAAGCAGAATAATAGAATATCTGATTTATTTGTATAAATAAAATTAAAAAAAGAAATAGATAAAAATATAATTGATATGTAATAAAAAAGTGCAGTGTCAATTTTAAAAATAATTAAGTTAGTTACAATAAGTAAATATGTTAAAAATAAAACTATACTTAAGAGTAAGCTGTCATATTTTAGATTTAATTTGTATTTAATTAAATTTGAAATATTATAAAAACCAAAAACAGCTATTACAGGAATTATAAAATTCATTATATGAAATCAAATATCAAATTATCTGTAGTTATTCCATGCTATAATGAGGAAAAATATATCGAAAAATTAATTCAAGATTTAATTCAAATTGTTCAACCATTTGAAATAATTGTTATCGATGACTCATCTAATGATAATAGTATTAATAAAATTAAAAACATTGATAGTAATATAATTACTCTAATACAAAATAAGTCAAATGAAGGTAAAGGAAGTTGTATTAAAAAAGGGATACAACAATGCAAGGGTGATGTAGTTTTAATACAAGATGCAGATCCAGAATACTCGCCGAAAGATGTAGAAATGATTATTGAACCATTCAGCGATCCAAATACAAATTTTGTTATTGGGACAAGATTTCAAACAAAGTATAAAAGAAAAATTGGATATTTTTATCACACAGTTTTTAATAAAATTATAACTTTTTTGGTAAATTTTAAGTCAAATACTAATTTTACAGATATAGAATGTGGTTACAAGGCAATAAGAATTGAGTCTTTTAAAAATATTAAATTAAAAGAAAATAGATTTGGAATTGAAGTAGAATTAATCAGAAAAATTTCGAAATTAAGGAAAAATATGTACGAGGTTCCAGTTAGTTATGAAATGAGGGGATATAACGAAGGAAAAAAAATTGGAATTTCAGATGCAATAGCGGCTTTGTATTGTTTAATAAAATATTAAATTAAATGATTAGACTCTTAAGAAACTCTTTTGTTGAGAGATTTGTTAAATCAAATATTTTTTTTTTATATTTGTCAGATCTTATTATTCAAAAATGTGTTTGGCTGCTACCATATGAAGATGATTGGCTTTATTTTAAAAAACATAAAATTAACAATAGATCAATCATTGTTGATATTGGAGCTCATTGGGGTGAGTCGGCCTTAACTTTTAGTAAATTTTATCCAAGAAATAAAATAATTTCATTTGAACCAAACAAATATATTTTCAAGAAACTAAAATCAAATACAAAACATTTAAACATAAATATGTTTAATTTTGGTATTACGAGCAAAGGAAATAAGGAAAGCAAGTTATATTTTCCTTACTATAAAAATAAACAATTATCGCTTTGGGGATCACAAAATTTAAAAAATTTAAAAAATAGATTAAAAAAATATACTTATTTAAATCCAAAAAATGTTAAATTCAAATTATTAAAGTGTGAATTTAGAGAATTTCCAAAAATAAAAGCAAAAATATCTATTATAAAGATTGATGTAGAGGGAGCTGAGTTTGAGGTTTTAAAAAGTTTAGATAAAATTATAATTTTAAATAAACCTTTAATTTTCATAGAATATAATGAAAATAACTTTAAAAGTTCTTTTTCATTTTTAAAAAAAAAAAATTATAAAGCATTTTGTTTTCATAACAGTAAATTAGTAATGATTAAAAACAATAATGAAATGAAAAAAGTATTAAGTTTAAAAAAGAAAAGAACAGTAAATATAATATTCAAATATGATTAAGGATAAAAACTTTCAGATTAATTTTTTATTAGTACTAATGCTTAGTTCAACATTGTTAGGAACTGCTATTTTTAACGCTATTTCCTCGTTATTTACACTAAGAGTTTTATTTGATTTATACAAAAATAAAGATTTTGAGTATTTAAAACAGAAGTGGTTTATTTTATTAAATATATTTTTTTTAATTTTATTAGTTTCAACATTTTTATCAGAATATAAATCATTAATAGTTGTGAAAAATTTACCATTATTTAGATTTTTTCTACTCGCGCTATGTATTCAATATTCCCTTCAAAAGCAGAAAAATATTCGATTATTTCTTGTTACAATTACTGGTATAACCTTGTTTTTAACTTTTGATGCATTAATTCAATACTTTTTTGGTACAAATTTGTTTGGTAATAATTTATCTCAGGAAAATATAGCTCGGGTAAGAATTACAAGTATTTTTGGAGATGAAGAAATTGTAGGATCCTTTTTAATAAAATTTATTTTCTTTGGTTGCATTGGTAGTTATTTATTATTTAATGAAAAAAAAATATTTTCATACCTTTACTTTATAATCGTTAGTATAACAATTTTAATTAGTCAGGAAAGGATGGCATTTATTTTATTGTTATTTTCTATATTTATTATATTTCAATATTTTTTATTTTCTAAAAAGTTTAAAGAAATAATTACTATTTTCCTTGCTTTGACTATTTTATTAATTATTTCATTTGGTTTAGACGAGTCATTGAAAGCTAGATATTTATCTATTTTTACAAATAGTAGTGGCATAACTAAAGTACAATATGATAGTTCTAATAAACCTATAAATATTATTGACTCAATATCTGAAATAAAAAATACTGAAATATCTTTTAAAGATAGCATGTGGGGAGCCCACTATCTAACTGCAGCCCAAATTTTTAAACACAATTTTTTACTTGGATCAGGACCAAGGTCATTCAGATATGAATGTGGTAAAAAAAAATACGAAAATTTAGATATACATTACATTAAAAAAAGATGTTCATCGCACCCACATAATTATTATTTAGAAATTTTATCTGAAACCGGTCTATTTGGATTTGGATATATATTAATACTTTTGATCGCTTTTTATTATAAGCAACTTAAGATTTATAATAAAAGAAAAGATATTAGACATTTGTTTGGTTTATTGGCAATATTTATTAACCTTTGGCCAATTGCATCAACTGGAAGCATATATGGTTCATTTAACGGTTTAATTATTTGGATAACGATTGGTTATGTTTTATCTTTTTCAGGAGAAAATCTAAAAGTTTCTTAAGAATTTTGCTGGATTTCCTAGATATATACCAGGTTTATTTATGTCCTTGGTGACAACGCTTCCAGCGCCAATTACAACATTATCACAAATATTTACCGGTAAAATAGTAGAATTACTTCCTAAGCTAACTTTGTTACCTACTTGAGTATCCCTAAAAACACTTTTACCACTAGGTCTTCCATTTTCAAATTTATCATTAATAAACATCACACCATGACCAATGAAACATCCATTTCCTATTTTTACATTTGAACATATAAATGAATGGCTTTGAATTCTAGTATTACTTCCAATAATCACATTCTTTTGAATTTCAACAAAAGGTCCTATAAAACTCTTATCTCCAATTTCACATTCATAAAGATTAACAGGGTTTATAATTTCAACATTTTTTCCAGTTTTAATATTTATAATTTGAATTTTTTTTGTATTGGTCATATAGAGTTGCTATGTCGTCAATTAAGTTTTACAATATTTATAATCAAGATAGAAATATACATAAAAATATTATCAAGAAAATATCTAATACAATCAAAAAAAACAAGTTTATATTAAGTAACGATGTTAAAAATTTTGAGAAAAAGTTTTCAAATTTTTGTAGATCGAAATTTGCTGTTGGAGTTGGAAATGGGACAGATGCTATTTATCTTGCAATTAAAGCATTAAATCTGAAAAAAGATGACGAAATAATTTTGCCAGCTATGACTTGGAAATCTACTTTAACCTCAGTTATAAACAATAATCTTAAACCTGTTCTAGTAGATATTAATGATAAAAATTCAAATATTAATTTAGATGACTTAAAGAAAAAAATATCTAAGAAAACAAAAGCTATTATCGTCGTTCACTTATATGGAAACCCTGGAGAAATTTATAAAATAAAAAAAATTATTAAAGGGAAAAACATAAAAATTATTGAGGATGCTGCTCAAGCCCATGGTGCTAGAGAAAGTTTTACTAACAAAATAGTTGGATCAATTGGTGACTTAGGTTGTTTTAGCTTTTATCCTGGAAAAAATCTTGGGGCATATGGCGATGCAGGTGGAATTACAACAAATTCAAAAAAATTCTATAAAAGGGTATTAGAACTTAGAAATATTGGTGCTTTTAAATCCTCGAATAAATCTGATTGTAGACTGTCAGGAATAAATTCAAGATTAGATAATATCCAAGCTATTATATTAAACGAAAAGTTAAAAAAACTAAATTATCTAAATAAAAAAAGAAAATCTATTTCAAGAAGATATGAAAAAGAGTTAAATAATTTTAAAATTTCAAAATTAGAGTATGAGCCGGGAGCTGTGTATCACCAGTACGTAATTAAAACTAATAATAGAAATAAATTTTTAAATTATTTAGCTAAAAGAAAAATAGAATATGGGATTCATTATCCGATAAGTATTAACAATTTAAAAATAATAAAAAAAGAAAATAAGAAAAAATTTCCTAATGCTGAAAAATTAGCAAGGCAGTGTGTAAGTATACCTATTGATCCATTATTAAAGAAAGAACAAATTACTAAAATAATAAATGTTATAAATTCTTATTAATTGAAAATATAATACAAATATTATTTATTAATCTATAAAACTTATTGATAATATAATCATTATTACTTGAAACGGAATTGCATAAGCAAAATATTTTTTCTCTCCATACTTAAGTATAATCTTTTTGAAGAGAAAATCGTTATGCCTTTCAAAAATTGATTTTCTTTTTGCGAGCCTACTCATCAATGTAAACATTACATCAGCTAAAAATAAAAAATTTATAAAAATAGCACTCATATAATAACCCATATTTATTAAAGAAATTAGCATCCAACCCAGAATAAACCCTGATGGAATAGATCCCGCGTCTCCAATATACATTTTAAATTTTTTTCCCAAGTTGAATGGTATGAATAAAATTCCTATAAAAAGCATAAGCATTGATACTTTAAAATGAAATATTTCATCAATCATAAAAAAAATGAAGGTGAGACCAAAGAAATTTGTTATGATTTGAAAACTAAACATTCCATCATAACCATCAATGAAATTTGTAGAATTTATTACAAATGTCCAAAAAATTATTGTTAAAACTATATCAATCTTTAAAGGTATTAAGCCACCGAATAAAGGTGTTTGGAAACTGTAATCCTGATTAACAGGAAAGAGTGAGATACAAAGATATACTAATATCAGTTGTAAAAATAATCTTAGTTGAAAAGGTATATAATTAAGATCATCAAAAAAAGAAATAAATAATAAAATTATAATTGTTATCGGAGCCATCCATAATTGAGGTATATTTGAGAGATATTCACTATAAATAAAATTATCAAAATAAATTATGAAGAATAAAATTAAACTTAAAAAAAACACTGGAATAATGCCACCAGATGTCAAAACTTTTGTTTTATGTGTTTTGCCTTTACCTGGTTGGTCAAAATTTTTAAATTTTAAATTTATTAAATAGCTTAAATAAAAAGAGATAAAAATTATGATAAATTCAATAAAATATATCATCATAAAAATTGTTTAAATCTATGAATAATTTTAAAATAAAAAAACTTTATTATATTAAATGATTTTTCATTTTTAAAAATTTTAACGTTTTCAATATTTTGAAGAATAACATTTATAATATTTTTATTAGATTTGCCACCTGCTCTCATATTTATCAAAGTTTTATTACAATATGCGTATTTACAATTGTATTTGTTTAAAAATCTATACATTATCTCAATATCTGCTGCGGATTTATATTTTAAGTTAAACAATCCAAATTTACGATATGTTGACTTTTTAGCTACAAAAGCTGGATGAGCCGGACACCACCCTTTTAAGAAGTCATTTTTTTCATATTCTCCAACTATCCAATTTCTTAAAACTTTTTTATTTTTTGTTATTATGATATTGCCATAAATCAAATCTAGATCGTTATTTTTTTTAAATGTATTTATAATATTATCTAGCGAAAAGTTATCGTAAAAGACATCATCTGAATTTAAGATTAAGATTATTTCACCTTTTGCTAATTTAATACCCTTATTCATCGCATGATATATTCCATTATCCTTTTCTGAAATTAATAAATAATTAGATTTCATATTTTTTTTTATAATACTAATAGTGTTATCCTTTGATAGACCATCTATAAAAATATGTTCATAAGATTTATAACTTTGATTATTCACCGAGTTAATTGTTTGCTGTATAGTTTTTTCACTATTGAAGCAAACTGTGATGATTGAAATACTTGGCATATAATTTACAAAAATTGAAAGTTATATCTTATTTTTAATATAGTTTGTATTTATACTCAAACCTAAAAACATCCAAACTAAATAAGATACATTAAAATAATTATAAAATATGTAATTATCAAAATTTAAAAGTAAAAAAATTATTGAAACAATAATTTTAAAATTAATAGTATTAAAATTATTTTTTAATATTTTTATTACTTGAAAAATAAAAAATAAAAATAAAAGCACTCCAAGTAAACCAAATTTACTTAAAAAATCTAAAAATTGATTATGCGATGAATTAAAATTTTGGGTAAGGATAACTTCGTTTTGAAATAGTTGAATTGCCTTATGATTTATGGTTAAGTGATCTGGTAATCCTTTATACTCTTGAATCATGGGTAAAAAACCTAATTTCTCAGCACACTCATAAGTTCTAAAAGAAAACTTGCTACATACTTTAGAATAATAAGAAAAATTATTTATAAATTCAGAATTATAAAAATTGGAAAATATATTTGATTCTTGAGAGTTGAGTTCTTTTAAATAAATTGAATAGTATTTAATATTTATTAAGAAACTATCATTTATTATTTGATTGTTTAATATCTTTTGTAAATATACTTCGGCCAATAAGGCTCTATGAGTAAGACCACTATAGATCTCTGTAAAAAAATTATTTACAAGATAGTTTATCTGTGAAATTTCATAAGTTTTCTCAGCAAAACCATCGTAGGAAGTAATGGTACCTAAATTTTTTAAATTAAAAAAACTATTAAAAACATAGTTAAGGTATTCAAAATAATATCCTGTAAACATTGAAATTATTATTAAATATAAAATTGGCAAAAAAATACTTGCTGCAAAAAAGTAGTTAAGAAATTTTATATTTTTTTTGGAAATGTAAATAACTCCACAAACAAGTATTTGAGTCAAAAAAACATATTTTGCACAAAAGATAAATGTGAATAAAATTATGAAAAAATCTAGACTAGTATTTTTTTTTTCTCTATAAATTAAATTAGCAAAAAAAATAAATAATATAGTCCAAGAAATATTATTTTTCCTAATAAATATTTCTATATCAAGGAAATCAGATCTAGCATTTAAAACAAAGTTTAAGTAAAAAATTAATACTACAAAAAAAAAGATTGAAAAAAAATAAAATACTTTTTCAGTATAAATGAAATAGAATAAAGTTAAAAAAAGATAAGCTAATAAAAAATAAAATAGATCATAATAAAAGAAGGAAAATATTATTATTGATGATATTAAAATTAGTGTTAAATTTTCTAATAATTTAAAATCAAATTTATTTTGATTTTTTGAAAAAACCAAAAAAATAAAAAAACATAAAAAAATTTGTATAGATTTTTTTATATATGAAAAATCTATAATCTGGTGATTTAAAATTAAAGATATAGCAATCCATATGAAAATTAAAAAAGATAAATTTATTAAATCTTTTTTATCGAGCTTAATTAAATAAATAAATGTTATTAATATCAAAAAGATAAGGCATATTTCACCAACCATTTGAATAAGATTTAAATTATTGAAAACTAAAAAATTATAATTTAGTTTAAAATATCTTAAATTTGTGAATATTAATAAAAATAATATTAATGAATTAATTTTATCAAAATCAAAAATTTTTTCTTTCATATATAACCAGGATATTATTAGTTTTTTCTAATAAGAACTGTTTTTTCTAAAGCCAAAACATCCATATTGGTCCTTAAAAAACAGGCTAATGCCTCATCTGGCTTCATAACTATTGGTTCATTCTCATTAAACGATGTATTTAATATCAACGGTATCCCACTTATCTCATTGAACTTTTTAATTAAATTATAGAATCTTTCATTTGTCTTTTGATTTACAGTCTGTAATCTTCCTGTACCATCAATATGTACAACAGCAGGAATAATATTTTGTTTATCAGATTTTACTTTAGAAACAAAAGACATGAACAGAGACTCATGGTTTATTTCGAACCACTCTTGTGCATATTCCTCTAAAATAGAAGGTGCAAAAGGTCTAAAACTCTCTCTTCTTTTGATTTTTTTGTTAATTATTGATTTTATGTCTGGTACTGCAGGATTTGCTAAGATTGACCTATTGCCTAACGCTCTTGGTCCCCACTCCATTCTATTTTGAAACCATCCAACAATTTTTTTATCATAAATTGCATTAGCAATATAATCTAAAAAATCATTTTCATTATCAAAATTTATCTGGTTGATATTTTTTAATTTTATTTTATTTTTTTTTATACAATTTTGAATTTCATCATTATTAAACTTTGGACCATAATACGAACCATACTCCTTATTTAAAAAAATATTTTTTTTTGAGAGAAAATATGTTGCTGAACCTATGGCTCCCCCTGAGTCACCACTTGAAGAGCTAACATACAATTTTTTAAACTTTGTCTTAGATAAAATTTTTCCATTTGCTACTGAATTTTGAGCACAACCGCCAGAAAGACATAAATTACTATTTTTTGTTTGATCATATAAATTATTTAAGATTTTAAAAAAAATATCTTCGTAAATTGCTTGGGTTGACTTTGCGATATCTTTATGTTGTGAAGTAATATCTTCTTCTGGATTTCTAGCAGGTCCTAATATTTCTTTTATTTTATGGTTAAATAAATTCCCAATTATCGGCTTTTCATCATAGAAATCTAAATTAAACTTATTATCAACATGATTAAAATACTTTAAATTTAATTTAAATTGATGACCCGTATCGATAAAAAGTTTATATAATTTTTCTTTTTGAGTATCACGTCCATATGATGATAATCCCATTAATTTATATTCGTCTCCATAATTTGGAAAACCCAAATGTTGTGTAATTGCCGTATAAAATATTCCTAAAGAGTGAGGAAAATAAACTTTTCCATTGATACTGATATTTTTCTTGTCCGCATATCCCCACATTGTACTAACAAAGTCTCCAAAACCGTCAATTGACAAAACTGATGAATTATCAAAACCTGAAATATGAAATGAACTTGAAATATGAGATAGATGATGCTCAACTTTTATTATTTGAAAGTTTAATTGATCTTTTCTAAAATATTTTAAAAAAATGTCTCTAATTGAACTTATATTTTTTAAGTTTTTGGCTCTGTCTAAGATATAGCTTAAACTTGGCTTATTCTTAATAACAAATACAATTTTTTTTATTAAATTGATTTTAGGATTACGATTAATACAAACAAAATCTATATCAGAAATATTGAGATTTGCGTATCTTAAGCAATAGTTAATAGAATTAATTGGAAATCCTGAAGAATGTTTAATTCTATTGATTCTCTCCTCTTCGACTGCGACTAAAATTCTATCATCTTTTAATATACAAGCCGCTGCATCTCCATGAAAAACATTCAAACCTAATATTATCATTCTATAAATATGTTTTATTTACCAAGTTTTTTTGAAAAACTATTATCATTGAATTTAATTTCTTTTAATTTTTCAGCAGAGGAATAAATTTTATCAATTATTTTTATACTTTTGATGCCATCTTTTATAGTTGTTGCACTATTTTTTTTATTAGACAAATAATTGTAAACATCTTTGTAAAATTCAGTATGACCAAACCCATAAACATTCTTATAATTAGATGAATACTTAAAAATATTTTTATCTATTTTTTTTGTTTTTGTAAATTGCCAAGTATCTATTTTCGAAACTGCATAACCTCCTATCACAACTGTTCCCTTTGTTCCCAATACTGAAATTGAACCTTCTAAATCGTTTGGTCTGGTAGCGGTAGTTGCTTCAACTAAACCTAATGCGCCATTCTTGAAATTTAGTATAGCTAAGCATGTATCTGATGCCATTGTTTTTTTTGTAATTTTCAATGTCTTTGCATAAACACTTTTAAGATCGCCCATAAGCCACTGAATTAAATCAATATGATGGCTTGCTTGATTTGCAAGAACACCACCATCATTTTTCCAAGTACCTCTCCATTTATCAAGTAAAAAATATTTCTCTTTCCTGGACCATCTTACTCTGATTGTTGCTAAAAATATTTTACCAAATCTTTTTTGGTCAATTGCTTGTTTTAACTTCTTTATAGCAGGATTGTATCTATTTTGTTTTACAATAAATAAGTTTATTTTTTTTCTATTACAGATTACTTTTATTTTATTTGCTTGGTCTGAATTCATTACCATTGGCTTTTCAACGATAATATTTTTAAAATAATTTGAGGCTTTTACTATGTGCTTATAGTGCAATCCACTTGGAGTCAAAATAACTATTAAATTAGCATTTGAGTTTTTGCATAATATATCAAGTGAATTGTATAATTTAATTTTATTTAAAAATTTTTTTTTTTTGATCTTATTTAATTCTAAATCACAAACTGAATCTATTTCAAAATGTTTATTTAGTTTTTCAATTGCAGCCTTGTGCTTATCAAAAATTCTACCACAGCCAACAATTGCTAATTTAATTTTTTTCATATTAATGATCTATAAAGCGTACAAAGTTTTTTTGTGTTATTTTTCAAATTATGTCTTATATTATAATTTTTTTTTGCATTCATTCCTAATTGGACTAATTTTTTTTTATTTTTACTTAGAAAATACAATTTCTCTATAAATGATTTTTGATCTCCGAATTTAAGGACATACCCTGTTTTATTATTAATAATAGTATCATTAAAATATTGTTTTAAACAAACTAAAGATGGGATTCCATACGAGGCTGCTTCAATTACAGGTCTGCCGAGAGCGTTCATTCTTGATGGAAAACACATTAGATCTAATCTCTGATAAAATTTATCTAAATTTGTAATGCTGTTCATGAGTTTTACATTTTTATATTTTTTATTACGAAAACTTAAATAGATTTTACTAAAATTTTTTTTAATTCTAAAAGTATGTAATATTTTTGTTAAAAATTGGTTTTTTACTGATAATGATCCTCCAATTAAAAAAAGAAATTTATTTTTACTCATGTTGATATTCGAAATACAATCGAAATAAAAATCTAAACCTTTGTGATAGTCTAAAGAGCCGAGAAAACCAACACAAAATTTTTTTTTGCTTGATTTTTTTTTTTTTGATCTTTTATTTTTGAAAATATTGTAAATTATAATACTTTTAATTTTATCCGGAGATGTAGATAAAGTGCTTTTATCAATACAAATAAATTTATCTATATATTTTTTGGATATATAGTCAATAAATTTAGGTATTTTATTTTTTTTGACCCGAGTCCTTACATGACAAATTATTTTTGATTTAAAAAAAAATTTTATCAATGGTGCTATAATAATTAAATTTGTATCATTTAAATGAATTATATCGTATTTTTTTTTAATTTGACAAATGCTTAATAAAAAAAACAAGAAAAAAATAATTTCCCTTAAAAGTAAAATTTTTCTAAAACCTTGATAGCTTCCAATTTCAGTTATGTCATAAGATGGAATACCTATTGTCCTTTTAACATTAATTTTATTTTTTTTAAAAAAATTATATGTTGTACCACTAGGGCATACTACATCAAAATCAAATTTTTTTTTTAATTGAAAGATAAATTCTGAGATACTTTTTGATGCGCCACCAAATTTACCATGGTGTTGTATTATTAATATTTTTTTTTTCATTATTTTTTAAAAAAAAGTTGATATATTTTTTTTGTAAATTGAAAAATTTTTTCAGAATTATCAAAATCATAGTGACTTTTTGGATCATCATTTAATATTTGATCAAATTCTTCTAATGAAAAATCAAGTTTTTTGCAAAAATAATTTTTATCATTTTCTAGATCGCCAGGGTAATTTGTATTAGATAATATTTCTATGGCTTCCTCGCGAGAAATTTCATTATTTCTTATCAAGCAAGAAAGATGTGATTTTCTTTTATCAACTTTAAACTTCGTTTTTAAAATATATGCTTGATAGAATTTTGTAAAAAATGATTCGAAGTGCTTATCTTCATATTCAGTCCAGTCGTATTTTGATTTTAATAATTCGATTGCCGTTTTTTTTTCATAGTTAACCATGTTTAATGGTTCTAAAAGTTTTGGTCCAAAATTTAAATATTTCGCGATATACCAGTCAAAAAAATTCATTGTTGGATATGAATTAATTTTAATTGTTCCATATTTTTTATGAATAGATTTTATATTTGATATATCACTTTTTCTCCAAATCCATTCCCTAGGCATTGCATGTTCTGTAAAGATATTTGTTCCACTTAAAATGTATTTTATATTGTTTTTTTTTGCAGTATTTATCAGATTAGCAAATATTGCGTGATCAGTAACAAGTTCAATATCTATAACACCTGATTTTATAAAAGATCTTTGTATGTTTTTAAATTCCGGCCAATTAACAACATAAGTCTGTAGTTCAAAACCACATTTATCTGAGATTTTTTTTATATTTGAAACTGCAAGTTCAGAATTCCAACCATTGTCAAAATGTATTAATAAAGGTTTAAGATTATATTCTTTTGCTAAATGAGTAACATAAGAACTGTCAACTCCTCCACTCACACCAATCAAACAATTAAATTTATTTTTAATTTTTGATACTTTATAGAAAGTATTCTCTAAGTTCTTAGATGAAATATTTTCTTTTTTTTTTTGTTTCAATAAAGGCATATATTCATGACAAAAATTGCAAATTCCATTTTTAAAAGTTAAACTTTTAATAGATGAATCTAGAACACAAGATTTACAAATCATGATTTATTTATTTCATCGATTTCAAATTTAGTTAAATAATTTACTAGTACACTTTCATTATTGTTTTTAAAAGAAAATAAACTTGATGCTACTCCACCACTTGCTCCAAGATTATTAAGGAATTTAAAGTCATCAATATCTTTTGCACCACCATTTATAATCACATTTGTTTTAATAAATTTAAAATATTTTTTAATTAATTCTTTATTGTATCCTTTTTTTGTCCCTTCTAAATCAACAAATGTTAAAAGAGTTTCACATGGACCTAATTGATTTATTTTTTCAAGATGATTTAAAATATCATCATCATAATATTTTTTTTTCTTTCTATTAAAAAGTTTTAATTTTCTAAAGAAGTTTTGTTTTAGATTGACAGATATTGATATGCTTGAGCTTCCAAACTCTTTGATAGCTTTTTTTACAAAACTCAAATCCTCAAAAACCAACGAATTAAATAAAATTCTTTCATAACCATAAGATAGAATTTTTTCAATATCGTTTAAATTTTTTACTCCTCCTCCATAACTTAATGGTACAAATGATTCTTCTGAAATATTTTTTAAAAGCTTAAAATTTGGTTTATCAATATCAGATATATCATTTATTAAAATTTCATCTACACCTAGCTCGCTATAAATTTTAACAATATTTATCGGATCACCTAGATAAATTTTTTTTTTAAATTTAATAGTTTTTATACAACTATCATTTTCTAATAATAAAATAGGTATTACTCTAAAGAAAATCATTATAAATTTATAAAATTCTTAAAAAAATTTATACCAAAATTATGACTTTTCTCTGGATGAAATTGAACTCCAAAAACATTATTTTTTTTTACAAAACAAGAAAATTCTATATCATTTTCTGAGATAGCTATTGAATAGTCTTTATGAAAGGGAAAATAATACTTATGCAAAAAATAAAATTTACTTTTGTCTAAAAAATTAAACTTATAATTTTCTTTTACTATTTTTATATTTGACCATCCCATAAATATATTATTTGATTGAGTTGAATTAAAAGATTTACAAAATACATTGAATACATTTAAACCTTCTTTATTTCCCTCATCACTACCTAAGCAAAGTAATTGCATCCCTAAACATATTCCTAGTATTTTGGTGTTATCTTGTATTTTTTTTTTTTAAAATTCCAATCAAGTTATATTCTTCTAATTTTTTTATTGCTCTATCAAAACTACCTACTCCAGGTAATATAATCACATCTGATGTATCGATGACTTCATATTTATTAGAGATAATTGGTTTTTGACCAATCTTCTTTAACATATTTGCTATAGCAGAGACATTGCCAGTGTTATAATCAATAATAACTATTTTTTTGATCATTTGATGTAATATATATAAAATTTATTGAATTTTTATATAGTATCATAATTTTAAGCAATAATGAGTTATTAGAAAATACAAATATGCTGGATAATGATTCTATTAAATGTGCAGTCGTAATACCATGTTATAAAGTCTCTAATAATATTTTAAATGTAATTGACTCAATAGGAAATGAAGTAAAAAAAATTTTCATCATAGACGATAATTGTCCAGAAAATTCAGGTAAACTGGTAAAACTTAAATCTTCAGATAAAAGACTAAAGATTTTATATAATTCAAATAATATTGGAGTGGGCGGATCCACTAAAAGAGGATTTTACGAAGCTTTCAAAGATGATGATATAAATGTTTGTGTAAAAATTGATGGAGACGGGCAAATGGATACACAAAACATCAAAAAATTTTTAGAACCATTCAAAAAAAATAAATATCTATATGTAAAAGGTAATAGATTTCATATTCATAGAAATTTCTTAAAAATGCCTATAGCAAGAATATTTGGTAATTTCTTTTTATCTTTGACCTCAAAAATTACGACTGGTCAGTATAATGTTTTTGATGTTAATAATGGCTTTATTGCTCTCCACAAGAATGTTTATAAAAATTTAAATCTTAAAAATATAGATGACGACTTTTTTTTTGAAACAAGCATGGTAGCTGAGATGAGAAATATTAAATGTAAAATTATAGATCTAAAAATTGATACAATATATAAAAATGAAAAAAGTAATTTAGTAATTAAAAAAATATTTTTTAAATTTATTTTAAAGCATATTGCGATATTGATAAAAAGATTATTTAATGAATATATAAAAAATAAGAATTATTATATGATTGTTGTAATTCTTGGTATTTTTTTAACATCAATTTATTCAATAACAATTATAAAAAAAATAGGTTTATTAATTGTTTTATTTTTTTTATTTTTTTACATAGATAAAAAACAATTACACAATTAAGGACAAAAATTGGAAATTATTTTAATATTAAATTTATATTTTATTATAAGTTTAGCCTTATGTGATATTTTAAAAAAAAAATATTTTTTTAAGGAATATTCAACATTAGATATTTATTTATATCTAATTCTGTATACCGTTGTACTTTTAACAATATTTTCCGCATTCGATTTAATTAATGAATTCCATTCATTTTTAATAATATTAATTATAATTTTTTTTAGTTTTAATTTTAAGAAATTATACAATTTTAATTTTGTATTTTTTTTTAAAGCTCTTTTTGTATTAAATCTTTTTTTAATACTATGTATAGACAAAGAGTTTATTTGGTGGGACGAATTCTCAAGTTGGGGTTTAAGAACAAAAGAAATTTTAATTCATAATTCTATTTTTTACGATAACGTTGTAACTAATCTAAATAAGCCATCTGGTTCAAGCTTACTTCATTTCATTTTTTTAAAATACATAGGTTTTAATGAAAGTATTATAATTTTTTCTCAATTTACAATCACAATTTTAATGCTAAATAACATTCTTTACGATTTTAAAGTAAAAAAATATAAATTAATCAATATTATACTTTTTTTTTTAATAATACATTTTGTTTCTTTTATTTTTAATTATGGTTTATTCTCAATATATACAGGGGTAATATCATCAGTACTATTTTTAAAAATTATTACTATTTTATTTATAAAAAACAGTGAAAATTTTAAAATTAAAATTTTTGAGTTATTTCCTATTGTATTCTTAATAATATTTTTAAAAGATTTTTCTTTATTCTATATCATATATATTATTTTAATATTAATTGTAGGTTTTTTAAATAGTGGGAGAAAAAGGTTTTTAAATTTAATAAATTTTGTTACTTTTTTAGTTATAACTTTTATTACCTTAATACTACAAAAATATATTTCAATTAAATTAAAAACTGAAACCAATATCTCAAATTATAGTGTTCATGATCTATTCGAAATTTTTCTGTCAATGAAAATAAATTTGGAACAACTCTATAGCTTTAATATATTCCAAGGATCAATTTTTAGAATACCCAATCAAATTATAGAGAAAGTTTTTTTGAAATCAGAATTTTTCAACGAATTTGGAACTAATTTGATCTTTTGGTTTATGTTTTTTTCAATATTAAACCTATTAATATTTTTGTTAAATAAAGATAAATTTATAAAACAAATTTATGTATTTATATCTTTGTTTGTTATTTCAATCTTGCATTTGCTTTTAATATTAACATCTTATCACATATTTTTTGGTGGACCTGAGGCGAGTGTAAAAGCAAGTTTTGGTAGATATATGGGACTTTATTTCATGCCTTATACATTTTTCTTAATATATTACATTTTTTCTACTTTTGACTCATTAAAATTAAATTTATTTCTCTTAGTTATTTACTTAAATATGGCTCCTGCAAAGTCGATTGAAATATTAATTCCAAGTAAGCTAAACAGCTTTAACAGCAATATGAAAGAGATAATTCATAATAAAAAAAATATTAAAAGCTTATCCAAATTTGTTAAAAAAAAATATAAGACTGAAAGAGCATATATATTAATTGATAATGATGATGGATTTATTCTTAACATGTTTAAAATTTATTTTTATCCATACAGAGTGAATAATAATTGTTGGTCTTTTAAAAAGAATAAAGAAAAGACAACGTTTATGTTTAATTGTAACTATAATAATAGTTTTGAAATTGTTGAAAAATTAAAAAAATATAAGTTGATCATAAATTACAAGAAAAATAAAAACTATGACGATATTTTGACTAATAATAATTTTGAAAAAGTTGAAAATATTTACAATGCTTTCATATATAAAAATAAACTATAAACTTATTTTGTGATGTTTTATCCAGGCTCCTAAAAAAATTACCTTCCAAATCCAATCTCTGTAAGCATATTTGCCCTTAATAATTTTAATTGCATCATATTTACACTCTAAACTTAGTATGCCTTCTAAGTAATTAAAATAATATTTAAACATCTTTTCTATAAATTTTTTATTATTTTTTGTCCATAATTCGCCAGGAGCAGAGAAACCAACTTTAAAATTTCTCTGATAAATTTTTTTTGGTATTATTAATTTATATGCCTCTCTTAAAGCGTATTTGCTTTTTATACCATTAATCTTATGTTCCATTGATAATGGGAGTATTCTTTCAACAAAATTATAATCCATAAAAGGAGATCTTGTCTCAATTGAATGAGACATTGAATTAATATCTGACCAATTTAGTTGCTTAGGTAAACTTGTAAAAAAGAATTGTAAATAATTTTGATTTAATACTAAATTTTTATGAAATATTTTCCTTTGTATTTTTTGTGGCTTTAAATTTATCCATTCATTTTTTATGTTGTGTCTATTTAAATCTTTTAAAATATTAATAATATTACTTGGCAACAAATTAAAAAAAACTTTCATCATGAAGTAGAATTTATTTTTAATATTAGAAAAAAATAATTGTTTGAAAAATTTATAAATTAAATTTAATTGAAATTTTTTGATACATTCTAATATATATAAAGAAAAAAAATTTTCATAACCACATAGCTGTTCATCAGCTCCATGACCATCAATATTTACTTTTATTCTTTTTGATTTCAATTTTTTAAAAACTTCCCACTCTGAAAAAATAGATAAATTTGAAATAGGCTGGTCATGTTGTTTTACGATTTTTAAAAAATCATTTTTAAAATTTTCAAACTTAAGAGTTATTGGTATATTTTTAAATTTGTATTTTTTGTTAAATTCTTTAACATAATTATACTCATCATTTTCATCTTTTGACCTTGACGAAAAAGTATAGATTTTTTTATAAGACTTTTTTTTAATATTTGCTATTATGCTAGCTATTGTTGATGAGTCTATACCTCCAGATAAAGAAATACCAATTTTGACATCTGATCTAAGTCTTAATTTTACTGATTTTTCTAAAATCTCAGAAATTTCGCCTTTAATATTCTTTCTTTTAAATTTTTTTTTTTTGAATTTATACCAGTTAATTTTTTTTAATTTAAAGTTTTGTGCATTAAAATCTACATAGTTCCCAGGTTTAACTTGATAAATATTTTTAATAAAAGTTTGTTCGTTGTTTGAAGATAAATCATCATAGAGATATCTGGAAAGAGTTTGCTTATTAATCTGATTTTTTTTATTTAATGACAAAAATTGCTTAACCTCTGATGAGAAATAATAACTATTTTTTAATTTTGTATAATACAAAGGTTTAACTCCATATCTATCTCTACAAGCAATAAATTTATTTTTTTTTAAATCGAAGATAATTAAAGACCACATACCATTAAAATAATTAAAACATTTACTACCCCAAAAATCGTACGCGGCTAAAATTACCTCAGTATCTGATTTAGTTTTAAAGATATATTTATTTTTTTTTTAGAATTTCTTTTATCTCAATATAATTGTAAATTTCTCCATTAAATATTATAAAATATCTATCAGTATATAACATTGGTTGGTTTGCTTTACTTGATAAATCTATAATTTTAAGTCTTCTAAATCCTGCTAAAAAATTAGTTGAAAATTTTCTATTGAAGCTCTTAATATTTTTAGAGCTAATAAATTTTTCTTTATCAGGACCCCTATGAGAAATTTTTTTATTCATTAATTTAATTTCTTTTAATGAAATGTTTGTTTTAGAAATACAAAATGAAAATCCACACATAATTATATTTTATATATTTTCTCGATTTTTTTTATAATTACATTTGAAGAGAAATTTTTCATATAAAAATTTTTTATTTTACTGTGTTTAAATTTGTTATAATTTTTAAAAATCTTAGATATAGCTTCAGACAATTCAGTGACGTTATTGTTTTTTACTATTATTGAACAATCTGGATTATGCACATCTCTTACGCCATAACTATCTGTCATGATAACAGGAACTCCCATAGAATATGCTTCAATAACAACTATTCCAAATGTTTCATAAAAACTTGGTAGTACTAATATCCTGCTATCACCAATTGATTTTATAACTGATCTTCTGCTTAGATTTTTATAAATTTTAACAAATTTATTCAACTTTCTATCATTTATAAATTTTATTATTTGATTTCTTAAATCGCCGTCACCTATAATCTTCATATTCAAATTATTATTATAAACTTTCTCAAATGCTTTTAATAAAAGTATTGGATTTTTTCTTTCCTCTAAGCTACCAACAAAAATAATATCATTTAATTTTTTTTTTGATTTATATTTTATATTTAATGACAAATTTGGAATCACTACGAGTTTGTTATCTTTTAATTTAAATATATATTTAATTTTATTTTTTAGTGCTTTGCTTACGCATATAATTTTTTTCGTATTTTTTAAAGACAAATGAATTTTCTGGTAAACATTTGAATTTTTTTTATATCTACGTAAGTATTTACCATCCAGAAAATCTGTTGAGTGTTCAGTTAATATATAAGGTATATTAAAAGATTTCTTTATTTTGTATGCAGTCCAAATGGAAAATTCAGAAAAATGTACATGCAATAAGTCTGGTTTTCCATTTTCATAAATGTATTGTTTAAAAACTTTTAAAAATAAAAAATAATGTATGTTATAATTTATTAATTTAAAATATGGAATCCTAGGAAAATATAAAAACATTTTATTTTTTTTTATTTTTTCCGATGAAAAAATTTTAAAAAAAAGAGTTGAAAATATTTTTTTTACAGAAAAAAGGTAGATATAAATTACTCCTAATTTATGATTTTTTGATAAATATTTTTCCTGTTCTTGTGTAAAAATTCCCCCCAATTTATGATCATTTGTCGGATATTCTGAGGGAACAAGTAATACGTGCATCTATTTTTTTTTAATAATAAAATTGTCAATTACTAAAGTTTCCATATTACATTTGAGAAAAGACCTAATTGCATCACCAGGAGTACAAACAATTGGTTCATCACTTAAATTAAAACTAGTATTTACCAAAATAGGAACATTAGTTTTTAAGTAAAATTCATTAAGTAAATTATATATTTTTCCATTTGTATTATTTATTGTTTGAATTCTTGCGCTGCCGTCAACATGAGTTGTTGCAGGTATTATACTATTTATATTTTTTAATGAATTAGAAAAATTTTGGTCTTGGTTTTTTTTGATATTTTTTTTTATATTTGAAACCATTAGCATGTATTTGCTTTGATGATTAAAATCAAACCATTTATTTACTTCATTTTCCAATATCATAGGGGCAAATGGTCTGAAACCTTCTCTAAATTTTATTTTTAAGTTTATTTTTGATTGCATGTCGCTTGGTCTTGGATCTGCTATTATAGATCTATTTCCTAGTGCTCTTGGTCCATACTCCATTTTTCCCTGGAACCAACCAATACAATATTCCTTTAAAATTTCTTCAACTACATTTGAGTATAATTCTTTATCGTCATAAAAAAAATTATAAGTAATTTTTTCGGAGTTTTTTTTAAGTTGTTCCTCAATCTCATATTTCGAAAAACTAGGACCTAAATAAGAATTTTTCATACTATCAAACTTATTAATTTTTCTATCTTTGTTTTTCGAGTAATAATATGCTAGAGCAGCACCTAGAGATCCCCCGGCATCTCCTGCAGCAGGTTGAATCCAAATATTATTAAAAATTTTATTTTTATAAATTTTTCCATTTGCAACGCAATTAAGTGCAACACCTCCAGCTAAACATAAATTATCACTATTTGTAATTTTTTTAGCTGTTTTTGAAATTTTATATACTATTTCTTCTGTAACTACTTGTATGGACGCTGCAATATCTTTGTGAATATTTAACATTTCATCTTTTGAATTTCTTTTTTTTGTTTGAAAAATATTTTCAAATTTTGGACTAGTCATAACTAAATCAGTTGCGTAGCTAAAATATTCTTGATTCAATTTAAAACTTCCATCTTCTTTTATATCAATTAAATATTTTTTTATAATTTCTGAATAACTAGGATTACCATAAGGAGCTAAACCCATTACCTTATATTCATCCGAATTTACTTTAAAACCTAAAAAGTAAGTAAACGCAGAGTATAACAAACCCAAAGAGTCTGGAAAATTAATTTCATTAAGAATTTCAATATTATTTTTATCTCCTCTTGCTATAGTTGTAGTAGCAAATTCTCCAACACCATCCATAACTATTATAGCAGCTTGATTATACGGGCTCGGAAAAAAAGCGCTTGCGGCATGACTTAAATGATGTTCAGAAAATTTAATTTTATTTTTATCAAATTTTTTTTTTGAGATTTCATTTAAATGATCATTTATAATTTTTTTTTGATATAATTTTTCCTTTGACCATATTGGCATTGCTACTTTGAAAGATTGAAAACCTTTTGGAAAAAAATCAATATATGTTTTAATTAGCCTTTCAAATTTTAAAAATGGTTTTTCATAAAACACAACAGCATCAATATCTTCTAATTTAATATTATTCTCTTTTAGACAGTACAAAATTGAATTTGTTGGAAAAGACGCATCAAATTTTTTTCTTGTAAATCTTTCTTCTTGTACAGCTGTAAGTATTTCAGAATTTCTAATTATACAAGCTGAGCTATCATGGTAGAAAGCACTAATCCCTAGTATGTACATAATTTTGTTCTGATATATATATATTTAATGATTATTAATCATATAAAAAAAAATTACTATTATCTTATTTCATTACTTATTTTAATATTTTTAATTACAACTGGATTAATATTTGACCCATTTAAGCCTATAACTTTAGTATTATTTTTTTTTATTTTGTTTTGTTCTATTATACAGAATCTAAATAATAATATTAAAACTCAAATTAATATTTTTTTGATTATTTTATATATATTATTATTTGTCTTAGATTTTAAAATTGAAAAAATAGTTTTCAAATCCTGTGTTAGAGGTTCATGTTACCAAGACTACTTGCAAAATCATAAAGATAAAAATTTAAAAATTAATCTTCTGGGTAAGAATTTTATAAATGCATCGGAATTACTTCCATTAACAACTTACCCATATTCAAATATTCTTGGCTCAAATGAGAATGGGTATTGGCCAATTTTTAAATCTGATAGATATGGTTTCAACAATGATGATCAAAATTATAATAAAAAAGTCATTAATTTAATCATTGGTGATAGTTATGCACAAAATGCTACAGTTAATTATAAAGATTCAATTCAAAACTTATTAACCAAAGGTGGTTACAACTCTTTATCTTTTGGTGTTGGTGGGAATGGTCCTCTTTTAAATTTAGCTACTTTTACAGAATACTCACATGATATTAAATATGAAAACTTAATATATTTTTTTACTGAGACTAATGACTTATATTACGACATCTCTATTGAAAAAAAAAATAATGTATTACAAAAATATTTATCCGGGAGCTTTGATCAAAATCTAAAAAATAGAAAAAAAGAATTATTATTACTTTTAAATAATAAAACTAAACAGATTTACAATAGCTACGAGATAAATAATAAAATTGAAATTAAAGAAATCCTGAGAAAATTTACTTTGCCTAATACTAGGTTTATTTTAAACATAATAAATACTGGTGAAGTAAATGATTATTATAATATAAAAATACCAGAAAATAAAATTTTTAATATGAAAGATCTAAAAACAGAAAGCTTTGAGTCTAATTTTAGAATTCAAAATAAGGTTTTAGAAATTATTTATAATTTATCTAAAGAAACAAAACATTATTTAATTTATATTCCCGAAAAAAAATATTTTATAGAGAATAAAAAAACTAAACTAAATGAAATAATAAAAGAAATGTCATTAAAAAATAATTTTAAGTTTATTGATCTATATGAAGAAATAAACTTAAATGATAGAAAAAAATTATATCCAAATAATTACAAGCATTTTAACGAAGAAGGACAAAAAAAAATATCTAATATTATTTTAAAAAAAATAAATAACTAAAATATAGTATATATCATTGGTGCAATTGCACTAGATTGCGTTAATATTATAAGAGTTCCAACTAATAAGAATGCTATTATTGCTGGTACAAGCCAAAATTTTTTTTTTTTAATTATAAATTTCAGTAATTCAATTAACATTAAAATTGCTCATCAAAATTGATTTTTTTAAGATTTTTATCTTCTTTCTTCCAATATGAGCTATTAGTTTCTTTTTTTTTAAATATCTTTATTATTTTAAATAGTAATGCCATTGGAATTATTGAAATAAAATATACGATAACCATTAAAATTGGATTGATAATTTTTGAAATTAAAAAAAAGAATTTATTAAAAATAAATTGTATTTTTATCAAAATATTAAATTTAAATAATGAAAATATTAAAAAAATTAAAGAGCTAAGAAACAATATTAATTCTAACGCATTAATCTTTCTATCAAAACAAGTTATTAAAAAAATTATAAACAATAGTGCGCTAATTTCATAACCAAATCTTATATGTGAATATTTTTTTTTTAAACTGAAATCTTTTATGAGCATCAATTTTTCCTTTGATATATATAATTTGCATCACCAGCACCCTGATCATACTTTTTAAATAATTCATAATTTCTCTCTTCAAGAAAATTATTAATAAATGTAAAATTTCTTTCAGATATTTCTACCATTATTGATTTAATTTTTTCGTTTCTAAAAAACTCATGACCTCCTTTGAACAATTTATCCTCAGTTCTTTCTACATCTATTTTTATATAATCTGGCATATCGAAACCTTTTAATTTAACAAGATCATCTAACTTATAGGACATTAATGTATTGTCTTTTTTTTTGTTTATCATCGGTGTTTTTGAAATTCCAGCTATTTTATTTATATCTAAATTTACAAGCTCAGTACTTTCGCCTATTAAAATATTAAATACTTTACATAAATTATTTAAATTATTGATATCTATATTCTTTCTACAAATTTGATAAGTTGGAAAATCTACTTCAAATGCAAAAGAGCTTAAATTTTTTTTTGAAGCAATAATTGAATATACTCCAGTACATGCACCTATATCCCAGAAAGTTTCTTCTTCATTGAAAGTTTCAATCCAATCTAAAGTTTCTTCCTCATAGTAAAAAATTGATCTATTTAAAGTAATAATATTATTAATTTTAAATTTTAGTTTATTGTTCCTTTTCTTAACATTATTAATTAATAATTTATTAAGAAATAAATTATTTAGAATATAGTCTAACGTCAGTAATATTCTAAAATAAATTTTCTTGAATTTATTTATCACTTTTTTTTAATTTATATAAAGAAAAAATATTTAGTATGGAATTTAAAAATCTAAAATCTATAAACAAGGTTTTTCTTAAGCCCGGACTCTCAAAGATACCTCTACTATGTAGAGATTTGGAATTCATAATAATTAATGTATTTTTCTTTCCTTCCAAAGATTTTAAATTTTTTAAATCTTTTTTATAAAGCATTTCTAGTTTATCATTCTTATCACTTAAACCGTAAAGGTACTCATTGATAAATCTTTTTAGATCAAATTTATGACTCTTGGGTATAATCCTAAAAGCTCCATTTTTTTTATTTACTTCATTTAAATAAAATATGGCTTTATAGGAATTGTAAGTAACATCAAAATGAAGTAATTGCTGATTATCACTGAAACTATTTTTTTTAAGATCTGTATTTATTATTTCTCTGTATTCTATTTCAGGATTAAGACTGGAGCTAATACCATTACTAATTGAAATAAATTTAAATAATTGACTTTCAGGACCGAAATAATTTTTCAGGATATCACTTGAAATTAAATTTTTTGTTAAAGTCATAACAGGTAAACTTTTGTCATTTTTTTCTAAAATAGGATTTTCACTTTGTTTAATAGAAATTTCTTCTTCTAGTTTTAATAAATCTTTTTCATTTAAAAAATTTTCAATTATTAAATATCCATTTTCATTTAATTCATTAAAGTTAAAAACTTTTGTATTAATTTTGTCTAAATTTTTTCTTTTAAGTATTTTTTTTGTAATTATTGTAAATAAATAAATAATTGACGGTAAAAAAGAAAAACCAAATAAATTCAATATTTTTGACTTGAACTTTGATGCTGGTGTGAATAGTAATATTTTGTTTATAACGGTCATTTTTGAAAGTTATATATTATTTAAGATAAAATGAAATTTGTATTTATTTGTGAATTTAATAAAAACGTTGGCCTAGGTCATTTCGATAGATGTCTTAACTTTGCTGATTTTTTAAGAAATAATGATCATGACTGCTCCTTTCTGACATTCAATTCAGAAAAAAAATTAATTAAATCATTTGATGTATATAAAAACTATAATTTCAATAATATACCTGAAAAATTATTAAACCATCAGGAAGTAGTTAATTTTTATAATTATGTTAGAAAATTTAGACCTGATTACTTAATTTTTGATAGTTATAAAATAAAATATAATTTTTATAAAAAATTTTCAAAGTTTAATATAAATACAATTGTAATTGCTGATTTTATAAATAAAAAATATTTTTGCGATTTACTAATCAATCCAAATTCTAATAATAACTTTTTTAATAAAAAAAATAATTCTTATTCAATATCAGGCTTAAGTTACCAGTTTACGAATACAAAATTATTCAAAAAAAATATTTCAAAAGATGTTTGCAAATCAGCTTTAGTATATCTCGGCTCAACTAAAAAAATTAATTTTATAAAAAAAATTTTAAGGAAATTAAGACTATTTTTTAATGAAAATTTGACTTTTAAAATTATATTGAAAGATAATAGAATATTTAAAGAAAAATTTATTAAACAAATTAAATTCTTATCTCATAAAAATTTGTCAAAAGAAATTGATAGGAGTAAGTTTATTATTTCAGCTGGTGGAACATTTTTATTGAAATGTATAATGAAAGATAAAGTTATTCTAGTTTTTAAAACAGCAAATAATCAGAATGAATTATTAAAATATTTAGAGAAATACAAAAGAATAATATTTTTTAAGAATTTAAAATTTAATATCGGAAAAAGAAAATTTATGAAAAAATTTTTGTTAATGAAAAATATACAAAATTATAATCTCTTAAAAAATAAAAAGCAAAAATTAAAAAATTTGTTAAAAATCTTGAATTCTATAAATAAAACTAGAGTTATATTAGAAGAAAAAAATAAAAGTCAAATAAATGAAATATTAAAAATACAGAATGAAAAAGATACAAGAAAATTTGCTAATAATAATTCAAAAATTAGTTCCAAAAATCATAATAAATGGTTTAGAGAAATGATAAAAAATAAAAATTACTATCATTATATAATAAAAAAAAATTTTACATCGATAGGAATCTTATCCTATAAACTAATCAAGGGAAGATATTTGTTATCAATTATTATAAAAAAAAAATTTAGGAATAAAAATTATGCTTTTAAAGCGATAAAAATATCTTTAAATTACAGGGAACTATTGAATAAAAAAATTACAGCAGAAGTTAAAAAAGACAACTATAATTCAGTCAGATTATTTAGAAAACTAGATTTTAGTTTGAATAAAAAAAGTAAATTGTTTATGAAAGTAATATGACATTTAAAATTAAGAACAGAATTATTTCGAATAAAACAAAACCTTATATAATTGCTGAAATGTCTAGCAATCATCTTGGAAATATTAAAAATGCTAAAGAGATTATTAAAATGGCCAAAATGTCTGGAGCATCTGCAGTCAAACTACAGACATTTCACCCAGAGGATATTACTTTAAATAGTAATTCAAATATATTTAAAATTAAAAACGGATTATGGAAAGACCAAACATATTTTAATCTGTATAAAAAAATTTATATGCCTATGACGAAACAAGTTGCTTTATTTAAATATGCAAAAAAAATTGGGATAACAATTTTTAGTAGTCCTTTAAGTATTAGAAATGTTGATTTTTTAGAAAGTATGAAGGTTCCTGCATATAAAATACCATCATTTGAGGCAAATGATTTTAATCTTCTAAATAAATGTATAAAAACAGGCAAACCATTAATAATTTCTACTGGAACAAGTTATTCATATGAAATTGATGAAATAATAACTTTTATAAAAAAAAAAAAATACTTAAGTAAAACTGCACTGTTGCACTGTTGTAGTGATTATCCCTCAACATTAGAGCAAGCAAACATATCTTTTTTACGAAGTATGATAGAAAAATACAAAATCAATATTGGATATTCAGATCATAGTCTTAATTCTATAGGGGCAATATGTGCAATAGCCAATGGAGCAACTATTATTGAGAAACATGTTATTACATCTAGAAAATTGGGAGGACCAGATCATAAATTTTCAGCTTCTAAATCAGAATTTAAACAGTATGTTAAAGACTGCAACAATGCTTGGCTGGCAAATGGTAATAATATAAAAAGAAAAATTTTTAATAGGAAGTTCAAAAGATCTATATATGCAATTCAAGATATTAAAAAAGGTGAAAAATTTACAAAAAGAAATATAAAATCTTTCAGACCATATGTGGGTTTGGACTCTAAATTTTATTTTAATTTAATTAATAAAAAAAGCAAAAAAAACTATAAAGTAGGTAATCCTATAAATAAGTAATTTAATTTTTTTTAATTTTAATATAATAATTAAAATATTCTATTAATTCATCAATTTTTTTATTGCTTAAGTCATTGCTAAAATCATTAACCTCCAACATATCAATACTTTTATTGTAGAAATCCTCTAAAAATATATCTTCGTTTTCGAAAAATTTAAAATTTACTATTTTTTCAAAATTTTTTTTTAAATTTTCCTCTGACTTAATTACAAAAACTCCATTTAATTTTGAGTACCAAGTATTTGAGAAAACTATGCAGGGTTTTTTTCTAAAAAATGCTTCAATACCAGTTTCGCCTGAAATTGTTGCTACTAGCAATGAATTATCTATTAAATCAAAGCTGTTATAATTTTGTTCTATTAGTTTCAAATTTTTAATTTTTAAAAGCTGATTATAGTAATTTTTATTCCTATTTTTGTGTCCAGACTGGAGTGGATTAGGATTAAAAATAACTGGATGTTCCTTATAATATATTTTGATATCGTCAGGAATTGATCTCCTTATAAATTTTAATGTCTCGACTTGATTAAAAAAATTGCCACCATATGGAGAATTAGTATATTCAGGCTGGTAAGCAGAGGCAAAATATAAATATTTTTCTTTTTTCTCAATATTGCTTGATTTTGAAGAATAATAATTTCTCAGCATATACTTTTTGACTGCTGCTTTAAGCTCTAAATAATTAAACCTCAGTATACTTATATTTTTTAAATTACTGTTTAGAGTTTTATCTAAAATTGAGCTTTTTTTGAAAAAACTTCCTTTAAAAAAATTAAATATTAATTTTCCTGCATAGTAAATAAAATATTTAATATAATTTTTTTTTACAAACTTATATTTTTTTATGTAATACGGAACTGCATTATCATAATTAGATTTAATTTTTGCTTTAGAATTTTGAATAAATTGGACTGAGGTTTTTTTATGGAAATTTGTAACTTTATTATTTTGAAATATTTTCGATCTAACATTAATATTATCACTTAAAAATATTCTTGGATGAAAGTATGTTGGAAAGAAACATATTGTCTTAATTTTTAATATTTTACAACAGAGATAAATTATATAGTCGTAAAATTGATGTGGTGGTAATTTAGAAAAGAAAATATCTGGTTTTTTTTTTGCTAAATAATCGTACCAAAAAATAATTGTATTTTTGTAAATTTCTTCTTTTTCATCGTTTTTAAAGGAATTTTGATTCTGCGAAAAACGATCTAAAAGATCAAACGAAATTTTTTTATGAACTCGAAAAATCCTGTTATTATATATTCTATTATCGATAAATTTATAATTGTTATCAATACTTGTTTTTATACAAGTTAAATTATTAATTAAGTCAGCTTTATCATAATAAGATTTAAAATTATTAATAAATTTTTTAGTATCAATGATACTTAATGGTGTAAGACCATTTTTATTTTCTAATTCGCATATAAATTTTACCCAATAAAAATCATCAAAATTTGAATAAATTAATTTCACAATTAAATTATAAATATTTTTTTAATATTTTATTAATTTTAGTACAAACTAATAATTGTTGTTTCTTTGATAACTTTTCAAAAACTGGTATGCTAAAAGAAGAATTATAGTATTTTTCAGAATTCGGGCAATAACCTCTTTTGAAACCAAGTTTCTTATAATATGGGTGTAAATAAATAGGATAATAATGGATATTTATTAATATATTACTATTTAATAAGTGATCGATTATTATTTTATGTTTTAAGATTAATTTTTTATCTATCAATCTTAAAATAAACAAATGATTACTTGAAAAATATTCTTTGTTAGTTTCTTGTAAAAAAATACCATTCTTATTTAATTTTTTTCGATAAAGTTCACATACCTTGTTTCTAGTTTTTAATATTAAATTAATTCTCTTTAATTGTGAAACTCCTAATGCTGCATTTATATCGCTAAGTCGATAATTATAACCTAAATTTTTTTGTTCATAGTAAAACTTACTATAATTTTTTTTTTTTAAGTTCCTATATATGCCATGAGATCGAAGTGCTGTAATTTTTTCATTTAATTTTTTGTTATTTGTTAAGCAAGCACCACCTTCTCCTGTTGTTATTGTTTTAATAGGATGAAAACTAAAAACACATATTGATGAAAACTTACATGATCCAATTTTATTTTTTTTATAAATAGAACCTAAAGCATGAGATGCATCCTCTATTATTTTAAATTTATATTTTTTAGATAACATGTTTATTTTACTCATATCTGCAGGTACTCCTCCAATATGAGTAACAATCAATATTTTGGGTATTTTTTTTTTATTTGTTTTTTTTAATTTTTCTTCTAATTTTTTTGAACAAATATTATAATTTTTTAAATTTATATCTACAAAATCAACTTTTGCACCACAGTAAAGAGCAGCATTGGATGATGCTACAAATGAATTTGCAGAGCACCACACATAATCATTTTTCATTAGCCCCAGGCCTAAGCATGCTAAATGTAGTGCTGATGTAGCACTATTTACTGAAATAGCATATTTAGATTTGCAATACCTAGCTAACATTTTTTCAAACAGACTTACATTTGGACCAGTTGTAATTAAATCTTTAGCTAGTGCATTTGAAACCGATAAAATGTCTTTTTTATCTATGTGTTGTCGTGAATAAGGAGTGACACTCATTTTATTATTATAATTTAAGTTTTGTTTTTAAAATGTTTATTTTACTATCCCTATCATAGTAATCAAAAGGTGAGCATATTAAATTCGATAAATCCTCAAAATTGATCAATTCTTTTATTAATTTAGACGATTCGATTGTTAAGGGATCGTACCTGACAAAAAAAAATTTGTGTATTTGAGAAATTTCTTCTGGCTTTAATATAATATTTATTTTTTTTAATAATTTGATTAAATCTTTTTTTTTTAGATCCTTATTATTTTTTGCATAAACAAATTCCATATTTACTTTAGTTGTACTATTAATCTGATAAATAAAAATTCTTAAGCAATCAATTTTATCCGAGTAAATTTGATAATACTCAGGAATTCTAATGCGTTTATTTATATTAAAACTATACTGATTTATTTTAATTGGAAAAGTATTTAGTTTTTTTCCAAATATCTCCTTAATAAGAATTGTTGGATTTCCAGTCCATACAACATAATCTGAATCAATTTTATCTTCACCTACTTTTAACTCAATTTTTTTTTCTCTTAAGATAGGTTTCACATTAGAGTTTAGTTTAATAGTAACTCTATTTGATGTTAATAATTTTTTAAATTGATTAAAAAATTCATTATATCCTTTAATAGGTAACCCAGCTTTAAATTTATTTATATCAATAAAATATTTTTTTTTGATAGCTAATAAATTATCATAGCTTTTAATTTTTTTTAAACGCAGTAGATTGTCTAGGGATGTTGAACTTATTCTAGATAAATGAAAATATATTGCTGAATTATAGGGAAATTTTTTTAACGAAAGATCAAATTTTTTTAAATAATTTTGTAAATTATGTTTTATATCATCAGAATATGTATTTATTCTATCTTCTAGTGTTCTTTTTTTTTTATATTTAGTATTAATTATTTTTTTTGAAGAGAATACAGGAACTGCAAAATCGTTACTTAAATAGTTAGAATTTTTAAAATTTGTTAGAGATGAATAAGAGTGGTTGAAGGTTTTAATAAATTTTTTTATATCATTATTAAGCGCTCTGTACCATTCTTGATTTATATCTAAATATTGGCATCCCCTAAAAAAAATATCTTTATCTCTCTCAAAATCTTTAAGGATACCACCTATATTATTAGATTTCTCTAAAATTGTAACATTGTGTCCCTTTTTTGAAATATATAGTGCTACTACACAACCTGTTATACCTCCGCCAATAATAATATATTTTTTTTTCAATTTAAATTTTTTTTGCAACAATAAACCAGACAGAATTAATTTTTTTTTTATTTAAATAATTAATTTTTTTCTCTTCAATAAGATTAATAATTTTAAATTTTTTAAAAATTATATTTATTTCGTTTTTCGTATAAAATGATGTTAGCAATCCCCCCTTTGATTTAGTTTCTTTTTTAAAAGCATTATACGATGATTTTTTTGATGCATAATGTGATGAACTAAATATCCACGAGAATATATATCCCCCCTTTTTAAGTGAACTATATGCTTGTTTTTTATAAAAATTGTTCATAAATTTTTTGGAAGTATGTGTCATTGAACCCCTATCACATATTAAATCAAAAAAATTTTCTCTTAATTTTAAATCTTTAAAATTTTTATTTATAAATTTTACTTTTGATTTTTTCTTTATGAATTTCTGAGCTATTTTGATAGCACTTTTTGAAACATCTACACCATGAATTTTTTTGAATTTATATTCAATAAAAAACTTTGTATTATTTCCTGTGCCACACCCTAAATCTAAAACAGTTTTATTAACCCCGCTTTTAAAATATTTGTTTGTACTCGCCACTATACAATCAAAGGGGTAAGAGTTTATTTGTTTTTTTTTTTTATATATTTCTGTTTCCCAATTTAACGAATTCATATCAATCGTAATTTTTTTTTAAATAATTCTTTTTTTTATTTCGTAAAATTTTTCTGAGCAAATTTTTAGTTGATTTTTTTAGTAAGTACATATCATCTTTATATAATTTTTTTTTTACAAATATAAAAAATTTTTTTGCATTTATTTCATCGTATGAATAAAAATCATATTTTTTGACAGCCAGTATATTGTTTCTTATTAAATCATTTCTTATTTTCTTAAGATCATAATTAATCTTAATTTTTCTTGGTTGAACAAAATACTTTATATTTACATCAATTTTCTTCTTTTTATTAATTAATTGACCATTAAAATATTTATAATATCTATATCTTATTTTATTAGACATCATATTTTCAATATAAATAATAAAAGTTGGTATGAATGGACATTCAAATAATATTATTTTACCATCGTGCTTATGGAGCAATCCAAAATCAGAATTTTTTCCAAATATATCAAATGTTTTATTGTAGTTGATTTTTCTATCGAATTTTTTAATGTTTGTTGAGCATGAATTCATTGGAATTTTAGTTCGAAATATTTCTTTTTGTTTTCTAAAATATTCTGAAAAAATTCCTACTTGGCTTTTATCTTTCTGTATATTAAATTTTTTAGTCTTAGGAAAATCCCAATTATAAGTTGGAATTATAATTTTATTGTCTGATATTTTTTTGATAATCTTCATCATATCTTTAATTTGAACAGAAGTATTATGTTTTTTTGCTTTTAAAAAAAATCTAAAAAAATCAGTATGAATATAATACATATTTAACTAATTAATTTTGATAAATTTTTTGCATCGACTTTTCCTGAAGAATTATATTCAAACTTATTTACATAAACTATTTTATCAGGTTTTTCATAATGTTCTAAATTGGTATCAAGTATTTTATCTAAATTTTTTAAGATTGATTTTTTTGTTTTTTTCAAAAAAAAGATAATTACTTTATTATTATTTAAAATAATTTTGCATTCTTTCCTAGTCTTATTTCTAATAATTCTTTCAATGCTATCTAAATTAATTCTGTAACCTTTATGTTTAATATAATTTTTTTTTCTAGCAGAAAAATATAGATTTTGTTTTACATCTAATGAAACAATATCTCCCGTTAGATAATACTTTTGATTTTTGTAAATTTTAAATTTATAGTTTTCATTTACATATCCCAACATCACTTGACCTCCTCCAATGATTAATTCATTATCATTTTTGGATATTATTGATTTTACAGAATATAAAGGTTTTCCAATTGGAATTTTCTCATTATTGGAATTTAATAATTTCTTTGTTATTTCAAAAAAAGTAACATTTATTGTACATTCTGTTGGTCCATAAAAATTATAAATTTTTGCTTTAGGAAAAGTTTTGAAAGCTTTATTAACAAGACTTTTGGTTAGCTCCTCTCCGCCACAATTTAATTGTTTTACAAAATTTATTTTTTGTTTTTTACTTTCATAATAATAAACTAGTTTTTCTAAAGTAGATGGAACAACATAAATTGATTCTATTTTTTTTTTTTCCATCATATAAATTAAAGATAGTAAGTTTCTTGGATCACTAGTAATTGATATTTCACAATTAAAAACAAAAGCAAATATTAAATCAGCTAAAGATATATCAAAAATGAGCTCTCCGTTTATCAACAACGATTTTGGATAATATTTTTTATTAAATGCATTTTTTATAGAAGTGTAATAATTTTTTAGATTACTATTAGAAATTATTACACCCTTTTTTTGACCTGTGCTACCTGATGTAAAAATAATATAAGATATTTTTCCATTGTTTTGGTTTATTAATTTATTACTGGATATATTTTTTAATTTTATAAATTTAACTTCATTATTTTTTTTTGTTACAATAATTGATACACAAGATTTTTTTATTTGATAACTTTTATTATGTGAGCTTAAATAATTTGATAAGGGAAGATAAAAACAGTTTGAAAGCCAACACGCAAAGATAACACAAATATAATCACAAGATCTGTCTAGATCTATAGCAACTCCTTTAATATCTCCTTTTGTTAATAAACTTTTTATTTGATTTTTATAATAATATACCTTTTTTTTAAAATTTTCATTTGTGAGTGTTTCATTTGAATCTGAAACAACTATTTTTTTATTTTTAGAACTGAGATATTTTTTTACGATATTTTTCAATTTTTTTAAAATTTAAAAGTGAATACTATAGTATCTCTATATCCTGATTTATTTTTTTCATATACATTAATTGGATCTGTGTAATGATTATAAATACTATCATTTAAAAATATAAATTCTTTGCTCTTTAGGAAGACTGAATATACGTCATACATGCTTTTTTGAAACTTTATTCTTGTAATTCCGCCTGTTATGTTTTTTGAATCGACATTTAACAATACAACATAATTAAAACCATCACTATGCCACCCTTCAGGAACTGGATATCCTACAAATTCTGTACCACACCTTATTCTTATTTGATGTATGCCAATAGAAATATTTTTATTATTTGGAAGCATTGTTAAAAAATTTTTTTTTATAAGTTGTTTTAATTCTTTTAAAATATTTTGATCAATGGGTGAAAATTTTCTAATTTTACCACCAGCAAATCTGTTTATTTTTTTACTCTGATAGAATTTGGTATTTTCGTCAAACAAAAACTTATTATTTTTAAAGGTTAATTTTGTAAATCTTCTTAATCTAAAGTAAAATCCTTTTGATTTTTCATTTTTATCTTCTGGTAAATCGTTAAAACTTTTTTTTAGATGTTTGCTTAATTTAGATACATTACCTGTCAAAAAGTTAATCATTATTTTACAACTTTAATCCAATCTCCAATTGTTCTTGCTTTATAAGCTTTTTCTAAATTAATAGAGTATTTAGTATCTAATTTAACATATATATTTAAATTAGCCAACGAATCCCACTCCCTAGTATTTAACATTGAAGTATTATTATTTAATTTTTTTTTTGAAATTTTTAAAACTTTGGATATTATTTGATAAACATCTTTCTCAACTTTGTTTTTATTACCCATTTAATTTATTTATTTTAGATAAAATTTTAGCGTTATTAAAATCTTCTTTTATGTCGATATCAATAGAATTGATCCAATTTAACTCAAAAAAATCTGTTGACTGATGGTAAAATGAATTATTTTTTAAAAGTTTTTTTATTTCAGCAATCCAAATTGCCCCTGTTGGAAAATAAATTTTTTTTTTGTTGTTTAAATTTTTCTTTTTGAAGTAAAAATTCATTTTTCTATTACTTTTTTTCTCAAGTGCCCAAAAAAAATGTAACCAACTGATTTTAAAACAACTAATAGAAAAATTACTTTTATTCTTTTTAAATTTTTTTAAATTATTTATAATGTCAATTTCATTTCTTAACGGACAAGATGGCATTAACTGAACAACTGTTTTAAATTTCTTATCTAAATTTAATTTTTTTATTGTAAATATTGTAGCTAGAGAGACCGATGATTTACTATCAGAATATTTTTTTCTTAAGAAAAACTTAATTTTATGTTTTTTGCACAATAACTCCAAATTTCTATCTGAAGACAAAATAATCTCACCAAATTTTTTTGTTTTTTTTGCTGCAATAATGGTTTTTTCAATTAAAGATTTTCCGTTAATCTTTTTAAAATTTTTGTTTTTTAATCTAGTAGAGCCTGATCTTGCAGGTATTACACAAACAATTTTATTCATAAGTAAAAATCTTTTATAGTATTATAGAGATATAATGAAAATAAAAAAATTTGCAATTATAGGGATTAACAAAGGAAATGGTCATCCTTTTTCTTTTTCTGCAATTATAAATGGATATGAAAAAAAAACATTTTTTAAATTTTGTAAGTATAGAACCATTAAAAATTATATTAAGAAAAAACAAAAACCTAGATCAATTTTTAAGAACTTTAAAATTGAATATATCGCCACCCAAAATAATAGAATTTCAAGAGAAATTTCAAAAAGTTGTAAAATTCCATTTGTATTAAAAAGAATCAGCGATATACCAAAAAAAGTTGATGGAGTAATACTTGCTCGTGACGATTTTATATATAATAATTTTATAATTAAGTTTTGTCTTAAAAACAATATTTCTCTTTTTGTTGATAAACAGATATCTAAAGATATTAACTTCTTAAAATTACACAAAAAAAAAATTTTTGCATTTAAAAAACTATATGGGGGTTCCGGTGTAAGCTATTGTGATAGTTTTTTGAAATTTAAAAAAGATTATTTAAAGGAAAAATTTATAATCAAAAAAATAATTTGTACTTCTAAAGGAAAATGGATCAATTATGGACAACATTTACTTGATCCAATTTATGATCTATTTAATTTTACGAAACTAAAATTAAAATGCATAAAAAAAACTGGTAAAGAACAAATTTTACAGACTAATATATCAAAAACTAGGTGTGATTTAATTTTTAAGGGGAATAATTATAATAAAATAAAATTTACATTTTATACTGATAAAGGAAAAAAAATTGTAAGTTTTGACAACGCATATGAAGCTTTCAGCCGTATGCTAATAAATTATTTAAAAAATTATAGAACTAACAATAACCTTGGTATAAAAAAACTTTATGCAATTTCTAATAATATTTTAAATGGTCAAAAAATTTTGAATAAATATGATAATAAAAGATAAAAAAATTGTATTGATAGGTTGCACGGGCAATTTAGGTAAACCTATCTTTGAATTTTTAAAGAAAAATAATAACAGAATAATTTTATTATCAAGAAATTATCCAAAATTCCTAAATAAGGATAAAAAAAATTATTTTTTTAAGATGGACTTTAAAAAAGAAACCGAGGTTAAAGATGCGATTAATTTTGTTAAAAAAAAATTCAAATATCCTGACCTTGTTGTAAATGGAGCATACTCAAGAGAAAAGAAAATCTCTCAAAAAGATATTATAAAAAATATTAAGAGTAACGCAGAGGGATATTACCTTATAAATAAACTTTTTGCAGAATATTTAAAGAAAAGTAAAAAAGGAGGATCTGTAGTTATCATAAATTCTATTTATGGTATAGTTGCTCCAAACTTTAATTTATATGAAAATGAAAGATTGAGTCCTACGGCAGATTATAATTTTATTAAAGGAGGATTAATTGCTCAAACAAAATTTTTTGCTGCAAAATACGGTAAATATAATATTAGATTTAATTCTTTATCATATGGTGGGATTAAGAATAAATTAATTACTAAAAAATTCTATAAAGCTTATACATCTAGGGTTCCATTAAGAAGAATGATGTCAGAAAAAGAAGTTGGTGGCATATTGTTATTTTTGGCTTCAGAATATTCAAGTTATATTACAGGCCATAATATCTTGATCGATGGTGGCTATACATGTCTTTAATTCATTTTTAAATAGTTCAATATGAATTCAAAAAGAAATTATATGATTGTGGAATGTAGCGATATTAATTTCAGTAAAGCACTTATTTATATTAATAAAAAAAAAAAATTTATACATACCTGGATATCATCAAATAAAAAAAAAAGTAATATTAATTTTTTATATAACCAAGATTGTATAAACGGTGTAAATTTTATAAATCAAAAAATAAATTTTAAAAAAAAAAATTAGTTTATCTGAAAATGAATTTTATTTAGCAAAAAATATGCTAAAAAGACAAAATCCATTGGGAAATTTAAGTCAATTAAATCAAAATAAATTAATAAATTTTCTTTTAAATAATTGGAGTAATTATTTAAAAAAAAACAAAATTAATTCTGTAATATTTTATAGCACTCCTCATCTTACTTATAGCTACTTGATATATTGTTTGTGCAAAAAATTTTCAATTAAAACCAAAATTTTAGAAAAAACTAAGTACCTTAATTATTATTTTTTTTTTGAAAATATTAATGAAATTAATATTTTACCAAAATTTAGAAAAAATTCTAAATCTCCAAAACATATTAAGAATTATATTAATCAGTTTAAATACGGAAATAACATTCAAACACATTCAGATATTTTCAACGAGTCAAAAATTGAGTTAATAAGAATTTTTCTAAGAACTTTCATTAGACCTTTTTTTAAAGAAAATTTAATAGAATATTTTTTTAAAAAACAAAAAACAAGATTTCACAATTATACCTCGTTCCTTCCCTTTGATAAAAGATCTTTTCATACAAAATTTAAAGATTATTATTTTTATTTTAAGGCTTACTTTATTTGTCAAAAATTAAAAAAAAATTATGAAAATAAATCCATAGAAATAAACAATTTAAATAATGATAATAAATATATTCTTTTTGCCGCAAATTATCAGCCTGAAAAGTCTACATCTCCCGATGCAAACGAATATTATGATCAAATTAAAATATTAAGTATTTTAAACAACTTTTGTTCAAAAAATAAAAACTATAAAATTTTATATAAAGAACATCCAAGCCAGTTTTTAAGTAAAAGATTTGGGTTTATGGAAAAAAATGAAAATTATTATAGAAAGTTGTTTAAATTTAAAAATGTTATATGCTTAAAACTAGAAACTCCTACATTCGAAGCGATAAATAAAAGTCTGGTTATTTCAACGGCGACTAGTGAGATGGCATTACAATCTATTTTATTAAATAAACCATCAATAATATTTGGAAATGTTTGGTTTTCAAAATGTAAAGGAGTTTATAAATATCAAAAAAATTTAAGTAATTTAATAAAAACAATATCAAAAAAAAAAATTATATAAGAGGGAAGTTGAAGTATTTTTAAATTGTTTGGACAATAATAAGAATTTAAATATGAACTCGAAAAAAAATTTTTCAGATATATTAAAATTTGTTCAGAATAATATTTTTTAATTATATTTTTTATTTAGTTTCATAATTTGATTTATATTCAAAAAATCTTTATTTATACCAGAGTGATATTCAAAATTTTTTTTAACCATTTTTCCCTTTTCGCCTTTTAAACTTTTAAAATAATTGAAATTCTTAGCTGATCCAAAAGTAATAGAGGGTGTTATCACAAAATATTTTTTAAATTCAATTACCTTTTCATATTCATCTTTTGGACACATAACTTCATGCAGTTTCTCGCCAGGTCTTTTACCAATTATCTTAATTTTATAATTTGGGTTAAGTGACTTTGCTAAATCCACCATATTTATTGATGGTATCTTAGGAACAAATATTTCTCCACCTCTCATTAATACAAATGAATTTAGAACAAATTGAATAGCATCTTTCATTTCAAACCAAAATCTTGTCATTTCTCGATCGGTTATGGGAAAATAATTTTTTTTTTCTTTAATAAGTTTTTTAAAAAAAGGTAAAACTGATCCTCTAGATCCTATAACGTTACCATATCTAACTACTGAAAATTTTGTATTTTCTTTTCCTACAATATTATTTGCTGAAACAAAAAGTTTATCTGATGCAAGTTTTGTCGCTCCATATAAATTTATTGGACTGACAGCTTTATCTGTTGATAAAGCTATAACCTTCTTCACTTTATTTTTAATGCAACATTCAATAACATTTTGAGCGCCATAAATATTAGTTTTAATACACTCAGTTGGATTGTACTCTGAAGCAGGAATTTGTTTCATTGCTGCAGCATGTACAACTATATCCACATTTCTCATAGCAAGATTTAATCTTTCTTTATCTCTAACATCTCCTATAAAAAATCTTAGATTTTGATCTTTATATTTATTTTGTATTTCTGATTGTTTTAATTCATCCCTAGAATATAAAATTATTCTTGAACATTTGAAGTTTTTTTGCAAAGTTTCTAAAAAACTTTTTCCAAAAGAACCAGTGCCGCCTGTTATGAGAACTGATTTTTTATTAAATATTTTTGTAATCATTTCGAATTAATTTTTATTTTTCCAGAATGCATCTCATACAAATAATCACAGATTTGTAATACACTAAATTTATGGCTAGACAATATAATTGTTAAATTTTCTTTAATTTTATCTATATTATTTATAATTTCTTTTTCAGTATCAATGTCTAAAGAACTTGTAAATTCATCTAAAATTAAAATCTCAGGCTCTCTATATAATGCTCTGGCTAACCCTATTCTTTGAGCTTCACCTCCAGAGATTTTTGAACCTTTTTCGCCAATAATTATATCTAAATTGTTGTTATTTTTTTCAAAAAAATCTTTTAGACCTGCTTTATACAAGCTATTTATTAATTTTTTTTTATTTGGTTTTTCTTCAAACATGGAAATATTATTTGTAAGCGTATCATCAAATAAAAAAGTAAATTGAGATACATAACCAATTTTTTTCATCCATTGATAGTTATTTATTAGTTTTTTTTCCAAATTATCTAAAAGAATTTCCCCTGATTTTGGTTCAAGAAAACCTAATAAAATATTTAAACATGAAGTTTTGCCTGATCCAGAGGGTCCAAAAATTCCGGTTACCTTATTTTTTTTTACTTCTAAATTTATATTGTCTAGAACAATTTTATTTGGATCATTACTATAATAAAAATTCACATCTTTTAATAAAATATTTTTTTTAATAGAAATTTTATCTAAATTGTTTGTAAATTTTTTTTCATTGGAATAACTATAGATTTGGACATCTTTTTTAAAAGTGTTAAAAGCTGATAAATCAGTTTTAATATTTACAAATGCTGCAAATATAGCTTGTATTGCTGGAGAAATTCGATAAAGCGCAAAAATAAAAGCTGTCATTATTGGAAATATTTGATTTAAATCATTATCTTTTTCATTAAATGTATAAATTGATAGTGGAATAAGAATTGAAAAAATTAGTATTTCTAAAAAGTATCTCGGTGCTACAGCTGCGGTTCTAATAAAAGCTACATTCTTAGTAAGTTTTTCAGACAATTTTTCAAGTTTTGTATATAAGTTTTTTTGAAGATTGTAGAGAATAATCTCTTTTATACCAAAAATACTTTCTGAAATTAACCTTTGTCTGTTGTTAAATATTGAAGTCATCTCACGACCTTTTTTATAGACTATGTTATTAATAGCTTTATAAAAAAGTAGATATAAAACTATCAAAGTAAATAATGATAATATTGTGACTTTTAAATTTATATAAAGCAAAAAAATCATAATGAAAATTATTGTAATGATTTTTTGAGATATGATCATAAAACTATTAACAACTCCCTCAACAAATCGCTTTATTTGAATAGTCATTTTTGAAACTAAATCAGCAGAATTCATTCCAACTTTATTCTCATAGCCTAATAGCAAAAAATTTTTGAATAATTTCAAAATTAAATTATAATCAAGTTTGTAGGTTAAATTACTTATAAGCCAAACATTAATGATTAAGCAGAAATTTGAGATAATAAGAAGTGCTAAAAAAATTATAGAAAATACAAAAACAAAAGATTCTATGCTACCGAAATTGAAATATGTATAAAAATTATTTACAAATTCATTTTTTAATAATTCATTTCTATTAAATAATAACATTGTAAATGGAACCACAAATGCAACGCTTAAAACTTCAAGAAGGCCAGAGAAAATATTAAACAAAAATACAAAAAAATATTTTATTTTTAGTTTTCTTGAAAAAGATATATTTATTGCTTTTATAACTTGAGATATCATTAAAATAAATTAGTATACATGTATGTATTACAAACCGGTTTAAGAATAAACATCTAATTTATTGGTAATGATTTCATTTAATATATTAAAAAAGGACATTCAAAATATTAATAAATGTTTGATATGTTCGTCCAAAAGCAAAGTGGTATTAAGCAATATATTTTTAAAAAATAATTTTATAATTTTTCAAACATCCTATTGTAAAAAATGCCTTTATATATATAGATCTAAAAGACCAAAAATTAATTGGCTTGAGAAAGCATGGGAAAAAAGAGAGAAAATCCAAAAAATAAAAAAAATAAAATATATTAATAAAAAAATTGAAGTAAAAAGGGAGCAAAGATACAAAAAATTATTTAAGTTTTTATCAGAAAAAATAGAATATTCTAATATTTTAGACGTAGGGTGTGGACCAGGCACAGGTTTAAAACACTTAATAAAATTAAAAAAAGATGTTTATGGATTAGAACCTGATTTAAGTAGAGCAAAAATAGCGAAAAAAAATAAAATAAAAATTATTAAGGGTAAAATTGAGGATATCAAGACAAGGAAGAAATTTGATTTAGTTACATGTATTCAAAGCTTGGAACACTTTTACGATCCAAAGAAAACAATTATATCAATAAAAAAAATTGTTAAAAACAGTGGATTTATTTTTATAGAAATACCAAACTATTTTAATCACGTAAGGTCCTGGCATGACTGTCTTTATTTAGGACATATGTCAAATTTTATTAAAGAAAGTTTTTTATATTTATTTTTGAAATGCGGATTAAAACCAAAGTTTTTATGTTTCACTCAGACCGGCAAATATGGGGAGTATAATCTTGGAATTGTAGCACAAAACAAAAAATTTTTTAATATCGAGAAACCAAATTATATAAATAAACAAATTCAAAAGAAAATTGAGAGGCTGACGTTACATGGGATTAAAAATTATCCAATTAAAAAAAAGATACCTTTAAACATAAATATAAATATTATAAATGACTTATCATTAATGTACAAACCAAATACAAAAATAAAATCTAATTTAATAGAAAATATATTTGAAAGAGGATGCAAGTATAATTATGAAATTAATAAGTATGAAATTACAGATACAGAAAATCATAAAATAAAAATCAAAAATAATAAAATCGACAAAAAAATAAAATTTATAAAAATATGAAAAATAATTGGCGCTTTGTAGGAAACGAAATAAAGTATGTTAAGAAAGTATTAGCAACTGGGTTTTCTGCAAAATCATCAGCTTCAATGAATGAAATGTTAGAAAAAAAATTTGCAAAAATCCATAAACAAAACTATGCAATAACAGCAAATTCAGGAACTTCAACTCTACATATGGCTTTGGATGCAGTAGGTGTAGGACATGGTGATGAAGTTATAGTTCCAAGTTTAACTGTCGCAATGTGTGGTTATTCTATATGGCAGTGTGGAGCTGTACCAGTTTACTGTGATATTGATGAAAAAACTTTTTTAATAGATCCAAATGATATTAAAAAAAAAATTACCAAAAAAACCAAAGCCATAATGGTTGTTCATTTATATGGATTAATGTGTGATATGGAAGCAATAATGAAGATAGCAAAGAATCATAAAATACCTGTAATAGAAGATTGTGCTCAATGTTTTTTAGGAACTGACAACAAAAAAAGGATTTCTGGAACAATTGGAGCTGTTGGAAGCTGGAGTTTTGAAACTACAAAACACATAACTACAGGGGATGGTGGTATTGTTACGACAAATAACCAAAATTACGCTGTTACAATGAGAAAGTTAAATAGCGCTGGATATAAAAATTTGAAAGCAAATAGTGGCAAAATAAGAATAAATAGAGATAAATTTCAAGATCCAAACTGGGTTAGACATGACAAATTAAGTTATAATTATAGGCTATCTGAAATCTGTGCTGCAATAGGATTAGCACAACTAGAAAGGTTAAATTATTTTGTAAAAAAAAGAAATCAAATGGGAAACCTCTTTAATAAAGAACTTTTAAAACTCAATACTAAAATTCTAATACCACAACATGTACCAAAAGATTTTTTTCACTCATACTTTTCATTTGCAGCAAAATTTGAAGGTTTTAAATTTGGAATAAAATGGCAGACTTTTAGAAAAAAATTTATGGAAAATGGTGGAGATGGTATTTATGCTGCATGGAAAATTTTACCTGATGAAGGTCCTTTTAAAAAAGCAATGAAATACGGCCTTATTTCAGGAAATAAAAAAATTAGTGAAAGTTATGGTTATGGTGAAACTCCAATTGCTCGAACATTACAAAAAAAAATTATGCAATTTACAACTAATCAAGAAAATAAAAATCAAATGATTAGACAAATTATAGCATTGAAGAAAACAATCGATTTTTTTAAGATATGAAAATCTTAGTTAATTTATTTCCAACTTTTATTCTAAGTGGTTTCATTTTTTTTGTATTAAATTTATAGTCAAAGTTTCTAAAATAGTTTATTTTTGCAATTCCTTTATATGATTTTAATATTTTAAAGTAATTTTTTAAATTTGCTTTATATTTTTTTGCATTTATCAAAAATAATAATATTTCAAAAAATTTTAAATCTTCCACATAATCTAAAGTTAATCTTACATTTAATTTTTTAAATTCTCTAAAATATAATTTTTTCTTTTTTATTAAGGGATTTTTATAAAATAATGACATAAAACCATTAGAATTATCACTAGATTTATTTATTGAATTAGTTACATATAAAGCTTTCGACGAAAATACTTTACAATTCATGCCGATTGGTAAATTTGAAGTAAAAACAAAATCTAATTTTTTTTTGAATATTTCTTTTAAACACAGATCTATATATTTAAAATCTGTCATTATATCATCCCCATCAACTTCTATAATGTAATCGTATTTAAACTTTAGATTAGCCTTATAAAATCTATCAATAATATTTTTTTTAGAGCCTGAGAAAAATTTACATTTCATTTTTTTAGCAAAGAATTTCAATTTTCTGTCACATTTATCTGTAGTAGTGCATATAACTATGTCTTTTTTTTTTATATAATATGCAGATAAATTATTTAATAAAATTTCAAGTGGTTTACCAAAATAACTATCTGTGAGAGCTTTTTCCGGAAATCTTTTTGAGGAAAGTCTTACTGGTATAAAAATACCTATTTTATTTCTTTTTATACCAATCATTTAAAGAACTAATAATCTTTTTTAAATCAGAATTTGATGGTTTATAATTCAAATATTTTCTAGCTTTTGCTATATTTGGAACCATATACTTTATTTCATCTATTTTGTTTGAAATAGAATAATTTATTTTTATCCCAAGATCGTTTTCAATTTTTTTTATCAATTCAAGTACATTAATTCCTTCGGATCCACTTCCGATATTAAATATATTATTTTTTTTGTATTTATTTAAATAAATTATACTTTTATGAAATGCTTGCGCTATATCAATAACATGAGTGAAGTCTCTAGTGGGGGTAATGATTTTCTTATTATGAATATCTTTTGTTTTTGTAATTATATATTTTTTGTGATTATTGTCTTGACTCCACGTAACTGCTCTGGCAATTGCTGTTGTAGAATTTTTTTTTGGACCATGCTCAAAATTTTTGTTTAAAATTGCCCCAGAAACATTGAATAATCTCAAAAAAACATAATTAAATCCATAACTTTCAGAAAAATCTTTTATAATATCCTCGTTTATTTTTTTAGTTCTTCCATAGCAGGAATCCGGGTTGGTGAGTGTTTTTTCATCAATTTTGTTCTTTACATCTAATATCCCATAAACACTAGAACTTGATGCATATATAATTTTTTTGATATTAAAATTAACTGCCTGACATAACATTTCAATTGTATCAGAAACATTACTTTTATAATATTTTATAGGATTGTTTTTACTCTCCCAAACTATATTGTTTGAAGCACAATGTATAATAGTATCGCATTTATATTTTTTTAAGATCTTACCAATATTTCTAATATTTATATTAAACACCTTTCCAAATTGTTTCTTTTTAACTTTAATTTTTTTTTTTTGAAGATCTGTCTATAATTATGGGCAAATAATTTTTTGTATATAAATACCAAGATAGTGTCTGCCCTATATATCCCGCACCACCAGTAATAATTACATACTTTCTCACTTTAAATCTTTTTTTAATATAGCTTGGTTTTTATATTTATTTACTTTTAATTTTTTTCCTAATATTTTTGATAATTCATACGGTTGAAAACCATTTTTAACATTTGGTCTTAGATATATTAAATCACCTTTTTTGATAACATTGCCTTTTTTAATATCTTTATTAACCATGACACTTCTTCTCTGTAAAATCGAAGTTTCTAACTCATTTTTTTCTATTTTTTTCTTTCCATCTCCTAAAGATATTTCTAAATTTCTAACTTTTTGAACCATCTTTTTCCATGTTTTTGGGTTCATAGAAAAGTAATGATCAGGTCCAACTCTTTTATTATCATCTGTAAAATGCTTTTCTATAACTCTGGCACCCAATGCAACAGCGACAATAACAGATAAATCACCAGGTGTATGATCGCTCAAACCAGTAATAATTTTATATTTATTTTTGTACTTTGAAATAATATTTAAGTTAAGATATTTTAAGTTATCAACACTTCCAGTGTAGTTTGTATTACACTGCATCAAACATATATTTTTATTTATTTTTTTTAGTAGTTTAACAACTAAATCTACTTCTTTTTCAGTCGAAGCACCTGTGGCAACAAATACAGGTTTATTTTTTTTTGCTATTTTTTTTATTATTTCATGATCTGAAATATCACCAGATCCAATTTTATATGCAGGTATGTACTTATTTACTTTCTCTACAAGTTTAGGAGAATATGCTGCTGTAAAAAAATCAATCTTATTTTTTTTGGAATATTTATATAATTCTTTTGTCCATTCAAAAATTAATTCATTCTTTTTGTAAATATTAAATGTGCTATCTTTCCATTTAGATTGATGGCTCTTTAAATTTAATTTTGAAAATTCGATATCAGATACTAATGTTTCTGCTGTAAAATGTTGAAACTTTACTGCATCAGCTCCTGCCTTTTTTGCTAGATATATTAATTTTTTTGCTCTATCTAGGTTCTGATCATGATTTGATGCTATGTCAGCTATAAAATAAGTTGGGAAATTTTCTCCTATATATTTGTTTCCTATTTTAAATTTTTTGCTAAAAGTAGCCATTTGAGGTTTATATTTGCTAATCTAAAAAAAACAATAAAATTTTATGAAAGTAGTTTTGGGTAGTGCGCAGTTTGCTGACAGGTATGGTATATCAAATTTTAAATCTAGTATATCAAGAAGCAGTTTAATAAAAATTTTTAATTATTATCAAGGTAAAAAAATTTTTATAGATACTGCATTTAATTACAAGGGTTCCTTAGAAACTATTTCTAAATGCAACTTTAATTTTAAAATTAATTTAAAAATCGACATTGGACAAAATAAAGATTATCAAAAAAAGTTTTTTAATAGAGTTGAACACTGTCTCAATTTATTAAAAAAAAAAAGAGTACATAGTATAATGATACACGATACTAAAAATTTTATTAAATTAAAATCTAAAGATAAAGCTAAATTAATAAAAAAATTGAACATTTTAAAAAAAAATAAAATAATTAATAAAATAGGTTTTTCGATTTACGATATTAAAGAAATAGATTACTTAAAAAAAATTAGAAATATTGATATTGTTCAAGTTCCTTTAAATATTTTTGATCAAAGCTTAATTTATAAAAATAAATTATTATTTTTAAAAAAAAGAAATATTGAAATTCATGCAAGGTCTATTTTTCTTCAAGGACTAATATTTCTAAATATTTCTAAAATAGAAAAGGTGATTGGTAAAAAATCTGAAAAACTAAGAAATTTCTGTAATCTATATAAATCAGATGATGAAAGATTGTATCATTCTATAAATTTTATAAAAAATTGTAAATTAATAGATAAAACTGTTATTGGTTTTACTAGTTTTATAGAATTTAAGAAATTAATAAATATGTTTAATAAAAAAAAAACTAAAGATAATTATAATTCATTCATTATAAAAGATAAAATGGTGATTCGACCTTACAATTGGAAAATTAAAAAATTATAAAATGAAAATAAATTATTACTACGACTTTGGTAAAAAATTATTACGTCCAATTTTAAGAAGCATTACAGGTAGTGGAGTAAGAAAAACCTTGATGTTAATCAAAAAAGAGTTCCCAAATTTAATTATAAAAAATATTAGATCAAATAAGAAAGTCTTTGATTGGACAATTCCTCCTGAATGGAATCTAAAAAGTGCACATATATCTGATAAATATGGAAAGAAAATTGTGGATGTAAAAAATAATCCATTACATATTGTTAGTTACTCACTGCCATTTAATTCTGAAATAAGCAAAAAAAAACTTGAAAAAAAATTTTATTATTTGAAAAAACAGCCTTCAGCTATACCTTATGTAACTTCATACTATAAAAAGAGGTGGGGATTTTGTATCACTTATAATCAATTTAAAAACTTTTTAAAAAACTACAAAAAAACAGATAAATTTAAAATTTTTATCAATTCTCATTTTAATAATAAAGGATATTTAAATTATGGCGAATTATTACTAAGAGGAAAAAGCAAAAAAGAAATTCTTATTTCAACTTATATTTGCCACCCATTTATGGCTAATAATGAGATAAGTGGTTCAATATTAGCTATGTGTTTGATTGATCATTATAAAAGAAAAAAACTAAAATACTCAATTAGGTTTATATTTATTCCTGAAACCATTGGATCCATAGCTTACTTAAGCAGAAATTTATCTAAATTAAAAAAAAATGTATTTGCGGGATTTAATTTAACATGTGTTGGAGATCAAGGTGGTTATTCTTGCATGCTTTCTAAAAATGAGGATTCTCCATCAGACAAGGCTTTAATTGCTGCATATAAAAAATTAAAAATTCACAAATTTAAGATTTATTCTTTTTTAGAAAGAGGCTCTGATGAAAGACAATATAACTCTCCGGGAATAGACCTGCCAATAACTTCTATTTTTAGATCTAAATACAGAGAATACGAAGAGTATCATACATCTTTGGATGATTTTAAGTTTGTTACAAAAAAAGGTATTAAAGGAAGTTTTGATATAGCAAAACAGGCAATTAATATTTTACAAAATAATATTTATCCTAAAGCTAATATACTTTGTGAACCACAACTTAGCAAAAGAGGTATTCAGCCAAAAATAAATAAAAAATTTGGTTATAATAATTTTCAAAAATGCATATTAGATTTTCTACAATACAGTGATGGAAAAAAAAGTTTAAGAGATATAGCCAAAATAATAAAAACAGATTTGAAACTAGTTAAGAGCGTTTATAAGTTATTACTAAAAAAGAAATTAATAGTATGAAATCTAGTAGTGTAAAAATTGTCGTTTTAGATTATGGTTCAGGAAACGTGAAATCAGTTGCAAATAGTTTAAGTTACTTAGAATTAGATTATAAAATTAGTAATTCAAATTATGATTTACAAAATGCAAGCCATATAATTCTTCCTGGTGTTGGGGCTTACAAATCCTCAATCGAAAAAATAAAAAGTAAGATAGATACTAAATTTCTAAAAAATGAAATAACTACAAATAATAAGTTTTTTCTGGGTATTTGTGTAGGTATGCAAGTTTTATCTACTAAGGGCTATGAATTTATCGAAAGTGATGGTCTAAACTTAATCCCAGGCAAAGTATTAAAGTTAAAGACAGACAAATTACCATCAATTCATACTGGATGGAATGAAATTAAAATTATAAACAACTGTCAGTTAGTGGAAGGACTCTCAAACAACAGTACTTTTTATTTTGTTCATGGTTATAAATTTGATCTTAAAGACAATAATAATCTAGTTTCTATTACAGACTATAACGAGAATTTTCCCTCAATCATAAAAAGTAATAATATTTATGGTGTTCAATTTCATCCTGAAAAAAGCCAAAAAAGTGGCTTGAAATTATTATCTAATTTTTCAAAATTAAATTAAATGCATTAAAACTATATATTTAAAATAATTAAATTTAAATTCTTTTATTTATCTCTAAGTTATTAAAAATTGAAATATGAAAAAAAAAAGACTTATACCTGTTTTGTTATTAAAAAATGGTTTTATAGTACAAAGTAGAAATTTTATTAGACATCAAAATTTAGGTAATCCGATAACTGCAGTCAAAAGATTGAGTGAATGGGCATCTGATGAATTAATTTATTTAGACATCAGTAAAAATGACAATTACGACCTTAAAAGAGATGATTTATATTTTAAAAATTTAAATAGTTTTCTAAAAATTATCGAAGCAACTTCAAGTCAAACATTTATGCCAATAACAGTCGGTGGAAAAATAAAAAATTTAAGTGATATTGAAGATAGATTAAAAGTTTGTGCGGACAAAGTTGCAATAAATACTCAAGCTTTTGAAAATAAGAGATTTTTAAATGATGCAGCAAAAGAGTTTGGATCCCAGTGTATAGTTTCTTCAATTGACGTAAAATTAATCAACAATGAGCATAAGGTTTTTATAAATGGTGGTAAAAAAAACACCAATTTAAATATTGAGGAGTGGCTAAAAGAAGTTCAAGATTTAGGTGCGGGTGAAATATTCTTAAATTCTATTGATAAAGACGGTTCAGCTACGGGATATGACGAACAATTAATTGAAAAAGTGAGCAAAATAATTAATGTACCATTGATAATATGTGGTGGAGTTGGTTCATATAATGATTTTGAAAAAGGTTTGAAATATGAAGTGGTAGATGCTGTTGCGGCTGCAAATTTTTTTCACTATAAAGATCAAAGTGTATATTTTTCAAAAAAATATCTTTATGAAAAAAAATTAAATATAAGAGAACCTCAAACTTTTGAAGTAAAATGAAATATTGTAAAGAGTGTGTTTATCCATATGCAGCTGTGAATTTGATGATAGATGATGACGGTGTTTGTAGTAGCTGTCAATCATTTAAAGCTTTTGAGCAAATTAGTGAGGAAACATGGAAAGAGAAAAAAAAAAAATTAATAGAGATTATTGAGCCAATAGCACAAAAAAATACATCCAATTATGATTGCTTGATTCCAGTGAGTGGTGGAAAAGACAGCTATTTTCAAATTCATTGTATAGTTAAAGATTTGGGACTAAAGCCACTATTGGTAACTTATGATGGTAATAACTTTTTACCTGAAGGCGCATACAATAGAGATAGGATGAGATTAAATTTTGATGCAGATCATATAACTTGGGCTCCAAGTATTGATGTTTTAAAAAAACTTAACAGGTTAGGTTTTAAAAAAATGGGAGACATGAATTGGCACAACCATTGTGGAATTCTTACCTCTCCTATATCAATTGCAGAAAAATTTAAGATACCAATTATAATTTGGGGGGAGGTAAATTGGGATATATCTGGTATGTTTGATCCCAACGACTTTGTTGAATTCAGCGCCAGAGTAAGACACGAACACGATTTAAGAGGGTTTGAGTGGAACAATTTTTTAGATGATCCAATCGATAGATTAAGTGAAAAAGACTTAATTTGGGCTAAATATCCTACAGATGAAGAGATTATAAGAGGTAACATTAGAGGACTTTACATTGGAAATTTTTATAAATGGGATCCGAATGCTCATTCAAAGATGATGGTAGAATTATACGGTTGGAAGAAAGCAGAAAAACCTTTTGAAAGAACTTACAGAATGTTTTCAAATTTGGATGATAGGTATGAAAATGGTGTGCATGATTTAATGAAATTTGTTAAATTTGGCTACGGCAGGTGTTCGGATCATGCATCTAAAGATATTAGAACTGGATATATTAATAGAGAGGAAGGTGTTGAATTAGTAAAAAAATATGATCATGTGATAAGTAGCGATTTACATCATTGGTTGGAGTATGTAAGTATGTCTGAGGATGAATTCTGGAGTATTGCTGATACCTTTAGAGATCATAGAGTTTGGTGGATTGAGAATAATGCTTGGATGAAAAAAGATATAGATAATGAAATTAGATCATATGGAAATGTTGCTTTGAATAGTGACCAAAAAAATGATTTTAATAAAAAAAGAGAAAATCTAGAAAAATAAATAATGAAATTTTATTATAAAGAAGACATTTATAAAAATATTAACAATAGAAAAGTTGTTTTGTTTGGATCAGGGAATATTGCTGAGAAAACATATAGGATTTTAAATTGTAATGTTCATGCCATTGCAGACAACTCTAAAAATCTCTGGGGAACTACAGATTTAAATTTTAAAATCATCAACCCAAAAGAACTGGATAACAATTATAAAAAATATTTTATTATTATTTGTACAACGTCGTATAGTGAAGTAATTTATCAATTAAAGAAATATAAATATAAAGATAATAGAGATTTTGTAATTAGTCCAATTTTAAATGATTTAAGAATAATTGACGAGTTTGAAAATTATGAAAGAAAAATAATTTTCACAAGTGGATCGCCACCAAATTCAAGTAAGGAGTATGGTGGAGGCATCTATGAAATTCAATGGAAAAAAGACATTTGGAAAAATGAAAAAAAAATTAGCGGAAATTGCTATGGTTTAATAAAATTTAAAAAAAATTATATTGCTATTGATAGTGATTTAGGAATCTTTGAATTTAACAGTAAATATAAAATTTTAAGATCTCAAAAGCTGCCAAAATCAAGTAGATCTCATGGATTATCTTATTCATCGAAAAGAAAAGAGTTTTATGTGGTTTGCTCATACATGGATGCAATTTTAATTTTAAATGAAAACTTTAAAATAAAAAGTAAAATATCAATTTCTAATAAATTTAAATATAATAAATCTGCATCCCATCATTGTAATGATTGTGAATATAGCAATAACCATCTTTATGTATCAATGTTTTCAGAAACAGGAAATTGGAAAAAAGATGTTTATGATGGATGTATCTTAGAAATTGATCTTATTAAAAAAAAAATAAATCAATCAATTTGTCAAAATTTATGGATGCCACATAATCCAAAAATCATAAATGGTTCTTTTTATGTAAATGACTCGCTAAGAGGGAATTTATTAGGAAATAATTTTAATGTCTGCGGGTCTTTCCCTGCATTTACTCGGGGACTAGATTATGATGGAAATTTTTTTTATATAGGTCAAAGTAAAAATAGAAATTTCTCAAAAAATATAGGTTTATCAAATAATATATCAATAGATGCTGGCATTACAGTATTTGACGAAAAAACTAAAATTTCTAAATTTTTACAAGTATCCCCGAGGATATCTGAAATTCATTCAATTATTACTGAAAATATAAAATAAAAGTATTAATTATTAAAACAATTTATTACTCATACAAGTGTAAGCAATATTCCACTTTTTTTTAATTTTGTACTCAAAAAATAAATAATTTTTATTATTAATTTTTTTAAAAAATGGCTCCGATATTAACTTATTTTTTTTTTTTGATAAAACAATTGTGCTTAGTTTCCATTTAATTAAATCGTTACTTGTATCAATGATAAGATATGATTTTTTTTTATTTATCCATTCAGCCCTAAATAAGTAATATTTTTTTTTTATTTTATTTAGCTGTGGCGAATAATTTAAAAAAAAATTTTTTATTTTAGATGTATTAACTTCTTTTTCAGATTTTATAATTATTTTTCCTTTTTTTAATATTAAATCAAACATAAATATTTTTTTATAATTACTGGAACAAATTAAAAATATATTATTTCTATTTTTAAAAATTGATGGAGTTTCAATCGACCTGCTTATTTTTAAACTATGTTTAAACTCAAACCAATTTTTAAAATTCTTGCTTTGTAATACTAATAGCTTTGATTTCTTTGAATATTTTTTTTTTGCTTGTATAAAACAATAAAAATTTTTTTTATGAGAGACAACATATGGTGATAAAAATGAATTATACTTTGATTTAAAAAAATTTTTTGGAATAATATTATAAACAAAAGTACATTTTTTTTTATCAATATCTAGCTTGTAAACACCAATGTCTGACTCTTCAGAAAAGTATTTTTTTCTTCTTGAGCAAAATAGATATGTTTCTCCCATATAAAAAAAAACATGAGGACATAAATATTTATCAAACGTATTGTTATTTAGATTAAGTAAATTAGTATTTCTATTATTTAAAATTAATTCCACTATATTGCAAAATAAAATATCATCTTAAATTTTATCAAAAATTCTTTTCAGTGCATAAATTAAGCCAATTGAGCTATTAGTACTGGTCAGCTACATGCGTTACCGCACTTCCACACCCAGCCTATCAACGTGGTGGTCTACCA
>MDTE01194332.1_pt1 | contig 65246 bp, 54 predicted proteins | sample 811231 | NCBI WGS metagenome assembly MDTE01 (sample SAMN05326651, study PRJNA326480) | marine metagenome | isolation source: seawater | place: Indian Ocean: Red Sea | collected 2010
GACGGTTGACGATGCGGGCGACGATGCGGCTGAGGACCAAGCTGCCTCAGAGAACGATGCGGCGGCAGATGACGCGGCAGACGACGCGGCAGACGACGACAATGACGACGCAGACGCAGGGGACGAGTGACCAGGTGAAGCGGTTCCAGACGCATCGGACCTTGACCTCCTGTCCCCTCATGGCATATCCCACACGCGTTACGGCGGGACGTGACCTCGCCGGCACCAACGCGCACCACTGGCGGAATTGACACGGGAGGATCCCCGAGTGTCCTTGCGGAACCACGCCTTCGACATGGGGCTTCAGGCAGCAGCCGGGTCCGGCTACAACCAGGGCCCCGACTACACACGCCAACGGCAGATGACCATCGGGGATCTGCTGCTGGAAAACCGGATCATCTTCCTCGATGGCGTCATCCACGATGGTTCGGCGAATCTCATTGTGATGAAGTTGCTCTACCTGCAGAGTGAAAACCGGCACCAGGACATCCACCTCTATGTGAATTCCCCCGGAGGCTCGGTCACCGCCACCATGGCCATCTACGACACCATGCAGTACCTCGACTGCGGTGTCGCAACCTACTGTGTCGGACTGGCCGCCAGCGGTGGAGCCATCCTCGTGGCCGGCGGCTCCGCTGGCAAACGGCATGCCCTGCCCCACGCCAAGATGATGATCCATCAACCCTATGGCGAGGTCGGAGGACAAGTCAGCGACATCGAGATCCAGGCCCGCGAGATTCTTGAGACGCGGGAAATCCTCAATGGCATCCTCGCCGAACACACCGGCCAGCCGTTGGAACGGATCGCCGAGGACACCGACCGGGATCACTATATGACCGCCGCCGAAGCGCTCGAGTACGGACTGGTCGATGACGTGCTGAGTAAGGACAAGGAAGAAAAAGGCAGCGAAAAAACATAAACGCTTTACTTCACCCAAACGCGCCACACTACCCAAACACCCTGTCTTCTCGAGCGGTCATGAATATCCCGATCCCCTACGTCATCGAACGGCATGGCCGCGAAGAGCGGGCCATGGATATCTACAGCCGGTTGCTCAAGGACCGCATCATCATCCTCGGCAGTGGCGTCAACGATGTGGTTTCCAATGCCATCGTCGCCCAGTTGCTGTTCCTGCAATTTGACGACGGCGAGTCGGACATCCACATGTACATCAACTCGCCAGGCGGCTCGATCACAGCCGGAATGGCGATCTATGACACGATGCAGTACATCGGTTGCGATGTGGCCACCTACTGCATCGGACAGGCATCAAGCATGGGAGCGGTACTCCTGGCCGCGGGTGCCGCCGGGAAGCGTAATGCCTTGCCCAACAGCCGGATTATGATCCACCAACCGCTGGCAGGAATGGAAGGGACAGCCACCGACCTGGATATCCATGCCCGCGAGGTGCTCAAGGTCAAGCAGCGGATGAACGAGATTCTCCTCGCCCACACCGGCCAGACTCTCGAACAGATCGAAAAAGACACCGATCGCGACAACTTCATGACGGCCGAAGAGGCCCAGTCCTACGGTCTGATCGATAACGTTCTCGAACAACTCTCTCACCAGGGCACAGGCAGCTCCGACGACGAGTGACTCGACCGACCGTGCCTCACGTTCTTCTACAGCACCGGTCCTCGTGACCGGCAGTCCCATGGACGGGAATCTAACCGACAAGGACGTCGGCGCAAGCCGCGTGCATGGCCTCAGCGCCTTGGCTCAAACCACCGCTGCGCTCCTGGGAGGCCTGGTACTCGCCGGCTGCTCTGTGTCCTCCCAGGTCGAAATCCTTGAGGCTCGGCTCCGGGACACGTCCGATCAACTCGTGACCCGCACCGAAGCTCTCCGCCAAGCCGAGTACGAGCGTGATGCACTGAGAATCCAGCGTGACGGCCTGCTCGACACACAAGCCGACCCGCCCACGTCTCCGGAACAGGCCGACGCCCAGATCCGCATCGCGAGAGTCCAGATCGACACGTGGCTGACCGGTGGACGCAATATTGACGACAAGCCGGGCGACGACGAGTTGGTGGTCCTGGTCAAGCCCCAAGACCGGGAGGGAGAACCGGTCAAACTGCCCGGTACTCTCCAGTTGAGGCTCACAGATCCGTCAGCTGATGAGGGCAAACGCGTGCTGGGCACCTGGACGTATTCCGCGGCCCAATCGAAACAGCTCTGGGTTGGCGGCATGTTCTCACGCGGCTTCCTCCTCACGCTTCCCTGGAAAACCACGCCAACCCGGTCGAGGCTGCATCTCCACGTGCGGTACGACACCACCGACGGGCGTCGATTCGACGACGACCTGCTGCTGACGATTCGTCCCCCCAGGTCACGGCGCAAGCTATGATGGCGTGGAAGCGTTTCACGTGAAACGCCCGATGCCTTCCGTGCCTCTCCTGCGAGCGTCCCGTTGACGACATCGCCGCCAGACTCACCTCCCGACTCAACGGTCGCCGTCCCACAACCCGAGCCGTGCGATGACGATCGATCACGGACCTGGTGGCGATGGCTGATGGCCGCGACACTCCTGGCCGCCGCTCTCCGCTTCGCCAACACCTCGGGCCTGGCGATCGAGCATTTCGACGAGGGGGTCTACGCCTCCAATCTCTGGTGTCCCGACTCCGGTGACAGCTATCCCGATCGGCATCTCTTCGCCCCTCCGGGCCTGCCCCGGATGATCGAGGAATGCCACGTGTGGTTCGGAGCCTCGAATCTCACGAGTCTCCTGCCGGCTCTCGTGGCCGGCATCCTGGTAATTCCGCTGGTTGGCTGCCTCGCGCGGGACTGGTTCGGTGCCTCGGCGGGAATCGCGGCGATGCTCCTGGCGGCCACCAGCGACATCCACATCCTGTTCAGCCGGACTGCGCTCACCGATGTGCCCTGGATCACCTGTCTCGTGCTGGCCACCTGGCTGACATCCCGCGGGCTGGCTTCCGGCAACCGCGGCCAACTTGTCGGAGCTGGCCTGTCCACGGCGTTGGGGTGGTGGACCAAATACGCCGGGTGGCTTCCGCTGGCGATCGGCCTCTCGGCCATCCTCGCCGTCGCCCTGCTTTCACGATCACGTTCGATACCCGTCCGGCAGTGGCTCATCCGATTCGCCGTCATTCTCGGTGTGGCCACGCTGGCCATCTCGCCACTCTTCCTCGCGCTGCAGCCCGGTGGCGGATACTCCGAGATCGCTGCCAATCACGCGCGGTACGTGGTCGGCCTCAACGGCTGGTTCGCATCAGCCACGTTCCAGTGGGGCCACATGACGCAATTGGAGAGCCCGCTGGGATGGCTGGCCGTGCTGTTGGTGGGATTCTGCCTGCCTGCCACGGGACAAGACACCCGGCGTTTCACGTGGAACGTTCTGGGCCGCCGGCTGAGGCACCGGGCACCGAAACTGGCGGCCTGCAGTGGGCTCGTCGCCATCGCGGGGTTTCCGGCGCTGGTCATCGTTGCGGCCGCCACATCTCTCGGCGACGCCTGGCGCCACGTGCGACGGCATCCGGACACCGAACCGACGGAGGACAATCTGGCACAGTCTCTCGCGTGGGGCCTGGTCGCAAGCTGGTGGATCTCCTTGACACTCACCACGCCGCTCTACCATCCCTACCCGCGACTGGTGCTCCCCTGGCTGGTGGCCGGGTGGCTGCTGGTGGGTCGGCAACTGGATCGCTGGATGTCCCAGGACCATGGCCGGGTATCTCGAAAACGACGACTGGCCATGCTGGTCGCAGGCGGGGTGGCAATCGGGTGTGCGATTCCCGGCCGGTTCAGCCCGCTCGGATTTCCCGCACTCGCCCCCCGCACATCCATGATGCGTCTGGCCCAGAGTGTCTTGAAATCTGTCGAGGACCAGTCCCCGGCTGGCCGGGTGGTCATTCGTGTCTGGGGTGAGCCGGCCCTGTTCTTCCAACTCAGCAACAGCTCCTCCAGACGCATCCTGATGCAACCCACCGGCGGCCCCCAGGTGGTGGCTGACGGTCAACCGGCCCCGACGATTCCCGTGTTCCTTGTCGTCGGACCGCACGTGCGTGAGAGCGGCGCGGTGGCTGGAAATGCTCTCCAGGATTATAACGCCGTCGATTCCTTTCAGACGACGCCGGCCCTGCAGGTGCAATTGAATCAGCCCCCCGCACGACGCGGCCTGCCGATGTCATTTCATCTCTACCGATGGGATCCCTAGGAAGCCCTGGTTGCCACACGGCGACCCGTGTTGACCTGCCACTGGGGACCGTTCACCTTGTCACCCATGCGATTGCCGAGCGTCGACGCATCATCAGCCATCAGATGACAGGGCAACTGTGGAGCGACGTGGCTCCAATGCTATGCGGCACGACGCTGTTCCAGCACACGCTGCACCCGCTGAAACTCATTCGCGTCGGCAAATGGGATCACCACCTTGCCGCTGACCGCATCGGTCAGACGGATCTCGACTCGGGTCCCGATCAGCCGGCGAAACTGGTCCTGGACTTGCTTCAGGTGATTGCTCAGGGGAGGCGGCTCGTTTGTGGCGGTCGGTCGACTCGGCGTCTCGGTTTCCGTGCCAGCCGGAGTCGACACCATCCCTCCATTCTTCAACGATCGCGCCGCCGCCTCGGTGAGCCGGACCGTCAGCCCCTCTTCCACGATCCGGGTGCACAACCCCAGTTGCTGCTCCTCGGTCAGTTTGAGCAATGCCCGCGCGTGCCCCGCAGTGATCTTCTCCTGCCAGAGGGCCTCTTGAACCGGGACTGACAATTCAAGCAGCCTCAACACATTGCTCACCGCCGAGCGGCTCATGCTGAGCCGTCCCGACAGTTGCTCGATCGTGCTGTCGAATTCGTCAAGATAGCGACGAAACGCCTGGGCCTGTTCCAGCGGGTTGAGATCCTCACGCTTGAGGTTCTCTTCCATGGCCGTCTCGTACACCTGTCGATCGGTGTAGAGCCTGACCTGGCACGGAATGACGTCTAATCCAGCATCACGCGCGGCCAGCCAACGGCGTTCGCCTGCGATGAGTTGGAAACCACCAGTCGGATCCGGCCTCACCAGTAACGGGCTCAGCACGCCATGCTGACGTATGCTGTCCGCCAGCTCCTTCATCGCCTCAGCATCAAAGTCCTTGCGAGGCTGGTAGGGGTTGCGCCGCAGTTGATCGACAGGCACGCCGAGCATTTCGCCATCTTGGACCTCAGTCGAGCCGCTGGAGGCCCGCGCGGATCCTGTCTCGTCACCAGGACCTGGGATGCCATCCAGGTGATCGGCAATCAGTTCCTCGTCTGTCGGTCCAAACTGGCCTAGCCCCACGAGACCAGCCAGTCCGCGTCCAAGTCGAGAGCCGGACGCTGGGGCATCGGGCATCGACGGGGACGAATCGACGTGAGGATCGGACATCGATCTGGGCGATTCACCGGGCATCGAGGACATGATCAGCGCTCCACGTGTTGAAGCGGGTGGCTGTGGTGGCACAGGGTCGGAGATTCTAGTTCCGTGATTCGCGGTGAGACAAGACGAGTTGTGAGACGAACGTTTCACGTGAAACGCTCGCCCCGTTGACGCCTCGCCCCTCTGCTCCCTAGACTCGCCCCATCTTGGCGGCTCTCTCGCCGGGAATCGCGGGACGTAGCTCAGCCTGGCAGAGCGCCGGCTTTGGGAGCCGGAGGTCGCAGGTTCAAATCCTGTCGTCCCGACTCAATGAGATTTGAGGCCGTCGGGATCGTTCCAGTGGGCCCATCTGTTCGCCGGCTGCTTGACCTGCTCCTGATCTGTGGCGCCCTGATCGGATGTGATGCCTCCGCGCCCGCCCCCATTTCCCCCGCCGACGTACCCGCAGCCGGATCGTCAGCCAGGATCGACCCGGACGACGACCACACAACTCCCCGACCTCGCCAGGAGGCCGCCGTCGAGCCTGTCCGGCCAGGCGACTGGTTCCAGGATGTGACGCCATCCACTGGTGTGCGATTTGCGTATCGAAACGGCCAGGAAGGAGGCAGGTTCCACATCCTGGAAAGTCTGGGAGGCGGCGTGGCCATGCTCGATTTCGATCGAGACGGAGACCTCGACCTGTGCTTCACCGGAGGAGGATCGATTTCAGCCGCCGACCCGATCCAGGTAACCGGTCGACCGGTGGGCTTCTATCGCAATGATGGCGAGTGGCAGTTCGTCGACATCACAACGGCCGTGGGGCTCGACCAGCCGACCGACTACTCGCATGGCTGTACCGCTGCCGACTACGACGGAGACGGTTGGACCGACCTCCTGATCTGCTGCTACGGAAGTTGCCGGCTTTATCGCAACACCGGGCAGGGCGGATTCCGTGATGTCACGAGCCAGTCCGGGCTGGCGTGTCCTGGCTGGAACACGATGGCCGCGTTCGCCGACGTAGACGGTGACGGCTGGGATGACCTGTACGTCGTGCGGTACCTGGACTGGGCCCCTTCACGAGATCGCGTGTGCCGTGGCAACAAAGGAGTCCGAGATATCTGCAGTCCGGGCCTCTTCCCCGCTGCCGGAGATCGACTGTTTCGCAATCTCGGCAATGGCCGATTTGAGGACATCACCCGCCAAGCGGGACTGCGTCGCGACGGCAAAGGCCTCGGCGTGGTCGCCACCGACATCGATGGCAATGGTCGGGTCGACTTTTATGTCGCCAACGATGAATGCGACAATCACCTCTATCTGAACACCGGCACCTTGCCATTCAACGAAGTCGGCCTGGCGGCCGGTGTGGCGACCAACGAATACGGAGTGCACGACGGGAGCATGGGAGTTGACCTGGGCGATTTTGACGCCGATGGGCGCCCTGATCTCTTTGTCACCAACTTCGAGCAGGAAGACAACGCGTTGTACCGCCAACTGGAGCGAGCCAGTTTTACACAGGCCACAGTCTCGAGTGGACTCGCAGGCCATTCTCGTCCGCTCGTGGGCTTCGGAACGGCCTGTGCGGACTTTGATCGGGACGGATGGCTCGACCTGTTTGTTGCCAATGGCCACGTGTTTTATCACACCGGCCAGTCCCCCTATCAGCAGCGACCGCAGTTGTTCCGGAACCGAAAGGGACAACGATTCGAGAACATCTCGACGTCGGCAGGCAGCTATTTCCGAGGAAGGCATGTCGGACGTGGAGCCGCCATCGGGGACCTGGACAACGACGGAGACCTCGACATGATTGTTGTTCACCAGAATGCCAACGCTTCGATTTTACGTAACCAGACCCCCACACAGCCCTACCTGCGGATTCAACTCGTCGGCCGCCGGGGAAACCACTCTGCCGTCGGTGCAAGGCTCGGCGTCTCATTCCGGGGCCGATCGATTTCTCGCTGGATCAAGAGCGGCGCCGGCTACTTTTCCCGATTCGACCCACGTGTCCTGCTCCCGATCGAAGACGTCCAACCGGTCGACGTCACCGTCGACTGGCCCGGCGGAAAGGGACCGGTGACTGAGACGTTTCGTGGACTACATCCTGGCCGCACCCACACGCTCCGAGAAGGCGAGGGCGAGAGCAGTGATGTCCGGTGAGTCACCACGCCCTCAAATGTCCCGGCGTGCTCTTGGTGGCATGTGCGCCCTGGTCGCCATTGCTGTCACATGGTGGTGTCTCTCATACACGAACACCCGTTCACTCATCGAAGACGCCCGGAAATGCCGAGCCGACAACCCCCGGCAGGCCGAGCGTCTCCTGCGACGTGCCCTGGACCAGGAGCCATCCGTAAACCTCGAAGCCCAGGCCGTGCTGGCCAGTGTGCTGCTGCAACAATCCGACTGGGACGCAGCAGCCGACTTGATCAACGACAAACTCCTGAACAACGCTCCCACCGACGCCCTCGTGGAACTGGCTGCACAGGCCAACAAGGTCCATCGCCGTCAACTGGCTCACCGCGTGCTCACCGCGGTGTCACAGCGCCCCGGCCCGCAACAGCGTACCGCCCTGCTTCAACTCATCGGTTCGGGTGAACCAGGCCGCACGACTTATGAGATGGCGCCAGCCGCACTGGCACTCGCCAAGCTCGAACCGGAAAACCCCCGTTGGTGGTGGCTGTCGGTTGAAGCGGTGTCAGCAGGAGGAGATCCGTCGGAGCTCATCGACGTCCTGCACACCGCGATTCAGCAGAAACTCCCGCCTCGAGACACCACCGAGTTCAGGCATCGCCTCGTCGACCAGACGATCCTGCTTGGCGACGCGGAAGCTGCTCGAGCTGCAATGTCAGCCCTCGAGTCTCAACGACAGGTCTCACCGGCGCGGCTGCATATTCACCGCGCCAGGCTCCTGCGGCTCGAAGGACACTCGCGCCAAGCACTCCAGGAACTGAACCGGGGGCTCGCCCGATTCCCCAACGTCCCCGCAAAGGCACTGCGCCTGCGGGGCATCATGCAGATGGACATCGGAAACCTGGACTCCGCCGTTGTCGATTTGAAGCGAGCGGCACAGTCGCTCAAGAATGACACGATCCTGCACTACAAGTTGGCCGAGTGCTACCGGCGACTCGGGAAACCTCAGCTCGCCGCCCAGCACCGTCGGCGATTCCAGGAACTGAAGAAGCAGTCAGCACCGGACCGGAACGGAACGGCACCTCCACCTGGTGACAAAGTCCGGCACGGGCAATAGCCACCAGCTCGCAAGGACTACCCGACCAGTTCGGGCATCGCCCGGTGCTCACCCACCAGGTAGTGTGGTCGCCCGCCGAGGTCGGTGAATTGCGTCGTGCTCACGTCAATTCCAAGTCGCTGGTACAACGACGCAAAGACTTCGCGGAAGTGCACGGGTCGCTCGTGAGGCTCCTCACCCAGGCGACTCGACGAGCCGATCACCTGTCCGTGCCGCATCCTGCCTCCGGCCAGCAACGCGCCAGCCACGTTGGGCCAATGGTCCCGACCCGCATTGCCATTGATCTTTGGCGTGCGACCAAATTCACCCCAGGAGACCACTGCCACGTCGTCGAGCAAACCCCGGTCGCCCAGGTCCTCGATCATCGTCGACAGGCCCAGGTCGAATAGCGGCAATGCCCCCCGTGCCTCGTTGAAGTTGTCCTTGTGCCAGTCCCAGTTGTAGTCGCCCCGCAACATCCGGCCGAAAGGCCATCGCGAAAAGGCAATCGTCACGCAGCGGGCTCCCGCCTCGATCACGCGTCGAGCCAACAAAAACTGGTGCAGGTAGGTCTTCCCGTTCCGCTCGTTCGGGTATTCGTCCTCCAGACCATAACGCTTCCGGACAGCCCGGTCCTCACGACTCAGATCCAGAGCTTCGGCCAGCCGAGGTGACGTCAGCACCTCGAACGCCTGTGCATTGAACTCATCGATCCCATCGCGATCGCCGGTGGCGTCCACCTGTTTGCGGAAACGGTCAAAACTCGACAACAGGCTCCGACGGTCATCCAGCCGTCTGAGACTCACGCCGTTGAGACGCAGATTGCGTCGATCGACAGCGTCCACCTCGAAGCCTGCATGGGCCGAACCGAGAAATCCGGGTTGAGTCGGACCAATTCGCATGATGAATCGTGCATCGGCGTCGGTCGGGACAAGATCCACAGCCGGAGACACACCCGGCACTTGGGGACCGTAGTGCTTGGAAAGCACCGAGCCCAGGGATGGCCATCCCCCGGGAGGGAACCCCGGAATCAGTGGCGACGCCGGCATCTCGTCATGAGACTCCCAACCCGTCGAGCACCAGTGGGTGTTGTGGTCATTTTGAAATCCGTGCAGAGAACGGATCACCGACAACTTGTCGGCAATTCCAGCCAGGCGCGGCATCAATTCGCACACGTCCAGACCCGGCACCCGTGTGGCGATGGGATCAAACTCACCGCGGATCTCCGACGGCGCATCGGGCTTGAGATCGTACATGTCGAGGTGAGTTGGGCCACCGGGCAGGATGACCATGATCACGCCCTTGATCGGACGATCTCCGCGAGACTCGGCCTCCGCACGCAGGATCTCAGGCAACGACATCCCACCCAGCGCCAAGCTGCCGATCTGAAGACAGCTACGCCGCGTCATGCCGTCGCAGTACTGTGAGGCCACTCCGGGAATCGTCAGCATCGTCTTGCCCCTGGCTCGCCGGTGACGCCACCAGCTTCTCGAAACGCATCAACAAACGCGAAGCTATCCCAGTCTATCGGAATTCGCAACATCTTCCGACCTCCTGATTGGCCCAGGGAAGAAAAGTATACGGTTGTATACATGTCGAGTCCCTTGGAGTTGAGTGTGGTCTTGGTGATGAACCGGGCCACGAAGTGACGTACAATTCTGCCTGAACCTGATCCGATGAAAGGATTGATGGTTATCTCGGCACCCAAGCCGCGTCTCTTCGCAGGCCACCCCCGGAGAAAGAGAACATGAGCCAGTCCCAGAGGCCCCGGAACGACTCACGTCGCCAGTTCATCAAGGCCGCCGGCGCCGCCGCACTGGTCGGATCCACTGGCCCCGCTATCTACGCAGGCGAATCGAACACGATTCAGTTGGCCCTGGTGGGTGCCGGAGGGCGCGGCACCGGTGCGGCCGCCAACGCGTTGGCCAGCAAGGTCGGCCCAACTCGTCTCGTGGCCATGGCCGATGTCTTCGAAGACAGGCTCTCCAATTCTCACAAGGCACTCAGTGCCCGCTATCGCGGAGCTGTTGATGTCCCCGAGGATCGGCAGTTCATCGGGTTTGAGGCGTACCGCGAGGCAATGGACGTGCTGAGTCCTGGCGACGTGGTGATCCTGACCACGCCGCCGGCCTTTCGCTGGGTACAATTCAAATATGCCATCCAGAAGGGACTCAACGTCTTCATGGAGAAGCCGGTCACGGTCGACGGCCCCAGCTCCAAGAAGATGCTCGCGTTGGGCGCCGAGTCTGTCAAAAAGAACCTGAAGGTGGGCGTGGGCCTGATGTGCCGTCACTGCAAGGCGCGTCAGGAGCTCTTCCGTCGCATCCAGGATGGCCAGATCGGGGACATCGTCGAATTGCGAGCGTACCGGATGGCCGGACCGACCGGTTCGGCCGCCACGGGCAAAGCCCCGCAGGGTTCCTCGGAACTGCTCTATCAGATCCGTCGATTCCATGCGTTTTTATGGCTCTCTGGAGGTGCTGTCAGCGACTTCCTGATCCACAACATCGACGAATGCAGCTGGATGAAGAACGCGTTCCCGGTCATGGCCGAGGCGTCCGGTGGTCGACACTACCGGGGCGACGACGTCGACCAGAACTTCGATACCTACTCAATCGAATACACCTATGCCGACGGCACCAAGCTGCTGGTCAATGGCCGGACCATTCCCGGTTGTCACCAACGATTTGCCAGCTTTGCTCACGGTAGCAAGGGCTCTGCCGTGATCTCCTCGCGAGGCCACGCTCCGTCGCGAGCCCGGATCTACAAGGGCTGGAACATGAGCAAGGAGAATATCACCTGGAAGTGGGAGGGTGCCGAACCGAACCCTTACCAGGTGGAGTGGGATGACCTGTTGACGGCGATCCGCCGCGACGAGCCGTACAACGAGGTGCAACGCGGCGCCGAGGCGAGCCTGGTCACCGCGATGGGACGCATGGCCGCTCACACGGGTCAGATCATCACACGAGACCAGATGCTCAACTGCCCGCACGAGTTCGCTCCATCGGTTGATCGACTGACTCTCGACGGCCCCTCCCCACTGAAGTCCAACCCGGACGGGACATATCCTGTGCCGATGCCCGGCCTGATCAAGGATCGCGAATACGGTTCGCTCACGTAGCCAATCTGGTGACAGATTGGGAAACAACCACCGACTCGCCTGAAGTGTGACCACTTCAGCTACGAGCCACACCTCGATCACGACTGACATGCCATTCTCCTCCTTGCCTTCTCCTGGCTACACGCGTCGCCGGCTGATCGCGGGCGCGCTGGGAGGAATCGGCGCCTTCTCGCTTCCCCACGTCCTGCAGTTGCGTGCCGAGGGTGCTTCTCAGAAGACCACGCCCCGCAGGCTGATCGTTCTCTGGCAGGACGGTGGTCCGTCTCATCATGAGACCTTCGATCCCAAGCCGGACGCCCCGGCCGAATACCGTGGAGAATTGTCTGCGATTCCGACTGCGTTGCCCGGCGTCCGCTTTTGCGAGATCCTGCCGCAGACTGCGGCGCTCGCAAATCGTTTCAACGTGATCCGCTCTGTGCACCAGCCGTCCTCGGGACATGTCGTCGGCACGCACAACTTTATCACTGGCCATTTCGGAGCCAGGATCGTCAACGGGCGCAGCGAATACCCCGACTGTGCGGCGTTGATTCATCGGATCCGCAGCAGAGCCGACGAGGAAGCCTCACCGATTTCGCTGGGGGCGTCGACCGACCCAACGCTGGCCCGTGGCATGAGACGAACAGCGCGGACCAGCCGTTTCATCAACGCTCTTCCCGGGTACATCGCCCTCGGTGGCCAGTCATCGATCGGGCTGCATCGTGGCGGCCCCGCGTACCTGGGCCCGACCGCGGGACCATTCCAGGTCTCCGGGGACCCGTCCCGGCCGAGATTCCAGATTCAAAACCTCCAGAGCGGCGACAACAGCGACAAGCTGAAAGATCGCCGCGCCATTCTCGCGGCCCTGGATCGATTCGTGCGACTGGGCACCCGTCGGTCCGAGATCGATCTGCGAGGGCAGATCGACGCCGCCGACCGTTACACCCAACAGGCCTTCGACATGATGACCGGGTCTGGACGAGCCGCCAGGGCGTTCGACCTGAGCCGTGAAGACCGGCGAACACGAGAACGGTACGGCCTCGAAACAGCCGGCCAGCAAACGCTTCTCGCTCGTCGACTGGTCGAATCCGGAGTCGATGTCGTGGCTGTTCGGTTTTGCCCCGATGGGCGGGGAGACGGCGACCGATCGGGAATCGGGTGGGACGACCACGCGGTGCACGGAAACATCTTCCAGGTCATGCGCCGTCGGGGCGGATCATTTGACCGGGCGGTCTCGGCGCTCATCGAAGATCTCGACGATCGCGGCCTCTCCGACGAGGTGCTCGTGCTGCTCGCCGGAGAGTTCGGCCGAACTCCCAGAATCTATGTGCGGAAAGGCTGCCCGGGTCGGGAACACTGGGGGCCTGCCGGCAACGTGGTGCTCTTTGGGGGCGGCTTGTCACGTGGCCAGGTGGTTGGCTCGACCAACCGCAACGGAGAACGTCCAGCCACCAGGCCGGTGACTCCGAAAGATGTGCTCGCCACGGTCTATCAGGCCATGGGCATTGACGTGTCACGGACGTTTACCAACACGGGCGGCCGCCCGGTGCCCGTGCTGCCCGAGGGTGAAGTGATCTCCGAGTTGCTGACATGACACCTTGGGTCGCTGACGCCACGTAGCCTCTCTGGTCACAGATTGGGCGGGCAACCGGTGACGCAACGTCGCGAAACGGGTGACAGTTTCGACAGGCTCCCGATGATCGTCCGCGTTGTTTCCTACGGCCCGGCGACCGTCACTTCCGGCAGCGCCGCCTTCAACGCTTCGATGGCCTTGTCGCTGAGCTTCAGGTCGGTCAGATACAGGTCCTTCATTTTCTTCATGCCGTGAAGGTGTCTGAGCCCCGCATCGGTCACCCCGGTCCCGTACAAGTTCATCGACTCGATGTCACGCAATTCCGCCAGGTGTGCCAGCCCCTTGTCGGTGATCGCGCACTTGGCGAGGTAGATTCCCTTGAGCTGCTTGAGCCGTCCAACGTGGACCAATCCGGCATCGGTGATTCCCGTGTTCGCGAGAACCAGGTGTTCGAGTTGCTTGAGCCCGGCTAGTGACGCCAGATCGGCGTCGCCAACGCCCGTGCGTCCCAAATCCAGGCGACGGATCGGGTGATCGGAGACCGCGGCCAGGCCCATGGCCTGCATGGCCGCCCGCATGCCCCGTTTCTGCCGCGCCACAAACAGGTTCATCACGCCGCCAAACGTCACCCGTGTCCCGCGTACCGGAAGATCGTTCAGCCGGGTCATCCCTGACAGGTGCTGCAGGCCCCTGTCGGTCACCCGCGTGTTGGTCAACGCCAGGCTCTCCAACAGCACCATCCCCCGAATCTGCTTCAGTCCGCGATCGCCGATAGATGTTCCGGCCAACCCGAGTCGCACGAGTCTTCGAAACTTCAAAAGGTGCCGCAGGCTCTCATCAGAGATTTTCGCGTCGTGCAAGCCAAGCTCCAGTAGCCTGTCCGACAGCGCCGACTCAGAGAGAGTCACAAGCCCCCTGTCACCGATCCGCGTCCCCTCGAGGTCGAGTCGTTGGAGGTGTCGGCATCGAATGAGCAGCGCCAGGTCCTCCATTCCGAACGCACGATCCGCCAGCCGAGCACCGACGACTTGCTGCTGCTTGTCCAGTTCGACCCGGAATCCACGATTCCGGAGTCTCTCTGCCAACCCGGAGTCAGTCGACGCGGAGCTCTCTGTTCTCATGACGGCTCATCCGTACTGGACGCTCCGGCGACCACAGACTCCTGACCGGTCCAGACGGGCCACGGCACCGAGACGGGCACATCGATCACCGTGACCCGATCATTCGTCACAGCACCGGCGAGAGCCTCACGCAACTGCTCAGCAGTCTCTGCTCTGATGCCTTCAGCACCAAACGACACGGCCATTGCCACCAGATCCGGATTCCTCAGGTCGGTGGCGAAAGTCCGTCCGTAGCGTTCGATCTGCTGAGGCTTCAAGACCCCGTACGCGTCGTCGTTGAAGACAACGACGGTCAGGGGGATGTCATGCTGAACGGCCGCGGCCAATTCCTGCACGTTGAACAGGAAACCACCATCCCCACACAGGGAGACCACCGGAGCATCGGGCCGTGCGACCGCGGCTCCGATCGACGCAGACAGGGCATAGCCGAGGGTGCAGAAATTCCACGGGTACAGGTAGGTCCTCGGTTCAAAGACATCCAGCAAGTACCGTCCCCAGTAAACAGCCACGGTCAGGTCGTTGACAAACACTGTCTCACGCGGTGTGCCCGCACGTACGGCATCCAGCAGTCCCACAACCTCGGGACACCGCTGGTGGCACTGTCGTCGCAGGTCAGCACGCATCGCCGCCACCTCGGCTGCCCGCTCACCCACTCGCGGCGAGACGGCATGAGCCAATTGCTCGAGAACGTTGGCCGCGTCGCCGACGATCGAGTCATCGGCCTCGTAGTTGCGTCCGATGGATTCCGGATCGATATCCACTTGGATCAGGGTGGGTGGTTTGAGCATTTTCCACGAGACGGTCTCCAGTTGGCCAAATCCCGTCCCGACAGCCAGCATCACGTCGCACGAAGATCTCATGAGAGCTGCGGCCGGATGCTGGATTCCCTCACCCGCTGACAACGGGTGATCGGCCGGCAGCGCCCCCTTGGCCAGAACCGTGGAAAACACCGGGGCGTCGAGTGCTTCGGCCAGGCGTGCCAGCCCTTCAAATCCTCCGGATCGCACCACACCGCCCCCGGCCCAGATCAAAGGTCTCTCCGCCCGCGATAGCGTCTCGGCCACCCGGGCCACGTCGTCGGCATCACAGGACAGTTCCGGCGATTCCCACCGTGGCACGTCGGTCCGCGGTCCCGTGGCATCCAGGATGTCGCAGGGGATGTCTATGGCAACCGGCCGGTGTCGGCCGGACATCATCGTCCCTATGGCGGTAGTGATGGCCGAGGGGATTGACCCGACATCGGACACCCGCGCGGCATGCTTGGTCACCGCGGCGTAGCTGCCGAGTTGGTCCACGCACTCGTGCAGGAAGCCCTTTCCCAAGCCGAGTCCGGTCGAGGGGATTTCGCTGGCCAAGGACAGGACAGGAACCGAATCGGCGAAGGCCGTACCCAGCGGAGTCAGCACATTGAGTGCAGCCGGTCCCGTGGTACTCAGGCAGACGCCAAATGCACCGGTGGCCCGCGCATAGCCGTCGGCCATGAAAGCGGCCCCCTGCTCGTGGCGAGCGAGGACGTTCATCAGGTCTGGTGCGGCAGCCAACGCCTCGTACACGCCCAGGTTGTGCGTCCCGGGAATCCCAAACACCGCTTCAACGCCGTGCGCCTGCAGGGTCTCAACCACCGCAGCCCCACCGGTCATCGTCCCGGTCAGTTCACTGGTACTCAAGACTCCGCTCCATCTCGCACCAGCCCATCGACACGCACCGCGTCTGGCACCTGCAGGTCCCCCTTGCTGCCACGACCGATCCGTGAATGAGCCAGCAGGCTGCCTCGGCCCGACCCGGTCCAGAGGATCGCGTGTTCCATCAGACGGGGCATGCGGTCGTCGGTGATCGTGCAGCCACTGATCACCGTGTCCTCGCAGTCCTGGAGCAACATCCCGTTGGGAGTCCCGTCGAGGATCTGCACGCCGGTCACGTTGACCCGTCGACAACGGATCAACTCGACGAGAGCCTGCCTCCTGATCGGCTCGGCGCCATCCACCGTGTGCTCACCCGCCTCGGCATCCTCGATCAACAGGCCATTGAGATTGCAGTTGTCGGAGTCCACCAGGCGAATCCCCGTAGCCAGTTCCTTCTTCCGGTAGTCGGGGTTGTGACCAAAGCAGTTGGGACCAACCACCACATTGCGGGACGACTCCACCAGCAAGTTGCGGTGATGACCGCTGTAAATGTAATTCCCACTGATCACGACGCCTCGCACGCTGGTCAGGTGCACGTTGGTTCGCTGGCTGCCGATCAGGTTGCCGCTGATGGTCCACATGCCCGCCTTGTGATTGCTGCGTCCGCGGTTTTCGGCGCCCTGCCCGACCATGCGGATATTGGCACCGTTGCCACTGGCCGTGGCCTGGATGGTATTGCTGGCGATGGTCCCTTCCCGCACGCTGCCGTCCCCAACGTCGATATAAATCTCGGCCGTCGGCTCGTTGTCGGCACCCGCGATGCGATGAGACCGATTGTTGTTGTACTCGATGTCGTTGCCGGTGATTTGCAGGTTGCGAATCTCGCTGTTCTCGATCCTGATCCCACCCTGTCGGCAATAGCTGATATGGCTGTCGGCAATGATCGACTGGTGCAGGTTGACGTGGTCGAGATGCACGCCAACACCGGTGTTGTGATAGAAATGACAACCGTCGATCACGAGGTTGCGGGCGCGACTGGTGACGTGGACGGCCGTCCGCACTTCTCGGATCAGCACGCCGAGAAGAGTCGGCTGCATCACTCCGACGATCCGGATCCCGTCGGCCAGCTTGTGGCGGCCCTCGATCTCGAGGTCACGCACGATCGGCATGCGTTCCTTCTGCCACTCCTCGGGCCGAAATCCGCCCGGATCGGCCGTGCTGGCATGCGTGGCCTTGAGAGAGATGGCCGGACCGGGCCCGTGCATCAGGATCTTCGCGGTCCCTCCCTCTCCATCGAGCCCCGTGCGGCCCACGCGTGCGAGGTCGACGTCCAGCGGTCGTGTGATCCGATAACTGCCGCGCGGAAACACCACGCGGCCGACGCCTTCGTCGATCGCATGCTGGATCGCTTCTGTGTCATCGGTCTGTCCATCGCCGACGGCGCCAAAGTCGCGAACAGTGGTCATCACTGAAATCTCAAGAGAAGCAGGCAAGACACTTGTGGTCCGGAGATCATGGCTGACGCGGCAAACGCGTCGATCTCACGACGCATTGACAATCAGCCGTCGCACATCGTTCTACCTGCCGTGGGTGTGCATCGGCAACGCCACGACGCTTGGCGGCAGCCGCCGACCAATTTCAGGCGGCCTCGGATTCACCGAGTTGCTTGAGCAGATCCCGGATGATCCGCTCGGCCTGGGCCTTTTCAGCCTCCCACCTCGCCTGCATCTGCCGCCAGTGATCGGGGTTTGCTACATCAGCTGCCTCGGAGTTGCCAACAGGGGCTGCCTGCTGACGCAGCTCGTCCTCTCGCTGCTGCAATTCCGCTTCACGTTCAGCCAGCCTGGCGCCATGATCCGCATACACCTTCTGTTGCTGGGCGACCTGGGCTGTGAGTTGTTTCTGAGCATCCTCAAGGTCGGCTCGTTGGGCCACCAGCGTGTCTCTCATCTGACGGTAGTGCTCACTGACCGCCTCTCGTGCCTCGTTGAGGCGGTCCTCGTCGTCGACGCTTTGTTGAGCGGGTTGCGTCGCCCGCCACTCGGCCATCAACTCTTCGACGGCCAGCCTCAATTCGAGACTCTCGCGATGGCTCCCCTCGAGCTCTTCTCGCAACACATCGATCCGCTGCTTGCGAGCCTTCAGAGACTGGGACTCTTCCTTGAGATGCTCTCGCAGTGACGTGATCTCAGCGCGCTGAGATTCCCGGTTTTTTTTCCAGGTCTCGCGGGCCTCGGCCAGCCGTTCCTGGTGCTGTGCCAGCGAGGCCTCGGCTGATCGGATCTTGCGTTCCAGCAGAGACTCTCCTTCGGCCACCTCTGTGTTTCGCAACTCGAGTGCATCCCGCGCCGCCGCGACTTGCTGCTTCAGGCTCTCGAGCATCGCCACGCGTCGTTCGAGTTCTGTGCGTTCGGTCTGCATTTCCTGGCGAAATGACGCCTGGTCATGCTCGAACTTGTTCCGGGCCTTGGCGAGATGCTCCTGCTGGAACAGATGCCGGTTTTCCATGAGCGCCCGCTCCTGCTGCAAGGCACTGCGGGCCTCCTGTTGCTCGGAGTCAAACGCCTGCCGAATCTCGTCGAGCTCGCGCGCCTGTTGACGCTGCTCGGACTCCAGCGTTCTCTTGTGGTCAGCCTCCCTCTGATCCCGTTCGGCCTCGAACGCTTGCACCTCCTGGTTGTGCTGAGCCTGGGCGGCCTGCCATTCGCGAGCCTGCAATTCACGCTGCCGATTCCATTCCTCCAGATCGCGATCGAGCTGCTTGCGTTCAGACCGCATCTCGTCGGTCATGAGTTGTTGAGTCAGATCGTGCTTCAGGCTCTCAGTGCGTTTCTCGTGGTCCGCATCGAGTTCGGCGCGATGAGCTTCCAGGGCATCCCTCTCGGCCTTGAGTTCCCGGGCGGCCTCATCAGCCAGGGCCGCCTTCTGAGAATCCAGGTCAGCACGGATCGACTCGACCTCAGACTCCCGTCCCGCCAATTCCTCGGCCCGGCGGTCCAGTTCGGCCGACCGGGCGGTCAATTCCGCCTGCCGCTCCTGCTGTTCGGCAGCCTGCACTGCAAGTGATTCCTCCTGTTGTCGGACAGACATCCTCGCCGCACGACGTTCCTGGTCGAGTTGTGACAATTGCGAGTTAAGCGAGTGCTCGCGTCTTTCCAGTTCGGTGGCCTGGCTCTGCAGGTTGCCGGCCACCTGGCTTGCCTGCTCCAGCAGCTTCTGGTTCGGAGTCGTGGCCGCCGCCGGCCGCAGCGATGCCGACGCGCCCGTCCCGCCGCCAGACTCCCGTTCCGGTGCCACTCGAGCGCCACCGCTTTCGTCATTGGGCTGACCGGCCTGGATGGCTCCGTGTGGGGCGAGCTCCTGAGGCCTCTGCGACGACATGTCTCCACCAGGCCAGTTGGCGATCGCCGAGGACCCTGTGGCAAGTGGCGTGACCGTGCCCGTTGGCGGGGCTTGTGGATGTGCCTCATCAATCCGCGCGTTGCGGGGAGGCTTGTGAGCGGACTGATCGACGAGCCCCTCGCCGGGGCGATACACGGGTCGGTCTGGCGTCGCGGCGTCCGCACCCGGCGCACCATCCGCCAGATCGGGCGGATTCGTTTCGGACTCCTGTGCCGTTTCCCGTGCGGGTTGAGGCACCGGTTCCGCTTGTGGCACGTCGGCCGGATCCCTCGCCTCGTCGCTCATCCCGGGAATCCTTTCCCATGTCGCTGGCGATCGTCCGACCGCCTAGGCGAGATGCTGGTCGAGCACCTCGGCAAACTTTGCCTTTTCCGCGACGCCGGTGTAGCTCCAGACCACCTCGCCGCCCTTGAAGACGAGCACGGTGGGGATGCTGCCGACGTTGTAACGCTGGGCCACGTCCTGGGCCTCATCGACATTGAGCTTCGCGATGGTGGCCCTGCCGTCGTAATCGGTGGCCAACTCCTCGACCACCGGCGTCAGCATCCGGCACGGACCGCACCACGGTGCCCAAAAATCCAAGAGAACCGGAGCGTCACTGCCCAGAACCTCAGACTCAAAATTGTCGCTGGTCACGTCGAGAATGTTTTCTGCCATTCCTTGCCCTTCCCGTCTCGGAAGCCGATTCGATGGTGAGGCGGGATGATAGGGGAAAGGCCGAAAAGCTGTCAACGCGGCCCCTATTCCACGATCACGGGCACCAGTTCGCGGGTCGTACACGGCACCTGCCGTTCGATGTAGCGTGGCATCATCCGGGTGCAGGTCACCTCGACCTGTCGCGCCACCTGGCGCGGTACCCGGCGGGTCACGGTGTAGGGAATCCGACGGGTCACCTGGACAGGAACCTGCCGCGTCCTGGTTTCCGTGACGACCTTCTGCGTGGTGAACGGCACCTTCCGCGTGACCGTCTTGGTCTCATAACGCAGACGCCGGACCGGCACCTTGCGGGTCTTGGTCTCCGTCACCCAGCGGCATGTCTCCACGGGCACCTTCTTGACCTCCTCATCCACCTCGATCCGTTGCACCGTGACGGGCAATTCCTTGGTCTCGATCCGCGTCACATAACGCGTGCAATTGACCTCGCGTGTCACCGGATTCGGACACCACTCCATGCGTCGGCTGCAGAAGCCCGACGGCGACCATCTGAGTCCTAACTGCCCACAGGGTTTGGGGCCGATTCCCGGTAGCATCAGGCCTCGGTGGTAGACCGGGCGCTGCACCCAGCGACCGTGGTCCTCGGTCACCAGCCGAGTCTCGTTGACCGGTTCGACGTGCCGCACACAGATCTTCCGTGTCACCTCCTCGGTCACCGGCCGGTAGACCTTGCGACGGATCTCCCGCTCGGAGGTTTCACGCACCAGCCGCCGCTGCTGGTACTGGACTTCCTGGTCGACGGTTTCCCACACCGGACGACGGAATGTCTCGGTGATTTCTCGTTCGCTCGTCTCCGACACTGTCCGGCAAACCTGGTATTCCTGCTCGCGCATCTCGGTTTCGCAGACAACCCGGTACAGCGTGACTTCCTTCTCGTCGTAGACCGTCTCGAAAACGGTTCGCGGCACTTTCACCTCGGTCGGCTCGTAAACGGTCTCGACGACCGTCTTCATGTAGGTCACCGGCTGCAGCATGTATGCCTGCGACGGTGTGCCGGGTCGGGCACAGTGCTTGAGTGGTTTGGCGCACTTCACGGCTGCCCGCGCCGCTACCGCAGGATCATAGACCCTGGTCGTCTTGGGATCATCCGCACGCAGGACACCACAAACCAGCGACAGAATCATCCCCAGGACCAGGGACCTCTCCAGACGGGTCATCATTGCGTCACTCCCTCTCAATTGCCGTGTCGAAACGAGCCACTCGGTGCCGACACTCGCACATCTCCATCATCCGGTCCGACCGATACCAAACGCAAGATGCGACCAGCCGCCACAGCCATCTCAAGCCGCAGTCATTGCCACCAAGGTCCGGTTGTACCGGTTGTGCAGGCGCAGGCTGAGGCGGACTGTCCAGCGTTGAGACCATTCCGCTACATTCGATCCCTCATGACTCACGCCCTCGAATCACTATTAGCCGACCTGACACCGCACTTTGGCGAGCGGCTCTCGACCGCCCAGGAAGCCGTCGGCGAACACGCCCAGGATGTCTCTCATCATGGGCCCTGCCCGCCTGATGTCGTCTGTTGGGCGTTGAGCACTGAAGACGTCGTGCTCGCGGTCAACGCCTGTCGTGAGCATCGAGTGCCACTGATCCCCTACGGCACTGGAACAGCCGTGGAAGGAGGCGTGGTCGCTGTCCAAGGCGGACTCTGCCTCGACGTTTCGCGGATGGACCGAATCCTCGAGGTCCACCCGCGAGACATGGACGCCACGGTCCAAGCCGGAGTCACGCGGCACCAGCTCAACAACCACCTCCAGGAAGTACACCCCGGGGTCTTCTTTACTGTCGACCCCGGAGCCGACGCCAGCATCGGCGGCATGGCGGCCACCTCCGCATCGGGTTCCAACACCGTGAGATATGGATCGATGCGCGATCGCGTGCTGGGCCTCCAGGTCGTCCTGGCCGACGGATCCGTCGTCTCAACGGCCGGCCGCGCCCGCAAGTCGGTCGCCGGATACGATCTCACATCGCTCATGGTCGGATCCGAGGGCACGCTCGGTGTGATCACCGAGGTCACCGTTCGCCTGGCTCCGACGCCCGAGGCCATCTCGGCGGCCACCTGCGGGTTCCCCTCCATCGAACAGGCGGTCGAGACAGTGATCGACTGCCTGGTCGCAGGTATCCCGCTCGCCCGAATGGAGTTGCTCGATGCCGTCCAGATCGAGGCGGTCAATCGATTCTCGGGCCTTCAGAATCCGATCTGTCCGACGATCTTCTTCGAATTCCATGGGAGCCAGGCATCGGTCGTGGAACAGTCCGAGGCGACCGGGCGTATTGCCGCAGCCCACGGCGGTACAGGATTTGAGTGGGCGACAAAAGAGGAGGACCGCCTGAGACTGTGGCAGGCTCGGCACGACGGCTACTACGCCACGCTCGGTCTCCGCGAGGGCAGCACCGGTTACGTAACCGATGTCTGCGTGCCCGTAACGGCATTGGCCGAGGCGATCGCCCGCACCCGTGCCTTGCTCACCGGCTGCAGCGTCCCGTCACCACTGTTCGGGCATGTTGGAGACGGCAATTTCCACGTCGTCTTTCCGATCCTCCCAGGCGATCAGCGAGAACTCGACGAGGTCAAAACGATCAGCGACCAGATCGCCGACATCGCCCTCGATCTCGGAGGCACCACGACCGGTGAACACGGCATCGGCCTCGGGAAACGCCACCTGCTCGCACGGGAACACGCCACCGGGATCACAGCCATGAGAGCCATCAAACAGGCACTCGATCCGCACGGCATCATGAACCCGGGCAAGGTGCTGTAATCGCTGCGTGTGTGACCGGGGGGAACGGGTGTCACACGAACCCCATTTCAACACCCAACCCACGAAACAGCCCGACCGAAACACCCGGGGTGTCGGCCGCCGTGGGCGGCCCGATCCTGGGTTGGTGGTCGCACACACACCCGCCGGATTGAACGCATGCACCCGGGCCGGACGCGCGTACATTGGGCCGGTTGGGAATCAGCGAATCGTCCGCACCTAGGACAGGATGTCGGTCAGCGCGTCCGCCTTGACCAGGTCTCGAGGCTGGTTGAGGTGGTTGTAGACGATCGTGCGGGGATTGATCCCAACACTGTGATAGATCGTCGCCAATACATCTCGGGGATGTACCGGGCTGTCAATCGGCGCCGAAGCGGTCTTGTCGCTCTTACCGTGCACGTGACCACGCTTGATGCCCGCGCCGGCCATGACGGCGGTGTAGCAGTAGGGCCAGTGATCCCGACCGTCGTTCGAGTTGGTGTTCCCCGAGGTGGACACACCACGCTTCGGGCTGCGGCCGAATTCACCGACGGCGATCACCAGGGTTTCGTCGAGCAACCCACGCTCGTCGAGATCGGCGACCAGGGCCGAGAGACCCGAATCGAGCATCGGGCTGTTCTGGGTCTTCATACGCTTCGACAGGCCGACATGGACATCCCACGAGTGGTTGTCGGAGTTGGCCACCTTCGGCCAGTTCACCTCGACCACCCGCGTGCCGGCTTCAACCAGCCTGCGAGCCAGCAGGCAGCTCTGGCCAAACGTGTTCTTACCGTATCGCTCGCGAACTTCCTTCTTCTCCGCCGCCAGGTTGAACGCCTCACGCGCTCGACCCGACAGGACCAGCCCCAGGGCCTTCTCGTAGTATTCGTTGAGGGCATACTTCTGGACGGCCACATCGAGGTCACCCAGGCCGGCGTTGATCTTGTCACGTAGCGACGCGCGACGCTTCAGGCGGGCCAGCGGCACTTCCTTGCGCAGCTTCAGATCGTCGACGTTGATCCGATCCATCTTCGCCATGTCCATGTCGCCGCCCGACGGGTACAGGTAGTACGGGTCGTAGGCGCGGCCCAGGAATCCGGCGGTGCCGGCCTTGCCGATCACCGAGCTCTCCTGCAGCGGACGCGGCATCATCACGTACGGCAGCATCGGCACCGTCGGCGGACGCAGCTTGATGATGTTGCAACCGAAGTTCGGGAAGTCCTTGGGGCTTGGTGGCTCCAACTGGCCCGACGGCGAGACCTTATCGGCCGTGTAACCGGTCAGCATCATGTAGATCGCTGCCGTGTGGTTGAACAGGCCGATCGGCGTGTAGCTCATCGACCGGATCATCGTGAACTTGTCGTTCACTTTCGCCAGGTTGGGCATGTTCTCGGTGAACTGAACGCCCGGCAACTTCGTGTCGATCGGCTTGAAGACACTCTTCACGTTGTCAGGCACGTTCTGCTTGGGGTCCCACAGGTCGAGATGACTGGGGCCACCCTGCAGGTACACCATGATCACGTGCTTGGCCTTGCCAAAACCAGGGCCGCCGTAGCGAGCATCCTCTGCCCCGGTCGCTGCCTGCAATCGCAGCATTTCGGGAAGGCTCAGGCCAAAGGCAGCCGAGCCACCCACCTTGAGAATGTCACGACGCGAAATGCCGTCGCAAAGGTCCTGGCCGCTATGTCCGGTGATTCCCAGCATCGGGTGCCTCCTGAGAACGCAGTCCTGCGTCTTGTCCTCGATCTAGTCCCTCACGCGCCGCTCAGCCGTGACAGTGACCCTCGATACGACAGCCACCGATTCAGCCAACCTATCAATTCATCGGCATATGAGTCGATTCGGGGCTACTATAGCCCGGTTTCCGCGGCACTGTCAATCAGTTCATCCGACCGATACCATGCGGCCATGACACAGCACACGAGTCTCCACGCCCCAATCCGCCGCCCAGCGATGGGGATCGTCCTGGCCGTAACTCTCGGCCTCTGCCAGAACCTGACGTCGGCTCCCAAACCGGCCCCACCGAGTCGGTTGGAATTCCGCGACGGCGACCGTGTCGTGCTCATCGGCAATACGCTCATCGAACGAGCCCAGGCATACGGACACCTCGAAACTGCGATTCTCGCCCGGCTGGCACCGTGGAAACTCACGTTTCGCAACCTCGGCTGGAGCGGTGACACCGTCTTCGCCGACTCACGTGGGGTCTTTGATCCTCCAGCCAAGGGATACGCGAGGATGCTGGACCATGTCGGACGGCTGCGGCCCACGGTGCTTCTGCTCGGATACGGCAGCAACGAGTCCTTTGGCGGCGAAGCGGGTCTCGAGCGATTCCTCGCCCAGTATCGCAAGCTGATCGGAGACCTGCGTACCCGCAGTGCCACGGACGTCCGGGTCGTTCTGCTGACGATTCCGCCTCAGCAGCGTCCAGGTCTGAGGCGACTCAATACCTCACGGGTGTCTCTCTCCCAAGGCCGCTCCGATCTCGAAGTCGATCGGTTTGCCTCCAACGATCTGGAAGTCCCGGTCCGCAGGAATCGGCAGATCGCGGTTTACAACGCGGCATTGACCAGAATGGCCCGCGAAGATCGCCTCGCCCTGGTCGACCTGGACAGTCCCTTCCAGGCGCTCTGGCACAAGCAGCAAGCGCAATTCACTACGGCCTTCACTGTCGATGGACGGGCCTTGAACGAAACCGGATACCGGGTCCTCGCCGACGGTGTGATCAACCAGTGGTTTCCCGTCTCACCACTGACCGTCACGATCCGAAAGGCATCCGGCAAAGCCGCCGTCCAGGTTGACGGCCCGCTGGCCGTGCCGGGGGCCCGGTTTGACGGCGAACGGCTCGTGATCGAGTCCCGGCCCGGTCGATTCGTGCTCAGGGTCCACGGGCTGCCGCGAGGCCGCTACAGGATGAAGGTCAACAGCGACGACTACGGCAAGCTGAGGGAATCGGATTTCATAAGCGGAATTGCGCCATCGTCCGGCCGCCCCTCAACAGGTGTCCTGGCCTTGAGACAGGCCGTCGTTGCCAAGAATCGACTGTACTTCCACCGCTGGCGGCCGCAGAACACGACTTACCTGTTTGGCTTTCGCAAGCACGAGCAGGGCAACAACGCCAGCGAGGTCGCCGAGTTTGACAAGCTGGTCAACGCCCAGGAGAGCAGGATCGATGTGCTCCGAACACGGGCGGTCAACCTCATCACCATAGAACGAATCCGATGAAGTCCTCCCACCCTACGCGGTGCCCAATGCCTCACGTCGCTGCACCTCCTCCTGGCATCCGTCGTCTGCCGCTGGCCGGGCTGCTGATCGCAGCACTCGTGATCAGCTCGGACTGCAGCTGGGCCCAGCGAGGTCTCAAGGACATTCCGCCACCCGATCCCGAGATCGAACGCAAGTCCTTCCAGGTCGCTCCGGGATTCGAAGTCAACCTGTACGCTTCGGATCCTAAGATTGCCAAGCCGATCCAGATGAACTTCGACGCGGCCGGACGGCTCTGGATCGCCAGCTCCGAGACATACCCTCAGATTAAACCCGGCCAGGTCGCCAATGACCGGATCCTGGTGGTCGAGGACACCGACGGCGATGGCCGGGCCGAAACGACCCGGGTCTTTGCCAGCGGGCTGCTGATCCCGACAGGCGTGGCTCCAGGGGACGGCGGGTGCTACGTGGCCAATTCCACCGAGCTGCTCCACCTGGGCGACTCGAATGGCGACGGCCGGGCTGACACTCGCCGCGTCGTGCTCTCGGGATTCGGCACCGAGGACACTCACCACATCCTGCACACCCTGCGATGGGGACCGGACGGTCGCTTGTATCTGAACCAATCCATCTACATACACAGCCATATCGAGACACCCTGGGGCACCCGGCGTCTTAACGCCGGAGGCATCTGGCGATTTCATCCCGAGACGATGAGGCTGGACATCCTGGCTCGCGGATGGGTCAACAGCTGGGGACATCATCACGATCGGTTTGGACAGTCATTCGTGACCGATGGAGCCGGCGGCGAGGGCATCAATCACCTGGTGCCTGGTGCGGCCTATGTCACCGCCGTCGGCGTGCCCCGGATCCTGCATGGTCTCAATCCGGGCAGCCCCAAGTACTGCGGCCTCGAGATCACCAGCGGCACTCACCTGCCGGAGGACTGGCGAGGCGATCTGCTGACCAACGACTTCCGGGCCAATCGTGTCTGCCGATTCAAGGTGACGGGAAGTGGCTCGAGCTACCAGGCCCGCCTGATGCCGGACCTGATCCGCACGCGTCATGTCGCCTTTCGACCCATCGACATCAAGATGGGTCCCGATGGCGCGATCTACATTGCAGACTGGTACAACCCGATCATCCAGCACGGCGAAGTGGACTTTCGCGATCCACGCCGGGACCACGTACACGGCCGGATCTGGCGCGTGACGGCCAGGAAACGACCGCTGATGAAGCGGCAAGATCTGACCAGAGAGTCGATCCCCGACCTCGTCTCTCATCTCTCCAGCGAGGCGATCTGGATCCGCCGACAGGCCCGCCGCGTGCTCCAGGAGAAGCCTCGACAGACTCGCCCGCAGATCCTGACGGCGCTCGCCGAACGCCTCGCGTCGCTGGATCCGTCCGACACGATTGATGGGAGCGACCTCTCCGGCGAATCAACCGCGCTGGAATTGCTCTGGACGCACCAGGCCCTCAACGCACCGGCGCCACGGCTATTGACCAGATTGCTGACGGCTCACGACCCGCGAATCCGAGCAGCGGCCTGCCGTGTGGCCGGTGAATGGCCCGGGGTGGCTGATGCCGCCGTGGCCGCCCGCGCCCGAGATTCCCACCCTCGTGTCAGGCTCGAGGCGGTACGTGCCATCGCACGCCTCGGCCGAAACGTACTGCCCCGTGCCCTCGCCGCTCTCGATCTCGAACGCGACACCGAGTTGGAATACGCGTTGTGGCTGACTGCCTGGGAGCGCCGCAGCAAGTGGCTGGGTGAACTCAAGGATGGCAATCTCGGCATCCATGACAATCTCGACGACGCCTCGCGACTCTTTGTGTTTGCCAGCATCAAGGACGCGACTGTCGTCCCGGGCGTCCTGGCGCTGCTCGGCCGGGGCGAACTCGACGAGGCCGGAAAGAACCGTGCCGTGGCCCTGTTGGCCGACCTCGGTGGTCCAAGCCAGCTGAGAATCGCACTGGACCTCGCCCAGGACCAGGACACCTCGCCCACCCAGGCGGCCAACCTGCTCGACGCGCTGGCAAGATCAGCCACCTCGCGAGGAGTGAAACCGTCAGGAATCCTGGATGGGATCAAGCCGCTGTTGGCTTCACCTGAGCCCAACTTGCGGCTGGCCGCCGTGAGATGCGCCGGGGCGTGGAAACTGGAATCGTTCAGGCCGTCGCTGGCCCAGTTGGCAGCCGACGTAGACACCTCCTCGAGACTCCGGCAAGAAGCCCTCTCGGCCCTGGCCACGCTGGGCGGTCAGGCGAGCCGGGACCAACTCGGCCGGCTGTCCAGCCAATTGACCTCACCGCAGGGCAGGTTGCAGGCCCTCGCGGCACTCGTCCAGATCGATGCTGGCGCGGCCGCCACCCGGCTCCCGTCCGTCCTGGCACAGTCCCCAGGCCGGGGAGACCCTCAGCAGGTCATCGAGGCCCTGTTGGCCCGCAAGGACGGGCCCGGCCTGCTGCGTCAGGCTCTCGCCAACAAGTCGCTCGGTACCGATCACGCCAAGCTCGCCTTGAGGACCATTGACGCGTCAGGGCAGAAGCTCCCCAAGCTCGTCGCCGCCATTCGCACCGCCGGCAATCTCAAGACCGGCCCCGTGCGGCTCACCCCCGAGGAGATGAAGCAGTTTGTCGCCGACGTGGTCGAGCGGGGCGACCCCGCGCAGGGCGAGATGGTCTATCGACGAGAGAAACTCGGGTGCACCAGGTGTCACGCCATCGGTGGAGCGGGAGGGCGCGTCGGCCCCGACCTGGTGAGCCTCGGCGCGAGCGCGCCGGTCGACTACATCGCGCAGTCGCTACTCGACCCCAACGCCAAGGTCAAAGAGAATTATCACTCACTGGTAGTGGTCACCACCTCCGGCAAGGTCGTCACGGGAATCCGACAAAGACTGACCGACAACGAACTGGTCCTGAGAGACGCGAATGACAACGAGATCTCCGTCGCCCGCAAGGAGATCGAAGAACAGGTGAATGGCAGTTCCCTGATGCCGGCGGGCTTGATCGAAAACCTCACTCGGGACGAATTGAGCCACCTGGTGAGTTTCCTGGCTCGGCTTGGAAAGCCCGGACCATACGCGGCCAGCCAGACACCGGTCGCCAGGAGGTTTCGCGCTCTGGCGGACACCGCCCGGGCTCGATTTCGCATCGTGCGAACCCGTGAGGGGCAGACAGCGATCGACGACGCGGCGTTCAACTGGTTGCCCCGTTACGGGACAGTCGGAGGAGCGCTGCCGCTAACCGACCTGCCCGAATTGACGGTCCGCCGCCGCCGGCTCAGTGTCGTCCGCTGCGAACTCGAGGTGCTCTCGGAGGGAACCACCACGATTCTTGTCCAGGACACCAGCGGACTCTCGGCATGGGTCGGCCCCGAGCCCCTCACGCTGAAGGGCTCCACGACACTGACGCTGCCCAGGGGCATTCACCGCCTGACATTCACGATCGATCGGCAGGCACGCAAGACTCCTCTCCGGGTGTCTCTCGACACCTCAACGACGGCCAACGCGAGGTTCGTAACGGGGAAATAGCACGCGGGGCCGATACGGGTCACGCGCCCCAGACGCCGAGGTACCAGTCCACGACATCCTCGCCCAAACGCGACGAATTCGCGAACCAGTCAATCGGCGTGTAGAGCAGGTCGAGCACGGGCCAGATCGGGATCCAGCGCCCCATGCTCACCTGGTACATCACCGGGCCGTAGCTCAGCGGGTACACCACGAAAACCAGCACCAGGGCCGAGACCAGAACCCAGAATGACCGCCGGGGCCGTGGACTTGCGGCGGCGGGGTCATCTTCTCGCTCACCCGGTCTCACCCCGGTGGACGCATCGATCGAGGGTGTATCGGTCAGTGGCGAGTCGTCCGGACGAGACCTCTCTGTGGGGTCAGGCATCGGGCCTCACTTCCGGACACGAGGAAGATGCCGGTGGACCGCTGAGTGCATCGTGTAAAAAACGAATCGCTTCCCGTCCCACACGAAGACGCCGCTGGACTTGTTTTCCTTGCGAGGACGCAACGGATTGGCCGGGTACTTGGTCCATGTCTTCAGATCCGTGGAGACAGCCACACCCGATGACCACAGGGTGGGCGTTTCTTCGCCCCGTGCCGCCCCGTGGTAGGAGGCGAAGTAGCGTCCCTTGTGCTTGATGACCTGGTTCATCGCCACCAGGTCGCGGTCGTACAGGTTGGGTCCCGGTCGTAAGACCGGTTCATCACTGACGTTGGTCCAGGTCAGCATGTTCTTCGAAGTTGCCAGCCAAATGCCCGCATCACGACGCTCGTAAAAGAGGTACCAGGTGCCGTTCTCGAAATACCCCGTGGGAGTCCCATAGGGCCCCTCGGGGATCTTCTGGCCGTTGGCGAGTCGGACATCCAAGGGCCCCCGGCGAGTCCAGCCGATGCCGTCGGTGGAGACCAGCAGCTGAGCGACGTCATTTCGGCCCTCGGCAAACATGAAATAGACCGAACCCTGCTTGACGACCATCATGTCCTCGACCCAGTGATCCTTGTAGATCGGGTTGGCCTTGTGTGGTGACCAGCGGATCCCGTCGGCACTGCGGGCGTATCCGAGCATTTTCAGCCCAGGCCGCGTGCCATCGTATCCGGTGAACCACATGTGCCACGTGGATCCCTCTCTCAGGATGAACCCCCGTTCACGGATCTTGACGTCCCAGTGCCCCTCTCCTCCGGCCTCAAAGACCGGTGTCTCGGGTGAGGGGTCAAACGACACGAGTTCGGACGGGAATCCCGGAGGGGGAGCACCCCAGGCGGGGCTGGAGGTCAAGATCATCAACAACAGGCATGTGCGGGTCACGTCGGGCCTCTGTCGCTAAAACTGTTTGGGCGTGCAGCCGGGAGTATATCGAATCACACCCGGTTCATACGAATCTGACTACCCTGTATACCGTGTGGGTGCATCCGCGATCTTTCGAAACAGACAACGACAGTCATGCCACGGCGCCTCCTGCTTCTGCTTCTGACGCTCGGACCGATGGGCCGGGACTTGCCTGCCGCTGACAAGCCGGCAGCCGGTCAGGCGATCGACTACGCGCGGCAGGTCAAACCGATCCTGCAACATCGTTGCTGGGCCTGTCACGGGGCATTGAAGCAGGAAGCCGGATTGAGGCTCGATGCGTCCCAGCTGATCAGACAAGGCTCCGACGACGGCCAGGTCGTGCTCCCAGGCCAGGTCAGCAGGAGTCGACTGTGGTTGAGAGTCACTGCCGAGCTTCCTGAGAGGATGCCGCCGGAGGGCAAACCACTTTCTGAGACTGAACTCCAGGTTCTCAAGGCCTGGATCGCACAGGGGGCCGACTCCCCGAAGCAGGAAGCCCTCCCCGTAGACCCTCTGACGCACTGGTCATTCACTCCGATCCGCCGCCCCATGGTCCCTGACGTGGCCCCGCATCGCGGTCACGAAGGGACTGCAAACGCCGCACATGCCGGGTGGATCCGCAATCCGATCGATGCGTTTGTCGCGGCTCGCCATGCCACCGAGGGACTCCGGCCTCGCCCCGCTGCCGATCGCGCGACGCTGCTGAGGCGTCTCGTGATCGGCCTCACCGGGATCCCCCCCACGCGAGACCAACTGTTGCAATTCCTGGCCGACGACAGTCCGGACGCCTACGAACGGATGGTCACGCAACTACTCGACAGCCCGCTTTACGGACAGAGGTGGGGACGCCATTGGATGGACGTTTGGCGGTACAGCGATTGGTACGGCCGACGAGGGAGCAATGAGATTCGCTACAGCCAGCGTCACATCTGGCGCTGGCGTGACTGGATCATCGAGTCGCTCAACGAGAACAAGGGCTATGACCGGATGCTCCACGAAATGCTGGCAGCTGATGAACTGGCTCCGGCAGATGATGACACGCTTCGTGCCACCGGATTCCTCGGACGCCACTGGTACAAGTTCGACCGCAACGCGTGGTTGTTTGAAACCGTCGAGCGGACCAGCCAGGGCCTGCTGGGACTGACGTTCCGTTGTGCCCGTTGCCACGACCACAAGTTCGACCCGGTGACTCAGGAGGAGTACTACCGATTCCGGGCGTTTTTCGAACCGCACGGGTTTCGCACCGAGGTGCTCAGCGCGGACGTGAAAACGGAGGTCGACAATCGCAAGTCCTCGGTGCTCACCGACGGCCTGCCGCGAGTGTTTGATGAAAAGCCCGACGCCCAGACCTTTCTGTTCATCCGCGGTGATGACCGCAATCCCGACAAGAGCAACCCTCTCTCGCCAGGTGTCCCCGCGTCGCTCGATGCCGCCGGTTTCAATGGCAGCCCGATCAAACCGGTGTCGTTGCCTCCGGTGGCCTACATCCCCTCGCTGCGACCGCCCGAGGCGGCTCGCCTGATCCAAGCCGAGACGAACAAGGTCGCCGCCGCCGAGAAGATAGTGGCGGACCTGGAAAAGACCGTCCGGAGGTCAGAAGCCGATCTGGCCGAAGCACTGAAAACACCTCGGGCCAACGACACGGGAACGGTCCCGTTCTTCCGCGAGACGTTCGACACACTCGACACCGAGCACTGGAAAGTGCTCTCCGGCCAGTGGTCCACCAGGAACGGCACGCTGTCGCAGACGGACATTGGTGGATTCCGGACGCTGATCCTCACCAAGTCCCTGCCAAAGGACTTCCGGGTCAAGATGACGTACCGCCACATGGAAGCGGGCAATCCCCGATCGATCGGATTCAGTTTTGATCGGGTCGGCCCGTCTGAGTCACAGGACGTCTACACGGCCATCAGCCCGCGCAATCTGCTCCCCAGCGCCCAGGCCTTTCACCGCACAGGTGGCAAGCAGCACTACCCCGAAGCGGGCATCAAGCGGTTGAAAACGCTGAAGGTTGGCAGGGACATCCATATCGAGGTCACGGTCATGGACCGGCAGTTGACCATCGTGATCGATGGCCAGACGGTTCTCGAGTACCTGTTGCCCATCGCACGCCGGTCCGGACAGTTTGCACTGTGGGCCCACAAGGCTCATGCCGAGTGGGACGAACTCGAAATCGTGGCCCTCCGCCCGACCATCAAGAGCCTGAAGCAGACGATCGCCCGCGCCAGATCCACTTTGCCGATCAAGCGGGGCGACGCGGAACTGGCCCGGGCCAAGCGAGCTGCATTGGCCGCGAGACTTGCTGCCGAGCGAACTCGGCACGACCGTGACAATGCTCATGCCCGGCAACTGGCCATGACGGCGAGTCAGGCCGAGCGGCAGGTCGAGGTGGCAACAGCGGAGTTGAAGCTGCTGTCGGCCCGGGCAATATCCCCATCGGACCCCAAGGCGATCGACGCCGCCACCCAGGCACTCGCAACCGCCCGCGACCGGCTCAAGAAAGCAGACGGCACGTTCACTGGCTTCAAGGCTGCCTACGCCAAGACGAGCACAGGCCGCCGGAGTGCACTGGCTCGCTGGATGACGGAGCGGCGGAACCCCAGGACAGCCCGGGTCGCCGTCAACCAGATCTGGATGCGGCACACTGGAGCGAGCTTCGTCAACACGGTCTCGGATTTTGGAATTCGCAGCCGCCCCAGGGACTTTCCACAGCTGATGGACTGGCTCGCGGCCGAGTTGATCGATTCCGGGTGGGACATGAAGCACATCCATCGCCTCGTTGTCACTTCGGCCGCCTACCGGATGACCTCTTCGCCGGGAATCGGCAGAGACTGGGCCCGCGAGAGACAGGCCGACCCGGACAACCGGCTGCTCTGGCGAATGAACTCGAGGCGGATGGAGGCCGAGGTGGTCCGTGACAGCCTGCTTGCGATCGCCGGCTCACTCGACCCCGGATTCAGCGGGCCGGACATCCCCGAGTCCGAGGGACAGACGTCGACTCGACGCAGTCTGTACTTCCGAACGACACCAGACAACAAGATGCAGATGCTCGAGCTGTTTGACCTGGCCAATCCCAACGAGTGTTACCGGCGACAGGAGAGCGTCGTGCCCCAGCAGGCGCTTGTCCTGACCAACAGCCCCCTGGCCCTCGACCGGTCTCGGCAGACGGGCCAACGCCTCGCCGATGGCATCATCAGCCGACTCGGTTCTCCCTCTTCATCCAACCGCCAGGCGATTTCGACGGAGTTCGTTGAAGCGGCCTTCCAGTCGGTTCTCGGACGATCACCGGTGGCAGCGGAACGGCGAGCCTGCATGATTTTCCTGTCACGCCACGCCAGGCTCCTGGGAAGCACCAAGAGTCTCAGCCCCTTCCCCAGCGCGTCGGGCTCGGTCCGACCGGCTTCCACCGATCCTGACAGGCGGGCCATGGAAAACCTGGTGCATGTCCTCGTATCACACAACGACTTCGTCACCATCCGCTGAGCCAACACGTACACTCTGCCAACACGTACACTCTGCCAACACGTACACTCTGCTTGAACGAGATTTCCCATGACACTCCAGCAGACGATCACGCCTCACACGCCGTGTGGACGTATGCAGCGACGCACGTTCCTGGCTGACGCCGGCATGGGATTCACCGGCCTGGCGCTCGGAGCCATGCTCGCCGAGGACGGCATCAGCAAGCCGGTCTCAGCCGACGACTCCGCCTGGCAGCCCCCCAGCGGTCTCGCGCGCCTGGCTCCCAGGGCGAAGAGTGTCATCTGGCTCTTCATGATCGGTGGCACCAGCCATCTCGAGTCATTCGACCCCAAGCCGGCACTCAACAAGTTTGCCGGCATGACGATCAACGAGAGCCCCTTCAATGACCAGGTGCTCAACTCGCCCTTCTACCGCAAAAACGTCCGGGATTTTGCGGGCGTACCGCGAAACCTGATGAACAAGCTGTATCCGCTGCAGATCGGCTACCGGCAGCGGGGCGAGTGTGGCATGGAGGTCAGCGACTGGTGGCCTCATCTGTCGACCTGCGTCGACGACATCAGCGTCGTCCGTTCGATGTGGACCACCGACAACGATCACGCCGCGCAGCTGCAGTTTCACACCGGCCGACACATCTTCGATGGCTTCTACCCATCCATGGGATCCTGGGTGCACTATGGTCTCGGAACCCTCAACCACAACCTGCCCAAGTTCATCGTCCTGGGCACGCCGCCGGGTGACTGCTGTGGAGGCGTGGGTGCCCACGGCGCCGACTACCTCGGACCAGAGCACGCCGGCGTGCGAATGCGGGTCAATCCCTCCAATCCGCTCCCCTTTGGCTCTCCAGGCCAGACGGTGTTTCGCGAGGAACGGGCCGATCAGATGGGTCTGCTCAAGCAGCTCAACCGCCTCGCCGCCATCGAATACCCGGGCGACAAGGCGATGCGGGCCCGAGTGAAGTCCTACGAATTGGCCTATCGCATGCAGATGGCCGTGCCCGAGGCGATGACGCTCGACGGCGAGACGTCTTCTACCCACTCGCTGTATGGCCTCGACAAACCGAACACCCGTACTTTTGGTCAACAATGCCTGCTGGCGAGGCGGTTTGTCGAGCGGGGGGTGCGATTCGTGCAGCTGTATTCGAATGGCTGGGACGCCCACAGCAAGCTGATCGCCAATCACACGTCTCGCATCGGCGAGACCGATCAACCGATCGCCGGTTTGCTCAAGGACCTCAAGCAACGCGGCCTCCTCGACGAGACCCTGGTGGTCTGGGGAACCGAGTTTGGCAGGACGCCCGGTGCCGAGAATTCTGACGGGCGTGACCACCATCCGTACGGGTTTTCCGTCTGGATGGCCGGAGGCGGAATCAAGGGAGGATGCGTGCACGGGGCCACTGACGAGGTCGGATTCCACGCGGTCGAGAATCGGCATTACGTCACCGACCTGCACGCAACCGTGCTCCACCAGCTCGGTCTCGACCCAAAACACCTCGAGGTGCCCGGCCACAAGAGGCTCGACATCGACCTCGGCAAGCCGATTCACGAGGTGATCGCCTGAGGTCCGACGGAGCCGCGGCGGTGACAAGGCCTCCCTCGTCGGAACACGCTGCCGGTGGTGCGGTGACAACCGAAGAGCAATCCTTCATCATGCCCGGTTGGAATCACTACGAATCCTCTCGATCCACCCGCCTCAAGTGGCCCTCGGTGGAATCACCGGGGACTTGTATCGGCAGCAGCCAACAGCACGGTGGCGGACATGGAGACCTTTGAACACAACGGCGTGCGAATCGCCGACACATTTGCCGAGGCCTTTCCCATGGTCGGGACTCGGGTCATCGTCACAGCCGCGACGGCCGAATGGGCCCGGATCGCCGGTCAGCAGGCCACGGGGTTTGCCACCAGCGTGATTGCGTGCAATGCCGAGGCGGCGATCGAGGCGCCCCTGCCGACCGACCAGACGCCCGACGGCCGCCCCGGCGTGTCTTTGCTGGTGTTTGCCTTCAACCGGGATGCCCTGGCCTCTGCCGTCGTCGATCGCGTCGGCCAGTGCGTGCTCACCTGCCCCACCACCGCCTGCTACAACGGGCTGCCGGGCACCGAACGCGACAAGCAGATCAACGTCGGAGGGCAGCTGCGGTTTTTCGGAGATGGCTACCAGGGCTCCAAGAAACTGGGGGACCGGCGGCTGTGGCGTGTGCCGGTTATGGACGGGGAATTCCTGTGCGAGGAACGCTTCGGATCGACCAAGGGCGTGGCCGGCGGCAACCTGCTGATCTGTGGCCGCAGCACCGATTTGGCTCTCGCCGCCGCCACCGCTTCGGCCGACGCCATGCGTCGGGTCTCCGACTGCATCCTGCCGTTCCCCGGCGGGCTGGTTCGCAGTGGCAGCAAGGTCGGTTCGCAATACAAGACACTCAAGGCCAGCACCAACCACGCCTGGTGCCCGACGCTCAGGGCCCAGGTCGACTCGGTACTGCCCGAGACGGTCGAGGCGGTCTACGAGATCGTCATCGACGGGCTGTCACTGGACGCGGTGACCGAAGCGATGCGAGTGGGGCTCGCCACCGCCACCGGTTGCGACGGAGTTGAGTTGATCGGTGCCGGCAACTACGGCGGGCAATTGGGCGAACACCACATCGCGCTCCGAGACTGCCTGCCTGGCTGAGCCCCGCTGAACCCGGCTGAAACATGGCCTGACCGCAGGAGCCCCACGGTGCACGACCCTCCCCTGAGTCCCACCGTTCGCTGGGGCCTGGTTGGTCTCGGATCACTGGTCGCTGCCCTGTCGATCGCCCGGGCCGAGAGTTGCCTGAGCGCCAACGATCGGTCGAGATGGGCCACCGTCTGGTCTCTCGTCGAGCGGGGGACGTACCAGATCGATGAGATCGATTCCACAGTCATCCTGCACAAGCCGTCTGGGAAGCGGCGTCTGAGATTCCGGACGATCGACAAGGTCCGGCACAACGACCACTTCTACTCCACCAAGCCGCCACTGTTCCCCACGCTGGTCGCCGGTGTCTACTCGGCTGTCTCGAGTCTCACCGGGTGGAACCTGGTCGACGATACCGAAGCGGTCTCGCGCTCTGTCCTGCTCCTCGTCAACGGATTGCCCTGGACACTCGCGCTGATCACGCTGGCCGGCCTGCTGGATCGCCACGCCCGCCGCCGGTCGACGCGAGTGCTGGTCCTGGCCACTGCGGCCGTTGGCACACTGCTGTTGCCCTTCCTGGTCGCCTTGAACAATCACACCGTTGCCGCCACAGCAGTGGTCTTCGTCGCCAACGCGATCCTCCGTGTCACCCTCGAAGACGATCACTGCCCCAGGCATTTTGTGATAGCGGGGCTCATGGCTGGATGGGCCGCTGCCAATGACCTACCCGCGCTGTCACTGGCCGCCGTCACGGGATGGATCCTGCTGCGAAACAACCGACCACGCACACTCCTGTTCTTTGCCCCCTCACTCGCTTTGATTCTCGCTGCCTTCCTCGGCACCAATTACCTCGTCACCGGAGGCATCAAGCCATTTTACGCCTATTACGGGACCGAGAAGTACCTGTGGACGGTCAACGACCAGCAAAGCTATTGGCTCAATCCCCAGGGCATTGACAAAGGAGGAGACTCACCGGCGATTTACCTGCTGCATTGCCTGGTCGGCCATCACGGGATCTTCTCGCTCTCGCCGGTCTTCCTCATCACCCTCCTGGGAGCGTCCCGACGAGTGCGACAAGAGACGCATCCGGTTGCGGTGATGTCGAAATGGACCAGCCTGCTCAGTGTCGTGGTTGTGGCGTTTTATCTGACCCGAACACAGAACTACAACTTCGGCGGGGTCACGTGTGCCTTGCGCTGGTCGCTGTGGCTTGTCCCCCTGTGGCTGATTGCCCTGGTCCCGCCCCTCGACTCGATCCTCCCGCCGTCTCAGCCAGGATCTCCGTCCTCACCTCAACGATCCCGATTGATCGTGCTCGGATGGGGCTTGCTGCTGCTCTCGATGGTGTCGTCACTGCTCCCGCTGGTTCACACTTGGCGTGCGTATCCACCGGCCCCCAATCCGTTCCAAGCCCCCTGGCTCTACCGGTTGATGGAGGCCGGAGGCTTGATCAGCTACGGCTGAGATCAAGCGGTAATCCCGGGGAAATCTGGATCATCCCTCGCAATCCCGATACGATGAATTTGGTGGGTGGGGACGTGTTCCCGCACCACCCGACCGTCTACCGTCGGAAGACCAGGCGGTTTCAGCAACCGGGTTTTCTGTCCAAGTGTTTCCATGCAGTCGAGGAACCTCACCCGCGCCGCCCGGTCGTCCCGTGGGGACGGTTCTCCGCACCGACGCGGGGCCACCACCCTCGACTACGTGCTGGTGCTGTGTGTCATCCTCTCGATGGCCGCCTTGCTGATTCCCATGAGCCGCCACGCGATCACCGTGGTGTACAATATTATCTGCTCTCTCGTGGCGTGGCCGTTCGTCTAGCCGTCACCCGGCCTTCAATCGGACACGCCCAGGACACGTCAGGACGAATCTCATGAAGATCCCCAAGCGACTGGGCCAACTGTTGCGCCGGCTGCACCATGACGAGCGTGGTGCATTGACACTCGAGACAGTCCTGATCATCGCGGCCATCGCCTTGCCGGTGCTGATCGTAATCATCAAGTACGGCTGGCCGGCGATTCGCAACTATTTTGACAAGGGATTGCAGACCCTCGAACAAAACACCGACGAAGCGACCCGTTAGCCGCATGGCGGGAGTCGACTGGCGACGTGAGCCAGTCGCGATGGAGGCCCAATCCTGTCGACATCAACCCGTCCGCCGATACCATCCCACGACCCGGTTCCTTGGTGGGAACACGCCGACGAGTGGGTCCTCGTGGGCCTGCTGCTGGTGGCCGCCTTCACCGACATTCGTCATCACCGCATCCCGAACTGGATCACCTATCCCGGCCTGGTGGCCGGGCTGCTCTTCGGAGCTCTTCATCTCAACGACACGGGCCAAGTGGAATTCGACACCTCCGGACTCTCCGAATGCCTACTCGGTTTGACCGGCTGCGGAGGCATCATGTTGGCCTGTTTCCTGCTCTCAGACATGGGTGGCGGTGACGTCAAGTTGCTGGCGGTCGTCGGCAGCTTCCTGGGTCTGCAGCTGGGACTGACGGCTCTCTTGTGGACCATTGTCCTGGGAGGTGCTTGCGGGGTGGCCATGCTGATCTGGCAGCTCGGTGCGATCAACATGGCCCGCGGGGCATTCGAACGTGTCACCCACGCGGCGCGCGGCGGAGGATGGCTTCCACTGGACTCCACGGAGCGAGAGCCCCTGAAACGGACACTCTTCCTGGCCCCGTCGGCCCTGGTCGGCGTCCTGCTCACACTCACCGGCACCACCGACCTGCTGCGTGACTACATCTGACGCTCGGGGTCTCCACACGTCACTCATCTGCCTCACACCGGCTCAAAACACCAATGGCCTATCGCGTCCTCATCGACGAATGTCGCCCGGCGCTCTTTGCCCTCGCCGGGGCACTGGCTGCACTCGTGTTCGTCGTGAGACTCAGTGGCAGCCGCCTCGATCTTCGTCGCCTCGGCCAACTTCACTCGTGTGAGCGGGGAGGCGTGCAGAGCCTGTCGTTTGTCCTCACGCTCCCCATCTTCGTGATGCTCGTGATGTTCATCGTGCAGGTCAGCCAGCTGATGATCGCGCAGGTGGTGGTCAACTACGCGGCCTACGGCGCCGCCCGCAGCCTCCAGGCCTGGATTCCTCAACACGTTGTCGAGGTCGAACCCGACGCGGGCACCGATCCGTTTGGCCTGGAGGGGCATGTTCAGAACAAGATCCTGCACGGGGACCTGCGGCCCGGGGCCAGCATGGGATACTGGTATGTCGGGGGCACGCGTGACGACGGATTCGTGGGCGACGTCAACCGTCAGGCGACCGAGAACATCTACAAGCTCGACTACCCGTTCCGATCGGCCGTCGCGAGCTGTGCCATGATTTCGCCCTCCAGACCACTCGGCCTTGAACTCACCTCCGACGCCCTCGATCACCTCCTGTCCACCCGGTCCGCGTGGACCCACTTCGTGGGCGGCAATGCGTCGGCGGACACCAACCGGCGGCTCTACAACAAGTTCTGCTACAGCTACTGGAACACCGAGATGTGGGTCCGATTCCAGAACCTCGACTCGAACATCGGCCCCACCTACAACCCGCTCAACAGCCCGGCGCACGACCACTTGCCCAATGAGATCGGGTGGCGAGATCCGATCACGGTCACGATTCGGCACAATTTCGCCCTGCTGCCCGGCCCCGGTCGCATGCTGGCCAAGTTCCTGGTCCGACCAGGTGGCCCGCCCGACATGGTGAGCCATCGCATCGGCCGGTGGGCCGGTCCGCGCCGGCGTCACGATCCCACCCGTCGCAACCCCAATGACGCCCCCGAGAGCGACAGGGACCCGCACGACCCCGAATACAACAAGCGAGTCTACGCCACGACCATCTGGGCGCGTGCCACCGTGACCAACGACGGCGTCAAGTCACTGGTCCCCTACGTCCACGCCTTCGAGGCCCGCTGAGAGTCATCATGCCTTCTTTACCCACATCCAGCAGCCATCGGCAGCCGCCCGTACCAGCACGGTGGGCAGGCCGATTGCGCCGGTTGCACGACGATCAGCGGGGATCGATCAGCATCACGTCACTGCTGGTACTCCTCGTCTTCACCATGCTCCTGGTGATGATCACCAATGTCGGACGGCACGCCGACGACAAGCTCAAGATGCAAAACGCCGCCGACTCGGCCGCGATGACCGGCGGCGTGATGCTCGCCCGAGGCCTCAACGGACTGGCCCACACCAACCACCTGCTCTGTGAAGTTTTCGCCATCACCGCCTACCTCCGTGAGGGCGAGCAACGCAACGCCGAACAGCAGGTGCCAGGCATCCTGCAAGCGTGGGGCATTGCTGGAGGAGAATTGCTCGAATCCGACTTCGCCCGGTTCCCTCCCGCCGGCCAGGCCGTGCTTGATCGTCTTCCCTTCGAGCAGCAGGCGGTGACCACATTTGGCAACGAACACGCCGCCGCAGCCGCTCACTTCCTGCCCATCTTCGAGCACATTCTCAGCGACGAACTGATCCCGCAATTCCAGCGAACCCTGGTCGAATCCGTGCCACAGTTGGCCGTGGCCGCTGCCCAGGAAGCCGCGCGTCGCCACGCGAGACCGACCAACCCCCTGAAGGACGGCGAGCAACCCGGAGACCAGGCACGTCGTGCTCGTCCCTCCGACACCCCCGTCTGTGTTCTCTTCCGTGCTAACACCCACGCCATCGGGGAGGCATCAGAGGGTCACCCGCAGCTTCGCACGCTCCCGGCTATCGACCCCTCACCAACCGGAAACGACTTCGGCGCAGCGGGACATGGCCAGGAGTACTACGACGACGCGGTCAAGCAGCGGTCCAGCATGGCCAATCACTACCTCGAACTCTGGAACGACCAGAAACTCGATCTGTTTGACCGCGATGCCCGGATGTCACGATTTGCAGGACTCTGGCGAATCGCCACCCGCGGACAACTCGACCAGCTGCTCAACCGGGAATTCCCTCTAACCAATCTCCCGTTCCAGATCCGCCGGCTCAATGACGGCACGCCCCCACATCGGATGCATGACATGCAGCAAAAGGAGGGGCGCTGGCTACAGGTCAATCGCCACCTCGACAAGGACTACCATGTCCTCGCAGTCGTCTACCGCAGGCATCTCGAGGAGATGGGGCCGGGCCTGTTCGAGAACCCGCTGGCAGAGCAGTCCGACGCCCAGTCCTTCGCCCAGCTCCAGGTTTACATGCCCGAGCCGAGATACATCCGGGTCCGAGGTCAGTGGGTCACGACCCGCTGGGTTCCGATTCGCGACCCCCGGACCAACCGGATCATCGGGCACCGGCCGGTCTATATCCCGTTTCGCGAGAACTGGCCACGCGGATGGGATCTCATGAGCCAAAACTGGACCACGCGACTCATGCCTGTAGCACTGCCGGAACGCCAGACGATCCTCGGACGTTCGCCGTCAGGCCTGGCTCCGGGAGCTGACGCGATGCGTCCCGGTCCCTTTGCAACGATCCCCAGTTCAATGCTCGACAACCTGATCACCCACTGATCACTCACTGGTCACCTGCGTCGCCCCGACCGACCCCATTTCGCCAGACCATGCAACGCATTCCCCATCTCAGCATCGAACACCGGACCCATGTCTCCGGTCCCGGCAGACACCGGCGGGGTCTCGCACCGTTGGAGCTGGTGCTCAGCCTACCGATCCTGCTGTTTGTCATGGGACTGATGATCCTCATCGGCTGGGCATCGACGTTCAAGGTCCGGACTCAGATCCATGCGCGCGAAGCGGCGTGGAGCTCGATGTGGCGTGCCAACCCTCGGACAGATGCACAGACCCGCCCCAACCCGCCCGGTTTTCCACCACCGGCCCGTGTCAGCGTTGATCGCGGTTACGTGCCATGTATCCAGCTGCCCATCGGGGATCTCGCAGCCTACGACAATCATCCCGTGGCCCGGGGCCCTGTGCTCACCGACCCGCAGTCCGGCCGCGGACTCCGCGTCGACCCGGATCTGCTCGATGTCCGACGTGGCATCATTACCGGGCAGGCTGAGGTGACCAGAGGTTTCCCCGTGCTCGGCGAAATGCCCCCCGGTGGATACCAGCACAGGGTGGAATTCCCCGTGCTCGATAACAAGTGGCAATTCTGCCAGAAGGGGCTGACTTCCAATTCGTCTCGACGCTCGACCCGACAATTCCCAGACCTGTCTGTCCGATGGCAAAGCGTGGCGATCCACCACACCATGCAGTTCAACCAGGTCGCCGGCCAGCTCCGACAGAGCCTCGGTCGCCGGCAAATGGACCTCTTTGACCGCGATCGGACTCTCGCAGGATTCTACGGTGGCTACCGCGACTACTACCCCAACCCGCCTCATCGCGCGAGGACGGCGGCACGCGGTGACCTGTCGGGTTTCGCCAACTCGCTGATCTCACGCATCATGGGCAGCCCACGTCCCCGCAGCGGCCTCAACGATGCTGGGATTCCCGGAGCCGTCACGCGAGACTACCTGAACATGTACCGAGAATTGGCGCGTCGCGCCAGGTTGAACAATCGGTCGGACGCTGCCTACATCCCCTTGATCCAGCAGCTCGAGGCCTTCGAGGCGGACCTGCTGCAATGACCGATCCCGGGACCGCCTTACCTGATGACCCGGACAACTCCCCGGTGCCGGAAGACAGTGGCCTCGGCCACTGGGCCACCTCGACCCGGAGAAGGACCACCGACCTTCTGGCGATCGGCCTGGTCGTCGTACTCGGGTTGGCCATCGGTCGCCAGGTGACCAGCTGGTGGAACGAGCCCGGGCTGGGCTCGGAAACCGATACCGTCCAGCTTACCGGCCAGGTCGCAGGGCCTGGCACCGCCTGGACGGAACCCGAAGACCTGGAGCTTGGACAACTCGCCCCGTCCGACGGTCATGGCAGTATCCGCCGCCGCCGCATCACCGGAGATCGAGACGACGCGTGGACAGCCCTGGAAAGCCTGGCCCGCCAGACCGCAACCACGGTCGGCTGGCCCGAGAAATCGCCGGATGCGGGCGAATCGAAATTGCTCGCCGTGCTGGCGCAACGCGGATCAGCCACCGCTTCGAACACGTCCGATACCCACGTTCACCGTCTCGACGGCCCACTGCCGATGGTGGTGACCACTCGTCGCTTGCTGGGAGACACGCGCGTCCTCAGCTGGGGTCTGGCCACCCGCCGGCCGGATAACACCTGGGTCAGTTGGACGTTCTCGGCATCCTCCACATCCGCGACAGGCGACATTCTCCTGCCACGTGGCGCCACCCGGCTGCTGGCCGTCGGCCAAGCCGACCCGGATCGCCTGGTCGTCTTTGCCGGCCAGGCCGCCGCTGGCAGCTGGCTGGCTCACTTCCAGGCCACGCTTCTCAAGGACCGGTGGCAGCCCGCCTCCGTCCCCGGAACCCATTCCGAGGGATGGACCGGGCGATGGCATCACGGCGATGGACGGACCCTGGTCGTCTCGGTCCGTCATCACCCCTCGGGTCGATCGCATGGTATGCTGAATGTCTTCACGCCCTCGAACGGCAATGCGTCGGAGGGGGCCGATGAACGTGAAGACTCCGGCCGAACACGAGGCCGGGCCACAACGAGGTCTCAGGCGCGGCAGCGGGAGTCATCATGAAGGGGGCACAGGGAGTCTTGATCGCCGTGGCGCTGGGCGTCGTCGGCTTCGTCTGCAACTGGCTGTATCTCGACCGAGAAGCCAGCCAGGTCGAACTGGTGTCATTCGTAGGTGTCACGCAGGACGCGGGCGTCAACCGAGGCGACGTGTTCCAGTCCGAACACCTCTCCCAGGTCAGCGTCCCCGCCAACCACCAGGGTCAGCTGAGCACCGTCGCCATCCCGTGGTCGGAGCGAGACCTGGTGATCGGGCAGAAGGCGACTCGGACGATGGCCGAGAGTGGCACCGAACTGGTGTTTTACAGCGATCTCACCACCCCGGCCTCCAAGGACATCAACGAGCTGATCAGCGACGATGAACGCGTGATGTGGCTCCCGGTCGACGCCCGCACATTCAACGCCCAGCACGTCGACCCCGGCGACAAGGTGACATTTCGGATACCCGAGTTTGGCACCGGCGCCAGTAGCACCCGCCCAACCGCCGGCTCGGGACGGATGATCGGGCCCTTCCGGATCCTGGCACTCGGCAATCGCAAGGGGCGTCGAGATATCCGCAAGGCAGCCGGACTGGCCTCTGGCGCCGAAAACGTGATCGCGATCGCCGTCAAGGTGACGGGCCCCGAAGGCCAGTTGGAACCGCGGGCCGAGACGCTCGCTGGCATCCTCGCCGTCAACAACTTCCAGGGCGTGCAGGTGTTGCTACACAAGAGAGACACGCGCAAGGCGAACTAGCCGGGCCGCTCGGCCGCCAGGCCCAGTCCTGCAACCGTCCCGATGGTCCCCCTCATGAAAGTCTGGTTCAACAAGGTCCACGACAGCCGCCGCTCGCTGGTGGAAACCAGCGACGAGGTGATCCGGATTGGACGCGACGACGGAAACACCGTCGTGCTGCAGAGCCCGCTGGTCGGCAAGCAGCAGGCAGTCGTCAGGCGAGACAACGGCCTGCTGACACTCGAAAACCTCGGCATCAACAGCTGCGTTGTCGGTGAGACCGAGGTCCTGGGGGGACAGAGCTGCGAATTTTCCCCGGGCGACACCGTCCGCATCTGGCCCTTCACGCTGACCTTTGAATCGGAACAGGCCAGCCCGATCAGCCGCAGTCAGCTCGAGAGCCACCTGCGATCGATCATGGCCAACCTCGAACTCCGCGTCCACAGGCAACTCCTCGAACGATTCGACCTGTTTGAACTGGAAAGCAGCCAACTCGGGGACACCGAGAGCATCCTGATGCTCGAGGAGAATATCGAAGACGTCTGCCGAGAATTGAACCTGTTTGGGGACGACAACGTCCCACTGCTCGAGGAGGTCGTGGCACTGGTCCTCCGAGACCTGATGATCAACCAGCTGATCCTGGAGAGCGGAAACGAACAGGGACCAACCGGGGGCACCGTGCAGGCACTGGGTGCCAATGAGTTTGATGTGCCGGCAACGCTTGTCCCGGAACGAGAGACCGAGCTCGAACACCTCGTGGGATTTGTACGAGACCAGCTCGATCTCGAAGGCTGCCGGGACCTGAGCGAGAGAATCAGCCGCGTCGAAGGACGGATGAACGACGTCTTCCCGCGCGTGCGTCCCCACCTGCACACCGAACTGAAACGCTACCTCATCCTTCGCACGCTCAAGAAAGACCTCAAGGACACCGTCTTCGGATTTGGCCCGCTGCAAGACCTGCTGCGGGCCCCCACGATCACCGAGATCATGGTGGTCAAGAGTGACCAGATTTACGTCGAGCGAGACGGTGTCGTTGAACTCTCCGGACGTCGCTTCATCTCGGACAAGGTCACCGAGTCGATCATCGAACGCATCGTGGCCCAGGTCGGACGACGGATCGACAAGAGCCAGCCGCTGGTCGACGCGCGGCTCCCGGACGGATCTCGCGTCAACGCGATCATCCCGCCGCTGGCCACGCGTGGCCCCTGCCTGACCATCCGGAAATTCCCCGCCTACCGGTTCACGATGGACGACCTGATCGAGCTGGATTCGATCACCACCGCCGCAGCCCAGTTCCTGCGTGCCTGCGTCATCGACCGACGCAACATCCTCGTCTCGGGAGGCACGGGCACCGGCAAGACAACGCTGCTCAACGTGCTCTCGAGTTTCGTGCCGCACAAGGACCGGATCATCACGATCGAGGACACCAGCGAACTGCAGTTGCACCAGGAACACGTGGTGACCCTCGAAGCCCGACCGGCCAACGTCGAAGGTGCCGGCGAATATTCGATCAGGGACCTCGTCCGCAATGCGCTCAGAATGCGGCCCGACCGGATCATCGTCGGAGAGTGCCGCGGGTCAGAGGCCCTGGACATGCTCCAGGCCATGAATACCGGCCACGACGGCTCGATGACGACAATCCACGCCAACAGCACCGAAGACGTGCTCAAGAGACTCGAGGTGCTCGTGCTGATGGCCGTCGACCTGCCGGTGATCTCCATCCAGCGACAGGTCTCCTCGGCCATCGACATCGTCGTCCAGATCAACCGGCTCCCCGGTGGCAAGCGGGGCGTTACGCAGATTTGTGAGACCACCGGGTATGACCCGGAACGGAAGTGCGTGGCGACAACCGAGATTTTCAGCACACGCGATGCCGGAACACTCGTCCCCACCGGTTACATGCCCAGCTTTATCGATCAGCTCGTCGACCGGGACCTGCTGAAACTCGAGTTTCTCTACGGCCAGCAGCAACCAGAGAGCCAGGAGCTCCGAGGACGCAGCCAGTCTCCTGGACCAACGGGAGACTAGCCACCATGGATTTCCTCGCCCTCCTGGGAAGCAGCATGGTGGCCGCGGCAGTCACCGTCGGAGCCATCGCGGGACGCTCCGCATACGGCAGCACGCTCGATTTCATCGAAAACGACCTGAAGGACAAGTTGCGGAGACTGAGACTGCCGACGCACACCCTGCGGAAGCAACTGGTCACATGGTCCATCCTCGTGGCCCTGACCGCCGGGACCATCCTGATCGTCGCCAATTCGCTGCTGTTTGCCATCACCACCGCTGTCCTGCTCATCAGCCTCCCCTGGTACGTGCTCCGCCGCGTCGCCGAACGCAGACGGCTCACCATCGAAGATCAACTCGCCGACGCCATGGTCTCGCTGTCCAACGCCATCAAGGCCGGCCTGTCGCTGGCCCAGGCACTCGAGATTCTCGCCCGGCAAAGCCCTCGACCGATCTGCCAGGAATTCCAGCAAATTGTCGGCGAATACCAGCTCGGCAAGGACCTCGAACAGTGCCTCAAGGAAGCCAAGGACAGACTGCGAAGCGAGAACTTCGCGCTGTTTGCTGCGGCTCTGGAGGCCAGCCGCCAGAGCGGCGGTCGTCTCAATGAAACCGTCGAACGGATCGCCACCAGCGTGCGGGAATTGCAACGTCTCGAACGCAAGGTCCGGTCTGAAACCGCCCAGGCCCGGACCTCGTCGCTCTACATGGCACTGGCCCCCCCCATCATCCTGCTGATGAATTATTTCATCGACCCGGTCCACACCAGGATGCTCTTCACCGAAATCCCCGGCCAGATGATCCTCCTCCTCGCCGCGGGGCTCAACCTGGTGGCCTACATCTGGGCGCGCACGATTCTCAATCCCGAAATCTGAATCCACACTGCGGCACACCACACCATGCTCATCGCCCAGGCCAACTCTGACTCCCTGCCGGTTCTCCCGATTCTCGGCAGCCTGATGCTGGCGGCATCGGTGTTCGTGTTGATCCGTGTGATGATCGGATCGATGACCGAGGACCCCGACGGAGACGACACCTGGCGACATGATCAGCTCAGGATGGCCGAGCTCCGCAAGCGGAGCCTGGTTTACCGCTTCCTGCATCCGCTCGTCATCGTGTTGGCCCGGGTCAATCGGCGCAGCTTCCGCGACTCGTTGCCCGGAATTGCTCGGGACATCCACGCGGCCGGACTGCCAAGGTTCTGGACTCCGCAGGAATACCTCGCGAGGATCCAGATTCTCGCGGCCCTGCTGACCCCGGCCTACGTGTCGCTCGGCCTGGACCTCGCAGGCCCCCCTGGCCTGCTGGGCGGCCTGGCGGCCGGCCCCGGCACAGCCTGGTTGCTCAGGCGACGCCTGGCCGCTCAAGCTGCCCACAGGCTGTTTCGCATCAAGCAGCGACTTCCCTTCCTTCTCGACTTGCTAACACTACTCATGGAGGCAGGGGCCACGTTCATGCAGTCCCTGGAGGAGGCCGTGGCCGAGTTTCGAGATCATCCGGTGGGCAACGAGTTCGGACGAGTGCTTTCGGAAATCAACATGGGCAAGAGCCGGGTTGGCGCACTGGAGGCGATGCGGGACCGATTGGACGACCCGGAGATCACGAGCATCATCGGGTCGATCATCCAAGGCGAGACCCTCGGCACACCGCTTGCCAGGCTGTTTCGCACGCAAGCAGATGTACTGCGGATCAAGAGAACACAGAGAGCCGAGACCATCGCAGGGGAAGCCGGCGTCAAGATGCTGTTGCCCAGTGTCCTGGTGATGGCGGCCACCGTCCTGATCATCCTCGGCCCCTTCGTACTCAGCTTCATTTACGTCGATCTGATGGAATAATAATGTGTCCTTGGCCCCTTGGGTCGCAGGCGATTCATGAGTGAACCGGCAACGATCACTGTCACACGTGGCCCCTCGCGAGGGCAGGTGTTCGATCTCGACACCGAGCTCGTACATATTGGCCGTGCCGATTCCAACCAGATCGTGATCGACGATGATGGCCTGGCCGATCACCAGGCCAGTATCGTTCTGCGGAACGGTCGCTACGCGATCTTCACGCCGCTTCCCGATGCGGTCTCGATTGACGGCAGTCCGATCCCGCCACAACGGTGGGTCTGGCTCCCCCAGGAGGCTCGGATCCTGTTGGGAAACCGGACAAGCCTCCAGTTTGCGATGCCAGTTTCCAATGGCGAAGCCGCTGCCGAGTTGGCAGCAGATCCGGGACCGGAATCGGGGAAGCCCTCCCGCGACAATGCCACGACGGGAGGTCGGAGCCCCCGACGCGGGCGCAAACGCAAACGGCAGCTGGCCAAGTTCGTCACCGACGGATCTGGTGGCGCACGCGTTCAGCTCGGCGAGGACGGCCAGCTGCCTGAGTTGTCTCTTGATGAAGACATGACCGGTGGCCAGAACCCACAAAAGGCCCCGCGGTCCAACTCGATGCTTCTCTCACTGTTGTTCGTGGCCAGCACGGCCACTTCGATCCTCCTGCTCGTCGCCGACGGGCCTATCGGAGGCGGGACCCGTGCCGATCAAACCACCGCCAGGGCCCGTCTGAAGCGCATCCTGCTCGACGCGGCGCCTCCCAGGGGGCAGTCGGAAGCCACCTGGCAATTGCTGGTCCGCGATGCCCTGCAGGCGGCGGCCCGGTCTGATCGCCAGGGAGAGCTCAGGGCCTACGACCGCCTGGTGAAACTGCTCAATGCCGAAGACCGTCCTGGCAACGGCATCACCGGTGATCGGTCTCGTGACGAGGACCTCCTCGAGGCGATCGCCAGTTTGAAGTCCGCGGGGTCATGAGTTTGGCTCCCTCAGATCCCTTTCCCAAGCAACCGGACCGGGACATAATTCCATTCTCCCTCCTTCGCGGCGAGTGACGCACTCCCCGCGACAGGATCATGGCCTCAAGGGAACGCGTGGTGGCTGGCGATTCGCGATACGAACTGCTCGAAACGGTCGGGTCCGGTCGACACACGACCGTCTACCGTGCCCGTGACCGCGAGCTCAACCGCGAGGTCGCCGTCAAGCAAATCGATGACGAGTTTATCGGTGGCACGCTGCAGATGGACCGCTACTGGCAGGAAGCCCAGTTGCTCGCATCGCTGCAACACCCCAATGTCGTGACCATCTACGACATCGACCGCACCAGGGGCTGGCTGGTGATGGAACTGATGCAGGGCACGCTCGCCGAACGGCTCTCAGGTCGCCAGATGGATCTCCGGGCCCTCCGCACCACCCTCGCCCACTGTCTCCGCGCCCTGCACTATCTCCACGAACGAGGCATCGTGCACGGGGACATCAAGCCGTCCAACATGATGATTGACGCCCGGCGGCGGATCAAACTCGGTGACTTTGGGCTCGCCAGGCGCGTCAGCGACCGGGACGGCACGCTGCTGAAAGGCGCAACCCGGTACATCGCGCCCGAGGTCGTCTCCGAGGATTTTGGCGAGGTGGACGCATCGAGCGATCTCTACTCACTTGGCTTTGCCGCTTACGAGCTGATGTGTGGCCCGCCCTTCGAGGAGCTGGCACTCGGCCTCGGAGCCCTTCGCAGCGATGCAGCCGGCGAGGACCCGTGGATCGAATGGCACGCCGCTCCGGACCGCAAGCTCCCGAAAATCAGTCGGGTGCTTGAGGGCGTCCCCGAAGATCTCGCGCACGTGATCCAGACACTCACCGCCAAGGACAGATCGAGTCGTTATCGGTCCGCGTACGAGGCGCTGTCGGACTTGAACATCGACATCAAGATCATTCGTAAGGACGGTGGTGGTGATGACGAGGTGGAACCGGACGGCGAAGCTGCGTCTGCCCCTCCCGGTCGCCAGCGCCAACTCGCCATCGGCGCCGCGTGCGTCTCGATCTTGCTCTCGCTGGTACTCGCGTTCCTGCCGACCGGCGGAAGTGGACCCGCGATCGCCGATGGCGACACCGTCGCCGATGTCGTGGTGCTCGAGGAAGTCGCCTCAGACGGCGGCCGGCTCCGCGTGCGCAACATGACGACGGGTGTCGCACGTGACGTGCTGATCGACAAGTCGGTCCACGTCGTCATCCAACGAGGCAGTGATGCCCGGGAACATGGGTCGCTCCAGGACCTGGCCCCCGGGGACCGACTTGAATTGAAACGCACCACCGAAGACCCACTGCGGGTCATCGAATTGACCGCGACCCATGATGTGACGCAAAACGGAATCGTCAGCAGCCTCGATGTGCCCTCGGCACGTCTCGTCCTGGCCCCCATCGCCGGCGGTGACCGCGACGAGGTATCATTGCGAGTCTCCGCCGGCACTCGACTGAAAATCAACGGCCGCGACGGTGACCTTCTGGACTTTGAACCAGGAGACTCTGTCACAGCGACCCATGTCCTCGACGGGGGCAGCAGTGGCACGCGACTGGCAACCCGGCTCGACGTCCGCCGGGCGATGCGCACCGTGGGACTCGTCAACCGGGTCGATCTCTCCGGACGGCGTGTGACGCTCCAATTGCAGCATGGAGCCAGCAGCCCCGGCTACACCGCGTGGTCGCTGGACAAACAGGCGGCCATCGTTGGCCGAGGCAGCCAGGCCGCCAACCGGGCCAACTGGAGACTGGAACACATTGAGCAGGACATGCTGACGGTGATCGATCACGACGAGATGATCGGAAGACTGTCAGTGGTCCGGACGGCACGGCCGTTGATCCGCGGATCCATCGTCGCTCACGAATCAAGCGGCGACAGCCTGACTGTCAAGCACGCCGACGGCAGCGAGTCGATCCCCGTCAATGAAGACACGCAGATCTTTCTCAACAGCCACCCCGCCAGGATCTCGGATCTCCGTCCCGGAGACACCGCCTGGGTCGCTGCAGAAGCCGGCGGCAAGCCCGCGCTGCTGGTGGCCGCCGAGCGAGCCTCCTACCCACACCGCTGGGCGTTGCTGATCGGAACCAGTCGCTACCTCGACGAGTCGCTGACACCGCTCCCATTCGCCGGGTCGGACTTGAAGCACGTTGCCGCGCAACTCCAGAGGTTTTATCGAGTTCCCAAGGATGGCTCTCACGTCAAGAACCTCCTCGACGTCTCTCGCGCGGACCTCAACCAGCAACTCACCGAATTCCTTGGACGGCTGCGCGGCCAGGCGGAGTTGATCGTCTACGTCACAGGACACGTCTACCGCGGAGACGACGGTGGCCTGTGGCTGGCTCCACGGGGTTTCGATTGGGAGGACATGCCCGGCACAGGCATCAGCCTCGAACAGATCGCTGCACGGATTGACGAGAGCCGAGGCATTGAGAAGACCGTGCTTGTGGACCTGACCCACCAGGGGCAGGGACGCGACCTGCAGCGCCAGCCCGATGGGGCCGCGTTGCTGGCGGCCCTGGCGCCCCGGTTGAAGGCGACCACATTGATCACCAGCTGCGGTGAGGGTCAACGGGGCCTTGTCGACCCCCAGAGACGCCACGGGCTGTTCGCCTGGCATATCGGCAGCGGCTACCAGGGTGCCGCCGACACCGACAACGACGGTCACGTCTCGGGAACCGAGCTTCATCGCCACCTCGCCAACAGCCTCAGCCGAGACGCACAACGACTCGGTGGCTCCCAGGCCCCCGGGCTCTCAGCACCACGGTGACCCGTCACGACATGCGGCATTCCCTTCACCATCGGGCCGGGAACGAAGTCGGCCTCGCAGTGTTCACACTGCCGATCGCCTGTGTGCTGATGGCACTCGGGAGCCTGTTGGCTGGAGGGTGCGCAGGGAAAGATGGCCAACCGGTCAAGAAGGTGGACGGGGCGTCCATCGCGAAACCAACCCGCATCCTCCGGCTGGCCACCACCACGTCCACGGCCGACACAGGACTGATCGATCATCTGCTGCCCGCTTTTGAATCCGAGCAGGGTGCCAGGGTCGACGTGATCGCGGCGGGAACCGGGCAGGCCATGAAACTCGGTGAACGGGGCGACGTCGATGTGCTCCTCGTGCATGCCCGCGACAGCGAACTGGCATTTGTCGAATCCGGACACGCCATCCGCCGTGATGATGTCATGTACAACGAATTCCTCCTCCTCGGTCCCGACACCGATCCAGCCCGGGTGCGGGGCCGGGACGTCACCGACGCCCTGGCCCGGATCCGGGCCGAACACGCGAGATTCGTCTCGCGAGGTGATGAGAGCGGGACACACAAACGAGAACAACAGTTGTGGCGGGAGTCCGGCGGCCTGGCCGCCTGGGACTCTCTCGTCGAAACCGGTCGCGGAATGGGTCAGTCCCTGGTGACCGCAAACGAGATGGAGGCCTACATCCTGTGTGATCGCGGCACCTACCTGAAATTCCGGGAGAAGATCTCATTGCGGCCTGTCGTCGAAGGCGACAAGCGACTACACAATCCGTACGGGATCCTGGTGATCAACCCCCAGAAGCACCCGTCAGTCAACAGTACACTGGCCGACGCGTTTGCCGACTACTTGCTGTCTGCCGAAGTGCAGCAGAAAATCGCTGAATTCCGAGTCGGTGGCGAACCCCTGTTCCATCCCCATCCCACCACATCGCACTGATGGACTTCCTGGTTGATGCGGTCCGTGAGGCGTGGCGGCTGATTCTCAGTCGGGACCCACAAGTCGTCTCAGCGACGCTCCGAACTCTCGCGATTTCACTCTCCGCCATCACGCTCTCTGTCGTGCTGGGGCTGCCCACCGCCATGCTGCTGGCCCGCCGTCGGTTCCCGGGACGCCGCTTGACGCTGGTCGGATTCCGTGGTGCCCTCGGCGTCCCCACGGTCTTCCTGGGCCTGTTGTGCTACGGTCTGTTCGCTCGCCGTGGACCTCTCGGCCCCCTTGACCTGCTCTACACGCCGACCGGAATCGTTGTTGGCGAAACACTCCTGGCGCTGCCCATCATCGTGGCTCTCTGCCACGGCGCCATCTCGTCACTCGACCCGAAGATTTCGGAGACAGCTCGGACCCTGGGCGCCTCTCCGTGGCAACGCGCAACGACCTATCTCAGCGAGGCCCGGACCGGGCTGGCTCTCGCTCTGCTCACCGCCTTTGCGCGCTGCTCAACCGAATTGGGAATCGCGATGATGGTGGGCGGCAACATCAAGGACCGGACTCGCACACTCGCCACCGCCACGGCCCTCGAGACAAGCAAGGGCGAGTTCGCGATCGGGCTGGCCATGGGAGGTCTGCTGCTGCTGGTGGCCACCGGCATGACTGTCCTGGTGGCAGTCGTTGGTCGAGAAGATCGGGGTGGGTCATGATCCTGCTCACCACAACCGAGCTGGGGGTGACCCGGCAGGGAGAGGAGATTCTCCGATCGCCCCCGCTCACGCTCTCTGCCGGTGATCGGATCGGGATCAGCGGAGGCAATGGGTCGGGAAAAACCACGCTGCTACGGGTACTGGCCGGACTGCAGCATCCCACTTCGGGGACCATCGAGCGGGCCTGCCACGCCAGGGATGTCACGCTCGTCCATCAGGCGCCGTGGCTGTTTCGCGGCACGGTCCTCAGCAATGTCGCCTACGGCCTGCGGGCCCGAGGGGTCTCTCGGAGCAGCCGCCGAGCCAGAGCGACTGAAACTCTCGCACTGCTGGACGCCGCGAGACTGATCAACCGGCGTGTCGAGGGGCTTTCGGCCGGGGAGCGACGGCGAGTGGCCCTCGCCCGAGCCCTTGTGCTTGATCCCAAGGTCCTGCTGCTCGATGAACCGCTCGCTGAGGTCGACGCGGGAGGGGCTGCGTTGATCACCAATGCCCTCGCCAACCTCGATCGTGCCGCCGTCATCATCGCCTCGCCCGAGGTGCCGCCGGCATCGCTGGTTGACGACCAGGTCATGCTGGTCGCTCCCAGAGACATCCGCCGTGAATCGGCCACGAGCCGCTAGTCAGCATATCGCTTCGTGGACGACCGCGCGTGGCAGGGTTATGCTGACGGAACGTCGGGAGCTGCTGTGCCCCGGCAATTTCCAGCTCCTTTTCTCCCGTCTCCCAGTGAGAGTCTCATCATGAAACGTCACCTGCACACACTGGCCGTTGTTGGCCTCGTCCTCGCCTCGGGGATGCTCGCCCTCGCCCCGTCGGACGCCGCCCCGAAACAGTCAGGTGTCGACAAGTTGCTGAAAAACGTCCAGACCAAGGGACTGAAGTTCTCGAGAATCGGGCGGATGAGTTTCGCCAGAGCGGGACTGCTGCTCGTGGCCGATCGCGGCAACGGCTCGGTCGTTGCGATCGACACGGGTGACACCGGCCCGGCCAAGCCGCTAAAGCAGCGAGTCGACAATGTCGACAAGCTCGTCGGTGCCGCACTGGGAACCAACGCAGCTGGAATCCAAATCGTGGACATGGCGGTCAATCGCCTGAGCGGCCGAATCTATCTCTCGGTCATCCGCAAGCAGGACGGCATCAGCGCCCTGCTGACCATCGACGGCGACGGCCAGGTCGCCGCTGTCAATCTCGCCACAGCCCGCCACGTGCGAGTCACCCTGCCGGGCGACGGCAAGGCCAAGGTCAGCAATGTCACAGGCGTCAAGCTCGCCGGCAGCCGTGTACTCGCCGCAGGACAGAGCGGTCGCGAATTCGCCAGCAAGATCTACTCGATTCCCCTGCCCCTCGAACATGGCAACTCGGCGGCGGTCTACAGCACCGAGACCTTCCACGTGGCTCACGGCCGCTGGGAAACCCGGGCGCCGATCCAGTCCTTCATCCCCGTCCAGGAAAAAGGCAAGACATACATCGTCGGATCGTTCTCCTGCACGCCGATCGCCAAGTTCCCCGTCGATGGGCTCGAAAGCGGCGCCAAGGTCAAGGGGACCAGTGTCGTCGAGCTCGGAAGCGGCAATCGCCCGGTCGACATGTTCATCTACAAGAAGGACGGCAAGGACTGGCTCGTCACCAACACCGATCGATTCCATCACAAGCGTCGTCCGATCGGCCCAAGCCAGTATTGGGGCTGCCGCGTCGACCTCAAGTATCTCGGAGCGACCGAGACCAATGAGAAGGCCGCTCGCCGCGTCGTCAAGCAGAAGAAGGGTCCCGAGGGAATGGAAGTCGTCGACGTCCTGTTCGGTGTCAAGCACATCGACCAGTACGACAACGACAAGGTCGTCGTGCTCCGCGACAACAAGGGCCAACTCAATCTTGAGCCCGCGGTCCTGCCCTAACCTGGCACGAGCAGACTGACATGCTCGAAATCTGCCACCACGTACGTGCGACCGCCGCGAGACAAGGCCTCGCGGCGGTCGTCGTCCTGGCGGTCTTCGCCGGATGCCAGGACGTGGACCACCGGACTGATGCCGGGCGTACCACCACAGGCTCAACTTCCACTGCGACGCCGACAACCAGGACCAGGCAGTGGCAGGTGAGTCGCGGGGAATTCACGCTTTCGATACGACCCAACGTCGATCATCCAACCCAGGTGCACGTGCTGCTCGAATCAAGCAGTGACGCGCTGGCCCATCTCAACATCGACCACAAACCCGCGGTCCTCGAACTCCGCACCGAAGCTCCCCTGCTGGGATCCGTTGAACGAGTCTCCGAAAACGCCATCCGCTTCCGACCGTCGTTTCCCTTGCTACCAGGCCAGGTGGTCACCGCCCGGTTCCGGCCCGACGCCCTCGATCGACAAAACGTGGCACCGCTCGAATGCCGCTACCAGGTCCCCAGTCCGGCCCCGGCACCAGCACCCATCATCGAAGCCGTCTATCCCACCGCGACCGCGCTCCCCTCAAACCACCTCAAGTTTTACATCGTGTTCTCCGAACCGATGCAACCCGGCGACATCTGGCAGCATTTCCAACTCGTTGACCTCGACAACAAGCGGCCCGTCCCCAGGCCATTCCGACACACCGAACTCTGGTCACGCGATGCCCGCACGCTGACGCTCTGGTTCCACCCCGGACGGGTCAAGCAGGGCGTCAATCTCAACAGCGATCTTGGAGCCATCCTGGTTGAGGGACACCACTACGAGCTCCGCGTCAGCGGACTCTGGCCTTCCGCCAGGGGGACACCTCTTGGAAAAGACGTTGTGAGGACATTTCGTGCCGTCGAGCCCGACCATGTCCAGCCCGACCCCACCACCTGGAAATTGGACGCACCTCGCGCCGACACGCGAGACCCCATCACCTGCCAACTCGGAGCCTCGCTCGACTGGGCACTGCTGCACAGTGATGTGGCGGTGGAAACCGCCGATGGAGAATCTGTGAGGGGGACCATTCGTGTCTCGGATCACGAGTCGACCTGGACCTTCAAGCCAGATACTCCCTGGTCACGTGGCCGATACAGGCTGGCCGTCGGCAGCGTCCTCGAAGACCTCGCCGGCAACAATCTGGAGCGGCCGTTCGAGGTCGACCTGGAGAGCGAAACTCCAAAGCGGCCGGAGGCGGCGTCTGCACCGCCGGCTCCCACCACCGTCTATCGCCACTTTGACGTCACCGCGTCCCCCGCACCGCCAGCGGCCGCGCAAGCCGGGTCTGAAAAATCCGAATAATCGGATTCAGGCGACTTTGACGATTGTGCCGATAAGGGAACCGGGGGGAATGATCGACCCAAGCAGGGTCCCGGTCCGTCAATGGAGTGGCTGGCAGATGTCTATGACCCCGTCCCTCGAATCCGTCCGTAGTCACCAGCCCACTGGGCACTGCCGGTTGAACACCATCGCAGCCAGGCTGGTGCTGGCGGTGGCGGTGACGGCCACTCCCCAAGTCGCCTCCGCTGGACTGTTCGACTTTCTGAAGCGGATCGGCAAGGGTGACGACGATGTGGAAGTGATCGAGACCTATCATCACGGTCACCACGCACACCATGGTCATCACGCTCACCCGGGTCACCGGGGCTGCCAGCCGAATTGCGGTTGTCAAAAGCGTTGCCATCAGCCCCATCCCGTCCAGCCCCATCCCGTCCAGCCCCATCCCGTCCAGCCTCGTCCCGCGCAGCCGACAGCCACACCGCAAGCCAGTTTTCGCAGACCCGGTTTCCCCTACGCGCCACCCGCCACGCCGACTCCAGCGCCGACCACGTCGCGGATGGCAACATCACAACAGCCTCCTTTGGCAGTCGCACCGCCCGCGCCCCCGGCGCCACCGATTACCAGTTCACTCCCGACCACATCGCGATCGGCACTCCAGCCGGCGACATCTCCGATCACTCCTCTGCCTCCTCGCTACGCGATGAGACAACGGGCAATCGGAGTGGTGGCTCAGCCGGCCACAGCACCAGGGCCCTCACCGCAGGTGATTTTCCAGCGTGAGACAGTGGTTCAGCAGGTGCCGGTGACCACCTATCAGCCTCGATGGGTCGACCAGGGTCACTACCGCATGGTGTGGGTTTCACAGCCCGCCGTGCGACAGGTGCCCAGCACCACTTATCGCCCGGTGATGGGCTACCGCGTCGTCCCCTATCAGCGAATGGCCCCCGGAGTCGCCGCACCCCAGGCGGCCCCGGCCACCACGCAGAGCGATCCGGCTTCCGTCACAGCACGCAGGGTCTCGTCGACCACCACCGCCACGCGTGGCACCACATCGTCGCTGAAGCCCAACACCGCCCAGCGGGCCTGGATGGCCCGACCCAGGCTCGGCCGCTAGGGTCCGGTCCTTGCGGATCCGGTCCGCGATGGGTTCCACCGCCGTCACACCACTTGCTAGTGGAACGCCGGGATCTCGGCGACACTCTCGCCGTCTATCATCTTCTGCAGGTGGTCCGCCACGCGCGAAATAGCCAGCTCGGCAATCGCCGCACCGGTTTCCGCAGTCGCCTCCAGGGGCTCCTTGTCCTCCTGGTCCTGCATCGCATCGTGACGCACGTTCTCAGGAAAGACGGCCAATGCAAACGCCGTTTCAAACTCCTGGGCATGCCCTGGATACCGACCTGTCGACAGCAACGGCAGCATCGATTCGTCGTCGAGAAAATCCCAGTAGCTGTGGAATTGCACGTTGATTTCCAGCCGCTGCAGGAACTGGCCCCAGATGCCCTGGCAAGGGGCGACGTTTCCGCCATGACCGTTGAGTACGAGAATGTTCTCGAACCCCGCGCTGTGCATGCTGCGAATCGTGTCAAACAGGACCGCCAACCAGCTGCCCGGGAGTGCCGAGAGCGTGCCGCGATGCCGCATGTGGTGCTCACTGATCCCGATGTTCATCGACGGAGCGACCATCACTGCGGGATGGAGCCGCTTGGCCGCCTCCACCGACACATGCATGCAACTCCGCCAGTCGTGCTCCATCGACAGGTGCTCAAGATGCTGTTCGGTGGCCGCCACGGGGATGATACACGCCTGCAATTCGCCGGCATCCATCCTCTCGCGGAACTCCCGCCGTGTGTGTTTCCCCACCAGCACCTGCTCGTCTCGCACATCACTCATCTCATCGCGCTCCTGGACTCCACGACCCATTACCGGCTCCTGTCGACCGGCCACTCCGATCGTCGTCATTCTGCATCCGCTTCGCCAGCGTTAACACGATCCGAATCGGATGAATGGACTCCTCCATGTCCCGATCAGGCGTCAACAGGGTCCGTCTCATCCTGGCCCGCGTCGCCGAATATCTCCTCCATCACCTCATAACCCCCGGCCTGCATGCCAAGCCGTTGGTACGTGGCCTGGGCCACCTCGTTGTGACGCTCGACATACAACCTCAGCCCCACCACGCCCGGGTGACTCCTGGCCTCTGAACGCAGCACGTCGTACATCGCCGTGAAGATCCCACAGCGGCGAAAGTCAGGTTCGACGTACACGCTCTGCAGCCACCAGATATCGCCGTTTCGCCAATCGCTCCATTCCCACGTGTGCATCACGGCCCCGACCACTCGCCCACGCAACTCCGCCACCAGGTACCGCCCCCTGGTGCCCGCATCGGACTCCACGACCGCCGACACTCCATCGGTCAACACGCCAACGTCCAGAGACTTGCCCTCGGTCTCCTCGGCCATCGCTCGATTGAATGCGACCAACTGAGAAATATCGGTCGGAACCGCCGGCCGCACAGACAGTCCGTCTCCTGGTCCAGTCAACAAGGCCTCACCCTCCATCACAGTCCACCAATCCAACAAGATCTCATCATTCGAACTGCCGGCCGGTCATTCAACTCGTAGCGGTTTGACGCAGGAGATCGGCTGGTCCGAACAGCCAGATCGGATTCGACGGACCCGCACTCACGAGCCGGATCCCTCGCAACATCCAGGCGCCATTCTGGCGATATCCCACCCACGCACCGCACCACTCTCACCCATCACCCCGCTGCACGCTGCAGATCTCAACGATCGCAACGGTTGTACCAGCACACCACACCACAGCACACCGCCGTTGAACACACATCACAGACAGACACCTGGGAGGCCACACCGTGCCCGATCAGCCTTCACGGCCTTCGCCTGACCATCACCTCAACAACCCAATGCGAGAATCGGCTTCACCATCCGGCCAAAGGCCGTGGTGGATTGCGGCGGGTGGCGTACTGCTCACCCTGGTCGGGATCCAACTCCTGGTCACACAGCCACTCGCTCGGCAACTTGATGTCGTGCGTGGCGAGCTGGTACGAGTCGAAAGCGACATGACAGAGCTGGTGGGAACCCGCGACGAGGCGTGGGCTGCCAGTGACCTACTCAGCGGACTCGTCAGCCAGGCCGAGCAACTCGATGACGCGCACAGTGCTGTCGAGAGCATCCGCGAATTCCGGGAATTGGTTGAAAACCAGGCCGCTGGTGTCGAGGAAACCGGAGTGATCGTGGGACAACTCGACCTGTTGCACGAGCGCCTGGCCACTGGGGCGCGTGGCCACGGTGAGGCCATGAGGGCCCTGAATCGGCTCATCCAGATTCGTGACATGGCCGCATCGGGCCGAGACCAGACCGACGCCGCCGTCTCGGAAATCGCGAGGCTCCAGGCCATCACATCCGATCTCCAGCTGGCACACGACCAGGTGAGTCAGCTGGCTGCCCTGCGAGCCACCATTCTCGCGGGTGGTGAAGACACCGAGAGAGCGCGAGTCACGCTCGACGACCTCGTCACGCTCCAGGACACCCTCAACACGCACTCGTCTGATGTCGATGTCGCCCGCAAAAACCTCAACCGGCTGCTGACTCTCGAGGAATCCCTGCGTTCTCGATCCGAGGACATTGCCAGCGCAGTCGAGGCCCTCGAAGTCCTCACCGATCTCCAACGTGACATCCGCCAGCACGTCGAGTCTCTCGGTGGCATGCGACGAGACCTGATGGAAGTCGTGCTGCTACAGAGCACCGTCGCACGCGTCGTCAACATGGTCGGGCCGCTGACAGAGCTGACCCAGTTGAGACGGCTCAGCGCAGAGGACATGCGAGAGGCTGCACGGCTGATCGGCAAGAGACGCCACCAGGCAGCGACAAAACACGCCGGGCGCCGCAACATCTCGGACGAAGGCACCAACGACACCACATCGATCGTCGACCGCGCGATGACGGCTACGTCGAATCCCGGGCCGTCTGCACGCGTCATCCCCCCGAATGACGACTCTGCCGTCACACCGCAGACCGCCGATTCACAATCCCGCCTGACAGGGGATGGTCTGTTTGACCAAACCCACCGACTGGCAATCGACCGCATTGTCCCGACGCCTCCCGAGCTACAGGACGCTACGAGAAAATAGGGAGTCCGTTTTCTGTCACACCGTGCCATGGGGACGCTTCTTGGGAGGCAGACGACCGCCGCTGCACGGGTTGAGAACAACCGGAGGCACCATTATAGTTGAGGTTTCTCGCGACTACGCCAACGCGGGAATCAGGCTGGGAATTCCATTGGATCGTGCAACGATTCAGCCGGAGGCGTCATGCGTTTTGCGTTAGTGGACAGGATCGTCTCGCTTGAGCGGGGCCAGTCGATTTCGACGGTCAAAAACCTGTCCCTGGCCGAAGAGTATCTCGCTGACCACTTCCCGGGGTTTCCTGTCCTGCCGGGCGTGATGATGCTTGAAGCATTGATCCAGACCGGTGCGTGGCTGATGCGAGACGCGGAAGACTTCCAATACAGCACGATCCTGCTCAAGCAGGCTCGTGCCCTGAAATTCAACAGTTTTGTCACACCAGGCCGTACTCTGTGCGTGACAGCCAACGTTCACAAGATCGACGAGTCAGATTGGACCTTCAAGGCTCAGGGCACCGTCGACGGAGCCTCGGCCGTCTCAGCACGCATCACGCTCCAGCAATTCAATCTCGCCGACCAGGACCCGTCTCTGGCCAACGCCGACCAACGGACCATTGACCACATGAAAGACCTGTTTGGCCAGGTCTGGCAACCGACAACCCCGTCCGCCGTCTGAGCCACCCGCCCCTGGACACCTGGCCCATGCCAGGCACCATTCCGCCTGACACGAGAAAGCACGACTCATGAAACTGGCCGGCAAGACCGCACTGGTGACCGGTGGCAGCCGCGGCATCGGCCGCGAGATCGTCTGTGCGCTGGCCGCCGAAGGCGCCAGGGTCGCATTCGTCTACCGGTCCAATGCCGAGGCGGCCGAGCAACTGGTCAAGGATCTCGAGTTGGACCAGCGCGAGGTGATGGCGATCCAGGCCGATGTGTCGGACACCGGAAGTGGCGAGGCTGTTGTCGAGCAGGTGCTCGAGGCGTGGGAGCGGGTCGACATCCTGGTCAACAACGCCGGGATCATCAAGGACGGCCTACTGGCCACGATGGACCATGACCAGTGGCAAGACGTGATCGACACCAACCTCGGAAGCGTCTTCCGATTCACCCACGCTGTGACCCGCCCCATGATGTCGCAGCGTCACGGCCGCATCATCAATATCTCGAGCGTCGCATCCCATTTCGGCAATCCCGGCCAGGCCAACTACGCGGCCAGCAAGGGAGGGATCGAAGGGATGACACGGTGTCTCGCCACTGAGCTCGGCCGACGGGGGATCACCGTCAACGCCGTCGCACCGGGGTTCATCGAGACTGACATGACCGAGGAGATTCGGAACATGGCGGAGAAGGAAATCGTCAAGCGAGTCTCCTGCCGCCGGCTCGGCACGCCTGCCGACATCGCACACGCCGTCAGCTACCTGGCCAGTGATGAGGCGTCCTATGTGACCGGCCACGTGCTCGTCGTCGACGGCGGACTGACCCTTGGCGGACTCTGAACAACACCACCACACCACGAACCCAAGGACTCGGCGATCATCCGCAAGCCGGTTCCTGGCAGATTTTTCACATTACCACGACAACAAGACCGAGGCTGGGAGAGGTCGGAATGGCTACCAACGAAGAAATCCTCACCAAGATCCAGGAGATTCTGGCCGACGCGCTGGGCGCGGACGAGGACGAGGTCACCTCGTCGGCAACGCTCGTCGGCGATCTCGGAGCCGAGTCGATCGATTTCCTCGACATCGTTTTCAACCTTGAGAAGGAATTCGATATCAAGATCAAGCGGGGCGAGTTGTTCCCCGAGAACCTGGCGGCCGAGGGCGATGGGCTTGCAGCCGATGGCGTCGTCACCGAGGACGGCCTCGCCAAGCTCCGGGAGAAGCTCCCGTTCGCCGACATCGACGCCTTCGCCGAGGATCCCCAGGTCGAGAACATCCAGGACCTGTTCACCGTCGACATGCTGGTGAAGTTTGTCGCCGCCAAACAGGCCGACAGCGAATAGCCCGAAGGCCCATCGGCTCATGCGCTGGATCTGGATCGACCGCTTCGAAGAACTCAACAAGGGCACCTCGGCCCGCGCCATCAAGAACGTGACGCTCGCCGAGGAGCACTTGCATGATCACTTTCCTGGATTTCCGGTTATGCCGGCGAGCCTGATGCTCGAAGGCATGGCCCAGACCGGGGGGATCCTGCTTGGCGACCTCCACGACTTCGAACACATCGTGATCCTCGCCAAGGTCCCCAAGGTCACCTACCACAGCTGGGCCGTCCCGGGTGATACTCTCATCTACGACGCCACGCTGCTGGACGAACGCCCCGAAGGAGGAACCGTCGCGGTGACGGCCACCGTCGGAGAACGGCTCGTGGCCACCGCGGAGATCGTCTTTGTCCACCTCGATGACAAAGACCCCGAACTCGGAAGCATCGACCAGAAGAACTTCGTCTTCTCGATGAACCTGATGGGAGTGATGGAGGTCGGTCGGGCTGGAAGTGGATCGGAGGGTGGCGGTGACGGCAAGACGTAGCCCCTGTCTCACTCTTCCCCCCAACTTCTCCAGTATGGACCCTTCAATTCACCACTCCCGGCTTGTTACACTCAAGCCTGCCGACAAGACTCCTTGGAATCTCCTCGGCACCCGCCCCGACCACCCACCCGGTCCCACCGAGTATTTCCCTCCCCGTTTCCACACCTGAAGAACGGCTCGCATGAGACGTCGCGTCGTCGTGACCGGCATCGGCTGCGTCACTCCCGTCGGCAATTCCGTCGAGGAGATGTGGGGAACATTGCGCCGCTGTGGCAACGGAGTCGGTCCGATCACCCACTTTGCCGCCGACGATTTCCCGACGCGGTTTGCTGCAGAAGTCCGCGATTACACCGTCGCTGACTATGTCGACGATTCCGAGCGGTACACTCACGCCAGCCCCAACATCCACTTCGCCATCGGTGCCGCGAGCCAGGCGATGACCGACAGTGGACTCCAGGATGGCGATTTCGATCCACCCCGATTTGGCATCTATCTCGGAGCCGGCGAAGGGGGACAGGACTTCCAGCGATACATGTCGGTCATCGCGCGTGCGAAGGCGACCGAAAATGGCGAGGACGCGGACCACGCTGTCGATATCGACAAGTTCATCCGCTACGGACTGGAGACCATGGAGCCGCAGGCGGAGCTCGAACAAGAACCCAACCGCCCGGCCGGACATCTCGCCGCGCTGTTCAACGCGCAAGGTCCCAACCTCAATTGCCTCACCGCCTGTGCCGCCTCCAGCCAGGCCATCGGTGAGGCGACCGAGCTCATCCGACGTGGTGACGTCGACGTCATGCTCTCCGGTGGTGCCCACAGCATGATTCACCCGTTTGGCGTGACCGGTTTCAGCCTGCTCACGGCCCTGTCGACC